>Ga0208492_1002084_pt1 | contig 10570 bp, 9 predicted proteins | sample Subbioar_CSW14AB_FD_184820 | JGI IMG/M metagenome (GOLD analysis project Ga0208492, IMG submission 184820) | Serpentinite rock and fluid subsurface biosphere microbial communities from McLaughlin Reserve, California, USA - CR12Mar_CSW14AB (SPAdes) | ecosystem: Environmental > Terrestrial > Deep...
CCCGGGCATAGCTGCCGTCAGGCGACAGGACCCAGCTTTGCGCCTCGTCCGCAAGGTTCGCGGCCATGATCTGCGACAGGATCTGGTTCTTCACCGTGGGGTTCAGCGCCTCGACCAGCGTCTCGACCCGCCGCGTCAGGTTGCGGCCCATCCAGTCGGCCGAGGAGAAGAACACCCGCGCCTTTTTCGTCGGCAGGCCGTAACCGTTGCCGAAACAGACGATGCGGGAGTGTTCAAGGAAGCGCCCGACGATCGACTTCACGCGGATGTTTTCCGACAGCCCCTTCACGCCCGGACGAAGCCCGCAGATGCCGCGGATGATCAGGCTGATCTTCACCCCCGCCTGGCTGGCGGCATAAAGCGCGTCGATCACGTCGGGTTCGATGACCGAGTTCATCTTGGCCCAGATTTCCGCAGGCCGCCCGGCGCGGGCATGGTCGGCTTCGGCCGCGATCAGTTCCAGCAGGCGCGGTTTCAGCGTGATGGGCGAGATCGCCAGATTCTCCAGCCCCTCGGGCTGCACATAGCCGGACAGATAGTTGAAGACCTTGGTCGCGTCGCGCCCCAGGGCGGCGTCGCAGGTGAAGAACGACAAGTCCGTGTAGATGCGGGCGGTGATCGGGTGGTAGTTGCCGGTGCCGTAATGGGTATAGGTCACCAGATGGTCGCCCTCGCGCCGGACGACGGTGCTGATCTTGGCGTGGGTCTTGTAGTTCACGAAGCCATAGACGACATGCGCGCCCGAGCGTTCCAGGCGGCGGGACTGGCGGATGTTCGCGGCCTCGTCGAACCGCGCCTTCAGTTCCACCAGCGCCGTTACCGATTTTCCGGCCTCGGCCGCCTCGCACAAAGCACTGACGATCGGGCTGTCCCAGGACGTGCGGTAGAGCGTCTGCTTGATCGCCAGCACATTCGGGTCGGTTGCCGCCTGCTGCAGAAAGCGGATCACCATGTCGAAGGTCTCATACGGGTGATGCAGCAGCATGTCCTTTTGCCGGATCGCCGCGAACATGTCGTCGTCGTGGTCCTGCACCCGTTCCGGCACCCGGGGGGTAAAGGGCGGCCACATCAGATCCTTGCGGCTGGAGAGGATCAGCTCTTTCAGGTCCGCCACTCCAAGCAGACCCTTGACCTCGACCACCTCGTCCTCGGTGACGGCCAGTTCTTCCATGATCAGCGCGCGGAGGTCCTCGGGCGCGCCTGCCGACAGCTTCAGCCGGATCACCTCGCCCCGGCGACGGCGTTTCAGTGCGGTCTCGAATTCGCGGACCAGGTCTTCGGCCTCGTCCTCGACTTCAAGGTCGCTGTCGCGCAGCACGCGAAAGCTGCAATGCCCCCGGTCGGTATAGCCGGGGAACAGCATGCTGAGGTGAAGAAGGAGGAGTTCCTCCAGCGGCAGGAAGCGATGTTCGCCCTCTTTCCCCGGCAGGGGCACGAAACGGGCAATCTGCTGCGGGATCGGCAAAAGCGCCTTCAACTGGCGCCGGTCGGTCACCCGCTCCAGTTCCAGCGCCAGCGAAAAGCCGGTGTTCGGGATGAACGGGAACGGGTGTGCGGGGTCGATGGCCAGGGGCGACAGGACCGGAAAGACGTTGTTCAGGAAGTGCGTTTCAAGATGCTTCAGGTCGCGCGCGGTCAGCTTTGTGCGGGGGACGATACTGATGCCCTCACCCTCCATCTCCTTGCGCAGGCGGTTGAAGGTGGTCTGCTGGGTCTGCATCAGCCGCCGGGCATCGGCGTTGATCAGCTGCAACTGTTCCGCGGGGCTGCGCCCGTCTTCGGACAGGGTGGCGTTCGCGGTCCGCACCAGCGCGCGCAGGCCCGCCACGCGGACGGTGTAGAATTCGTCCAGGTTGGTGGCCGAGATCGACAGAAAGCGCAGCCGTTCCAGAAGCGGCACCGCGGGGTTCGCCGCCTCTTCCAGGACGCGCCAGTTGAAGGCGAGCCAGCTGAGTTCGCGGTTGAAGAAACGGCCCGGACCGGCGGTTTCCGCGAAGGGAAGCTCCACAGGGGCAGGGAACGGAGAGCGGAGGAAATCGGCCTGGGTCATGGACGGGCTTATGCCGTGCGGTTCGTGACGGTAGTGTGACAGTCTTTCACTCGGGGTCATAGCTGTCCAGCACCTCGCCCGCCAGCGAACGGGTGATCGGGCGACCGGCGGCCAGGGCGCGGGCGTCAAGGGCGGCGACGAGGGCGCGCGCCGCGCCCACCGACCGGGGCATCCGGCTGATCAGGTAGGGGATCAGGTTTGCGGGCACGGCGACTTGCCGGTCAGCGAAAAGCTTGACCAGGACCGCCGAGAGAAGTGCATCGTCGGGCGCGTCCAGCTGCGCGATGGGCGTGGCCTGCATCCGGCTGATCAGATCGGGCAGGCCAAGGCCCCAGTCGCGCGGCGGCGTGCGGGCGGTGATCAGAAGTGCGGCCCCGGACGTGGTCACCAGGTTGTGCAGATGAAAGAGCTGCGTTTCGGCGGGACCGATGCGGCCCGCATCCTCGACCACCACGGCCCGTCCCGACAGGTTTGCGATGTCAGCCCTTGCAAGCGTTTCGGCAGGCAGGATCAAGGCACCCGCAAGCTTCGCCCAGATCATCGCCAGATGGGTCTTGCCCGACCCTTCGGGCCCCACAAGCAGGAGCTTGCGGCCCGGCCAGCCCTGCCAGCCCTCGACCGTCTGCAGGGCCAGCGCGTTCGAGGGAGCCACGAAGAAATCCTCGCGCGTCATCGCCTCGACATTGGGCAGCTCGAAAGCCAGCTGGCGGATCACGCGCCCGGACCCGGTTTGCTTTTGCGGCTGCGTCGGGGTTTCGGGGCCTCGGCGGCGGTGGTGAAGCTTGCAGTCGGGGGTGCGATACCGGCCTTGCCCTGGTAAAGCAGGCTGGCCCGATACTGTTCCATGCCAAAGCGGGTCACGACGCCGATCGAGGCCGCGACCGGCACGGCGATCAGCATGCCGACAAAGCCGAAGACCGTGCCGAACGCCGACAAAGCCAGCAAGAGCCAGACCGGATGCAGCCCGACCGATTTGCCAACCAGGCGCGGGGTCAGGATGTTGCCCTCGACGAACTGGCCGACCGCGAAGATCGCGGCGATGATGCCGATCTGCAGCCAGTCCCCCCAGAACTGGAACAGCGCCAGCCCTACCGCCAACGCCCCGCCGACCAGCGAGCCGACATAGGGAATGAAGGTGATCGCCCCGGCAATCGCGCCGACGACCAGACCGAACTGCAGTCCCGCCGCCATCAGGGCAATGGCGTAGAACGTCCCCAGCGCCAGGCATACCGAGACCTGTCCCCGCACAAAGCCGGCCAGCACGGCGTTGATCTCGCGCGCAAGGCGACGGATCGTCGGGGCATGGTCCAAAGGCAGCATGGAATCGATCCGCGCCACCATGTCGTCCCAGTCGAGCAAAAGGTAGAACGCCACCACCGGCACCACGACGATGAAGAGGACGATGGAGATCACGCCCAGCGCCGAGTTCAGCACCCCCTGCGCCAGTTGCGCCCCGCGCGCCTGAATCGCCAGGCCGATCTCGGACAGGGTCTGCCGGATGGTCGAGGTTGAATCGGCCAGATCGGGGAAGCGTTGAAGCAGGAACCCCTGCAGGCGTTTGGCGATGTCGGGCGCCGCATTGACCAATGCGGTCAGCTGGTTGACCAGCGTCGGGATCACCGCAAGCACCAGAAGCACGACCAGAACCAGCGCCATCAGCGAGATGACCGTGGTCGCGGCGACGCGCGAGAGGCCCGCCCGCTCCAGCCGGTCGGCGATGGGATCAAGGAAGTAGGCGATGGCCCCGCCGACGATGAAAGGCAGCAGCACATCGCCCAGAAGCCAGATCGCCACGAAGAAGACGGCGGCGGCAATGCCCCAATAGCGCATCTGTTGGTTGGTCGGCAGGGCCATCGCGGGTTCCTTCCCTTTGCCCCACATATCACCCCAGCCCTCTCCCCGTGCAAGAGGCGGCTTTGGCGACGGGCCGCGGTCGGCTGGCACCCGGCGCACGACGGGCATGCAGGCCCGGGATGGCACGGAAGGGGCCTTGCAGGCGATGGGCACGCCCTCCTCTGCACAGGGACGGGCCGAGGCGTCGGCGCGCGCGCAGTTTGCGGCGTTCCTGGTCGGGCATCTGCTCGGGCAGGGGGTCACGCCCGCAGCGTGAAGCCCTGCGCCAGATGTCCCCGGACGAACCAGATCATCGCCACGCCGGGCAGCAGCGACAGGCAGGTCATCGCCATCACCATGCCGATGTCGGTGCGGAAGGTGAACATCGCCTGGATCGCCATGGTGATCGGCTTGCCCCCCGTCACGGTCAGGATGCGGGCAAAGACGACCTCGACCCAGGAAAAGATGAAACAGAAGAAGGCCGCGACCCCGATCCCGGGGGCGATCGCTGGGATCAGGTGGCGGAAAAAGAACGACGGGCCGGAATGGCCGTCCAGAAAGGCGGTCTCGCCAAACTCGCGCGGGACGGCGCGGATGAAGCTTTCCAGGATCCAGATCGCCACCGGCAGGTTGAACAGGCAATGGACCAATGCGATGCCAACGGGCGAGTTCACCAGTCCGAACTGGCTGAAGAGGATGAAGATCGGCAGCGACAGCACCACCGGCGGCGTGACCCGGAAGACCAGGATCGCCAGCAGGAAATGCCGGTCCCCGGTGAAGCGGAAGCGGGCCAGCGCGAGGCCCCGTCGATCGCGGCGGCCTGGCGATAGGCGGGCGGGATGGCCGAGAGGCCCGCATAGGCCAGCACCACGACCAGCCCCAGCCAGTGCCAGCTGTCGACCGCAAGGATCAGCGCCCATGTGTGCCAGCCGGTGAACTTCCAGTCAAAGCCAAGGGCCGCAAGGCCCGGCCCCAGAAGCCCCGTCTGCGTGTCGATCACCCCCAGCCACAGCATCGGGATCATGTTCCACGGCACCACCAGCGGCAAGGCGACCAGCATCAGCCCCCAGACCGCGCGCTTGCCGGTGCCAAGCAGCAACAGCGCCACCCCGATCCCCAGGGGCAGCTGGATCGCCAGCGCCAGGGTGGAGAACATGAGGCTCCGCCCCAGCGAGGCAAGAAAGCGGTCGGACCCCAGAATCTCGGTGAACCACCGCACCTCGACCCAGTGCGGCCTGGCCAGCGTGAAGATGTCGTGGAAGCCATAGTTGATAACTGCAAGCAGCGGCAGCGCGCCCACCGGCCCCAGCAACAGCAAGGCCGGGGCGATCAGAAACCAGGCGCGGTTGTCGTGAATTCGCATCGTCCGCCAGAGCATCGGGTTGCGCGGTGCAGGTCAACCGATTCCGGTTGGACGTTGCGACCTCAGGCCAGCGCCAGCGAAATGGCGGCGAAGTGCAGGCCTGCGGCCACCGCGACAAATCCGTGCCAGATCGCGTTCTGGAACCGAAGCCGTTCCCAGACATAGAAGGCGACACCCGCGACATAGGTCGCCCCGCCCGCCACCAGAAGCCACAAGGACAACGCGGGCAAAGCCGCCATCACCGGGCCGATGGCGATGACCCCGACCCAACCCAGAAGGACATAGGCCAGGATCGCCAGCCGGTCATAGCGACCGGGAAGCGCCACCTTGACCGCGATCCCAAGGGCGGCGCCCGTCCAGACGACGACCCCCAGCGTCCAGGCCCAGGCCGGGCTGTCCAGATGCGGGATGATCGCCGTGTAGGTTCCCGCGATCATGACGTAGATCATCGAATGGTCGAATCGGCGCAACAGCCACTTCAGCGCGGAAGGCGGCGTCATGTTGTAGGCCAGCGAAAAGCCCCACATCAGGAAGAACCCGGCGGCATAGACCGCCAGCGCCGCGAATGTCCCGGCCCCGGCGGTGGTCAGCCCGTGAAACAGCAGCAGCGGAAAGGCGATCAGCCCGGCCAGCAAGGCCAGAGCATGCACGATGCCGTCGGCCAGAAGCTCCTCCAGCGACAGGTCGCGTTTCAAGGTCCGGTAGTGATCGGCAGGCAAGGTCATGGGTGCAGTCTGGCAGAGGAATATTACCGAATGGTGGCGTTCTCTGGACCTGGTGCAAGCGCTTCCGCCACAGATGACGCAAGGTCACATCCGTCAGTGCCTGCGACACAGGAGCAGTTTCTTCTGCCGGGACGAAGGGCTAACCTTCGGAAGAAAGGGCGCTTTGCCATGAAAATCCTGATCCTTGGCGGCTACGGAGCCTTTGGTGGCAGGCTGGCCCAGCTTCTGAAAGATGACCCGGGCCTGACACTGATGCTTGCCGGGCGCGACGGGGCCAAGGCGCGCGCCTTCTGCACCCGTCTTGGTGGCGCCGCGCTGGCCGAGCCGGTGACCCTGGACCGTGCCGATGTGGCGGCCGCCCTCATCCGTCTTGAACCCCACCTTGTCGTCGACGCCTCGGGGCCGTTTCAGGCCTATGGGACGGATCCCTACCTGGTCCCGAAAGCCGCCATTGCCGCCCGCGTGCCCTATCTTGACCTTGCCGACGGGGCCGATTTTGTCGAAGGCATCGGCGCCTTGGATGCCGAAGCGAAGCGCGCAGGGGTGTTCGTTCTGGCCGGAGTCTCCAGCTTTCCTGTACTCACCCACGCCGTGCTGACCGAAATGCGCGAGCGCATGCGGGTTGCAAGGGTGACCGGCGGCATCGCGCCCTCGCCCTATGCCGGGGTCGGGATGAATGTCCTGCGCGCCGTGCTGGGCTATGCCGGAGCGCCCGTGCGCCTGTGGCGGGACGGCAAGCCCGCGACCGGCGTCGGGCTTGGCGACAGTCTGGTCGCCACTGTCGCTGTGCCCGGTCATCTGCCGCTCCGGCCTTTGCGGTTTTCGCTGGTCGATGTGCCCGACCTTCGCCTTCTGCCCCCGGCGCACGGGCTGCAAGGCCTCTGGATGGGGGCCGCGCCACAGCCACGCTTCCTGCACCGGCTGCTCATTCTGCTCGCGCGCGCGCGGTCGCGCCTTCATCTTCCCTCGTTGGCTCCTCTTGCCCCGCTTGCCCACTGGGTGCTGAACCTGCACCCGATGGGCGAACACCGCGGAGGCATGTTCCTTGCGGCAGAGGGCGAGCGCGATGGGCAACCGGCAAGCCTGTCCTGGCAGCTTCTGGCTGAAGGCGACGACGGGCCGCTGATCCCGTCGATGGCCGTGGCACTTCTGGTCGGCAAGATGCGCGCCGGGCAGCCCCCCGCTGCGGGGGCGCGGCCCGGCATTGGCGCCCTGACGCTGGACGACTACGCTGCCGCCTTCAGGGGCCGCAGGATCGTGACCGGCTGGCGCGACGGGCCCGAGGCCGAAGCCTACCCGCGCGTCCTTGGCCCGGCTTTCCAGAAGCTTCCGCCGATGCTGCAGCGGATTCACCGCCCCGGCGCGCGATCCGTCTGGCGCGGTCGCGCCGATGTTCAGCGTGGGCGGGGGCCGATTGCCGCGCTGGTCGCCGCCCTTTTCGGTTTTCCCCGCGACGGGGCGGACCAGCCGGTCGAAGTCACCTTCGCCACCAGCCCCGAAGGCCGCGAAACCTGGGCCCGGCGCTTCGGCCAAAGCCTGATGCAATCCTCCCAGGAGGCCGGAACGGGCCGCGACGAATTCCTGATTGTCGAGCGCTTCGGCCCCTTCCGCTTTGGCTTGGGCGTGGTGTGGGATAATGCGCGCTTGTTCATCATCCCGCGGTCCTGGTCCCTTGGCCCGCTGCCCCTGCCGCGCTGGCTGATGCCATATGGACCCGCCTGGGAGGAAGAGGAGGGCGGACGCTTCCGTTTCCACGTCGAGATCATCCTGCCGCTTGCCGGCCCTGTCGTCCGCTATGACGGCTGGCTGGAGCCGGTTGCAACCTGACGCCTAGCGCCGCGCCGCCCAGAGCAGCCCGCGCCGCATCAGCTCGGCTGCGGGGCCGGTGCCTATAACGTCGGCCTTGTGGCCAAGCGCGTTGTAATAGACCCGGCCCGCGCCGTAGCCCTTGGTGAAGACCACCGGCATGGCAACCGGTCCGTTCACAGCATGCGGGCCGTCCACCACCGGGAAGTCGGTCACCGCATGAACCTGCACAGCCGGGTCGACATGCAGGTAGTACTGCTCGGTCCTGACCGTGAAATCCCCGACCCCCGCCACCAGCGGGTCGTCCGAGGTGATCCGCACCCCATAGTCCACCCCGTCGTTCCCCGGATGCGCCACCCATTGCGCGCCGGTCATGAACTGCCAGTCCACATTCTCGCGGAAGGCATCGCACATGCCGCCGTGACAGCCCGCGATCCCAGTCCCTTCGGCCACGGCCGCACAGGCGTTCAGGGCCTGCTCCTTGCCGATCTGGCTCATGGTCCAGACCGGGACGATCAGATCGACGGCCTTCAGCGCCGCCGCATCGTCGAAGCAGGCCAGACTGTCGGTCACCTGAACCTCCATCCCCGCATCGCGCAGCCAGCCCGCGAACAGGGCCGCGACGCGGTCCGGTTCATGCCCGTCCCAGCCGCCCCAGGTGATCAGTGCGCGTGTCATGTCGTCCCCCTGTTTGCCGCAGGCAGGCTAGGAACCACGGGGCACAAGGTCAATCGCCGGGGACGGCTGGGCACACGGGAAGGAAACCGATCCCCGTTTCCACCCGCGCTTGACCGCTTGCCGGCCTTCATCGACAGTCGGTCGACCGACGGGACGGAGGGATGGTGTGGATGTATCAGGACTTTTGGCGAAGCCTGAAGCAGGGATGGCTCTTCATCCTCCTCCTCAGCCTGGTGATCGAGGGGTTGCCGTTTCTTCTAGGTGACAGCGACAGCATGACCGGCGGCACTATCGTGGGCTACGCGGTCTATGCCTACTATATGCACCGTTTCCTCTTGCTCGACGAAGCGCTTTCGACCTGGCGGGCGGCCAAGCCCACCCGACCGCACCGGATCGGCAGGTTCATTCTTGTCACGGGTCTCCTTTTCGCGGTCGTCGTGGCGATCGGGTTTTACGGCACGTTTCGGGTCACTGAAGGGCTGAGGGATGACCGGTTTCTTGGGGTTTTCCTGTTGATCACGATCCTGGCCAATCTGGTGGTCCTGTCCCTGTTCGGCACCGTCCTTCCTGCGGCCGCCGTCGGAGACGGGATCGGCCTTTCCGCCACCTTGGGCCGGACCCGGGCAACCTTCTTGCGCATCTTTGGCGGGCTGATTGGCGGTCCCGGCGTTGTCGGGGCGGTAGGCTTTGCGACGATCCTCTTTCTCGGGAACGCTTTGTCAGGCGGTGGTCCGATCTCCGGCACGGTCGAGTTCGGGATCGGCCTGCTGGCCCGCGCCCTCAGCTTTGTCAACACGACCTTCGCGGTCGTGGTGTTGTGTCGGGCCTACCTCTCGGTCCTGCCCGCAGCGCCGGTACACGAGCCCGCATAGGAATAGCCCTTGCCCGCGCAGCCAGCCGTGGATTTCAGTACGGCCGCAACGTCACCCGCTGCTGTCCCTGGCCCCTAGACCCCGGCGTAGATCTGCGCGACCCGGTCGACGGCGGCTTCGGGGCTCATCTCCTCGGACTGGCCGGTCCGGCGGCTGGTCAGCTCCACCACGCCTTTCTCCAGCCCGCGCGGGCCGACGGTGATCCGCCAGGGCAGGCCGATCAGGTCCATCGTGGCGAACTTCGCCCCGGCGCGTTCGTCGCGGTCGTCGTAAAGGGGTTCAAGACCCTTCGCGAGCAGCGCCTTTTCCAGCCCCGCACAGGCCGCGTCCGCCGCCGAGTCGCCCTGCTTGAGGTTCACGATCCCGACCGGGAAGGGTGTCACCCCTTCCGGCCAGATGATGCCCTTGTCGTCGTGGCTGGCCTCGATGATCGCGCCCAGCAACCGGCTGACACCGATCCCGTGCGATCCCATCTCGACCGGGACCTTGCCGCCATCCGCGGTGCTGACCTCGGCCCCCATCTTCTCGGAATACTTGGTGCCGAAATAGAAGATCTGCCCGACCTCGATCCCGCGCCCGACCTTGCGGTGGGCCTCGGGCACCTGATCGAAGACCGCTGCATCGTGGGTTTCGTCGGTGCGGGCGTAGAGGGTGGTGAACTCCTTGCAGACGTCCGCGACCTGGGTCCGGTCATCATAGTCGATGTCGCGCTGGCCGAGTTTGAGGGCGGTCACCCGGTCATCGTAGAAGACCTCGGACTCGCCCGTCTGGGCAAGAACCAGGAATTCATGCGTGTTGTCGCCACCGATGGGGCCCGAGGCCGCCCGCATCGGGATCGCGGTCAGGCCCATGCGTTCATAGGTGCGCAGGTAGCTGACCATGTGGCGGTTGTAGGCGTGGAGGGCGGCCTCCTTGTCGACGTCGAAGTTGTAGCCGTCCTTCATCAGGAACTCGCGCCCCCGCATCACCCCGAAGCGGGGCCGCATCTCGTCGCGGAACTTCCACTGGATGTGGTAGAGCGTCAGCGGCAGGTCCTTGTAGGACGTGACATGCGCGCGGAAGATGTCGGTGATCATCTCCTCGTTCGTCGGTCCGTAGAGAAGCTCGCGCTTCTGGCGGTCGGTGATCCGCAGCATCTCCTCGCCGTAGTCGCCATAGCGGCCGGATTCGCGCCAGAGGTCGGCTGGCTGGATCGTGGGCATCAGGAGGGGGATGTGACCGGCCCGGATCTGTTCCTGATGGA
>Ga0208492_1002085_pt1 | contig 10568 bp, 10 predicted proteins | sample Subbioar_CSW14AB_FD_184820 | JGI IMG/M metagenome (GOLD analysis project Ga0208492, IMG submission 184820) | Serpentinite rock and fluid subsurface biosphere microbial communities from McLaughlin Reserve, California, USA - CR12Mar_CSW14AB (SPAdes) | ecosystem: Environmental > Terrestrial > Deep...
GGATGCGAACTGTTCAGCATCCTCTATCCTACTATAGCAATAGTAAAGGAGTGTCTGGTATTTTATCATAATTCATTGATACTGTTGCAAACAGCGTTTAATGCAGCGCAAAGATAAGCATTTCAACAAAATGAACAAGCAGGGTTTTGGCCCTTTCAGAAATCAAAAAGTATATGCCAGTCTGAACCCTCTGTCTATCCTTTTACCTTCGATAAATGATGTTCCAAATAAAGCACGGAGTGTCAGATACTTCAAACCAAAATAAAATTCGGAATACTGTCTGAAGGAGGGAGTATTCAAATAATTAAATCCTCCGATTTCTGTCAGTTTCAGCTTTCTGAGGAGGGGTAGCTTATTCATGAAAAATCTGGAAAAATTATGCTCTATATGAAATTCAGAATAACGATCAGATGCACTGAAAACATAATAATCCAGAAACAGGAAGCTGTTTATGCCGGGAACATAGGTAAGGGTTTTATTCCCTTTAAAATGTTTATAATCCGGATAATACATATTTTCGACACTTAAGAATTTACCTGCTCCCAGCCAGATTGATGATTTACCAAACAAACCGAGCTTCATATCTGATTTTGAAAGATCAAAAGTCAGCAGGTCATAATTCACATCCGATCCCAGAACTCCATTAATCCCTTTGGTATAATTAACGTTTAGTCTCGGATATTTTGAGGAACGGTAATACTTTCCTGAAGGATGACTTTCATATTCCTTGCTGAAAGCATATGACAGTCCCGCGCTAAACTTCAGCGACTGATATTCCGGAAACAACAACAGCTCTTGTTGGGGATAGAATGGGTTATTTGAGGTGAACTGTCTTCTGCCCAGGTCTCTGATCGTATAATCTGCATTATTTTGAAGTGAACGACGATTTGACCACGATACTCCCCAGGTAGTCTGCAAACTACCTAAGGACTTTGAAAATGACAGATTCGCAAATTTCTGTTCATGCAGTTTCAACAAATTTCTTTCATAAAACAATGAATTGATGGAATTACCTAACTGGCTTATATTCTCGAAGTCATTCAGATCCAGAACATCAGAGCCTAAACTAAATTTAAGCCCAAATGAATTCAAAGGAATCGATCCCGAAAAACTTGCATAAAACTTATCCGATGAGAGTCCATACCTCAGCTTTCCTGAATAACTTAGGTATTTATTGCTGATGGAATCAATTCGCCTGGTATAACTAACCTGATAATTCATTCCAAAGCCCTCAACTGTATTATAAAAAACCGAATTGAGCAGGGAACTGAAATTATAATTTTCCTTTTTATACCTGTTCCGAAGATTATAACCCGAACCGATCAGAAAACTCAATGGTTTAAACTTATTGCCCGCACGGTCCAGCGAATCAAGATAGGATTTAGACTCCCGATTTTTTGCCAGAATTTCCTTTTTTAAATAATCTTTCTGTTCTTCATCTGTCAGAGGAACCGGTCTGGCCTGATCCCAGTAAATACTATCCTTTTTATTGACATCGGCAGTAATTTTAAGTACTTCATTGAAGTCATTTTTATTCAAACCAGGATTCAGAACATAATTCTTGAACAAGGCTATAAAATAACCATCAAAACCAAAACCCAGTACCTTCCCTCTAAACTCATAACTGGTTAAAGCTGGCATCCGTATACTCGCATCAACCCTGACAAACTCTTGCCTGATTGTGAGGGTATCCACAAAATTAATCCCCGCTTCTTGTGTAATCATCAGATCTGCACTATGAATTCTCCAGCTATCTTCAAGTATATAAATCTGACCTCTGAACACCGGGTCTGATGTTCTTCTGGGAATAACTTCTATCTTATTGATCATTTCACCATTTTCCATACTGGTGCCAATCAGCTTATAACGATAATAGAATAAAGCATTATCCGCAACAGGTGAAATAAAAGGCCGGTTGCTTATTCCTCCCATATCCAGAAGATTCTCATAGAAATTAGTTCGTATGTCTGAAGCACGGTTAAGGCTGAAAGCACGGTTACTACCTGCAACTCTTGAAGATATCATCTCTTCCTTGATTTTGTCAGGCTGAATAAAACTGATTCTTGATTCAGATTCCGACAGATATAAAATACCTGCGCGATTTGAATCCAGACCAATCTGCTTTCCAAGGTCGTCGATGTCTCTACCCAGAAATTTCTTAGGTGCCGACAACAGTTTCTGCATTCCTTTGATATAAACTTCAGCTGTATACTGATCAGGTTCGGCAAGATGCTGCTTTCGCTTTCTGATCGCGTTTCTGATTACCGCATAGGCCGGGTCTTCAGCCCCTGCTTTAACCACGACATCACTAAGCTGGTAAACCGCCGTTTGCAGAACTACATTCATCGTTTGATCTGAGCTCAGATTAAGTTCCCTGTTCTCCTGACTGTAACCAATAGCTTTGAAAATTAAATTGTGTTTACCCGGCTTCAACCTCAGTTGATACTCTCCGTTGCTATTTGCCGATGTCCCATTGCTTGTTCCCTGCTCGAAGATACTTGCAAATGGTACGGGGTTTCCGAATGTGTCGATTACTCTTCCATTCAAACTCAGGGTTTGGGTCCATGCTAAAGATGGCAGATTCAGAAACACAATCAGGTAAAGAATAAATCGCATGAACATTTTTTTGTAAAGATGAACATCTGGAGAGATAATGAGAAATCTGATTGGGAATTGGAAATTTGAAAACGATGAAATTAGCAAATGAGCAGATTGGGGTCAGAAGTTCGGTTGGAATGACGCTATTATTATCGTGAAGTCTGCAAAATTCGTAATTTTACAAACTAATCAGTTACAACATGTACAAAACTCTTCAACCCGTACTGGCAAAAGAGCTGGAAGAAATTGAAAAAGCTGGCTTATATAAGCGTGAAAGAATTATTATCACACCTCAGGGTGCTGATATCAAAATACAGGGCGGACAGGAGGTTATCAATTTCTGTGCGAACAATTACCTTGGCCTCGCCTCTCATCCTCGTGTGATAGAAGCTGCAAAAAAAGCAATGGACAGTCACGGATTTGGTATGGCTTCCGTTCGTTTTATTTGCGGAACCCAGGATATTCACAAAGAACTGGAAGAGAAGATATCTGAATTTCTCGGGACTGAAGACACTATTTTATACGCAGCAGCTTTCGATGCCAATGGTGGAGTGTTTGAGCCCCTCTTTGATGAACAGGATGCGATTATTTCTGATGCATTAAATCATGCATCTATTATTGACGGAGTGAGATTATGCAAAGCTCAACGCTACAGATATAATCATGATGATATGGCTGATCTGGAAGAAAAGCTGAAAGAAACCCAGCATCTTCGTCACCGTATCATTGTAACTGATGGTTCATTTTCTATGGATGGAACCATAGCCCAATTAGACAAAATTTGTGACCTGGCTGAGCAATATAATGCTCTGGTTATGATTGATGAGTGCCATTCTTCGGGTTTTTTAGGGAAAACAGGCCGTGGGACACATGAGCACCATAACGTCATGGGTCGTGTTGACATCATTACCGGCACCTTAGGCAAGGCATTGGGTGGCGCCTCCGGCGGATTTACTTCCGGCCCGAAAGAAGTAATCAATATGCTGCGCCAGAGATCAAGGCCATACCTTTTCTCGAATACTCTGGCACCTTCCATTGTTGGTGCTTCCATAGAAGTACTAAATATGCTGAGCGAAACAACCGAGCTCAGAGACAAACTTGAGCGGAACACCAAATACTTCAGAGAAAAAATGACAGCTGCAGGATTTGACATCAAACCGGGAACGCATCCTATTGTTCCGATTATGTTGTATGATGCACGTCTGGCACAGGATTTTGCATCTGAATTACTGAAAGAAGGAATTTATGTGATCGGGTTTTATTTCCCGGTTGTTCCTAAAGGTAAAGCACGTATCAGGGTTCAATTATCTGCTTCACATGAAATTGAACATCTGGATAAGGCCATTGCTGCATTCATCAAAACAGGAACCAAACTTGGTGTATTAAAACAAAATTAAAAACGGGCCCGGCCCCTGAACATATAATCAATCATGCAGGAAAAAATTAATCAGTACACCGCTGAGATAAATGCTTTTCAACCGAAGGATGCAGCAGAACTGGAAACCTTCAGAATCCGCTTTTTAGGCACCAAAGGAATCATAAAAGATCTTTTTGAAGAATTTAAAACCGTAACTCCGGAAGAAAAAAGAGTACTTGGCAAGGTATTGAATGAGTTTAAGCAAAATGCTGAAACAAAATATCAGGCACTGAAAGACAGTGCGGAAACCGCAGAAGGAAATTCAACTTCTGAAGCCGATCTGACCCTTCCGGGTGAAGGTTATGAGCTTGGGGCACGCCATCCGCTTTCACTGGTTAGAAAAGAGATCATCGAAATCTTTAAAAAACTGGGCTTCAACGTAGCTGAAGGACCGGAAATTGAAGACGACTGGCATAATTTCTCAGCATTAAACTTCCCGGAGGAACATCCGGCACGGGACATGCAGGATACTTTTTTCATTAAAAAAGGCGGAGAAAAGGGAGATATCGCTTTGCGTACGCATACCTCATCTGTGCAGGTAAGAATGATGGAAGCCGGAAAACCACCTTTCCGTGCGATTATGCCCGGGAGAGTTTATCGTAATGAGGCGATTTCTGCCAGAGCACATTGTTTTTTTCATCAGGTAGAAGGATTATACATCGATGAGAACGTTTCATTCGCCGACTTAAAGCAAACACTTTTCTATTTTGTTCAGGAGCTTTACGGTGAAGGAACCAAAGTTCGGTTCCGTCCAAGTTATTTCCCGTTTACCGAACCTTCTGCAGAGATGGATATATCATGTACCATTTGTAAAGGAGATGGCTGTCAGCTTTGTAAGCATAGCGGATGGGTAGAAATCCTGGGCTGTGGCATGGTTGATCCGAATGTTCTGGAGAACTGCAATATCGACAGCAAAAAATATACCGGCTACGCTTTCGGAATGGGTATCGAACGAATCACAAATCTGAAATACCAGATCAAAGATCTGAGACTATTTTCTGAAAACGATGTCCGCTTCCTGAAGCAGTTTAAGTCGGAAATGATCTGATGAAACTGCGGTTCATTGCAATATCTGTTCTGCTTCTGTCATTAATATCCTGTAGAAAAGACAGCTTAGACAGGATTCCCGAAGCCTATGTCAGCTACCGCATCACGCTGCAGGAGTTCGGTATTAAAAATCAGAACGGATTGCTGCTGGTGAACAAACAGGAAAATGCAGGAGTTGCCGGACTGATTATTTACAGAAGAGCGGATGGTGCCTATGTTGCTTTCGATCGGTGTAGTTCTGTAAATCCCCAGCAAAGATGTGCCGTCGTTCCCGATGATCCGAACCTCACAGCTACCGATCCATGTAGTGGTGCCAAGTTTTCATTATACGACGGATCACCTGTAAAAGCACCGGCAAAAAGACCACTAAAGGAATATAGAGTAATTATTACTAATTTTGACCTGACGGTTGTTAACTGAAATGGAAGTAGATAAGATCAAAGAAAGTATTAAGAAGTCAGCTCAGGACTTATTCCGTAAATACGGCTATCACAAAACCAGTGTTAATGAAATTGCGAAACGCGCCAAAATCGCGAAGGCTACCATTTACAAATATTTCGAGAGCAAAGAACTTCTTCTGCAGGCCATTATTATGGAATACATCCATCACAGTGTTCAGGAAATTATTGATAATCCTTCCGAAGATCTGGATGAAGAAGCATACCTGAGCATGATCATTCTGAAAACCAGCCGACTCTCCTATACCGTTTGTAATGAGTTTATTGGCTGGGAGTTTATCCGGGAATCAGCCAATTCTCAGGAGTTTCTGAAAACTCTTTCAGATGATCTTGAAAATCTGCTGATCAAATCCTTCAATCAAACTCCGCTCTTTAAAGCTGACGACTATATCGAAAGACTACGTTTTTTGATTAAAGCAAGTAAAAATATAGTCTTCTCTTTTGCTTTCACTTCCGTAAGCGATTCAGACGTGCGTAAAAACTTCATCTCCTTCCAGAAAGAAATCCTTCCATATCTGGTCAAAGCTGCGGTAAAATAAATTTGTGTTAAGCAATTTTAATATTCATTGCTAAGCGGTTAATTTCATAAGCAGCAAAATTCTTTGTTTAGATTCTTCAAAACGGAACACTATTTCATGTTTTAAATGCAAACCCCCTCTTTATTACCTTATACCCCTTTATCGTCTTACCGTGTGCCCACATCTGTATCAGTTCTAATAATAAGGATTGTAAATTAACTCTAAGAGAGTCAAATGTCTATAGCAATAATTGAATTCACAATCCTGATCCCTAAGGAGGAGGATAAGTTATCCCTTAAAGGTTCCCATGTTGAAGAATTTGCTGAAAGTTTGACGAAAGTTAGATGAAAGCTAGACGTAAGTTAATCGTATTTCAGTCGTCTCCAATTGTCACAGAGACGACCAATATACGACGAAGAGACGACTAATATACGTCCAATAGTAAAAGCAAGCTTATTTTTGTCAACAACCTGTCACGGAGATTAACCATGTTGTATCATTTTTATACCCCTTAAACAAAAAAGATGTGGGTACACAGCAGGTTTGCAACTCGGATACCTAAGACAGGTATTTAAAACATCTTCATGCCAGATTTAGCAATTAGCATAATAATTCTGGCGATAAAATCGCTGTTCCCGCCCCTAATTATTGCAAACGAGGACGATATGGGATACGAGGACATGAGCGAAAGATCTAATTCTGAATGAATCACTTCAATTTAATTAGACCATTGTGTTAAGAAATCAATAACATTATATACCAATTTGGTTTTGGGTATATTTTATCGTAATTTGGTGAAAATCAAAACCTAACCAGTTATGAGTCGTGAAATTTATGAGCTTTCTATACTAATTGATGAGCTGTTCGAATTCTAAGGCAATTCATTAATTTTTAATAAGAAAAACTTGTAATTCTTACAGGATTGGATCTCTTTTGCCCTTATCCCGCACCCGACTGCTTTCCTAACATAAAAATCTTTAATTTTGCGGCTCATGAAAAAAATTCCCGCCGACAAGAAGTTTTTGAATAATATTCAGGTGATTGACATTGCCGAAGAAGGAAAAGGTGTAGGTAAATCAGATGACCTGGTTATCTTCATAGACAAAGCCGTTCCGGGTGATATTGTGGATGTAGAGCTGATGAGAAAGAAGAAGAAATTCTTCGAAGGCAGAATCCACAATCTGGTAAAAGCTTCTGAACATCGTACAGATCCGTTCTGTGAGCATTTCGGAGTCTGCGGAGGCTGTAAATGGCAGCATCTGAATTACGATGCGCAGTTGCAATTCAAACAAAAAAGTGTAAGCGATGCCCTGCAGAGACTTGCCAAAGTTGATATTTCAGGAATGGAATCTATTCTGGGTTCTAAAGAATCCCGCTATTACAGAAACAAGCTGGAATATACCTTCTCCGACAAGCGCTGGCTTACAGATGAGGACATGAAAAACAATCCTGAAGGCAGGGAAATGAATGCTTTAGGTTATCACATTCCGGGAAGATTTGACAAAATTCTCGACATTAACCATTGCTATCTGCAGGCCGATCCTTCCAATGAAATCAGGAATAAGGTTAGGGAATATGCACTAAAAAATCAACTCTCCTTCTACAACCTGAAAAACCATGAAGGCGCACTCCGTAATCTGATTATACGCACTGCCAGCACCGGAGAACTGATGCTGATCGTTGTGTTTGCTTATGCCGATCAGGAACAGATTACTGCGATGATGCAATACCTTGCAGATGAATTTCCGGCTATAAACTCACTCCTTTATATCATCAATCAGAAGCGGAACGACACCATTTTTGATCAGGATATTCATGTATTCAAAGGTGAAGATCATATTTTTGAGAATATGGACGGACTGAAGTTTAAGATCGGTCCGAAGTCATTTTATCAAACCAATTCAGAGCAAGCCTTCGAACTTTATAAGATCACCCGCGACTTTGCAGAGTTTAAGGGCAATGAGCTCGTTTATGACCTCTATACAGGTGCCGGCACAATTGCTAATTTCGTTGCAGGAAAAGTAAAGAAAGTTGTAGGAATTGAGTATGTACCTACCGCAATTGAAGATGCAAAGATCAACTCTGAAATAAACGGAATCAACAATACAATCTTCTTTGCAGGTGATATGAAGGATATTCTGAATTCAGAGTTTATCCGCACCCATGGTAAACCCGATGTGGTGATTACTGATCCGCCACGGGCGGGGATGCATCAGGATGTGGTAGAACGTCTGCTGGAAATGGAAGCAGAAAAGATTGTATACGTCAGTTGTAATGCAGCAACTCAGGCCCGCGATATCGCCCTATTGAAAGAGAAATATGAAATCGTACGTATTCGTCCGGTCGACATGTTCCCTCATACACAACATGTAGAAAATGTAGTTTTACTGAAACTGAATAAAACACAGACTGAAGCATAATTTATATGGAAATTAAAGATCTTCTTAATCCGGAGGGTAGCGAAGGGGAAAATAAAAAGGAAAAGGTAAGTCCGCTGAAGAGCCTTGAGTCTGATCTCAAATTCTATAATGAATCCATTAAAGAAGTAGCAACAGAGATCATGTTAGAGGGTATTTCAGAATATCCGATTTTTGTTGCCCATCAGCATGAAGTCAGACTCGGAGAACCTATTCTTGACCATATTGAACTGAATACCGAATGGAGCATCCATGCCTCCACTTTGGAAGAGTTTTCCGAAAAAGGAATTATTCAGGAGAGTAAAAAAGAACGTTTTATAGCTCAGTACAAAAATCCTCAGCAGTTTATGTGTCTTTTTGTGATCGTACCAGAAGGTGCTAATTTCGTATTTTACCCTTATCAGAACTAAGAAATAAAATAACCAGGGAATTACATCAATTCAGCGGGAATATGTAATTTCAAATGAAATTTGAGAACACTATGCCGAACAGGAAATTACTTATACTTAACCAGAAGCAAATTCAGCAAAGAATAGACCGGATGGCTTATCAAATCCTGGAAGACAACCTCAAAGAAAAGGAGCTGATTGTTGCCGGCATCGTTGAGAAAGGGTATACCATTGCAAAAAGACTTAAAAAGGTTCTCGAATCCATCTCTGATATCAAGATTACCCTGATAAAAATTGATATCAATAAAAACGTTTCACATCTTGAAGCCAGTTCGGATATTGATATCAAACAAGTATCCGGCAAGGTGGTGATTCTGGTCGACGATGTTCTGAACAGCGGACGTACCCTCGCTTACGGCCTTGGGGTATTTTTAGATATCCCTTTGAAAAAGCTTCGCACCCTTGTCCTGATCGACCGTAGCCACCGTAATTTCCCGATTTCACCAGACTTTACCGGTTTGGAATTAGCCACCATCCTCAAAGAACATGTGGATGTGGTGATGGATGAAAAGTCGGAGGAAGATGGGGTGTATTTGAGTTAAATCCCGGTTTATTTGAATTTAGCTAATTAACAATGACTCAGCAAGATTGTCAGATTTCAATCTTTTGAAAATCTGATAGTGCGGGCTTGCAGCTCGTACTTAAGCAAATTTACAACGCACGTCATCCTGACGAGCCATACCTGTTCTTGAATTCACCTGAATTGTGATGGCGAGGAAGGATCTTACCCAAGCAAAGCAGAATAATTATTGGAATAATCAGATTTAAACAACAAGAAGATCCTTCCTGCATCAGGATGACACTAAAAGCCCACCTAATACCTCCTATACTTCCTTCAGATTCAGATAAAAAGCCAAACGCTCAGCAGTCAGATCAGAAGCGCTAACTACATATTTTGCTTTGGTATAAAATGGTTCGCGCTCTTTCAGCTTATCCGCAATGAAATTAACCAGATCCTCATCTTTTAAATGTTTGATGAGTGGACGGTCGGCTGTAGAGTGTTCCAGTCGACTGGCAAGGCCTCTCGGATTCATTGAAAGATAAGCCACAGTTCCATTCTGATTCATCCAGTCCATATTATCTGCATAACAGGGAGCTCCACCTCCTGTGGCAATAATTACATTTTCAGGATAGTCGGTTTTCTGCAGTATCTCCCGCTCAAGTTCCCTGAATTGTTCTTCTCCATGAGCTGCAAAATAATCCACAATACTCATTCCGGCCTTCGACTCGATTAACTTATCCAGATCAATAAATTCATACTTCAGATAATTTGCAAGTTTCTTCCCAATGGTAGTCTTTCCACTACCCATAAAACCAACCAGAAATACTTTCATACTCTATTTTAGAACGATTATTTATTGTTAAAATATTGTGATACCAGATACTCATAAGATGGCAGATTATTGTAATGCCATTTATTCACTACTGTTCCGCCTTTTAGCAGTATCAAACCCGGATTGGAGCGCACCATACTTTTCAAAGGAATGGCATCCGCAAAAAATACTTCCATCACCAGCTGATTCTTTTTACTAAACAGCTCTGCATCCTGAACCGAATTGGAAGTCAGAAATACGGTACGGATATTGAAATTCTCAGCAGCATTGATGGCCAGTGCATTCAGATCACCGATAGCCTGCTGATCCGCTTTTGAAAGATCATAGGCA
>Ga0208492_1002086_pt1 | contig 10561 bp, 11 predicted proteins | sample Subbioar_CSW14AB_FD_184820 | JGI IMG/M metagenome (GOLD analysis project Ga0208492, IMG submission 184820) | Serpentinite rock and fluid subsurface biosphere microbial communities from McLaughlin Reserve, California, USA - CR12Mar_CSW14AB (SPAdes) | ecosystem: Environmental > Terrestrial > Deep...
ACGCCGTGCGTCTGGTCCACGAGTCCGGCGCGATGACAGCCGATACGCCCGACCGCGATGGCGGCCGCCAGCGGCGCGGCAAAGATGATGCCGGTCGAGCCGCGTATGCCCTGCCGGCGCTTGTAGAACTCGACGCTGGCGATGGCGCCGAGCAGGGCACCGAGGATGCTGCGCCCGGGGCCGGGCAGGCCCGACAGCCACAGATTCAAACTGCCGAAGCCATAGGCGCCCAGCAGGCTGCCGGCCGACAACGCCGCGAAATAGCCGCCGCCGGCGCGCGCACGGATGCGTTCCAGGACGGCGCGCAGGCGCCAGCGCCAGACGCCGAGGCCCACCACCACAGCCGTGCACCAGGCAAGCAAATCGAAGTAAAGATGTTCCCGCATGGCATGCCCCCCCGCGCAACATCATGGCCGCAGTGCAGCAGTGCGCCAAGTCCCCATGCTGCGATCATGGCGTTCACAGACGCCGCGATCACATGCAATTTCTCATTCGCGGAGGCTGGGTTACGATGACCGGCCACGCGCCCGCCGGCGCGCCGTCGTCATCCCGGACCCATAAGGATTTCCCATGCTCGAACGCTATTCGAAGTACAAGGCGCTGGACATCGATTCGCCCTCTCCGCGCGTGCTGCGCATCACCTTCAATAAGCCCGACACGCTGAATTCCCTCGATGAGGCCGGCCATCGTGAACTGACCTACATCTGGCGCGACATCGACGAAGACCCCGAGGTCAGCGTCGCGATCCTGACCGGCAAGGGCCGCGCATTCTCGGCCGGGGGTGACTTCGGCATGATCGAGAAGATGATCGACGACCATAAGGTCCGCGCCCGCATCTGGAAGGAAGCACGCGACCTGGTCTACAACATCATCAACTGTTCCAAGCCCATCGTGTCGGCCATCAATGGCGCGGCGGTCGGCGCCGGCCTGGTGGCGGGTCTGCTGGCCGACATTTCCATCGCCGGCAAATCGGCGCGCATCGTCGATGGTCACACCCGCCTGGGTGTGGCGGCCGGCGACTCGGCGGTCATCAACTGGCCGCTGCTGTGCGGCATGGCCAAGGCCAAGTACCATCTGCTCCTGTGCGAACCGATGAACGGCGAGGAAGCCGAACGCATCGGCATGGTGTCCTTGTGCGTGCCGGACGAGGAACTGCAGAGCCGCGCGTTGACCATTGCCGAGAAGTTGCGCGACAGCGCGCCGGCCGCGACCCGCTGGACCAAGTACGCGCTCAACAACTGGTATCGCATGGCGGGTCCGTCGTTTGACGCCTCGACGGCGCTGGAGATGCTGGGCTTCACCACGCCGGAAGCGGCGGAAGGCGTGTTGTCCTATCGCGAGAAGCGCGCGCCGAAGTTCGATCTGGATTCGCCGTTGTAGAGCATTGCGTGATACCTCGCAGGTGCGAATTCATTCGCACATTGAAGATGCCGCAATATGTTCGCGCATCGTTGTCGATGCGCGAATCAATGCGCACCTGCACAGGTCAGACCACAACAAGATTTTATTCGTGAAGAAGGGGAGTTCGATGTTGAACCACAAGCACGGCGCGCTTGCGCTCGCTATCTCACTGGCGATGCTGGCCGGTCCGGCCGTGGCGCAGGACGCCGTCGCCAGCCGTCCGCTGACCGCCGTCACGCCCGAGCGCCTCGCCAAGGGCACGGCCGACGACACCGGCTGGGTGATGTATGGCGGCAGCTACGACAATGCGCGCTTCAGCCCGCTGGCTGATATCAACCGCGGCAACGTCAAGCAGCTCGCGCCGGCCTGGATCTTTCAGACCGGTATCGCCGGTCAGCTCGAAGCCGCGCCCATCGTCGCCGACGGCGTGTTGTATCTGACCGCCGCCTTCAACAACGTCTATGCGCTGGACGCCCGGAGCGGCGACATCCTCTGGCACTACGAACATCAGATGCCCAGCGATCTGCGCATCTGCTGCGGCCCGACCAATCGCGGTGTGGCGATTGCGGGCAACACCTTGTACATGGCCACGCTGGATGCGCGCATGGTCGCGCTCGACCGAGCCAGCGGCAAAGTGCTGTGGAACGTCGTGCTCGACGATTACAAGAATGGCTACAGCGCGACCGGCGCGCCGCTGGTGGTGAAAGACGTCGCCATCATCGGCAGTGCCGGCGGCGAATACGGCGCACGCGGTTTCATCGACGCCTATGATCTCAAGACCGGCAAGCGCGTGTGGCGCCGTTATACGGTGCCGGGCGCCGGCGAGAAAGGCACGGAGACCTGGGCCGGCGATTCCTGGAAGACCGGTGGCGGTCCGCCGTGGAATACCGGCACCTACGACCCGGTCACCAATCTCGTCTACTGGCCGACCGGCAATCCCTCGCCGGACTGGAACGGCGACAGCCGTCAAGGCGACAACCTCTACACCAATTCGCTGCTGGCGCTCGACCCGGCGAGTGGTGAGCAGAAGTGGCATTTCCAGTACACGCCCCATGATGTGTGGGACTACGACGCCACCAATGGCGTGGTGGTGAGCGACCTCACCATCGACGGCAAGTCGCAGCGCGTGGTCATGCAGGCCAACCGCAATGGTTATGTCTACGTGCTGGACGCGGTGACCGGCAAGTTCGTCAAGGGCAGCCAGTACACCGAACGCCTGAACTGGTCCAAGGGCATCGACGCCAACGGTCGCGCGCAACTCGACGAGAAGTACGTGCCGATGGCCGGCGGCAATCCCAATTTCATCTGCCCCGGCAATGTCGGCGGCAACAATGGCTCTTACACCTACGCCTACAGCCTCCAGAGCAAGCTGCTGTACATCCCGCTGGTGGAATCCTGCGGCAAGATGGAGAAGGAAACCTCGGTCTTCATGAACGGCACGCCGTTCTGGGGCGGCGGTCCGGGCGTGACGGAAGGCGAAGACCAGGCGTCGTGGGGCACGGTCACGGCCACCGATCCCGCCACCGGCGAGATCAAGTGGCGTTACAAGGATGAATACCCGATGGTCGGCGGTGCGCTCGTGACCGCCGGCGGCGTGGTCTTCACCGGCAATCAGACCGGCTATGCGCTGGCGCTGGACGACGCCACCGGTGAAGTGCTGTGGAAGTTCCAGACCGGTTCCGCGGTGCGCGGTCAGCCGGTGACCTGGAAGATGGATGGTCGTCAGTACGTCGCCGTGCCGAGTGGCGGCGGTGGCATCGCGGTCGCCATCGTCGGGCAGCCGCCCCTCGATACCCCCGGCAGCGCGCTGGTGGTGTTTGCCTTGCCCGCGGCGAAGTAGTCGTGGCCGAGGGTGCGATCGCGACCGGCGTTGTTGCCGGTCGCAGGTGGCTCGAGCGTGTCGCGCTGGCGTTGGGGCTGGCGTTGGGGCTGGCGGGCGCTGCGGCGGCGTGTGCTGCTGACAGCGCGCCGCTCAGGGTCTGCCTGCTCGAGCACAACGCGCCCTATTCCACGCGTGCCGACGAACGCGGTTTCGATCTCGATACGGCCAAGGCGGTCGCGGCCCGTTTGGCGCGGCCGCTGGAACTGGTGTGGACCGACAACAATCCGCACATCGACGAAATCGACGACAGCGATTTCCCTGTGCGCAAACTCAGCAAGGGCGCCTGCGATCTGATCCTGAGCATGCCCGGCCCCGCCGCTGACACATTGCGCGACAGTCCCAAGCTCGCGCTCGGTGAGAACTACTACGGCGCGGCCTTTGAACTGTTGAGCTGCGATGCAGCCTCGCCCAATCGCCTGCGTTCCCTGCGCGGCAAGACGGTCGCGATACAGTCGCAAACCGTGGCGCATTTCGCCGCGCTGTCGGTCAAGGCGCGGCCGGCCAATTATTTTTCCCTCGATGCGGCGCTGGAGGGATTGCGCAAACAGGAAGCCGAGGCCGCGTTGCTATGGGGGCCGACCACCGGCTGGCGTCTCATCAATCACAGCGACAAGCGTTGCGGTTTCGTCGCCGGCTATGAACCGCCGGCGGCGGTACGCTGGAATCTGTCGTTCGCGACGCGCAAGGAGGACGAGGCGCTGCGTGAACTCATCGACGCCGCGCTCGCGGCACTCAATGCCAATGGAGAATTGAAGGCGATTGCGCAGCGCTACGGCCTGCCCCTGCATGCGCCGTTTGACGAGACCTACAGCCTGCGGGCGCTGAACGATCTGCAGCAGGGACGCTGAGCGCCGCACCTCGGCTTGCCAGGCATCGCGTGGGAGGATGTCGTTGTCTCTGTCGACCTTGTGCCTTCCCCTCCCTGTCGGCGGAGTGCCCTAGCCACCGAGCGTCGACATCCAGCTCCAGCTCAGCGCCAGCACACAGGCGACGATCACAGCGATGCCGGCGCGTTCGGCCAGCGTCGCCACGCCGCGCGAACGCGCATCGCCCATGAGCCCCGCATCGCGAGCCAGCAGGTGCAGCGCCACCACATGCAAAGGCAGCAGCACGGCATTGATCACCTGGCTCGAATAGATCAGCGGTATCAGGGGCAGGCCGGGGATGGACACCACACCCACCGCGGCCACGGTCAGACCGACGAAGGCGGCGTAGAACAATTGGAAATGACGCGAATCGAGATCGAGCGAGGCCTGAGCGCCGATGCCCTCGGCGATCGAATAGGCGGTGGCGAGCGGCACGATGGCGGCCGCCAGCAGGGACGCGCCGAGCAGGCCCACGCCGAACAACAACGTGGCGAAGGAACCGGCCAGCGGTTTCAAGGCGGCGGCGGCATCGGCGGCGTTCTCGATGTGCACGCCGGCGCGATTGAGCGTGGCCGCGCAGGCCACGGCGATGGCGAGGCCGATGACACCGGTGAGCAGGGAACCGATCACCACGTCCACCCGTTCCCAGCGCAGGTTGGCGACGGTGATTTTCTTGTCCACCGCATAGGATTGGATGAAGGCCAGCCCCCACGGCGCGAGCGTGGTGCCCAGCGTCGCCGCCACGGCCACCCAGGCGCCTTCGCTGTGCGGCACGCTGGGGATCAGCGCATGTCGCCACACCGCCGACCAGTCCGGGTTCGCGAGTATGCCGTCGACGATGTAGAGCGCGAGCGTCGCTGAAATCACCAGCAGCACGCGTTCGATGCGATGGAAGGACCCGAGCACCACCATCATCGAGATCAGCAGCCCGGCGAGCGGCGCGCTGATCCAGCTCGGTATGCCGATCAGGGAGCCGGCGGCGGAAATGCCGGCGTACTCCGCGCATATGGTGCCGAAGTTGGTGAGCACCAGGGCGATGACCGCGAAATATCCCCAGGCGTGGCCATAACGATGGCGGATGACGGCGACGAAGCCCTTGCCGGTCGCGGCGCCGATGCGCACTGCCATCAAATGGAACTGGATGAGCAGCAAGGTCGAGAGCGGAATGATCCACAGCAGGCGATAGCCGTAGTCGGTGCCGAGCATGGAATAGGTGGTGATGCCGGCCGGGTCGTCGTCCGACAGTCCCGCCAGCAGGCCCGGTCCGAGTACCGCCATGAAGCAGGCCATGGCACCGAGACCTGCACGGCGCATGCGCTCGAAGCGCAGCGCGATACCACGGCGCGGATGGGAAACCGCATGGGGCGGTGAGCCGGCTTTCTCGCGTCGCGCCCGCGCCAGACGCTGGGCTTTCTTGTGAACGGCGGCCAGACGATGGGGCGACATGCCCGGCGGCTGGTGATGACCGCTCATGGCACGTCGTTCAAGCGCCGGTCTCCGCCACCAGTTTCTGAAACAGGGCGAGACGTTCGCGCGCGATGCCGCCCTCGGTCACCTGTGCACGCACCGCGCAGTCCGGTTCGTGCACGTGGCTGCAGTTGGAGAAGCGACAGTGGCCGAGGTAGGGCGCGAACTCGCGAAAGCCTTTGGCGAGATCGGCGTGACTCAAGTGGTGGATGCCGACTTCCTGCATGCCCGGACAATCGATGAGGGTGGACTCGGCATCGATGTGATAAAGCCGCGAGAAGGTCGTGGTATGCCGGCCACTGCCGAGCGCGCTCGACAACTCGCCGGTCACCGCCGGTGCATCGGGCACCAGCGCATTGACCAGACTGGACTTGCCCATGCCCGACTGTCCGCACAACACCGTGCGGCGACCATGCAGTCGGCTCAACAACACGGCGGGCGCGGTGGGCGCGTGCTCATGGTCGGGCCGTGCGCTGAATTCAATCAACTCGTGGCCGGCGCCGACGAACAGCATGAGCCGCGCGCGCGCCTCGTCGGCGCCCGGCAGGTCGACCTTGTTCAAGGCCAGGATGGTGTTCACGCCCGCCGCATCGGCAATCAGCAGAATGCGGGTCAGGAATTCCTCCGACGCACGCGGCTCGACCGCCGCCAGCACCAGCACCTGATCGATATTGGCGGCGATGCCCTTGCGTTTGTGGGCGTCGGAGCGCTCCAGGTAATTGCGCCGCGGCAGCAGCTTTTCGATCACCGCGCTGCGCGCGCCGGTCATGCTGAAGCTGACGCGGTCGCCGCACACGGCGTCGTGTTTCCTGCCGCGCGTGACGCATTCGAGACGCGTGCCGTCGTCGGCTTCGACCTCGAAACGCCGGCCGAACACGGCGACCACGGTGCCGGCGGTGACGGGCGGGCTCAAACGCGGACGACCGCGCTGCAGATGACGATGGGAATGGCGGAATCCTCGAGCGTTGGGAATGGACCGGCAGGCCATTGTAGCGCCAGCGACGTCGGCGCGCCGCGGCGCGTGTCCATGGACATGGGCTTGCGTGCACAATGCCGGGAGCGGTGATAACGAGGGGGGAGAGCATGCAACCGACCAGCCAGCAATTCGAGGTGGCGCTCAACGAGGCGCAGCGTCTGCGCGAGCAGGGCCATGATGGTCATCATCTGGCCAAGACCGTGCTGCATCTCGCCGCGCGCATGCGCTTGCTGGAGGATGTGCTCGCCCACGCCAAGCGCTATCTGCATTCCGGCGAGGGCGCCATTGAACATGCGCAACTGGTGCGCGCCATCGAGCGCGCCGAGCGCGGCGCGGACGACGAGGGCATCAGGCCCTGGTAGGCAGAGCGCAGCCTTGGAACACCTGATCCGGTGTGCGGGCAGGCCCGCGCGCGTTGCTACACTGCGGGCAATCCAGCAGGCGAGTCACCCCCATGAAACTGATCAGTTTTCAGGCCACCGCCGACGGCGGCTCCCGTTTCCTTGACGTGGATGTGCCCCTGGCGCTGGAGCGCCAGGACGAATTCGGCCACACCCTCAAACTGTCCGCGCCCTATGTGTCACCCGCCGTGCAGTTCGTCGAACTGCCAGCCGGCATGGATCAGGATTGGCACACCGCACCGGCGCGTCAACTGGTGGTGGTGCTGGCTGGGGAAATCGAAGTGGAGACCACCGACGGCGAGCGTCGTCGCTGGCGCACCGGCGAGGCCTTCGTGCCGGCCGATGTGACAGGGCGCGGACATCGCACCCGCTGCATCGATGGCGCGGTGCGTCTGCTGTTCGCGCCGCTGGCCGACGGGGTGGGTTTCGAGGGCATGTGAGGGCGGGCGTTCAGCCGTGACCACCCCTGCCAGGCGGGAGGCAGGAATGTGCGAATGAATTCGCACCAGCGGTGTCCGGCAGGCGCGAATTCATTCGCGCGCGCAAACGCCTGGCTCAAGGCTGGCCCTCTATCCCCGGCAACTGGGTGATCTCGCCCAACCACGGTTGCGCCGAGCGGCACCATACCTGTCGGCTCGGCTTCAACTGATCGCGCTGGCGTATGGTGCCGACCCGCAGTCCATAGACCTTCGGTCCTTCGCCCGGCGAGGTCGCGTAAATTGCCGAGCCGCAATGAGCGCAGAAGCCCTGTTCGCGCGGACGGCCGCTCTCGGCGATCTTCACATAGGTGCGGGGCGTGCCGCGTTTCAGCGTGAAGCGGTCCTCGAGGGTGAAGGCGACGATGCGAAACGACGAGCCCGACATGATCTGGCAGTCGCTGCAATGACAGATGATGACCCGCGCCGGGTCGATTTCCGCCGTGTATTCAATACTGCCGCAATGGCAGCTACCGTCGACATGCATGGTCTTATTCCTGTTGCATGGCGAGTGGCCATTTGACCACTTCACCGCTTTCGTCGTATTCGGGAAATACCGTCACGCTCACCACCTTGGAGCGCGCGATGCCGAAGGTCAGATCCAGCACGCGATCGGTGTAGTACTTCTCGTCCTTGCTGATTTCCACTTCCAGATCGAGATGCGGATACTTCATGAGCAGCAGCTTGCCGCTCAGACCCATGGGATTGAAGCCGCGCACCAGCGTGTAGGGATGGTAGGACGTGATGTGCGAGAGACGGAACTCGTTGTCCGAATCGAAGGACAGCTCCAGGCGCAACATGCGGTAGGTCCAGATTGCCGACAACTCGCCGTCCTCGTGGGCGTCTTCGCTGCTGCGGTCCGGTGCGCCAAGCGCGGCGGTGATCTCGTCCTGCGTGCTGCCGAGCAGCAGGTCATCGACTCCGCGATGGGGATGGACGTCCATCTAGGGCGCGCTGCCGGCAGCGATCTCATCGCGCACCCAGCTCGCCAGCAGCGTGCGCAGCGCGGCGACGAAGGCCAGCGGCTGATCGAGCAGCAGATGATGCTGGGCCTCGGGGATCTCGATGATCGGCGCCTGCGGCCCCATCAGTTCCGACATGTAATCGGCGGTGTCGCGACTGACCAGTGCGCTGTGCTGACCGAACATCAAGGCCGCGCGGCAACGCAGCGCCTGCAGATGTTCGTGAAAGGGTTCACCCCAGCGCCGTGCGCTCATGGTGTTGATGTCGAATTTCCAGGTCCAGCCGGCGGTCTCCTCGCGCAGCGAATGGCGGGCGATGAATTCCACCAGGAACTCGTTCTCGCAGGGTTGCGGTGGCAACAGGCGAAAACGTTCCAGACCGACTTCGAAACTCGGATAGTGACGTTCGAAACTGCGCGGTCGCGTGGCGGTGGCGGGTGGGCCGTCGCCCTCGGGGCGACGGATGGGGGTGTCGACGATCACCGCGCCGCCCACTTCATCGCCATAGGCGGCGCCGAAGCGCATGGTCATATAGCCGCCGAAGGAATGGCCGACCACGAACGGGCGCGGGCCGAGTTCCGCGGCGGCCAGCACCGCACGCATCTCATCGGCGCGCAAGGTGGCGTTGTATTCGGCACGCTTGCCGCTGTCGCCCATGCCGGAAAGATCGAGCGCCGCGACACGGTAATCGCGCGTGAAGAACGGCGCGATGAAGCGCCACCAGTTGGCGTGGGCGCCGCCGCCATGCACCAGCAGCAGGCCGCGCCGATTGGCCCGTTCGTTCTCGCCCGGCCACACCATGTAATGGATGGGGCAGTCGTCCACCGTCACGTAATGGGAAGTGAAGGGCTGGGCCAGTGCCCAGTCGAACCAGGCGGGCGTGGCACGCGTCACGCGCAGGCGCGGATCGGCGAAGTCAGGCAGGGTGGGGTCTGTCATGTCGTGCTACTTGATGTCCGGTTTCCTGAGCTTGTACCACAGCGTGCATGCACTGACGCCAAGCTGGCGCGCGGTGTGCGGCTTGTTGTCATCGGCCTCGGCCAGCGTCGCTTCGAACAACCGGCGTTCGAGCACGCGCACGGACATCGGAGGTCGGTCTCGCCATGCATCTGTTGTACCGATGAGGCGATTATACCGAGCAGGCCGCGACTTCGTGGGCACAAATCCCGCCGACCTCGCGCCGCGTGCGGCGACGACGCACGCGGCTCTGCGCGGCAGACACAGTCGCGGGGTTTGAGCGGGGCCATGGCGCATTGTCACACGCGCGTCGGCAATGGACGGGCCGGCGCCGGCGGCGGCCATGGCAGGCGCGGCGGGCCATGGGCTGGCCCACGCGGTGCAGCGGGCGATGGTAAATGCACACGCCGTGCGCCAGCCCGCGCCGACCGGCCTCAGCGCCGCGCCAAGAGGCAGCTTGCGCTGGCGCGAAAGGCCATGCCCAAGGCTGCGGGCCGCGGTTAGACTAGGGCAGGTCGAACATCACCAGGGGAGCCTTCCATGTCTGTCGTCGAGTATTCCGTCCAGGGGCATATTGCCACCGTCACCCTCAATCGTCCCGAGGCGCGCAACGCCATCAATCCTGAAGTCGCGGCACGCCTCGCCGACGCCTGGCGCGCGGTGCGTGACGACAACAACGTGCGCGTCGCGGTGCTGGCGGCCAAGGGGCCGGTGTTCTGTGCCGGCGCGGATCTGGGCCAACTGGTGCCGCTCATTGCCGGCAATCGCAAGGCGGAGAACGAGTGGGACGAGCGCGTGCTCGCTGACCCGAATATTTTCGAGGCGGCGTTGCTGCGTGACTTCGACGTCGTCAAGCCGGTGATTGCCGCCATCCAGGGCCATGCCATCGCCGGTGGCATGGAAATCGTGCAGGGCACCGACATCCGCGTCGCGGTGCCGGCCGCGCGCTTTGGCGTGCAGGAAGTGAAATGGGCGATCTTTCCGGCCGGCGGTTCCACCGTGCGACTGCCGCGCCAGTTGCCCTATGCGCGCGCCATGGAACTGCTGTTGACGGGCGATCTGATCAGCGCCGATGAAGCCTTGAACTGCGGCTTCCTCAATTACGTGGTCGACGACCCGACCGCCAAGGCCTTGGAGATCGCGAACAAGATAGCGGCCAACGGCCCGATCGCG
>Ga0208492_1002087_pt1 | contig 10554 bp, 12 predicted proteins | sample Subbioar_CSW14AB_FD_184820 | JGI IMG/M metagenome (GOLD analysis project Ga0208492, IMG submission 184820) | Serpentinite rock and fluid subsurface biosphere microbial communities from McLaughlin Reserve, California, USA - CR12Mar_CSW14AB (SPAdes) | ecosystem: Environmental > Terrestrial > Deep...
CTCGCCACCCGCTACGACAAACTCGCGATCACCTACCGGGCCGCTGTCATCCTCAACGCCGTCATCGCCTGGACCCGGCAATTGTCAGACATGCCCTAGTCGCGGGTGCCGACATCCGCACCGGCATCGGCTGCGGGCAGCGGGGTGCCCTGATGGTGAAGCAGGCGCCACGCCCCGTCCTCGCGTCGCCACAGCGAGGTGCGGCGGGCGCGGCGCGCTCCGCGCGTGCTGATCCATTCGGCGAGCACGAGCCCGGGCGCGATCATCCGGCCCTGGAGGTCCTCGACGTCGATCGGGTCGACGCCGTCCGCCTGGCTCGCCAGCAGCTCCAGGATCTCGTCGCGCCCCCACCGGCGTCCGGATGCGCCGATCTCGACGAAGTCGGCGGACAGCATGTCACGCACCCGGGCCGGATCACGTCTGGCCTCGGGTGTCTGCAGCTCGCGCTCTCGCCCCAGCACCTCGTCGACGGCCCCGTTCTCGAAGCCCTCGCGTCGCCGGCGCTCCTCGAGCGTCTCCAGCTCCTGGAACAGGGTGAGCTGGAGCCCGTCCGGCGCCCGGAGGCGCGAGTTGAGCGACCGCCAGGGCGTCTCGCGGGGCGACGCCTCGACCGCCGCGCCGCCCTGCTCGAGGCGCCGGGTCATGGCGTCGGCGTCGTCGACCTCGAACGCGACGCGGAGCGGGTCGCTGACGCCGCCGTCGGTCTCCACTCGGTCGATCAGGGAGACCTGCGCGCGATTCGAGATCTCGAGCGTCGCCTCGCCGGCGAGCAGGATCGCGACGCGGGCGTCGCCCTCGCCGTTGAACGCGGCCTGCTCGGTCATGCCGCCGACGTCGCGATAGAAGCCGACGGCCTGATCGAAATCGTCCACGGCCACGACGAGGCGCATCTGGCGGACGGGGGACGGTGCGTCTTCGCTCATGGCGTCCACGCTAGGAGCCGCCGAGGGGGAGTGGGCCCGGATCAGCGACATCGGCCGCACCTCGGTCGACACGGGGGAGGATGGACGGATGCAGGACATCGAGCTGGCGCGGATCCCGTCGGGCACGGTGATGCTTCACGACGCGCGCCGGAAACTGAGGCGGATGGTGAGTCTCGAGCCGTTCGAGATCGGGGTGTTCGCGGTTACGCAGGAGCAGATGTCCGAGCTGCTCGGCGAGGGGGAGGATCACCCGCACCCCCGTCGCCCGGCGGTCGATGTCAGCTGGCAGCGCGCCATCCGGTTCTGCAACGCGGCCTCGGAGTGGGAGGGGCTCGACCCCGCGTACACGTTCGACGGCGAGGACGTCACCTGGCACGTGGACTCGGATGGCTATCGCCTGCCCACCGAGGCGGAGTGGGAGTACGCCTGCCGCGCAGGGTCCACGGGGCCCCACTACGGCCTGTTGCGCGACGTCGCGTGGACGGCGGCGGATGGGGCCTCCTCGCCCCGGGACGTCGGCGGCAAGATGCCGAACCTGTTCGGCCTGTTCGACACGCTCGGCAACGTGTGGGAGTGGTGCTGGGACCTGCTCGATCCGGCGCGCTACGGCGACTACCGGGTGTTCCGTGGCGGAGGGTTCGCCGACGAGTCGTACAACGTGCGCGCCTCGGTGCGCCGCGGCGGCGGACCCCGCATGCACCACGACGACCTCGGCTTCCGGGTCGCGCGAGGCGGCTTCGACGCGCGCGACGAGGCCCAGGGCTGGTCGGCGGCAGCCGACCGCGAGCGCGCACTGCAGGACGGGCCACTCCCGACCGGGTGGACGCCGCTGCGCTGATCTGCGTGGGCCCTGCCGTCGGCGGCGGCGGTTCAGAACGGCGCGGTCTCTTCGATCTCGACCGGGGGCGGATCGGGGTCGGTCGCATCGAGTTCGGCCATGAATCGCACCGCCGGCGCGGGGCGGTCGGTGATGCGGCGTCCGGTGGGGCTCGTCCAGATCATGACTCCGCCGCGTCCGTGCTCGAGACCCCATGCGCCGTGGTGCTTGAGCATGTGGTGCGCACGACAGAGCGCTGAGAGGTTGCACACCGCGGTCTGGCCGCCCTCGCTGTGATCATGGGAGTGGTCGAGGTCGCACCGGTGGATCGGCTGCCGGCAACCCGGGAACCTGCAGTGCTCGTCGCGCGCGGCGAGGAAGCGGCGCTGGGCGGCGGTCGGCGTGTATGCGTCGACTGTGCGGAGGCACCCGGTGTCGGGATCCATGAACAGTCGCGCCCAGGTGGGGGTGTCAGCGGCGAGGCGGCGGGCGATGTCGGGGGAGACGGGCCCGTGCCCGGCCAGGAACGCGGCGTCGTCGCCGAGGCCTGTGAGCGTCTCGGCGGGGATCGTGATCTGCACGGAGCCGCGGATCGCCGCCAGCGCGTTGCCGCCGGTCGCATCGGACACCTGCGCGGTGGGGTGCCCGGTGAGCGCGAGGTCGGCGAACACGTCGGCCCTGATCTGCGCGAGCGTGCGCTCATCGACCGGGTCGCCGTCCTCGACGGCGAGGTCGTCGACGACGGGCCCGTACGCGCGACGCGCCTCGTCGCGTGCGGCGCGCCGGATCGTGAGCCCCATCTGGGTGAGCCGGTCCTGGATCGCGTGCGCCCGCACCGACTCGACGACCGCGTGGAACTCGCTCATCCCATCGCCGAGGTCGTCCACCCAGGTGCACCGCCGCGCGCGGGCGGTCTCGTGCCGCTCGACGACCGACGTGGGCTCCACCCGCTCGGCAACGGCGTGCGCGACCGGTCGCAGCCGGCCCGGCGTCAGCGACTCGGCGCGATCGAGCACGACCTGCTCGTACCGGGCCCGCGCGCGCTCATCGTCGAGCCGCAGCCCGGCATCCACGATCACGTCCGCGTGCGCGCGGGAGATCCGCCCCTCCGACAGGGCGGCGTACGTCGCGGGGAAGTCGGTCGTGAGGATCGCGGCACCGTTCATCCGGCTGCGGATCGTGCCGTCGGCCGCGTTGGTCGCGGTGGCGATGTCGGCCGCGATCGCCCGCAGCGGCAGCGCATACGACGACGACGGATCGAGCTCGGCCATGATCTCCACCGCGATCGCCTGCCCCGACGCAAGGAAGTGCGCCTTCATCGCCTCGAGCTGCGCGATCATCCGATCCGCGGTCGCCACCCCCGTGATGACCGCCTGCAGCGCCTCACGCCGGGCGGGATCCAGGTCCCATCGCTCCGCGAAACTCTGCTTGGCCATGGATCCAGTCTCCCACGAGGGTCGGACATCCGTTCGAATGTCCCCGCATTGTGGAGAACTCGACGGGATCCGGTTGAGGCGTCCGGCTTCCGCGTCCGGGCCGCCGGCACGTCCCGATCCGCTCGCGAGCAGGCCTCCGATCGCTGACCCGCTCGCGTCCTCGGTGGCGCGCGCTCAGTTCGCCGGGATGTCTGCGAGCACTCGATCGATCCATGCGTGGCGGCGGAGGTCGCGCACCTCAGCGAACGTGAACCAGCGCGTCTCGATCAGTTCCTGCTCTTCAAGCACGATGGCGGTCGTGTCGAGGCGGCATTCGTACGCGGTCGTCACGTAGGCGACCTCATCGCCGTTCGGATAGACGTTGGTGAGCTCCGGACCGCCGTAGGCGCCGATCACCCGCACGATGGACGGAGCCACACCGAGCTCTTCGCGGACTTCGCGCTCCAGCGCTGCTCGGGGATCCTCTCCAGGCTCGACTCCTCCACCGACGAAGCTCCACAACCCGGAGTCGCGGTGGCGAGCCAGCAGCAGCTGATCCCCGTGTCGGATGACCGCGGTGACTGCGGGAAGCAGCAGCAGGTCCCGTCCGATCCGATCGCGGATCGCGCGGACGTAGGGCGACATCGGCATTCATCGACCATATGCGCCGCAGGGTGCCCGACGACTACGCCTGGATCGGGACGCGCCGAGGTCCTAGCGTGGCGGCATGCTCGTCGTCGGGTCGATCGTCATCAGGGTGAGGGACATCGCCGTGCAGGCGGCGTTCTGGACCCGGGCGCTCGACTACGACGTGCGCGACCCATCCGACGACGACTTCGTCGTGCTCATCCCTCGCCGCGGTGCGGGGCCCAACGTCTCGCTCGACGCCGCGCCGTCGGAGCGGGTGCTGCCGCCTCGCATCCATCTCGACCTCTACGCCGAGGACCAGTCGGCCGAGGTGCGCCGGCTGATCGGTCTCGGCGCGTCGGAGGTGCGATGGTCGAAGCGCCCTGCCGATGCCGACTACGTCGTCCTCGAGGATCCCGAGGGCAATCGCTTCTGCGTGATCGACGCCTCGGGCTGGCACGGCTGGGCCGCCCACCGCGAGCGGTGAGCAGAGCGCAGGTGACAACCGGCGCGGGAGCCGCGACACTCGACTCATGGGTGCCAGCGCGTGGGTGCTGCATGTCGACATGGACCAGTTCATCGCCGCCGTCGAGGTGCTGCGTCACCCGGAGCTCGCGGGCCGGCCCGTGATCGTCGGCGGGCGCGGCGATCCGACCGAGCGAGCCGTCGTGTCGACGGCGTCGTACGAAGCACGCGCATACGGCATCGGCTCCGGGATGCCGCTGAAGATCGCGGCGCGCAAGGCGCCGCCGGACGCCGTGTTCCTCCCGGTCGATCACGAAGCCTACGAACGCGCGTCGACCGAGGTGATGGACACGCTGCGCGCGCTGCCCGGCGTCGTGCTCGAGGTGCTCGGATGGGACGAGTGCTTCCTCGGCGTGACGACCGCCGATCCCGAGTCCGTCGCGCATGACGCGCAGCGGGTCGTGCTCGCGGCGACGCGGCTGCACTGCTCCGTGGGCATCGGCGACAACAAGGTCCGCGCGAAGATCGCGACGGGCTTCGGCAAGCCGAGAGGGATGTTCCGCCTCACCGAGGAGAACTGGTTCGACGTGATGGGCGAACGGCCCACGCGCGAGCTCTGGGGAGTCGGCGCCAAGGTGCACAAGCGCCTCGCGGCTCACGGCATCGACACCGTGCGGCAGCTCGCGGACGCCGACCCCGCCGTGCTCGTCGCGGAGTTCGGCCCGCGGATGGGCGTCTGGTACCGCGAGCTCGGCCACGGAATCGGACCGCGCGTGGTGGACGACTCGCCGTGGATCGCGCGCAGCCACAGCCGGGAGACGACCTACCAGCAGAATCTCACGGGGCCGGATGCGGTGCACACGGCGGTCGCCGAGCTGGCCCATCAGGTCTGGGATGACTGCGCGACGGACGGACGAGCGGTGGTGCGCGTGCACCTGAAGTCCGGTACGCGCCGTTCGAGACGAAGACCATCGGGCGAAAGCTCGCGGAGCCCGCGCGCAGCGAGCACGTCCTGGTGGACGCCGCGCTCGCGCTCGCGCAACGGATCGACTCCGAGCGCGAGATCCGCCTGCTCGGAGTGCGCGCGGAGATGGCGATGGCGGCGGGTGACGAGATCGAGCGCACACCGGTGCGCGGGCGGATCTGACCCCGCGGCAGGTCAGGGCGCGGCGTGCCCGTGCGCGTGCTCGGCCATCGCAGCGACCTCGCCGATCACCCTCGGATGGGCCAGCACGCGGAAATGCCCGCCGGTCTCCAGGCGCACGTTCTTCGCGCCTGCAAGCTCGCTTCCCCCGGGGATGTGCGGGTCGAAGGCCGCGTACACCGATGTGATGCGGGCGTTGATCGCGGTCTCCCTCGCGAGCGCGAGGATCGTGGCGTTGCGAGGGGAGAAGCTGCGCAGAGTGGCCGACACCATGAGCGCCGCGTATCGCGAGCCGCCGAACGGAGAGGCCACCGCGACCATTCCGCGCACGCGAGCCGCTCCGGCGCCGAACGCCATGAGGTGCTTGCCGATCAGTCCGCCCTTGCTGTGCGCCACGAGGATGACGTCATGCAGGTCGTGCGCGACCAGGTGCTGCTCGACGAGGCGCGCCGCACGGTCCACCGGGATGCGGTTGTTCTGAAGCGGATCGACCACATGCACCGGATGTCCGCGCTCGTGCAGCGCGACGATGAGCGGCTGCAGGAACTTCCACGTCTCATAGACGCCCGGGATCACGACGATCGGCACGCCGCCGCCCGTCCAGAAGGCCGACGGCCGCGTGCGGTTCAGGAACGCCCGCGCCTGCCAGAGTCCCGCGTACGCGTAGTCGAGCGTCCACCAGACCCACCGTCGGAGGAGGCCCATCACGGCTCGCCGACCCCCAGGAACCAGTCCAGCGCCGACGCGACCGCGCGGGGCGCGGTGTGCTGGGTGCGTCTCATATCGTGGTGTCACTTCCCACCGGCTCTTCGTCGTCGTTGACGTAGAGGGGCCATCGTGGGAGACCCAATTGTTCCGCCAAGAAGCAAGAAAGTGATCCCACGATGACCCACAACCAGTCTGCCTTGACGACCCTGATCGGTGAAGTCCTCGCCGATCCTGATCTGGCCCACTCGGACGTGTTCCGTCGGATGTTGCAGGCCGGGCTGCAGGACCTGATCAACGCGGAAGCGACCGTGAAGATCGGCGCCGCCCCGCACGAGCGGACCCCGGAGCGCACCACCCGTCGCAACGGCACCCGGCCGAAGGCGCTCGCGACCCCGGCCGGGGAGGTTGACCTTCAGATCCCGAAGCTGCGGGAGGGGTCGTTCTTCCCCTCGCTGCTGCATCCGCGGAGACGGGTCGATAAGGCGCTTTACGCGGTGATCTGCCAGGCGTGGATCGACGGGGTGAGCACCCGCAAGGTCGACCAGCTCGTCCGTGCGTTGGGCAACGACACCGGCATCTCGAGGTCGACGGTGTCGAGGATCTGCGCCGAGATCGACGAGGCGGTGCACGAGTTCCTTTCCCGCCGGATCGATCACACCTGGTTCCCGTATCTGTTCCTGGACGCCACCTACCTCGACGTCCGGGTCCGCGGCCGCGTGATCTCGCAGGCCCTCGTGGTCGCCACCGGGGTGAGCGGGGAGGGGCGGCGCGAGATCCTCGGGATGGCCCTCGGCGATGCGGAGACCACGGACTTCTGGACCGAGTTCCTCCGTGGCCTCCGCGACCGCGGGCTGCGCACCGCGACCGATGCCGACCCGCTGGGCGTGACCCTAGTCACCAGCGACGCGCACGCCGGCATCAAAGCCGCGGTCAAAGCGATCCTGCCCGGAGCCGGCTGGCAGCGCTGCCGAGTGCACTTCGCCAGAAACGTCACCCAGCGGCTGGGATCGGCCCGCTCCAAGCCCGTCAACGCGCTGATCTCGACGATCTTCGCGCAGACCACCCCGGAAGCGGTGATCGGCCAGTATCACCAGGTCACCGACAGCCTCAGGGGCTCGTTCCCCGAGATCGCCGCCATGCTCGAGAACGCCGAACCCGACCTGACCGGCTTCGCCACGCTGCCCCGCGAGCACTGGCAGAAGGTCTGGTCCAACAACCCCATCGAACGGTTGAACCGGGAGATCAAACGCCGCGCGGACGTGGTCCAGATCTTCCCCGACCGCGACTCCGTGACCCGCCTGATCGGCGCCGTCTTGCAAGAGCAGCACGAGGAATGGCAATACGGCGAACGCCGCTACTTCTCCGACGTCTCCATGCGCAAACTCGTCCACATCCTCCACGACCACACCGAACCCGCTCGTCCCGAGCTGCTCCTGACCGCCTGACCATCACCCATCAAGGAACAACCGCAGTGACACCACAAGACGGGACTTGACCGGTGTGCTGCACCAGGTGCGGATGGCCCGGGACCGTGACCGAGCGGGACCGCTGTGCGCGGCGCGTCAGCTTCGCGCACCAGTCCGCACCGGCGATCGGATCGCGGCCGCCGCGCAGCACGAGCAGCGGCTGCGGGAGATCCCCGACGCGCTCCTCCATCGGGTATTCCAGCATGTGCGGCAGCTGACGGAGGTACCACCGGGGGCCGCAGCGCAGATACTCGGTGAGCACTCGGGCGTTGGCGGACGGGGTCTCGCGGGTGCTGTCCACGCCGAGCGCGAGGGCCTGCGCGAACGCGGTGCGGTGTCGGTCGTCGACCACCGGGCCGATCGTGGCGACGTGCGAGACCAGATCGGGGCGCTGCGCGCCGAGCTCGACCACCCACTGCGTCCCCATCGAGTCGCCTACCGCGACCACCGCCTCCTCGCCGAGGTCGCCGACCACCTCGCCGAGCATCTCGGCCATGCGGGCGACGTCCGGCGACGAGGCCGGCTTGGGCAGCCCTCCGAAGCCGGGCAGGTCGACCGTGTGCACGGAGTGGTGCCGCGCCAGCACGCCGTGCAGGCGCGAGAACAGGCGGTGCGAGATCCCGATCCCGTGCACCAGGAGGAACGCGCATCCGCTGCCCGGCCGTTCGGTCGAGAACACCCGGAAGACGTGCCCATCCAGGTCGACGACGCGCGTGATCGGCATGCCCCCATTGTGCGCGACCGCTCCGTCGCGCACCCGGGGCTTGACGTTGCCGGGGCGATAGCGTGACGGGATGGGCTTCTCGATACGAACGGTCCGCGCCTCCGAGTGGCAGGCGTTCCGCGACCTGCGTCTGCGGATGCTGCGCGACACCCCCATCGCGTACAACGAGACCTATGCGCACGCCGCCGCGCTGCCCGAGTCGGAGTGGCGCGAGCGTGCAGGCCGCGGCCAGGAGCCCGGCAACATCTCCCTCGTCGCCGTCGCCGACGACGGCACCTGGATCGGCATCATGCGGGGGTTCGTCTCGGCCCGCCGCGGGGCGATGCTCGTGGGCGTGTACGTCGACCCGGCATGGCGGGGCGGTGAGGGCGGGGTCGCGGATGCCCTGCTCGAGGGGATCGTCGACTGGGCCCGCACGCGCGGCGACGCGCTCGTCCTCGAGGTGCACGAGGACAACCCGCGCGCGATCGCGTTCTACCGGCGCCACGGCTTCGAGCCCACCGGGAACGTGACGCCCTACAACCTCGAGCCGTATGGCGACGAGATCGAGATGCGACTCGATCTGACGCGCTGAGGGAGGGGATCGTGGATCGCAGACGCTCACGGGTCGGCGCGGTCCTCGTGTCGCTCCTGGCCTGCGGCGCTCTCCCGGCGTGCGCGGCATCGGCCATCGAGGTCGGCGGGATCGAGGTCGAGGTGAGCCAGTCCCGTACCCAGTACGCCGACCGCGTCGTCTCGCTGGTCGTGCGCGCGGCGGGGGAGGCCCTCACGGTCGCGCTCGACCCTGCGACGCGCACGTGCTGGCCGAGGACAAGCGCGGCACGTTCGTCCCGGTGCACGCGAGCGTCGACGGCGTCCGCCAGGCGCCGATGTACGTCCCGGTGCCGGATGCCGCACGCCGCGCGCTGATCGAGTTCATCACGCGGACGTGCGGGCTGGGGGAGTGACGGCTCAGCCGCGCTCGACCGGCAGCCAGAGGTCGCAGGTCGCCGTGGAGAAGTCCTCGGCGCGCTCGATCACCGCGACGATCGAGGGCCCCGGACGCAGCCGCCACGGATTGGAGGGGAACCACTCCGTGGCCGTGGCCGCCCAGGTGTCCTGCAGCGCCTCGGGGTGTGCGCCGGTCGTGCGGAAGACCGCCCACGCGCCGGCGGGGACCTCGATGCACTCGAGGTCGTGGGGCGGCGCGGTGGCCTCATCGACCGCCACGCCGTGGAGATAGGTGAGCTCGCTGCCCTCGGCGTCGTCCGGGTCGAGGTCGGCGCTCACCTGGAGAAGGCCGGCGGGCTCGGTGGAGCTCAGCTCCTTCAGGCGGGCGTGCACCGCCCGGAACGCCCGGCCGAACGCCTCGGTGGACCCGTAGCCGTATCGAACGGCGACACCGAGCAGATCGCGGCCCGCGATGACGTCGGCCGCCGCCATGGTCATCCGGCGGCGACGAAAGTATTCCGACAGCGGCATGCCCGCGAGCGACGAGAACATCCGCCGCAGGTGGTACTCGGTGGTGCCGAGGCGCGCGGCGAAGAGCTCCAGATCCATGTCCTGCGTCAGGTGACGTTCGACATGGTCGACCAGCTGGTTGAGTGCACCGATCACGAGGATCTCCCTTCCTCGATGAGCCTCCCGGAAAGCGGGTCGCATGGTCCGATGATCCCGGACCGATTCAATCGGATGAGCGCAGCGCGAGCACCGGACGCCTATGACCTCGCTGGCAGGTCCCTGAGTGCACTGTTACCTTTTCGTGATCTTGACGTAGCGTGGCACGTCGACCGCGGAGGACCGCCGTCGAACCCGCCCGAGTCCTCCGCACCCGAAACGAGACGACCTTCCGGTCGGCGGGCGAGTGCGCGGCCATGGCCGCGCACAGAGACGGGGCCGTGGAGCTCCTTGTGATCCTGAACACGCATTCCCGACAGAACACCGAAGGGCGCCGACCTGGACGGTTCGCGCGAGGGGGACTGGTCGCCGCCGGTCTCGTCGCGGCGGCAGCCGGGGCGCTCGTGCCCACGGCGGCGAACGCGGCCGACGACGCCACCTGGGACGCACTGGCCCAGTGCGAGTCGGGCGGCAACTGGGCGATCGACACCGGCAACGGCTACTACGGAGGCCTGCAGTTCTCGCAGTCCACGTGGGAGGCCAACGGCGGCACCGGCAACCCGGCGGACGCCTCGCGCGAGGAGCAGATCCGCGTGGCGGAGAACGTCCTCGCGACGCAGGGCTGGGGCGCCTGGCCGACGTGCTCGGCGAAGATCGCCGCGTCGGGAT
>Ga0208492_1002088_pt1 | contig 10546 bp, 7 predicted proteins | sample Subbioar_CSW14AB_FD_184820 | JGI IMG/M metagenome (GOLD analysis project Ga0208492, IMG submission 184820) | Serpentinite rock and fluid subsurface biosphere microbial communities from McLaughlin Reserve, California, USA - CR12Mar_CSW14AB (SPAdes) | ecosystem: Environmental > Terrestrial > Deep...
AGAGACTCACAGGGAGACTCGGAGGCACGGAGCTGGGATTTGTGCTGCCGCGGGCTTCGCGCCGAACCAGCCTCTGCATCCGATGAACAAGGACAATCCACACTACGACCAGCTCTGCGCCTACACAGTGAGCAGAGGCATTGCGCACGGATCGGCAGACAAATCTCGACCTCCGAGCCTCCGTGCCTCCCTGTGAATTCTCGCGCCCGTTTTCACGCCCTTGGGGTGAGCGGCGGAGCGCTCGGTCGACTCCGTGGTGAACTCTTCTCCTCGGGTTAGTACGTGCCGACCGTGATCGTCAGCTGCTCGCGGCCCTCGTCTGCTTCGAGCTTCGTCCCGTTGCAGTCGAACCAGGGCCCGGACCAACCGCCCATCCCTTCCACCTCCTGACGGTGCGCGACGCAGTTTCCCAGGAGGTTCGCGAGCTCTTTGGCGCTGTCGGCTGCGTGGACCGCGGGCCGGATCCACTTGCCGTTCAGCGAGAGGCCGACCGCGGGAATCGGGCCCGAGACCGAGACGACCTTCCCGTCTCGCAGCCGCGCGAAGATCGGCCACACGGCGACGAGCGACGGATCGTCCGAGATCTTCTTGGATGTGCGCTTGGCTTCGGCGTCCGCGCGGGACATGCCCACGGTGAACGGCCCGAGCGTCTTGCCCGGCACGAGAACCACGGCGTCCGCGGGCGGCGGCGGCGCGGGCTGACGGACCCGGAACAACACGAACCCCACGGCCACCAGCACGATCACGCCACCGAGCACGATGAACAGGTGCTGGGTCTTCATCGCGGGAAGGCCGCGGCGTTGCCGCCGTCGACGGTGAGCACGCAGCCGGTGGTGCTCTTCGCGGTCGCCAGGTGGAGGAACGCCTCGGCGCAATCCGTCGCGGTGACCTCGCGCGAGAGGAGATTGGCGCGGAAATACGCGTCGGGATCGAGCCCGCGTGCCTTGGCCCGCGACTCGAGCACGCCGCCTCCGAACAAGCCGGTGCGAATGCGGTCGGCGTTGATCGCGTTGGCGCGGATGCCGTGTTTTCCGAGGTCGATCGCGTACTGACGCATCAGAGCGAGCGTCGCCGTCTTGGCGACCGCGTACGGACCGAACTCCGGGCCAGGGTTGAAGGTTGCCTTCGACGCGTTGAACAGCAGCGCGCCGCCGGTGCCTTGCGCGAGGAAGATCTCCACCGCGCGCTTGGACACGTGCTGGTGACCCCAGAAATTCACGGCCATCGACGCCTCGAGCGCGCGCTCGCCGTCGCCGTCGTGGAGCAGTCCCTGCGGCGCGGTCCCCGCGTTCGACACCACCACGTCGACCCCGCCGAACGCGTCGACACACGCATCGAACGCCTCGAGCACCGAGGTTCGCTCGGTCACGTCACACTGGGCTGCGGCGACGCGTCCAGCATTCTTCGCGGCGAGCCTGGTGCGTGCGGTCGACAACGCCTGCGCGTCGTGATCGCAGAGCATCACGTGGGCGCCCTGTCCGAGGAACAGCTCCGCGGTCGCGCGTCCAATCCCCGACGCCGCCCCGGTCACCAGCGCGATCGTCCCGTGCAGACGGGGTTTTGCGCCCTTCCCGAGCTTGGCTTGCTCGAGCGGCCAGTACTCGAGGTCGAAGAGATCGACGAGCCCCACCGGCTGGTAACGGCCGACCGCGGTCGCGTCGCGGATCACGTCGATGGTGTGCTCGTAGATCTCCCGCGCGATCGCCGCGTCCTTGGCGGTCGCGCCTGCGGCCGCGATGCCCACCCCCGGCACGAGAATCACCCTTGGCGCCGAGTCGAGCGCGATGCGCGGTCCACGCGCAGAAACCCCCTCGGCGACGTAGGCCTGGTACTTCGCCGCGTAGTCGCTCATCGACTGTTCGAGCGCGGCGCGCGCCTCGTCGTCGCTCATCGGGTCGAGGAGCGGGGCGATCATCGGCCAGGGTTTGGTGCGGATGACGTGATCGGGCGTCGCCGTGCCAATCTGCGTCCACGGCCACGCGCGCGGCTCGCTGGCGAATGCGCGGGGAATGTCCGCCTCGGACCATGCGAGCACGTTCGGTCCGCCCGCCCGCGCGAGCGCACCCCGCAGCAACGGAGCGATGCGCCGGCGCAGATCAGGGCGGGCCGCGGGTGCAGTGACGGGGAGCCGCGGACCGATGCGCTGCTCGGCGCGCGTGCAGACCTCGATCATGCGCTCGTACGAGGTCTTCGCGTCGGGCCCGAAGCTGAACACGCCGTGCTGCTGCAGGACGATCACCTCGGCGTGCTCGCGGTTCGCCTCGAACGCGGCGGCCGTCGCCAGGGCGAGCTCGAACCCCGGCTTGACGTACGGAACGAACACCAGGCCCTTGCCGAAGATCTCGCGGCAGATGCGCTCGCCTTCGGGTTGATCGGCGATGGCGAGGATGGCGTCGGCGTGGGTGTGGTCGACGAACGCGTGCGGGAGGAACGCGTGGAGTAGACACTCGATCGACGGGTTCGGCCCCGAGGCGTCGAGCATCGCCACGCGTTGCTCGTTGACCATCGCCTCGTCGGAGAGCTCCTTCAGCGCGCGCAGCCGCCGCAGGGGCTCGAGGCGCACCGCAGGGTGGCCCGGCGGCTCGATCGTCGCGAGATCCCAGCCGCTGCCCTTGATGTAGAGCACCTCGACCTCGTCGCCGACGACCGTGCGCGCGCGGCCCTTGGCCGAGGTGTTCCCGCCGCCGTGGAGCACGAGCGACGGATCGGCGCCGAGCAGCCGCGCGCTGTACGTGCGCACCGCCAGCGTCTCGCCGAACTCGGGGCCCCAGGTGTCGATCGCGCGCTTGCAGTCGTCGTCGGACCAAAGCGATTTCATGTCACTTCGGCACTACCTCACCGTACCCGCGGACGCGATAGCGCGCGCCGTCGCGGCGGAGCAGGAGCTTGATCTCGTCGCCGAAGAGCACGTCGGCGCCGACGCGCGGCGTGGCCACCGGGATGCGCACCAGCAGATCGCCCTCGCCCATCGACACCGGACGCGCGGGACGACCGGGGAGCCCCAGCTCGTCGCGCGCCCAGATCTCGACGTCTTGCGGGCGGTACATCGCCTCGACCTCGAGCTGCTCGAAGGCCTGCGTCCCCTTCATCCTCATGCGCCAGTCGTTGACCACCGACCACCGCGCGCGCGCCGACTCTCCATCGCTCCGGAGGTCGACGATGTTGTCGTCGAGGTCGGGCTCGATCACCGCCGGCTCGCGCGCATGGAACGCCTCGAAGAGCCGCCGCACCAGCGCCATCACCTGTTCGGTCGACACCGGTGCGCGAAGCGTCACCGCCCCGTCGCCCGCGGCCGCGCGGTCGCTCGGCTTGGGCAGCGAGGAGACGGGCTCGACGGGAATGCCGTCGGACCCGGCCGTCGGCGGCGCGGACGCCGTGCGCACGACACCGGGCCCGCACGCCGCCATGGGGGCGAGCGCCGCCACGGCGGTGATCAAGAGCAGGTTAGAAAGTCTCGACGAGCGGGTCCGCATCGCGGGTGGCGATGACGATCGCACGGGGCGGCACCGCGGTCCACGCATGAGCGCTGGGACTGCTGGGCCGGTCGGGGAGCTGCGCGTCGGCGAAGTCGGACGCGAGCAACGTGAACCGCAGCGCACCGGGATCGGTCAGGCGGACTTTGCGGAGCGCGTCGTCGGCGACGAGCTGATCCAGGTCCCCACGGCCGTGGAAGATCCGGTAGGCCATCCGGTTGTGGTCGGAGTCGTCGCCTCGATGAATCGCGGCGAGCATCTCCCCGTTCGAGAGCACCGCGTTGAGCGGGAAGCCGGTGCGGCCGCCCACCTCACCGATGAGGTGATCGACGAGCGACGCGGTCGACGAGAGCGCACCGACCAGCGTGCGCGCGTCGGTCTGACCACTCTGCAGACGCCCTGCGTCGTGGAGGAACGAGAGCACGACGTGGAACAGCACCTCGCTGTCGGTGTCCCCCCGGATGTCCTTGCGGAGGAACTCGGGGATGGACTCGAGCAAACGTCCGCGAATCTCCCCGTAGGAATCGATGGATCCGGTGTGCGCGAACAACCACTCGCGATAACGGAACGGGTGGGTATTCTCGGTCCGGATGCCACCGACCGTGGCCGCGCGCACGTGCCCGAGGAGGAGATCCGAACGGAGATCCTTGGCGAGACCGGCAAGGTCGAGCGCGTTACGGTCGTCGTTCGGGCGACGGCGTAGGAGCACGTCGCCTCCCTGGTAGAACCCGATGCCCCACGACAGCGGCCCCCGTGGGAGCAACCCAGACGGCACGCGCAGCGCGTCACCCTCGAGGTCGAGCACCCGGCCCGAGAGATCCGCCCGATTGCCGATCAATCCGAAGAGGCGTGCCATGGTCGTCTCCCTTTCACGCGCCGTGTCGGGCGTCTCGCTCCACTGCAGGTTCCTGAGATTCCGATGCACCGTCCGCGCCGGCTGCTTCGCCCGGAACATTTCCACGGATCCGCCGAAGGCGGGACGTGGGTATGTGAATTTTCGAACGGACGATCCCTTGGAGGACTCGAGCCGTGCGACTCTTGGCGCGCCGCTGCTCCGCGTCGATCCAGACCCGCACCAGGATGGGTGCAACGACGCACGCGACGAGCACGAGCGTCCAGAGCGGCACCCCTGCGATGCTCATGTCTCACAAGGATAGCACCCGCCCGCGACTCGCGTGCTTCCTCGTGCGGCTGATCTGGGCATGGTTGCTCTGCGTCGTGCTCGTCAGCGGACGCACTGCGTCGGCGGACCTCACCGCCGCGCTCGAGCGTCCGCAGTACGACATCCGTGTCGCAGTCGATGTCACGCAGCAGCGTGTCACGCTCCACGAGCTGATCCGTCTGCCCGACTGGGACTCACCCGTGCTCTGGCTGTATGCGGATCGGCTGCGCGAGCGCCCGCCGTCGCTGGACGAGATCGAATCCGAGCGCATCTTTCCGGTGGGCATCGAACTCGGTGGCTTCGGGTCCTTGACCGTACGCGTCGAAGGCTGTCCGACGAGCACGATCCCGAGCGTCGCACACGCCGACCCCCATCGGGGACGGGACGTGCCGCTGTCGATCTGCCCCACTGCGTCACGACCGCTGCGTCTCGAGATCGAGGGGACACTCGTGCTGCCGTTGCGCTACGGCACGCTCGGGGCCGCCCGCGACACCGTCACCCTCGCGGATCCATTCTATCCACTCGTACTGCGATCGGCGGCCGACACGGTCCCTCCGTTGGCCGATCACGTGGTGCACGTGGCGCCGCTCGACGAGCGCATCGTCGCGAGCGCGAACGGCGTGGTCTCGGTCGACGAGGCCCATCCCGTCGCGGCCATCGAGCAGAACCAGGTCACGCACGCGCCGTTGGTGGTGCTGCCACCGACGCGGTCCTTCGTGGAAGACCAGCGAGCCGGCATCCGCCTGCAGCTCGTCACCGATCGGCGCGAGATGGACGTGCGCCACCTGTTCCCGGTCGAGGGCAACGAGCCTGCCGATCAGGGCGATCACTGGGATGTCGACGCGGCTGGGCTGCTCCATGGCACGCTGCTCGACTGCATCGCGCTCCTGCGGCGAATGGGTTTCACGCGCTCCGAGCGACCACGAGTGCGCGGACTCGCCCCGACGCTGACGGTCGTGGAGATCCCCGAGCGGCAGCGACTCGCGATCGAGGCTCCCGGCATGCTCCTCGTTTCCGATCACGCGTTTCGGATAACGCCGACCGCCGATCGCACGCGACGTCTGCACGGGAGGCCCGTGGCGCGTCGCGCGTTCACCGCGTTGATCGCGCCGCACCTCGCGGCGACCTCGACGCGACAGGACGCTCCGTGGGTGGGCGATCTCGACGGAAGCCTCCTCGTCGAGCGCCTGCTCGTGGAGTCTTCTGCAGCCAAGGGCGGAGCCAAGGCGCTGATCTCGTTCGCGGCCTTTCACCCCGCAGTGGATCAGCTCCTCTACGCACCGAGGGTCGCGTTCGGCGCCGAGCTTTTTGGCACGATCGAGGAGCCCGATCCGGATCGCCACGGCGCCGACCGGGCGCGTAACGGAATCCCGCTCGGCCAACTCGTCGGCCGGAAGCTCGACGACCGGCTCGGACCCGCACTCGAGAAGGCGACGGCTCGACATTTCCAACACGGCGACCCGTGGCCGGTGGCCGCGCAATCCGTCGCCGATCACGATCTCGGGTACTTCTGGAAGCAGTGGATCGGGCCACACCGCAAGCTCGCCTACCGCGTCGGCGCGGTGAAGCTCTCCGCCGACGGGCACACCGCGCATGTCACCGTCGAACGCCTCGGCGAGACCTGGATCCGCGAGCCTGTCGTGGTCTCGGTGCTCGACGTCGACGACAACGAGCAACGCGCCGTCTGGGATGCGGCAGGCCCGAAGGGGGAGATCGAGTTCCACACCAAGGCCCGGTACCGAGAGACGATCGTCGATCCCGACGCACGACTCGCCGAGGACACGTCGCTCGTCGACGGGCACCCACGGTTCGACAACACCACGCGCCATCCGTGGCGTCCGCCGGTGTTCTCGTCGCTCGGCCTCCAATACACCGCGACGGAGAAACGCCTCGATTTCGACTTCAATTTCGGGATGCGCGCGCGATACGACGTCGAGCGCGGTTGGGGGCTCGCCGGCGCGCGCGCGGCACGGGGATGGAGCGGCAACGTCCGCTGGTTCGAGAACTTCGGACGGCTCCGCGATCTCAACTACCGCGTGGCGCAGTGGTCGCTCGGGGCTGGGTTCTTGCGCACCCCGTTCGGCTTCGGCCTCGAGCCCAACCCCGTGACCGAGTTCTCGCTCACGTTCACCCTCGGCTGGGACACGCGCGTTCAGTTGATGGATCCGCGCAGCGGCACCTCGGGCCAATTGCTCGTCACCCCCGCGGTCGCGCGCGTCGACGGCGGCGAGCCGCGCGGCACGGTCACCCTCGGCGCGCGCTACGTGCACCTGTTCCTCGAGCACCTGCGCAGCACCACCGCGATGCTCGTGTCGGTGGCCACGGTCCTCGGTCACGCGTTCGAGACGCAGTACCTCGGCGTCGCCGACCGCAACATGCTGCGAGGCTTCGAGGCTGACGAGCTGCTCTCGCGCACCCGCGCCATGCTCATCGTCGAGCAGCGCGTGCGGCTGATCGGCGGCCAGTTCGTCGACATCGCCAACATCTCGTGGATCAAGTCGCTCGAGCTCGCGCCGTTCGCCACCGTGGCCGCGGCCTCAGGTCGCGAGAGCGCGTTCAACTTCCAGGGCAAGGGCAAGCTCGTCGCCGAGGCGGGCGTCGGTCTGCGACTGCACCACGAGTACTTCGGCGTGCAGCCGGCCGTGCTCGCGCTCGATTTCGCAGTGCCGTTCTTCCGCGACGATCCGTGCGTTCGCGATGCGGCCGGCACCTGTGTGCGCGAACGTCAGAAGTACGGCGTGTACCTGAGCGCCGAGCAGACCTTCTGATTTCCCTGTCTTCAGAAACGCGAGTGCCAGCGCCACGCATCGCGGACGATGGTCTCGAGCGAGGACCGTGAGGGCCGCCATCCGAGCAGTTTCTGCGCCCTCGCCGAGCTGGCGACCAACGACGGCGGATCGCCCGCACGACGGTCGCCGTAGCGTACCTCGATGGGCCGACCGGTCACGCGCCGCGCCACCTCGATCACCTCGGCGACCGAGTAGCCGTGGCCAGTTCCGAGGTTGAACGCGCCGCTCTCACCGCCGCGCACGAGGTACTCGAGGGCCGCGAGGTGCGCGTCGGCGAGGTCGCCGACGTGGATGTAGTCGCGCACGCACGTGCCGTCCGGCGTCGGGTAATCGCGACCGTACACGGTGAGATGCTCGCGCTTGCCGAGGGCAGTCTCGAGGACGATCGGCACGAGATGCGTCTCCGGATCGTGCTGCTCGCCCAGCCCGCCTTCCGGGTCGGCTCCCGCCGCGTTGAAGTAACGCATCGCCGCGTATTTCAGCCCGTACGCGCGCTCGTAGCTCGCGAGCATCTTCTCGATGGCGAGCTTGGTCTCGCCGTACGGGTTGATCGGCGAGGTCGCGTGGTCCTCGCGAATCGGCACCTCGGTCGGGTTGCCGTACACCGCCGCCGTGGATGACAGGATGAACTGACCGACCCCGCACTCGAGCGCCGCGTCGAGCAGGCCGATCGTCGCTCCGAGGTTGCCGCGGTAGTAGACCTTGGGGTCGACGACCGATTCGCCGACCTGGATTTTGGCGGCGAAGTGCACGATCGCGGTGACCGCGTGCTGGCGGAGGAACGGCACCACGCGCGCGCGATCACCCACGTCGGCGGCGAGCAGCGGAACCTCGGAGGGCACGACCTCACGATGGCCAGCCGAGAGATCATCGACGACGACGACGGGGACGCCGCGTCGGCGCAGCAGCGCGACGGTGTGCGACCCGATGTAGCCGGCCCCTCCGGTGACCAGAACACGCATGCGAGCAACCTCCGAGCTCATCTCTAAGGCAGCGGCCACCCAGCCACCAGCAGGCAGCGTGCCCTCACGCTCCGCGAGCGACGGAAACATCTGCGAGCAGCCCCGTCGGCGGTGACGGCTCGGTCGGGTCCAAAGAGGAGCTCGCGGAGTCGTTCGGTCGTGACCACCGGCGATGACGCGGTAGGATGCGCGGCGTCATGAAGACCCCGCGCCCCGCAGTGCCGTTCGTCGAGGCCGTCCGCAAGTCGATTCTCGTCTTCGACGGCGCCATGGGCTCGTTGCTCTACGAGCGCGGCGTGTTCGTCACCCAGAACTTCGAGCAGTTGAACGTCACCCGCCCCGACGTCGTCCGGCGCATCCACAACGACTACCTCGAGGCAGGGGCGCAGGTGCTCCAGACCAACACCTTCGGTGCGAACCGGATCTGCCTCGAGCGACACGGCCTGGTCGGCGAGGTGCACGCGTTCAATGTCGCTGGAGCGCGCCTCGCACGCGAGGTGGCGGGCGAGCACGCCTACGTCGCCGGCTCGATCGGTCCCACGGGCCTCGTCCCCAACGCCTCGGCGGAGTGGAACGAGAAGATGCTCGAGGTCATCTTCGCCGAGCAGGCCGAGGCCCTCGCCGAGGGCGGCTGCGATCTACTCGCACTCGAGACCTTCCGTCACCTCGACGAGCTCGCGATCGCGGTGCGTGCCGCTCGTCGCGGCGCACCCGGCATGCCCATCCTCGCGATGGTCACCTTCGACGCGGAAGGCACCGTGGCCGACGGCTCCGAGCCCGAGAAGGTCGGCGAGCGTCTGCGCGCGATGGGCGTCGAGGCCATCGGCATCAACCACGGCGACGGCCCCCAGCTCGCGCTGGCGATGGCCGAGCGAATGAGCCACATCGATCTCCCGCTCTGCGTGGAACCCAACGCCGGCCTGCCGCGCACCGTCGATGGGCGCCAGCTCTACATGGCCACGCCGGAGTACTTCGACGTGTTTGCACGTCGCATCATCCAGGCGGGCGCGCGGATGGTCGGCGGCTGCTGCGGCACGACCCCCGAGCACGTGCGCTGGATGGCCAAGTCGGCGCGCATGCTCGGCGGCGGCGCGAGCCCGGTGGTTGCCGTGCGGCAGCGGGCGCCGTCGGGCCCGCCGGTCGGGGTCGCACCGACACCGCTCGCCGAACGAAGCGCGTTTGCGCAGAAGCTCGCTGAGGGGAAGTTCGTGGTCTCGGTCGAGGTCAACCCCGCCCCCGGCCTCGATCCCAAGCCTGCCCTCGACGCGTCGAAGATGCTCCTCGACAACGGCGTCGACATCGTCAACGTCGCCGACGGCCCCCGCGCGATGGCGCGCATGTCGAACCTCGCGTTCTGCTCGCTGTTGCTCCGTGACTACGGGATCAACCCGATGATGCACGTGTGCGGCCGCGACCGGAACCTGCTCGCGCAGATGGCCCATCTGCTCGGCGCGCACGCGGTCGGTCTGCGCAACCTCGTCGTCATCACCGGCGATCCTCCGAAGGTCGGCGACTACCCCGAAGCCACCGCGGTCTACGACCTCGACGCGATCGGCATCCTCCAGATGGCCTCGAACATGAACCGCGGCATCGACCCGGCGGGCAAACCCCTCCCGGGCGGCAAGACGTCGTTCCTCTGCGCCACGGGCTTCGAGCCGGGCGCCCCCGATCTCGACAAGGAGATCCGCCGTCTCGAGCAAAAACATGCGGCCGGCGCCGACTTCGTGATGACCCAACCCGTGTTCCAGCAAGAGCTGCTCGAGAAGGTCCTCCAGCGCATCGCACACCTCGAGATGCCCGTGCTCGTCGGCGTCCTGCCGCTCGTCAGCTACAAGAACGCCGAGTTCCTCCACAACGAGGTCCCGGGCATGCAGATCCCCGAGCCGATCCGCGAGCGGATGCGCAAGGCGGCGCCGGGGGCGGAGGCCCGTGCAGAGGGAGTGAGGATCGCGCGGGAGATGCTCTTCGCCGTTCGCGACAAGGTGCAGGGCGCGTACCTCATGCCGCCGCTCGGCAAGTACGAGCTCGCCCTCGAGGTCCTGGACGGACTCAAGCGCTGACGCGAACGCGAACGCGAACGCGAACGCGAACGCGAACGCGAACGCGAACGCGAACGCGAACGCGAACGCGAACGCGAACGCGAACGCGAACGCGAACGCG
>Ga0208492_1002089_pt1 | contig 10544 bp, 6 predicted proteins | sample Subbioar_CSW14AB_FD_184820 | JGI IMG/M metagenome (GOLD analysis project Ga0208492, IMG submission 184820) | Serpentinite rock and fluid subsurface biosphere microbial communities from McLaughlin Reserve, California, USA - CR12Mar_CSW14AB (SPAdes) | ecosystem: Environmental > Terrestrial > Deep...
GCATCGTGCGCAAGCCGAGGCCAGGGCGGCCCTCGAGGGCATCGACCCTGCGCAGCCAGTCCTGCCATTGGCTCATGGGCACGAAGTGCTGCGCCGGATCGGGACGCGGGCCCAGCACGCGCTGCCCATCGAGCCCCTGGCGGTCCAGGTACTCGTACAGCAATTGGGCAAAGGACGCGGCGATGCGGGTTTCGGCCATGGCAACAGCACCAGGGGCACAAGAGACGATCGTGAATCATGCACGCCCGGCCGCACCCTGCCCATTCGGGCTAGATGGGAGGCGCCGCCAAACACATTGACGTCAAACGTCAAGAAAATGTCTGAGGAGGTCAAGCCAGACTCGGCCGAAATGACGAGCATGGGAACGTCAAAGTTTCGATTCGCTGCCGTTTCCACCACTTGCCATGAGTCTGCTGGCCAACCTGTCCGACCTCCTGTCCGCCTACATCGCGTCGTCGATCCAGCCTTTCGGGGGGGTCGATCCGCACGTGGACTGGCGCGATGCCTTCCTGATGCTGCTGTCGCCGCTGTTCTTCGTGGTGGTGGTGGCCGAGTGGCTGCGCATGCGCGGCGAGAAACGGCAGGGCAAGCCGGTTTACGACTGGCGCGACTCGGCGGGCAGCATGGTGCTGGGTGGCGTCTACACCTGGGTCGACGTGGTGCTGGTGCTGGTCTTCGTGCTGCCGGCGATGAACTGGCTGTACGCCCACCACCGGCTCGCCAGCATCGAGCTGACGCCGCTGAGCTTCGCGGCGCTCTACCTCGGCGTGGAGTTCTGCTACTACTGGTTCCACCGCGCCAGCCACCGCATCCGCTGGTTCTGGTGCGCGCACGTGGTGCACCACGGCTCGGAGCACATGAACTTCACGGCGGCCATGCGCCAGAGCTGGCTCTACAGCTTCGCGGGCAACTGGCTGTTCTACCTGCCCATGGTGTGGATCGGGTTCGAGCCCAAGGCGGTGCTGCTGGCGCTGTCGTTCAACCTGGCCTACCAGTTCTTCGTGCACACGCAGTGGGTGGGCAAGCTGCACCCGCTGATCGAGCTCGTCTTCAACACGCCCTCGCACCACCGCGCCCACCATGGCCGCAACGAGCGCTACATCGACAAGAACTACGGCGGCACGCTGATCGTCTTCGACCGGCTGTTCGGCACCTTCGTAGAGGAGACCGAAGCGGTGGACTACGGCCTGGTTCGCCAGGTGCACACGCACAACCCGCTTTGGCTGACGCTGCACGAGTGGGTGGCCATGTTCCGTGACGTGATGCGCCCCGGCCCGCTTGGTTTGCGCCTCAAACACATCTGGGCCCCGCCAGAATGGGAGCGCCCGGGCACACAAGCAGCGGATAATCGCGCCCATGCATCCGAAAGCGCTCCTCGACCTCACGACCCAGCTCATCCGTGAGGTGCTCAAGCTTGACGCCCCGGCCGACAGCATCGTCTCCTACTTCTTCCGCAAGCAAAAGGCCCTGGGCCAGCGCGAGAGGCACGCCCTGGCCGAAACGGCCTACGCCGTGCTGCGCCAGCGCCTGCTGTGGGCCCACCTGGCGCAGTCGGGCCACGGCCCGCAAGAACGCCGCCTGGCCTTGCTGGCCTGGCAGGGCCTGCCCCACGTTCTGAAAAACGGCGCCACGCCGGACGAACTCACCTGGCTGGCCCGCACCGCCACCATCGACCGCACCCAGCTGCAAGACAAGCTGCGCCACAACCTGCCCGACTGGCTGGCCAACCGCCTGCGCGAGCAACTCGACGACGAAGGCTTCTGGGCCCTGGTCGAGACCTTCTCGGCCTCGGCCCCGCTCGACCTGCGTGTGAACACGCAAAAGGCCAAGCGCGAAACCGTGCTCGAAGCGCTGGCCGCCGCGCAGATCGAAGCCGCGCCCACGCCTTATTCGACCATCGGCATCCGCATCCCGGGCAAGCCGGCCCTGCAGAAGATGCCCTTGTATACCGAGGGCCACGTCGAGGTGCAGGACGAAGGCAGCCAGTTGCTGTCGCTGCTGACCGCGCCCAAGCGCGGCGAGATGGTGGTGGACTTCTGCGCCGGCGCCGGCGGCAAGACCCTGGCCCTGGGCGCGCTGATGCGCAACACCGGGCGCCTGTACGCCTTCGACGTGTCCGCCCACCGCCTGGACAACCTCAAGCCGCGCCTGGCGCGCAGCGGGCTCTCCAACGTGTACGCCACGCAGATCGCCCACGAAAACGACGATCGCATCAAGCGCTTGCGAGGCAAGATCGACCGGGTGCTGGTGGACGCACCCTGCTCCGGCCTGGGCACGCTGCGCCGCAACCCCGACCTGAAGTGGCGCCAGTCACCGAAGGCGCTGGAAGAACTCAAGGTCAAGCAGGCAGCCATCCTGGACAGCGCCGCTCGCCTGCTCAAGCCGGGCGGCCGGCTGGTGTACGCCACCTGCAGCCTGATCCCCGATGAAAACGAAGGCATTGCCGACGCGTTCACGGCGGCTCACCCCGACTTCGTGCTGCTCAACGCCGCCGAGGCGCTGACCGCGGCAGGCGTCGAGAACGCAGCCGACCTCGTCACGCCCGCCGGCCACCTGCGCCTGTGGCCGCACAAGCACTCGACCGATGGGTTCTTTGCGGCGGTTTGGCAGAAGAAGGACTGAGCCACCGCGCACGGCGGGGTTGGTGAAAAAAAAGACAAAGGGCCCCGAAGGGCCCCTGTCGCATCCAGCAAAGCTCTGTTCAGGTCAGAACAGGCTTTCCTTGACGTAGATGATGTCGTTCGGCTTGAGCACATCGTTCATGCCAGGCTCGATCACCGTGACCTCGCCCGTGACTTCGTCGCGGCGGTGCACCTTGATGCCACGCTGCGTGCCGCGCAGGGTCAGGCCACCGGCGCTGGCCAGGGCCTGCAGCACCGTGGTGCCGCGCAGGAGCACCTGAGCCCCAGGACGTTGCACCTCACCGTACATGTAGATCTGCGGAGCGCGGTCCACCCAGATGGTGTCGCCGTTGCGCAGCTCGAAGTCGGGCTCGGAGCCAGAGGATGCGAACACCTTCGTGAAGTCGATTTCCTTGCGGAAAGGCTGACCGTCACGCGTGCCGGAGACCACCACGATGTCAGAGCCCGAGCCGGTGATGATGCCGCCGGCGGCCGCCATGACCTCGCTGAGCTTGTTGCTGGAAGCGATGATGGGGTAGCGACCGGGCTTGTTGACCATGCCCAGCACCGACACCTGGTTCGCGGCGGGGGTCAGCAGCAGCAGCGACACCTGGGGCTGCTTCAGGAAGTTGCCTTCCTTGAGGCCGTTGGCGATGGCCTTCTCGCCATCGATCAGGCTCAAGCCGCTCAGCTTGACGCTGCCCAGCAAGGGGTAAGTGATCGTCCCACCCTCGTTCACGCGGGTTTCCAACGTGAGATCGGGGTTCTGGTAGACGGTGATGCGAATGGTGTCGCCCGGGCCGAGAACATAGTCCTTGGCAATCATCGAGGCTTGGGCAAAGGCGCCCGAACCCGACAACGCCATCAAGGTGAGCATCACCCACTTGAGCATGTCACGCATCCATTTCATGTGCACGATCCTTGTCTTGAAAAATCCTGAAGGCAGGCTTGACCCGAAGGCAGCCGGCGGCGCCAATGTATCACCGCGCCGCGACACCGGACCTTGATGGATCGCCGAGAGCCACCAGGGTTCCCTTGTCCTGCCCCCCCTGTGTGCGGGAAAGGTAATCGGCCACCAACGCGGCCGGCATGGGGCGGGCGATGAAGTACCCCTGGATGTCGTCGCAACCCAGGGCGCGCAACATCACCAGCTGTTCCTCGGTCTCGATGCCTTCGGCGGTGGTGTCCAGATGCAAGGCCCGCGCCAGGCTGATGATGGCCGTCACCACGGCCTGGGCGTCTTCGTCGCTGTCGAGCGAGCGCACGAACATGCCGTCGATCTTGAGCTTGTCCAGCGGGAAGCGCCGCAGGTAGGCCAGCGACGAGTAACCGGTGCCGAAATCGTCCATCGCCACCCGCACGCCCCGGCTGCGCAGGGCCACCAGGGTGGCCTGGGCGCCTTCGTGATCCTCGATCAGGGCAGACTCGGTGATTTCAAGCTCCAGCCGCTCGGGCGCCAGACCAGTCTGCAAGAGCACCTCGTCGACCAGGTCGATCAGCGACGAGCTGCGGAACTGCACCGCCGAGAGGTTGACCGCCACGCGCAACTCGCCTGGCCACTGCTTGGCGATGCGGCAGGCTTCGCGCAGCACCCAGGTGCCCAGGCTGACGATCTGGCCGGTTTCTTCGGCGACGGGGATGAACTCGCCCGGACTGATGAGCCCGCGCTCGGAGTGCTGCCAGCGCACCAGGGCCTCGAAACCGATGACGGCACCCGTTTGAAGGTGCACCTGGGGCTGGAAGTGCAGCGTGAACTGCTCGGCGGCCAGCGCCAGGCCGAGCTCCTGCTGCAAGCGCACCCGCGAGCGGGCGGTTTCCGCCATGGGCAGGTCGAAGAAGCGGTAGGTGTTGCGCCCGGCGGCCTTGGCGGCATAAAGGGCCAGGTCGGCGCACTGCAGCAGCGACTGCGGATCGGCCCCGTCGCGCGGCGCCAGGGCCACGCCGATGCTGGTGCGCGACTCCAGCATCACGTTGTCGCACTGGTAGGGCTCGGCCAGCAGCACCAGCAGGCGCTCGGCCAGGGCCGCGGCCTCGGCCTCGTCGGCATAGCGCCAGGTCAGCAGCGCGAATTCGTCGCCGCCCAGGCGGGCCAGCAGGTCGCCATCGACCACGCAGGTCTTCAGCCGGGCCCCGACCTTGCGCAAGAGCTGGTCGCCCACGCCATGGCCGAAGGTGTCGTTGATGTTCTTGAAGTTGTCCAGGTCGATGAACAGCAGCGCACAAGGTCGCTGAACACCCCCCTGCCCCGCCCCCATGCGCCCCAGCTCCGCGCTGAAACGGTGGCGGTTGGCCAGGCCGGTGAGCGAATCCTGGTTGGCCAGGCGAGCGAGTTCTTCGCGGGCCTCGCGGGTCTGGGTGATGTCCGAGCCAACCCCACGCCAGCCCGCCGCGCGGCCCCGGTCGTCGAACAGGGGCTTGGCCGACAGAGACCACCAGTGCACGTGAGGCCCCACCGCCACCGGCAGCTCCAGGTCGCGAAAGGGCTGCCCCATGCGGATGGACGTGGTCAGGCTGGCGAGCGACGCCTGCGCCGCGGCGTCGTGCCGCGGCAGCAAGGCCCCCAGCAGCTCCAGAAAGGGCTGCTGCTGCAACTGGCGCTGCGACATGCCGAAGGATTCGGCCAGCCGGGCCGAGACATGGCGCAGGTGGCCGGTGGCCGAAATCTCCCAGAGCCAGTCGGAGGCGTGCTCTTCAAAGTCGCGCAGCAGCAGGTCGATGAGCTGTTTCTGGCGATCGGTTTCGGAGTCGGCGCGCAGGCGGCTCATGAACGTACGCGCGTTGGCGAAGATCACGCCCGCCATCACCAGCGTGTAGACCACCAGCAGCACCATCAGCGAGGCGCTGGTGGCGTAAGTCGAACTCAGCAGGCCGATGATGCTGCCCACGCCCAGCGTCGCCACGTAGGCCCAGGCCGCCAGCACGGTCGGGCTGAGCATGAACGCCCCGCTGCAGATCATGCCCACCACCACCGTGGCGATCAGCAAGGCCTGGGCGTGGTCGGCCTGCGGGAAGACGATGACCGGCATGACGGACCACAGCGCCCCATACGTGATCACGTGGGCCACCAAGGTGCGCGTGGCGCCTGGCATGGCCACAGGCCGATGTCCCGACGTGATGAGCTGGCGCCACCACAGGATGGCGATCGGCAGGGTGAGGGTGACCGTCAGCCCCCACACGACCAGCCAGACATGCGGCAGCGAGTCCCAGAAGACGCTGCAGATGACCAGGGTGTTGATGGCGTTGCCCACCGACACGAAAGGCATGATGCTCAGCAACGCCAGGACCTGGCGCGCGCGGAAGTACCTGGCCAGAGGTCCGTCAACGGCCTCGCCGGGCATGGCGTCGAGCATCCAGTGCTCGATGCGCGTCTTCCATTGGGTTGACCAGGATCGCTGGGTGGGGGACATCCCTGTCATGGCTGGGTAAAGCAAAAGCTGTCCATGGAATCGACGGCTGGCCGCAAAACTTGACCGATTGTGAGAGATCCGGCGCGACATCCGGTTGATTGCCACACGATCCGTGCCGGACCGGCCGGATCGACCGCTTCAGCGGGACCCATGTGGATACACCGCGGTGCCAGATCACCACCCGGGCGGTGTCTGCGGATGGCGTACCATCTCCGGCTCCCCGCATGCCGATGCTGTCATGAATTCCGACAAAAACCTGTCCGACGCCGAGCGCTCCTTGCGCGACGCGGCCCTGGAATACCACCGCCTGCCCAGCCGCGGCAAGGTGGCCGTGAACCCCACCAAGCCCCTGAGCAACCAGCGCGACCTGTCGCTGGCCTACTCGCCCGGCGTGGCCTACCCCTGCCTGGCCATCGAGCAGGACCCGACCCTGGCGGCCGAATACACCTCGCGTGGCAACCTGGTGGCCGTGGTCACCAACGGCACCGCGGTGCTGGGCCTGGGCGACATCGGCCCCCTGGCGTCCAAGCCGGTGATGGAAGGCAAGGGCTGCCTGTTCAAGAAGTTCGCCGGCGTCGACGTGTTCGACATCGAGCTGGCCGAGCGCGACCCGGACAAGCTGATCGACATCATCGCCTCGCTGGAGCCGACCCTGGGCGGCATCAACCTCGAAGACATCAAGGCGCCCGAGTGCTTCTACATCGAGCGCGAGCTGTCCAAGCGCATGAACATCCCGGTGTTCCATGACGACCAGCACGGCACGGCCATCATCTCCAGCGCCGCGCTGCTCAACGGCCTGGAGCTGGTGGGCAAGGACATCGGCTCGGTCAAGATCGCCGTTTCGGGCGCGGGGGCCGCGGCCATCGCCTGCCTGGAGGTGATGGTGGGCCTGGGCGTGCAGCGCAAGAACGTGTACGTGTGCGACTCCAAGGGCCTGATCCAGAGCGAGCGCGCCGACGCGCTGGCTGGCAAGCTCGACGAGTCCAAGCAGCGCTTCTGCCAGGTCACCAGCGCGCGCACGCTGGCCGACGTGGTCGAAGGCGCCGACGTCTTCCTGGGCTGCTCCACCGCCGGCGTGCTCACCGCCGAGATGGTCAAGACCATGGGCAGCCAGCCCATCATCCTGGCGCTGGCCAACCCCGAGCCCGAGATCCGCCCCGAGATCGCCAAGGCCGCGCGCCCCGACTGCATCATCGCCACGGGCCGTTCGGACTACCCGAACCAGGTCAACAACGTCCTGTGCTTCCCCTACATCTTCCGGGGGGCGCTGGACTGCGGCGCCACCAAGATCACCGAAGCGATGAAGCTGGCCTGCGTGCGCCAGATCGCCGACCTGGCCAAGGCCGAAATCTCGGACGAAGTGGCCGCCGCCTACCCGGGCCGCGAGCTGCGCTTCGGCCCCGATTACCTGATCCCGACACCGTTTGACTCGCGCCTGATCCTGCGCATCGCGCCGGCCGTGGCCGAGGCCGCTGCCAGTTCAGGTGTGGCCACCCGCCCCATCACCGACCTGAACGCCTACCGCGACTCGCTGTCGCAGTTCGTCACCAACACGGGCCTGTTCATGCGGCCGCTGTTCATCGGCGCCAAGGCCGCAGCGCAGCGCAAGCGCATCGCCTACGCCGAAGGCGAAGACGACCGCGTGCTGCGCGCCGCCCAGGTGGCCGTGGACGAAGCCCTGGCCTTCCCGCTGCTGGTGGGGCGCCCCGACGTCATCACCACGCGCATCGAGCGCGCCGGCCTGCGCCTTCAGCCAGGCGTGAACTGCGAAATCGTCAACCCCGGCAAGGACGACCGCTTCAAGCAGTACTACGAGGCCTATCACAAGCTGCGCGCGCGCGACGGCATCTCGCCTGACCTGGCCAAGGTCGTGGTGCGCCGCTCGAACTCGCTGATCGCCACCCTGCTGGTCAAGATGGGCGACGCCGACGGCATGATCTGCGGCGTCATCGGCCGCTACGACTTCCACCTCGAACACATCCGCGACGTCATCGGCGTGCGCGAGGGTGCCCACGGCCTGGCGGCGCTGAACGCGCTGATCCTGGAGCAGCACAACCTGTTCATCGCCGACACCTTCGTCAACGAAGACCCGACGGCCGAGCAGCTCGCCGACATCGCCATGATGGCCGTCGAGGAGGTGCAGCGCTTCGGCCTGCCACCGCGCGTGGCCTTCCTGTCGCACTCGATGTTTGGCTCCAGCAACCGCCCCTCGGCGCGCAAGATGCGCCAGGCTCGCGACATCTTCGTCAAGCGCATGCCCCACATCCCCGCCGATGGCGAGATGCAGGGCGACGCCGCGCTGAGCGAATCGGTGCGCGCCAAGCTGCTGCCCGACAGCACGCTGGACGGCACGGCCAACATCCTGATCTGCCCGAACCTGGACGCGGCCAACATCCTCTTCAACGTGCTGAAGATGACCGGTGGCAACGGCGTGACGGTGGGCCCGATCCTGATGGGCGCGGCCGCGCCGGTGCACATCCTGACGCCCTCGGCCACCGTGCGCCGCATCGTCAACATGACCGCCGTGGCCGTGGGCCATGGCACGCCGGCGCCGGCTCGCTGAAGCCCGGCGCCGATCTGGCGTGAAGCCTCGGGCACCGAGAGGTTGTCCGGGGCGGGCGCTGCACAAGTTCGGTGCAGCACCTAGACTGCGGCGATGACCCAATCCGCCGTGCCTGCGTCGAACGCCTCCCCCGCCCCCAACCTGGCCCTGGGCTACGCCGCCGCGCTCGGCACGGTGGCCATCTGGGCGGGCTTCATCCTCATCTCGCGGCTGGGCGGCAAGACCGCGCTGACCGGCTGGGACATCGTGGCGCTGCGCCTGGGCACGGCGGCCATCATCCTGCTGCCGTTTTCGCTGAAGCTGCCCGCAGGCACCTGGCGCAGCCCACGGCTGTGGACGCTGGCGCTGATTGGTGGCCTGGCCTTCCTGGTGCTGGCCTACGCCGGCTTCAAGCTGGCGCCGGCCGCGCACGGCGGCATCCTGATCCCGGGCATGCAGCCCTTCCTGATCACGGCCCTGGCCTGGGCCATGCTGGGCACGCGGCCGACGCGTCAACGCGTGCTCAGCCTGATGCCCATCGCGCTGGGCGTGGCCTGCGTCGCCTTCCCCGTCATCAGCGGGCTGGGGCATGGGCCTTCGACGCTGGTGGGCGACGTGCTGCTGCTGGGCGCCTCCATCGCGTGGGCCATCTACAGCGTACTGGTCAAGAAGTGGGTGCACGACCCGTGGCTGCTGACGCGTTTCGTGGCGCTGGCCTCGGCCGCCGTCTACCTGCCCGTGTACCTGCTGTGGCTGCCAAAGGGCCTGGACCAGGTGCCCACCTCGATGCTGGTGCTGCAGGCGCTGTACCAGGGCATCGGGCCGACCATCGTGGCGATGGTGCTGTTCCTCAAGGCCGTGTCCATCCTGGGGGCCGAGCGCACGGGCGCGCTGGTGGCGCTGGTGCCGGTGCTGGCCGGCCTGGGTGCCGTGCCCCTGCTCGATGAGCCGCTGACGCCCTGGCTGGTGGCGGGGCTGGCGCTGGTGTCGGGCGGCGCCTGGCTGGCGTCGCGGCCGGCGCGCTGATCACGCCACCAGCTCGGGGGCCGTCGGCGCCACGCTCACCCAGGGCTCGACATGGAGCCCGGCGGCCTTTTGCTTGGCTTTGTGCTTTGCCGCGGCCGCCGCGCTGGCGACCATTTCCGGCTGCGCGAAGGCCCCTGCGCCGACAGGAACGACACCGGCCGACAAGGTGGTCATCGGGAAAAAGCGCATCACGCCTTCCCGGTCCTCGGCATCGATGCCGCCCCGTTGGCGCGCCACGTCGTCGAACAGGTTCACCGCCTCGCGGTTGAACGCGGCCACCAGCGCCTCGACGCGCTGCAACCAGTCCTCGCTCTGGAACAGGACCACGAAGTCATCGCCGCCAACGTGCCCCACGAAGTCCCTGAGGGGGTCGCTGTGCGTCACCAGGGTCCGGGCCAGCAAGCAGATCATTTCGTCACCACGCCAATAGCCGTAGTGGTCGTTGAATGGCTTGAAGTGGTTGAGGTCGGCATAGCAGGCCACGAATGGCGAGTTCATCTGCAGCAGCCGTGCGATGTGCAAGGTCAGCGGGATGTTGCCGGGCAGAAAGGTCAGGGGATTGGCGTGCCGGGCGGCCTCGATGCGCAGCTCCGTGACCGCGCGAACCAGGCGTTCACCGGTGCCCACGCCGTGGTATCGGCCGCCACGGGTGACCACAAAGCCCTCGCTCAGGTAGCGCTGGTCCTCTGAGGTCAACACATCGGTGAGCTGCTCCAGCCCGACATCGGCCTCCAGCGTCATCGGCTCGCTGTTGGCGAACGGCAGGCAAGGCTGGTGATCGTAGAGTTCCTTGAAGTATGGCCTGGAGTACTGGTTGAAGACCCCCTGCCGATTCAGCAGGCCAACCGCTCGCTCATCCTTCACCAGTGCCACCGCGCGCAACTGCTCGTCGGCCAGGAAGCGCCGGGCCGCCTGGCTGTTCGTCGCATCGGCCGGCAAAGGCTCGAT
>Ga0208492_1002090_pt1 | contig 10517 bp, 10 predicted proteins | sample Subbioar_CSW14AB_FD_184820 | JGI IMG/M metagenome (GOLD analysis project Ga0208492, IMG submission 184820) | Serpentinite rock and fluid subsurface biosphere microbial communities from McLaughlin Reserve, California, USA - CR12Mar_CSW14AB (SPAdes) | ecosystem: Environmental > Terrestrial > Deep...
CGGATATCGCGATACTCGACGGCCAAGTCGGGGTTGCCGGCCAGATGCGCCAGATTGGCCTCGCGGCCGCCGACCAGATTGTCGATGACATGGACGCGGTAGCCGCGCTCCAAGCAGAGATCGACCATGTGGCTGCCGACAAAGCCGGCGCCGCCGGTAATCACTGCGATAGGCTTGGTGTTCATGCCTAGCCGCCCTTCACTGGCTGACGGGTGATATTTAGGTGACGCTCAGCGCCTTCAACTTGCGGACGTTGAAGTAATTGTCGTCATCGAAGGAATTCGGCAGCTTGCCGGCCTGGAAGGCATTGCACATGTCGCGCACCGCATCCTCGATCTTGAATTGCGGCGCAAAGCCCAACTCGCGGCGGATCTTGTCGGAATTGATGTGGTAGCTGCGCAGGTCATCGCTGGGCGAGACTTCGATTTCGATCGGCGGACGCTCCGGATAAACCTCGCCCACCACACGCTTCACGATCTCGGCGATCTCCATGATGGTCTGGTTCTGGAAGCCGCAATTATAGGTGCCGCGATGGATCTTCTCGTCGGGCAGGGTGAGCAGCAGCTTATAGGCGTTTACCATATCCTGAATGTGGATATTGGGGCGCTTCTGTAAGCCGCCGAAAACCGAAATCTTGCCCTTGTTGACCGCGAAGTTGGTCAGGATATTGACTGACAGATCAAGCCGGCAGCGCGGTGAATACCCGCACACGGTCGCCGGCCGGATGGTAACCCAGGTAAATTTCGGGTCCAGCTCGGCCAGGATGACCTCGCATTCCCATTTGTAACGATTATAATAGGTTAGCGGCACTTTGGGGTGATCTTCAAACACCTCGGGCGCATCCGAAACGCCATAAACCGAGCTGGTCGATGCGTTGATGAAGCGCTTTACCCCGGCGGCCTCGCAGGCCTTTACCATTGGCGAAAAGGCATGCAAGTTGATCGAGGTGGAGAGGTGTTCGTCCAATGCAAAAGACGTGTCATTCGATATGCAGGCCAGATTGATGACCGCATCGCAGCCTGCAACCGCTACGGCAATAGCGGCGGCATCGCGTATGTCGCCCTTAACTCTGTGCAGCTTTGGGTTGCTCGGCAGCGCATCGCCGAACCAGAAGGTGTCAAAAACCACCACCTCGTAACCGTCTTCAAGCAGTTGCGGAACAAGCACATGACCCACATATCCAGCGCCACCTGTAATGAACACTTTCATATCGGACCCCAGCTCGCTTGAAGTGCAAAAAACACGGCTTTCCTACAGTCACTTTCTGGTCCATGCAAGTGCTGTAGGCTGTTTCAGTATACGCTGACTGGTAATTACGTTTACGGGAGGTCTTGCGTGGATAATCGCTGAGAGTTATACGTCGGCAGCGCTAATATTATGGTCTGCTAAGCAGTTAGCGGCACAAGCATTTGTGGCTAAGGCATCCAATGGGGGGCTCTTGCGTAATACGGTGCAGGCACTGCCACAATGCAAAATGGATTTTGCCAGATGACTGCGGATAGTGATTATCAGACCGCCTGCGGCCCATTGCAGCAGGGGGGGGATATTTCTGTCCGAGCGAAAATCCGCCCGATCAGCGAATTGGCCGCCATCTCTGCTGCGGCCAAGGCGGAGGGGCGGGTTGTGGTCATGGCGCATGGTGCGTTTGACCTGCTGCATATGGGCCACGTGCGCCACTTGGAGCAGGCGCGCAAGCAGGGTGACCTTCTGATCGTCACGATAACCGGTGACAGCTTTATCAACAAGGGCCCGGGACGCCCGGTTTTCACCTCTGCCTTGCGCGCCGAGATGCTGGCGGCGCTGGCTTATGTGGATTGGGTCGGCGTCAACGAACAATCCTCGGCGGAAGGCTTGATCACGGCGCTTAAGCCCAATGTGTATGTGAAGGGCTCCGACTATCTCAGCGCCAGCGACGATATAACCGGCAAGATTGTGGATGAGCGTGCGGCAGTGGAAGCAGGCGGTGGTCGCATCCATTTCACCGACGACATCACTTTCTCGTCGTCCTCGCTGTTGAACCGGCATTTCGATGTGTTCGATCCGGCCCTGCGCAATTACCTCGATACGATGCGCGGTCCGGATACGCTGGCCCAGCTGTTCAAGATTATCGAGAATGTCAGTGAAATGCGTGTACTGCTGGTCGGCGACACCATCATCGATGAATACCAGTATGTGCAGCCGCTCGGCAAATCGCCGAAGGAAAACCTGATTCCCACGCTCTACCGCGACAGCGAAATTTTTGCTGGCGGCGTGATCGCGGCGGCAAACCATGTGGCCGGCTTCTGCCGGGATGTGCAGGTGCTGACCTGCCTTGGCAGCACCGATGACCATGAGCAACTGGTGCGTAATTCGCTGCTGCCGAATGTGAAGCTGAACCGCGTGATGCGGACAGGCGTGCCGACAACGCGTAAGACCCGTTTCATCGATCCGGCCTATTTCCGCAAGATGTTCGAGGTCTACTTCATGGACGACTCGCTGCTCAGCGGCGAGAGTGAAGCGGCGATGCTGGCGGAGATTGATCGGCTTGCGCCGGATTTTGATCTGGTGATCGTCACCGATTTCGGCCATGGCATGATCTCGCCGACGATCGGCAAGCGCTTGCAGGAGCGCAGCAAATTCATCGCCATCAATGCGCAGAGCAACAGCGCCAATACCGGCTTCAACCTGATCACCAAGTATTCCCACGCCGACTATGTCTGCATTGATGCGCCGGAAGCCCGGTTGGCGGTGGCTGACAAATATAGCGATATTGAGGTCATTGCCGGCGAGACACTGCCCGGCCGCGTGACCTGTGATCGTCTGATCATCACCCATGGCCGCCATGGCTGCGTCACCTATGATCGTCAGGATGGCGTGAAGCGCATTCCGGCTTTCACCGGGCAGGCACTGGATACCATGGGGGCCGGCGATGCCTTCCTGGCGGTTACCGCGCCATTAGTCGCCTCGGGGGCGCCGATGGAGCTGGTTGGCTTCATTGGTAATGCGGTTGGCGCGATGAAGGTGGGCATTGTCGGCCATCGCCGCTCGGTGGAAAAAGTCACATTGCTCAAATATCTTACGACGCTGATGAAATGAGCGAGAGGGCGCCGATGAATCCGCTTGCCGGCCAGTTGCAGGGGTATTTTCGCCATCTCGGCAGCATTGCTGACAGCGTATTGGCCAGCGATGCCCGGGGCGGTATAGCCACCGACACCGCCGTGCAGGATTTTCTCCAGCGCGCCGAAGCCACCAAGCGCGACCGCTTGCGCATCTTTTTCATCGGCAATGGCGGTTCCGCCGGCATTTGCAGCCATATGGCTACCGACTGGATGAAAAATGGCGGCTTCCATGCGCTGGCGCTGAACGATCCGGCCGTGCTCACCTGCCTGTCGAACGACCTCGGCTACGAGCGGGTCTTCGCCAAGCAGATCGAGATGCACGGTCGCGCGAGCGATCTGCTGATCGCCATTTCCAGCTCTGGCAATTCACCCAACATCGTTGCCGGTGTGGCTGCCGCGCGGGATGCCGGGATGCAGGTTGTCACCCTGAGCGGCTTCAAGCCTGACAACCGCCTGCGCCAGCTTGGCGATGTGAATTTCTATGTCCCCGACATGTCTTATGGTTTTGTGGAAATCGCGCATCTCGCGATCTGCCACGCCGTACTCGATCTTTCCATGGGCTGGCGAGCCGGTTCGTGAAGCAGCAAAATCAGGATGACAGCGTGATGACCGCCGCGATCGATATCCCCAACCGCCCTGACGACGAGGTGCGGCTGTTCTATGAGATGCTCCGCATCCGCATGGTGGAAGAGGAGATCGCGGCGCGCTACAGCCAGGAGAAGATGCGCTGCCCGGTGCATCTTTCCATTGGCCAGGAAGCGGTGCCGGTGGGCGTCAGTGCCGTGTTGCAGACCACCGATCAGGTGGTCTCCACTCATCGCTGCCATGCGCATTACCTCGCCAAGGGTGGCAATCTGCGCGCCATGCTGGCCGAGATGATGGGCCGGACGGCGGGCTGCTGCGGCGGTCGCGGCGGCTCGATGCATCTTTACGATACCGATGTTGGCGTGTTGCTCAGCCTGCCCATCGTGGCGGCCTCGATCCCGGTGGGCGTCGGTGCGGCGCTGAAAATGAAGCGCAGCGGCCGGCCGGATGTGGCGGTGATTTACCTCGGCGATGCGTCGCTGGAAGAGGGCGTTTATCACGAGAGCGCTAATTTTGCCGCAGCGCGCAAGCTGCCGGTGATCTTCGTGTGCGAAAACAACCTCTACTCGGTTTACACCGCGCTGCACGACCGCCAGCCTGAGCGTCCGTTGACCATGCTGGGCGCTGCCCATGGCATGCCGGCCGAGTTGGTGGATGGCAACGACGTGAACGCCATGATCTCGGCCACCCAGAAGGCGGTGGAACGGGCGCGCGGCGGCGGCGGCCCCAGCTTCCTGCAATGCGACACCTATCGTTGGCGCGAGCATTGTGGCCCTAATTTCGACAACCATATCGGCTACCGCACCGAAGCGGAGTATCTCAGCTGGAAGGAGCGCGACCCGTTGCAGGCCCTGCGCGCCAAGCTGACCGCCGCTGGCCGGCTGGATGAGGCCAAGGAACAGCGCATCGCTGCGTTCTTGGCGGCGGAGATCGCCGATGCCTTCGCCTTTGCTGAAGCCGCGCCATTTCCGGAAGTTGCCCGCATTGCGGAGAATATCTATGCGTGAGACCGTAATGCAGACGGCGGCCGAGGCTATCCGGGACGCACTGGACATCGCCCTGGAACGTTGGCCGGAAGCCTATGTGATGGGCGAAGGCGTGGCCGATCCCGGCGGCATCTTCGGCACCACCAAGGGTTTGGTGGAAAAATATGGCATCGACCGCGTGATCGAGATGCCGGTGGCGGAAAATGGCCTGACCGGTATTGCCGTGGGTAGTGCGCTGGTTGGCGAGCGGCCGATCATGACGCACCAGCGCGTGGACTTTGCCTTGCTCTGCCTGGAGCAGCTTTTCAACACTGCCGCCAAGAGCCACTATGTCACCAACGGCCACCACAAGGTGCCGCTCACCGTGCGCATGGTGATTGGCCGTGGCTGGGGCCAGGGCCCGCAGCATTCCCAGAGTCTTGAGACGCTGTTTGCCTATATTCCGGGCCTCAAGGTGGTGATGCCGAGCCTGCCTGCTCAGACCAAGGGCCTGTTGCTGGGCGCCATCGCCGACGACAACCCGGTTATCTTCCTGGAACATCGCTGGCTGCATTATGTCTCCGGACAGGTGCCGACGGGCTATTATGCCGTCCCGCTCGAAGGCTCGCAGGTGATCCGGCCCGGCAAGGCCGCCACCGTGGTGGCGGCATCCTACATGGTGCTGGAGGCGATGCGCGCCGCTGAAGCGCTGGCCCGCATCGGCTGTGAGATCGAGGTGATCGATCTGGCCGTGGTGCGGCCGCTGAACATGGCGCCCATCGCTGAATCAGTGCGGCGTACCGGCCGCCTGGTGACCTGTGATGTCGGCTGGCGCACCCTGGGCCCGGGCGCGGAAATCGTGGCGAGCCTGGTGGAAAGCGACTTCGCTGCCTTCAAGCAGTCTCCGATCCGCATCGGCCTGCCGAGCTTCCCGACGCCCAGTAGCGTGGCGCTTGCGGAAGCCTACTACCCCAGTTCCGTCAATATCATCGACGCCGTCGCAAAGTTGTGCGATCTGCCCGAAGCTGCCGTGGCGGCGGCCCGGGCGGAAGCACGCGAAGCGCGCCGCGGCGTGCCCATCGACAAACCAGACCCGGCCTTCAAGGGCCCCTTCTGATACATGTCAAGCCAAGCGGGATACTCATTCCATGCGCGTTCGTTACTCCTACCTGCCCCAGCAATTCGGTAATTGCGATGACCTTTGGCAGAAGCTGAAGGAATTTGTCGCCACGGGCGATTTCACGCTCGGCAAGCCGTTGCAGGAATTCGAGGCCCGCTTCGCGCAGTTGATCGGCGTGAAGCATGCCATCGGCGTGAATTCCGGCACCGATGCCATCAAGCTGGGCCTCAAGGCAAAGGGCGTCGGCTTCGGCGACGAAGTGATCACCACGGCGAATACCTTCGTGGCTACCGTGGGCGCGATCTGCGAATTGGGCGCCAAACCGGTTTTCGTCGATTGTGACGACACTTTCTGCATGAACGTGGATCTGGTTGAAAAGGCCATCACGCCCAAGACCAAGGCCATAGTGCCGGTGCATTTCACCGGTTACATGACCGACATGCGCCGGCTGCTGCCGATTGCCCGCAAGTATAACCTGGCCGTGGTGGAAGATGCCTGCCAGTCGATCCTCGGCGCGATCGACGGCAAGAATGCCGGCAGCTGGGGCGATGCCGGCGCCTTCTCGCTGCATCCGCTGAAGAATGTCAATGTCTGGTCCGATGGCGGCTTGATCACCACCGATGATGATGCCCTGGCCGAGGCGCTCCGCCTACAGCGCAACCACGGCCTGGTAGACCGCGATACTGTGGGGGTGATGGGCTGCAATTCGCGCCTTGATACTTTCCAGGCGGTGGTTGGCAACTGGCTGATCCCGAATGCGGTCGATATTGCCAATCAGCGCATCGCCAATGCCCGCTACTATGATGAGAATCTTGGCAAGCTGGCGCAAATTCGCATTCCGCCGCGCCCGGCCGACATGCGGGTGGTCTATCACCTCTATATCGTATTTGCCGAGCGCCGCGATGAATTACTGAAGTATTGCGTCGACAAGGGCATCGAGGCCAAGGTGCATTATCCGGTGCCGATCTATCGTCAGCCCGGCCTGGCGCATCTGGGTTACAAGACCGGTGATTTCCCGGTTTCTGATGGCCACACTCACAACATCATCACCTTCCCGTGCGACCAGCATCTGTCGCGCGAGGAAATGGATTATGTGATCGAAACCGTACGGCAATTCTACGAAGGCTGACGCTATGTCCCGCAAGGTTCCCTACGTCGATCTTGCCGCGCAATACGCCGAAGAGCGTGAAGCTCTGCTGCCGATCATTGATGCGGTGATGGCCAGCGGCAACTACATCGGTGGTGAGGATGTGGTGGCTTTTGAGCGTGAGGCGGCTGCCTTCATCGGCGTGCGTCACGCGGTGGCGCTGAATTCGGGCACCGATGCACTGATTTTCGGCATGCTCGGGCTTGGTATCGGCCCCGGCGACGAGGTGATCACGCCGCCGAATTCCTTCGTCGCCTCCACCGCAGCGATCATGCATATCGGCGCCAAGCCGGTTTTTGTTGATGTGCTGCCAGACCAGAATATCGATCCGTCGGGCCTGGAAGCTGCGATCACGCCGCGCACCAAGGCGATCATGCCGGTGCATCTGACCGGGCGCTGTGCTGCCATGACCGAGATCATGGCCATTGCCCGCAAGCATGGTTTGGCCGTGATCGAGGATGCCGCGCAATCCATCGGCTCACGCTACGATGGTGGCGCCAGCGGCTCGTTCGGCGATGTTGGCTGCTTTTCAGCCCACCCGCTGAAAAACCTTAATGCGGCCGGCGATGCCGGCTTCCTGACCACCAACCGCGACGATGTGGCCGATGCCGCCAGGTTGTTGCGCAACCATGGCCTGATCGACCGTAATACCGTGATGCGGCCGGGCTATGTGTCTCGTTTGGACACGTTGCAGGCGGCAATCCTGCGCTTCCGGCTCGCCCGACAGGATGGAATTATCGCCCGGCGCCGCGCCAATGCCGCCATTTACGCCGCCACGCTTAACCGAGACCATGTTTTTTTTCCGCCCGAAACCAACCGGGAATTCAATACCTACCACACGTTTGTTGTGCAGGTGGACCGGCGCGACGAATTGCAGCGCTTCCTGGCCGAAAGGGGTATTGGCACGGCGATCCATTATCCGGTACCGATTCATTTGCAGCCTGGTATGGCGGCGCTCAACGGCAAAGCCGGCGACTTCCCGATCACCGAGCGGCAGGCCAGCCGTATCGTGACGTTGCCGGTGAACCAGAGCCTGAATGGCGACGATATTCACTATGTAGCCGAGGCAGTGAATTCGTTTTTCTTGTGAGCACCATATGTTCCGAGGTCTGAACCTCGTGATCTCACCGGAAATAGTTAAGACCTCAGGATTGAATCTTGGCCTTGCATTTGCTTGCAAGTAACCAAGGGGTAGATTGTTTTTTTGTGCATTTTGTGCGATGTCTCTGGCGCTGCACCAATATAGGCGCAAATTGGTGCAGTGCAGCCGCCGGCCAGTTATTGCCAGATACCTGAGAGCCAATTTATGGAAATTTTGAACTTCGAACAGATAGTTGCTGATTTTAATGAGCGGCTTATCACACAGTTGCGTGGCCACGGCGCTCAGGTGGATTACCTGGAGATGTGGGTGCCGGATGGCGATCCCGTTCTCAGTCTGTTGAATATGGTCGAGGCAGCCGAGGCTTATGGCCGTAAGGATATTGCCATCCGCTTTACAACAGAAACATTGCCGCAGGCGCAATGTGAGCGTTTGGCCGAGCTGCTGAAAAAAGTGGGCAAGGCCGAGTTTACCGTCGAAGGTGATGCACGCCTGCTGGTCGTGACTTTTTGATACGCTGAGCGCGCAGGAGATCGCAATGTCTAGTGTTGCCGCATTGGCGGATGAAGCAAACGAAGCCGATGACACGCTCGCTGTGACGGATCCGCGCAGCTATCACGCGCAGGTGGACGGTCTGGAATTGACGCTGACCATTGGCATCGACAAGGGGCGGCCATTGGTGGCGGCGGTGTCGTTTGTTGGCGGAACGCCGTCTCAGCAAGCGATCCTTGAGCGGCTGCGCAAAATTCTGGTAGGTATGCCGCCGCAGGAAGTGGCCGAACATGGCGCCATCCACGCATTGACGGCCGCGCCGCCAGAAGTTGGGCCGGCGCCGGTGGCAGGCATTCGCAATCCACGCAATGCCGGCGCCGATTATCTGCTGATCGAGCGGCTGTTGCGCATAGCCTACCGGGCCTATCTGGATGATGGCGGCGTGCCGCCTGGGCATAATTTCTGGAATCCTCGCCTGGCGCCGCAATGGCTGCGCATGCGCAAGGAGCAGCAGGCGGAGGAACTGAAGCTCCGGCTGGCAGAGTTTCTTGCCGCCTCAGGTTTCGATGCCGAGATGATGTGGATCAGCGACATTGAGCGCGGCTTCCGCATCGTCATGAGCTTCCGCGAAGGCGTTGAGGTTGAGAAGAAGCCAAAAATTCTGCTGAATCTGGAACGGTACTTCCGTGATACAACAGGCATGCGCCTTGAGGTTTACCTTGAGGAAATGACTGATCAGAACAAGATTCGTCGCATATAGAATTAGGAGACTGATGCCATGACCGGCATGACAGATCACGTTGAACTGATTCTGGATGGCACGAAGATCGCTTGGCATCAGGAGCGCATCAAGAAATGGGAGCGCGGCGAACGCATAGCTCCCATCACCATCGACATGGCGCTGACCCGTGCCTGCAACTTTGCCTGCCATTACTGCTACGCCATGTTGCAGGAGAACGACCGCAAGGCGATCACGCAGGATGTGATCTTCAAGTTCCTGGAAGATGCGGCTGAGATTGGCGTCAAGGGCATCTCCTTCGTCTCGGATGGCGAGAGCACAATTTCTCCGGCCTTTGTGGAAGCCATCAAATATGGCCACCAGCTTGGCCTGTCGATGGCTGTCGGCACCAACGGCTTTGTGCTCAACGAGCGCAAGCTTGAGGAAATCCTGCCGGCGCTGACCTATATCCGCATCAATATCTCGGCCGGCGAACGCGCCCGTTATGCCGAGATCATGGGCGTCAAGGAACATTGGTACGACCGCGTCTGCGCCAATATCCGCGATATGGTGCGTATCAAGCGCAGCCGCAATCTGGATGTCACCATCGGCCTACAGATGGTGCTGATGCCGGAATATGAGGATCAGATCATACCGCTGGCCCAGCTTGGCCGCGAGCTGGAGCCTGATTACCTGGTGATCAAGCATTGCTCCGATAATGAAGATGGTGATCTTGGCGTCGATTATCGCGGCTACAAGCCGCTTTACGACAAACTGCATGCGGCTGAGGCGCTGTCGACCGAGAATTACAAAGTCCAGGTCAAGTGGTCGAAGATCGAGGCCGAAGGCAAGCGCAGCTATCAGCGCTGCTATGGCGCGCCGTTCATGCTCCAGATTTCCGGCTCGGGCCTCGTTGCGCCCTGCGGCATGCTGTTCAATGAACGCTACAAGAAATTCCATGTTGGCAATATCTGCGATACCCGCTTCCGCGATATCTGGGCGTCTGACGCCTATTGGGAAGTGATGAACTATCTTGCCGGCCCGGAATTCAATGCCCAGACGATGTGTGGCTCGCTTTGTTTGCAGCATAAGGTGAATGAGTTCCTTGATGGCTACATGAAGGAAAATCTTGCCCTGCCTGATCTGAGCGGAAAGCAGCCCCCGTCCCATCTGAGCTTCATCTGATCTCGACAGCGTACTGACGCCAACGAAAGCGGCTCCATGTCATCCGGAACAGTGTTGGACGGCACACAGCCGCAAACTTCGGTAAGTTTTATTGTTCCGGCCTTGAAT
>Ga0208492_1002092_pt1 | contig 10503 bp, 8 predicted proteins | sample Subbioar_CSW14AB_FD_184820 | JGI IMG/M metagenome (GOLD analysis project Ga0208492, IMG submission 184820) | Serpentinite rock and fluid subsurface biosphere microbial communities from McLaughlin Reserve, California, USA - CR12Mar_CSW14AB (SPAdes) | ecosystem: Environmental > Terrestrial > Deep...
GCGGGTCGCGCCTCAGCGCTTGGTCACGGGCACGTAGTCGCGATGCGTATAGCCGGTATAGAGCTGACGTGGACGGCCGATGCGCTGCGCCGGGTCGTCGATCATCTCCATCCATTGCGCCACCCAGCCGACCGTGCGCGCGAGCGCGAACAGCGCGGTGAACATGGTGGTCGGGAAGCCCATCGCCTTCAAGGTGATGCCGGAGTAGAAGTCGATGTTCGGGTAGAGCTTCTTCTCGATGAAATACTCATCGGACAAGGCGATGCGCTCGAGCTCCATGGCGACGTCGAGCAGCGGGTCATCCTTGATGCCGAGTTCGGTCAGCACTTCGTGGCAGGTCTGCTGCATGACGCGCGCGCGCGGGTCGTAGTTCTTGTACACGCGATGACCGAAGCCCATCAGGCGGAACGGGTCGTCCTTGGACTTGGCCTTCCTGATGAATTCAGGGATACGGTCGACGGTGCCTATCTCGCGCAGCATGTTGAGAGCCGCTTCGTTGGCGCCGCCATGGGCCGGTCCCCACAGGCAGGCGATGCCCGCCGCGATGCAGGCGAAGGGATTGGCGCCGGAGGAGCTGGCCAGGCGCACGGTCGAAGTCGACGCATTCTGCTCGTGGTCGGCATGCAGAATGAAAATGCGGTCCATGGCGCGCGCCAGGGTCGGGCTGACCTTGTACTCACCGGCCGGCACTGCGAAACACATGTGCAGGAAGTTGGCCGTAAAGCCGAGGTCGTTGCGCGGATACACGAAAGGCTGACCGACCGAATACTTGTAGGCCATGGCGGCGATGGTCGGCATCTTCGCGATCAGGCGACGGCTCGCCACCATGCGCTGGTAAGGGTCGTTGATGTCCGTCGAATCGTGATAGAAGGCCGATAGCGCGCCGACCACACCGCACATCACCGCCATCGGATGGGCATCACGGCGGAAGCCGGAGAACAGATCACGCAACTGCTCGTGAATCATGGTGTGATGGGTGATGGCGTGTTCGAATTCCGAGAACTGGGACTTGCTCGGCAACTCACCGTTCAACAACAGATAGGCCACTTCCAGGAAATCGCTCTGCTCGGCGAGCTGATCGATCGGGTAGCCGCGATACAGGAGCACGCCCTCGTCGCCGTCGATGTAGGTGATTTTCGATTCGCAGCTGGCGGTCGAGGTGAAGCCCGGGTCATAGGTGAACTGACCGGTCTGGGCGTAGAGCTTGGAGATGTCGATCACGCTCGGACCGACGGTCCCGTCCATGATGGGAAATTCGTGCGTGCCGCCTAAGGTGTCGAGCTTGGCGGTCGCGCCGGGCTGTTTGTTCTTGTCCGTGCTCATTAAATACGCCTCTTGGTTCGTTGATCTGGGTAGCCGGCCGACACCCGCGCTCCCCACGTACGGAATGCGGACACTCTCGCGGTGTCCTGCGTCCGACGTCGCTGGCCGTTACAACCTGCGAATCTACAATAAACCGCCGGCCCTGCGATAGACGGCACTTGCCTCGAAGCTTGATCGCGCACCGATCTCAGCGCAGCGCATGCCTGCAGGGATTGACTCCCCGCGCGTTCCCCGGCAGGCCGCGTGCAATGCGCGACGTCACGCCCGCACAGCACTCACGCGATAGCCGAGACGCGGAAAATGCGTGGCGATTTCGCCCAGCGCGGCGCTACGCTGCACGAGCGTGATCCGTTCGTCATCAAAAGCGGCCAGCGTGCCGCGCGCCGGTGCGCGCTGATCGATCGGTGTCACCCGCACTTCATCGCCGAGCGTGATGCCATCGAGCACCGCCGTGGCACCCGTCCTGCACGGCAACGGTGCGCTCGCCGCGGCGATCGCGAGCGCCTCGGCGGCCGCCATCGCTTGCGTGTGACCATGCCCCGTCGCCTTGACCCGCGCCATCCAGGCACGGGTCAAGGGCAGACGGTCCAGCACGGCGCTCGGGCCACCGACGGTCTCGAGAAACCAGGGCGCGCTGTAGAGGGAAAAGTCCGCCACGCCTATAGTCTCGCCGAGCACGAAATCCTGCCCATGGGCGAGCAGACCTTCGAGCAAGGCGAGTTGCAGTTCGCACTCTGGCCGCTGCTGTCGGCCCGCTGCTTCGATCTGCGCGAGGGTCGGCAGCGGCTTGCCATGCAAAGCGGCGCGATCGGCATGGAACTCGGCGGGGAAACGCGCCGCGTGCTCGCCCGTGACCGCCAAGGCCAGGGGGCGGAACAGCTGCTGCTCGGCCCACGCCACCAGCACTTCGAGCAAGGCGCGGGCACGCCCATCGGCGGCCGGCGGGTAGATGGGCGGCGCGGGCACGCGGCGTTCCAGTTCAAGGCCGATGAGACGGGTATCGCAATAGATGTCGGCGCCGAATTGCAGTGCCGGTGTGCGGCGATAGCCGGCAGTCAGCGGTGTGTAGTCGGGCTTGGGACCGAACGCGGGTATCACCACCGATCGCCAGTGCATGCCCTTGCGCCCCAGCATCAGGCGCACCTTTTCCGAGAAGCTCGAATCATCGTAGTGATGGAGGATGGCTTCCATGGCGAGTCCGGCGCTGCGTGGGGACGGTCATTGTAGGTCCGACGCCGCCCGCGCCGCGCATTGCTGTTCAAGCTTTCGCCGCTGGCGCCGAAAAGACATGCGGAACCAAGGACCGGGCCGTGCGATGCACGTCCGAGCGACAAACCCAGTCAGCCGCGTGCCTGCCCGCGGCGATGAGAAAGGACCCCGCATGTTCACTCGCAAACCGAAAGCCTCGCTTGCCCCGATACTCCAGCAGTGGTTGTCCGCGCTGTCCGCAGGACAACCCGTGACGGGTGAACAACTGCGGCCGCTGTGCGAGGACGCGGCCTTGACCGAGCGCTTCGCCGGGCAGTTCAACGGCTTGCAGCAGGCACGCGTCGACAGTGAGCACAACGCCTCGCGTCTGCGCTTGTGGGGCGCCCACGCCGGCGTCGGCCTGTGGGATATCGAACTGGCGCGCGACGGTACGGTCAGCGTCGACACGCCGGCCTACTGGTCGCCGGGCTTCCTCGCCCTGCTCGGCTATCGCGACCCGAGTGAATTCCCCAATGTGCTCAGCAGTTGGACCGGCCGCCTGCATGCCGATGACGTCGAACGCACCTTCGCCAATTTCAACGCCCATATCCGCGACCGCAGCGGCACGACGCCTTTCGACATGGAATACCGCGCGCAGACCCGCTCCGGCGCCTATCGCTGGTACCGCGGTCGCGCCGGCACCGAACGTGACGCGCTGGGCAATCCGATCCGCTGCTGCGGATCGATAGTCGACATCGACGAAGAAAAGCGCAATGAAAGCGCCAAGCAGACGCAGGATGCAGCCTTCAACATGCGCATTCGCGAAGTGGGCGAGACGGTCTCGCAGATGGCCGCCTCGATGCGTGGCTTCATCGGCAACCTCAGCGCCAGCACGCGCGAATCGTGCAGCAGCGCCGAAATCGGCATCGGTCATATCAACGAGTTGCGCGGACTCATCGAGGAAGTCGCCACCAAGAACAATCTGATCAATTCGCTGGTCACGCAGATTCAAGGCATTGCCGAGCAGACCAACCTGCTGGCCTTGAATGCCGCCATCGAATCGGCGCGCGCAGGTGAGGCGGGCCGCGGCTTCGCCGTGGTCGCCGATGAAGTGCGCAAACTGGCCGGCAGCTCCCAGGCCTCGGCCCAGGAGATCACTTCGATTGCGACCAGCGCCTCACAGGCAACGCGCAAAACCGTCGAAATCGCCGCCCTGGTCATCGACTCCGTCGATCGGCTGCATAACACCATTGGCGACTCGCAGCGCCTGCTCGACGAAGCCCACGAAGTGCTGGACGCTCAGGACAGAGCGATCGCCTCGATAGGTTGACGGCGCCGATCGGTTCCTTGTGAGTCAGACTTCAGTTTGACAATCTGAGCAGGGCACTACCCGATGGCGCGTCTTTGAATGTCAGACTGAAGTCTGACCCACAGAAACTTGCGCGCGCAGAAAATCCAGCAGCGCGGCATTGAAGTCCGCCGCGCATTCCAGATTCGACAGATGGGCGGCCGGCAACTCGACATAACGCGAGCCCGCCACGCGCGCATGCATGTCGCGCATGGTGGCGACCGGCACCGCCGCGTCTTCCGCGCCGGCGATGAACAGCGCCGGCAGGCGCAGACCATTCAGACGATCGCGATAGGCGAGCGTCTGCAAGGCGCCGCAGCAGCCGACATATCCCGCCACCGGTGTCGCCAGGATCATCTCGCGCACCGCATCGATCTCGGCCGGCCGCGTGCGCAGCATGGCGGGGGTGAACCAGCGCGCGAGCGTTGCATCGACCAGCGCCGCCATGCCCTGGCTGCGCGCCATGGCGATGCGCTCTTCCCACATCGCCGCGCCGCCGTCCGGGGTCTGCGCGCCACAATTGGCGGCGCAGATGCTGGCGACGCGCGAGGGATGTTCGAGGGCGAGGCCCATCGCCGTCATGCCACCGAGGGACAGGCCGACGAAATGCACACGCTCGATGTGCAAGGCGTCGAGCAGGGCCACGGCGTCGCCGGTCAACTGCGCGAAACTGTAGGCGCCCTGCGGCGCTTCGCTCGTGCCGTGGCCGCGGGTGTCATAGCGCAGCACACGGAAGTCGTCCGTCAAGGCCGCGGCCTGCGGCGCCCACATGTCGAGATTGGCGGCCAGCGAGTGGGACAACATCACGACCGGCGCATCGCGCGGGCCTTCGTCGACCATGTGCAGGCGCAAGCCCGAGGTTGTGATCATCTTGTTCAATTCATGGTCTCCCCGAGAGCGCGATTGACGGCGGGCATGACCTCGCGCGCCATGAGTTCCATCGATCGGCGTGAGAGGGCGACATCCGCCCAGTCGTGGCCGGCATAGACCAGCGTACCGAACTCGCCGACTTCCTCGCGCAGCGCGAGGATGCGTTCGGTAACCTGCGCCGGTGTGCCGTGAATGACCAGCGAGTTCATCACGAACGCATGGGTCACGTCGCCATCCGGCATGTCGGCGCGGTTCTTGAAAAGCTCGGGCCGGCCATTGCCGATCAGTTTGCGCATGAGGCTGCGGAAGTAGTTGCCATAGGGGCCGGCGGCGTCCATGGCATAGGCGCGCGCGGTCTTCTCGTCATCGGCGACGAAGATGCTCCTGGCCACGCGCCAATCGGCGAAATCGACGGCACGGCCGCTGCTCGCCCAGCCTTCCATGAGCTTGGCGCGATGGCTCGCCACCCACACCGCCTGCAAGAAATTGGCCGAGATGATCGACCAGCCACGGGCCGCGGCCTGCGCCACCGAATCGGCGAAGGGCGACATCGATGCCACCATGATGGGCGGATGGGGACGTTGCAGCGGCCGTAGGATGGCGCCCTGCCCGATCTCGAGATCCATGGTGCGGCGCGTGCTGATTTCCCAGAATTCGCCCTTGAGATCATAGGGCGGCTCGCCCTCCCAAATCGCCAGCACCTGTTCGATCGCCTCGGCGAACATCGCGCGGCGATCGCGGTCGAGATTGCCGAACACTTCGGCATCTGAACGCAGGCCGCCGGGACTCACGCCGAAGATGAAACGTCCGGCCAGCATGTGATCGATCATCGCGACCTGGGCCGCGACCGCCGCCGGATGGGCATTGGGCAGATTGACCGTGCCGCTGCCAAGCTTGATACGGCGGGTCTGATAGGCCAGCGCGGCGAGGAAGATGAGGCAGGAAGTGATGGTCTCGGCGCGGTCGGTGACATGTTCGCCGACAAAGGCCTCGGCGAATCCGAGTTCGTCGGCGAGCACTATCGCGGCGCGATCCTCGTTCAAGGTTTCGGTGTAATCGCGCCCCGGCGGATGCAGAGGCATGGTGAAGTAACTGAGTTTCATGGCACTCCCGTGGCGCCATCCGGCGCCAGCCACTCGCACGAGACAAAACCGCTACGCGGTGGGTTCAAACGTCCTGCATCACCAGTTCGATGACCGCCGCACCATCGGCGGCCAGTGCATCGGGCAGGACGGCGTCGAATTCGGCATTGTCGCGGACGCGCGCGCCGAACAGGCCAAAGGATTGGGCAAAGGCCGCGAAGTCGGGATTGACCAGATCATTGGCGATACGGCGGCCGGGATAACGGCGGTCCTGATGCATTTCAATGGTGCCGAACTTGCTGTTGTTGAACACCAGGATGAGCGGCTTGGCGCCATGCTTGGCGGCGGTCGCGAGCTCCATGCCGGTCATCAGCATGCCGCCATCACCCACGCAACCGAGCACCCGTCGCGAAGGTTCAGCCAGCGACGCCGCGATCGCCCCCGGCACGCCCCAGCCCATCGCGCCATTGATCGGCGCGAGCAGGCGCCCCGGCCGCTTGTAGCTGCGATAGCGCTGCGGCCACAGCGTGAAGTTGCCGGCGTCGACACTGACGATGGTGTCGCCGGGCAGCACACGATTGAGGGTCGCCATCACTTCGCCCGGATCCAGGCCAGCTTCGACCTGCGGCGCGTGGCGCGCGGCCTCGAACGCCGCGCGCAGTCGCTTGCACCAGACATCGCGCGACTCGCTGGCAGTGAGCGTCGTGGTGGCAAGCGCGCCCAGGGTTTCGCTGATGTCGGCGCAGATGCCGAGGGTCGGCGGATAGTTGCGGCCGATGTCGGCCTGGTTGGGATAGATATGAATGAAATCCCGCGCACGCTGATCGGTGAACAGCGTATAGCCGCGGGTGGTCGGCTCGTCGAGACGCGCCCCCACCACCAGCACGCAATCGGCTTCGGCCGCCAGCGTCCACAATTCGGGATGGGCACTCAAACCCAAGGCGCCGGCGAAACATCCATGATCGTTATCGAAGGCATCGTTGCGCCGCCACGCCACACACACCGGCACGCGATTGCGCCGCGCGAACTGTTCGAGATCGCGGCTCATGGCATCGGTGATGACGCCGCCACCGAAGATCACCAGCGGGCGCTCGGCTTGCGACAGGGCGGTGCTGATGTCTTCCAACTGCGCCGCGTCCAGACCACGACGCTGGATCGGCCGCGCCGGCTCGGGCGCGGCGAAGGCCGGTTCGCTCAATACGTCTTCCGGCAGCGCCAGCACCACCGGCCCCGGCCGGCCGCTGCGCGCGATATGAAAAGCGCGCGCCACCGCGCTCGGCAGGGCCTCGCTGATCGTGACCTGTTCGACGTGCTTGGCGAAGGGCGAGAAAAACGCTTCGTAATCGACTTCCTGAAAGGACTCGCGCCCGAGGTTGTCGCGCGCCACCTGACCGACGCACAACAGCAGCGGTATCGATGCCTGCCGTGCGACGTGCATCGCTATCGAGGCATTGGTCGCGCCGGGGCCGCGGGTGACGAAACACACGCCCGGCAGCCCGGTCAGTTGCGCCGTCGCCGCCGCCATGAAGGCCGCGCCGCTCTCATGGCGACAGGTGATGAGCGGCAGGTGCTCGGGCACATCGTAGAGCGCATCCAGTACCGCGAGAAAACTCTCGCCCGGCACGCAGAACAGGCGCGGCACGCCGTGCTCGATCAGCGCCTCGACCAGCAACTGGCCCCCGCTCAAGCGTTCGCTCATGGCACCAGGATCGGAATGGTGTGCTTGGAACGATCTTCGAGATGACGATGGGCGGCCGGCGCTTCCTCGAGCGTGAACCGCTCGACCGGATGGGGCCATACGATGCCGCGCTCGAGTGCGTCGAAGAAGCGGCTGGTGGACAGTTCGAGTTCGGCGCGCGTGCTGACATAGTGGGCCAGATTGGGACGCGTCAGATACAACGAGCCGTGACGCGACAGCCCCAGCACATCGAACGGTTCGGGTTTGCCCGAGGCATTGCCATAGGCCACCATCAGGCCGCGCGGCCGCACGCATTCGATGGATTTCATGAAGGTGTCGCGGCCGATGGAATCGTAGGCGACATCCACACCGCGCCCGCCGGTCAGATCCCGCACCTGCGCGACGAAGTCCTCGGCGCTGTGCAGCAGCACGTGATCGGCGCCCGCTTCGCGCGCCATCTCGAATTTGTTCTCGGCGCCGACGGTGGCAATCACCGTCGCGCCCAGATCCTTGGCCCACTGGCAGACCATGAGGCCGGTGCCTCCGGTCGCGGCATGCACAATCACGGTCTCGCCGGCCTTCAGTTCATGCAGTCGGAACAAGAGGTATTCAGCCGTCATGCCGCGCGTCAGGCTGGCGGCCACCACGTCGTCGGCGATGCCATCGGGCAGGCGCACGATGGACTCGGCCTTCATCACCCGCGCTTCGACATAGGACGGACCGGCCGAGCCGTAGCCGATGCGATCGCCGACCTTGAAGCCCTTGACGTCCGGCCCCAGCGCTTCGATGACGCCTGTCGCCTGGTCGCCGATGATGGCCGGCAGCTTGATGGGATAGAGACCGCGCCGGAAATAGGTATCGATGAAGTTGACGCCGATGCCGGTATGGCGCACCAGCACTTCGCCGCTTGCGGGCGTTCGCAGTTCGACATCCTCGATGACGAGGTTGTCCGGACCGCCCAGTTCTCGAAGCACGATTGCGCGTGTCACTCGCCTCTCCCCTCTCCGTCGTGTGGGGGGAGTATACCCGCGGCCGCCAGGCGGCGGGCCGCGATTTTGCGGCACGGAGTCACCATCCCGGCTGGCCACCGCGCACTGCTAGAATTCCAGCATTCGGGCGTCCGCCCGTGGCGAGGTCACCGTTCCATGAGTCGCACTGCCGTACGCATCTTCTTCAACTTCCGCAGCCCTTATTGCTATCTGGCCTCGCACAGCCTGTTTGCACGCCTGTCGGCATTTGATGTCGACCTCCTGTGGCGTTCGCTGGGTGGCTGGGATGGACGCTCACCGCCGGAGCGGGCCAAGGTCAAAGTACCGGTCACCCGCCAGGACGTCGCGCGTTGGTGCCGACGCATGCAGGTACCCTTCAATCCACCGCCGCTGTCCACCGACCCGACGCCCGCCGCACTGGTGGCCTTCGCCGCCGAAGCGGCCGGGTGCTTGCCGCAGTATGTGCAGCAGGTGATGTGGCGCGAATGGGCGCAAGGCCGCGACATCGGTCAGACCGACGTGCTGGAAGCTGTCGCGGCCGATATCGGTCTGCCGACTGCGGCGGTGCGTGGCGCGCTCGATGACTTCACCCTGCTCGCGCGTTTGCAGGAGAACTGGCAGGAAGCAACGGCGCTCGGCGTGATCGGCGTGCCGAGCTACGTGGTCGAGGATCAGATTTTCTGGGGTAACGACCGCATCGATTTTCTCGAGGAGCATTTGACGGAACGGGGATTGCGTAAGCGTTGAGCGGGACGTGTGCGGTGCGCCCCCTCTCCCTGGCCCTCTCCCCAAGGGGCGAGGGTATAAGAGGTGCGGCGATGGCTCTTTCTTACCCTCTCTCCGCCAAGCGGGTGAAGGTATGAGCGTTGCGGCGGTGGATCTTTCTTATCCCCCTCTCCGCCAAAGGGACGAGGGTGTGAGCGTTGCGCCGGTCGCTCTTTCCTGCCCCCTCTCCCCTCGGGGGAGAGGGCGGGGGTGAGGGGGAAGCCTCAAGCCCTCACACAGCGAAAGCCGGCATCACCTTCTGCACAAACAAATCCAGCGATGCCATCTCATCGCGATGCGCGAGGTCTCCGTAGGCCATCTGCGCGATCACATAGTTCACACCGGTGGCTTCAATCTGCGCCGCCAGTTCATCGGCGACACGCGCCGGCGAGCCACACACCAGCATGCCGACGGCGCGGGCGGTCTCGAATTTATCCAGCGCGCCGATGAGGGGCGCCTCGATACCATGTTCACGCCACAGCTTGATGAGTTTGCCGAACCAGTCGAGATAGGCCGGTCGGGCGAGGCGCTCAGCCTCGGCGTCGGTGGACGCCACCAGCACCATGCGATACATGCCGTTCAAGGGCTCGGCGACGCCGAAGCGCGCGCGCAGCGGGTCGTCGCGCAGACGTTCAGCGGCGGCCCGATAGGTCTTCACTGCCTCACGGATCATCTCGACATTCCCCAGCGCCGCAGTATTCATGCCGGTGCGTGCCGCTTCTGTCAGGCCTTCAGGGGACATCGAAGCGGACCAGAACGGCAAAGGCTTCTGCACCGGTGCGAGCGGCAGTGGCACATTGTCGTAATTGAAGAAGCGCCCTTTGAAAGTGAGACGCTCGGCATGCAGCCCCGTACGCAACACCGCCAAGGCTTCCGCGGTGCGGGCCGCGGCGATGTCGTCACCCACGCCATAGAAGCCGAGTTCGATGGGTGAGATGGCGCGACCCACACCCACATCCAGGCGGCCATGGCTCAGTTGGTCGAGCAAAGCCATCTCGCCCAGCAGGCGCAAGGGATCATAGAGCGGCAGCAGGTAGACCAGCGGCCCGAGACGGATGCGCGTGGTGGCTTGCGCAACCGCGGCGAGAAACACACTGGGTGAAGTCGCCATGCCGAGCGGCGTGCCGTGGTGTTCGGCCAGATGATAGGCGCGAAAGCCGCCGGCTTCGGCGGCGCATATGAACTCGATGCGATCGGCCAGCGTGCGCGCAGGCGCCTGCGGCTTGTGATCCAGATGATCAAAGATTCCGAACTGCATAT
>Ga0208492_1002093_pt1 | contig 10493 bp, 7 predicted proteins | sample Subbioar_CSW14AB_FD_184820 | JGI IMG/M metagenome (GOLD analysis project Ga0208492, IMG submission 184820) | Serpentinite rock and fluid subsurface biosphere microbial communities from McLaughlin Reserve, California, USA - CR12Mar_CSW14AB (SPAdes) | ecosystem: Environmental > Terrestrial > Deep...
GCAAGCTACACGCGCGTCTACTATTTCCTGGGCGAAGATGACCGGGGCACCCGGCGGACCTATGACTGCGTTGCCTCCAACGTTGGACGCGACTCGATCACGGTTCTGGAGAAGCGTCATGCCGTCATTCGCGTCTCGGAACTGTGTACGCGCCCCAACAGCAAGGTGACGAACGAGTTCTGGATCGACGGCAAGACGATTCGGAAATCGCGGCAATGGGCCAGCAGTCGGGTTGGCTATGTCGACTTTGAACGGGTCATTGACTGAACATTCAGACCTTTTGTCTGACCCTATCCCCCGCGGACAGGCGAAAATGGTGCAAATTTCGCTCACTCGGGGTAATCTGTAGACATGCACGGATCAATCTATGCGGGTCGCTGCCCGGGTTCGGTAGACTGGATGTTGGACGAAGCGCCCATGAGGCCTGCATGAACACCCTGATCGCATCTGTGCTGCTTGCGGCTTGTCTTGCGACCTCGGCGCAGGCGGGAGGGCCCGTCGTGGTGGTCGAGGAGCCCAAGCCCGAGGTCGACGAAGGGTCCGCGTCCAGCAAGGGACTTCTGCCCTGGCTGATCGTTCCTTTGGTAGTCTGCGTCGTCTTTTGCGGGTCGGACGAGCCCTGAGGTCCTGTCCCCTGACGCCGGGCAGGCGTTTCAGTAGTCGCGCTGCAGATAGACGCCGATCCCGGTTTCGCCATCCGCGCCCAGACGGCCCTTGACCGTCAATCCCTTGCGGAGGTCCAGGTTCAGGTTGATCCGGCTCTTGCCCGCCTGATCGACCTCGATCTCGGTGTAGACGTTGTCCGAGATGTATTTCCCGGCCTTCAGCGCCGCGGTCCCGTCCGCGGCAGTGGTCACGTCCAGATCGTCCAGCCCGAAGTTGCGCCGCAAGTTGCCCACCAGCCCCACACCTCCCCGGCCCGCCAGGACCGCGACGGCATTCGCCAGTTGCGCGGCCTGCAGCGCCGAGATCCGGTCGATTGCCCGTCCGAACAGCAACCGCGCCAGCACTTCTTCCTGCGGCAGGTCAGGGGATGAGTTGAAGCTGACCACCGGATCATCCGCCGGGCCTTCGACGGTCACAGTGCTGGTGATCCCGTCGCTTTCGGTACTTGCCGCGATGCTGATCTGCGGGACCAGACTGCCTTCCAGCACAAGGTCCGCCCGCGACAGCACCAGACGGCGGCCCAGAATGTCGATGCGCCCCCGGATCAGGCTGAACCCGCCCGCGGGCCGCACATCCGCCGTGGTGCCCAAAAGCCGAAGGTCGCCCCCAAGCTCGGCGTCGATGCCCCGCCCCCGGATGAAGACCCGCGCCGGGGCCGAGACCGTCACGTCCAGCCCGATGGCCCGGCCCGACCCTGCCGAAGCCCCGGCCCCCGCCGAGATCGCCGCCAGAAGCCCCGCCTTTCGCCGCGTGTCGCGCACTGTGGCCTTGTCGCGGACGTGGCGGATCTCCAGCAGGTCCGCCGCCGAACTGAAGCCCGAGGCCGGGACCCGAACCTCGGTCTCGCCCAGTTGCAGGGCACCGGACAGGGTGGCCCCTCCGGCCAGCGGACCGCGAAGCGCCAGGCTTCCGCTGACGCGCGTTTCGTAAAGCTCGGGGTCATACAGGCGCAGCGCGTCCAGCGAGATCGAAAGATCGGCCTCTTGCCGTCCGTCCAGCCGGATCGGCCCGTCAACCCGCAAGCGTCCGCCCGAGGACAGGCCAGAGGTCGCCGAAAGTTGCACTGTCCCGGCGCTCATCTGGCCGATGGCCTGCACGTCCTGCAGCGACAGGCCCAGGTCCGGATCGGCGATCCGCCCGTCCGACAAAGTGACCCGCCCCGACAGCGACCGCAGCGCCAGGGGTCCGGCAAGCCGGAGGTCATAGCCGACCCGGCCCGACACGGACCTCGGCGAAATCAGCAGGTTTGCCAGCCCCGCCTCGCCCGACCCCGCAATCGCCAGGTCGGCCGAGCGGAAGTCGTTGGTGACCGTCCCGCTGACCTTCGCGGCGATCTGGCCGGGGCCGGTGCCGCTCAGGTTCAACCGATAGCCCCGGCTGTCCTGCGTCGCGGTCCCCGCAACCGTCAGCGGGCCCGAGATGTCCGGCACGATCAGCCCGAGGTTCGCCAGCCGCGCGTTCAGATCGATCGTCCGCACCGCGCCGTTGATCTCGCCCGTTGCGGTGGCCTGAAGCTGCGGATTCTGCACCCGGGCCGAACGCACCTGAATGAGTCCGTCCTTCAACCCGAGGTCCATCTCCAGCTGGCTTTGCCCGGCCAGAAGTCGGTCCGCCTCGCGGTTGCCGATCCGCAGTGACCGGCCCTGGCCTTTCAAGGTAATCCGGCCGTCCTGCGGGAGGCCGGCAAAGCCCGCGTCCAGCGTCACCGCCCCGCCATAGCCCGGGCCCAGCACCGACAGGTCGGCAAGACTGACCGTCCCCGACAGGTCCGACCCCTGCGACGACAGCTTGCCGCTGGCCTGCGCCTTGAGACCGCCCGCCGCCAGATCGAACGCCCGCAACACCGTGCCCGTCTCGTCGCGCCGGACCGAGGCCTTCGCCCGGGACTCCCCGGCCAGAAGCCGGTCGAGTTCAGCCTGGCCCAGGGCAAGCCCGGTTCCGTCGAACGTCACCTCGGTATCGAAGAAGCCTGACAGACGGCTGGCCGATCCCGCGATCTCCAGCCGCCCCGCCCCGCCAAGCTTTCGCCCCGCAATCCGGGAGAACCGCGCGAAATCCGTGGTCTCGACGACCAGCCTGCCCGAGGTCAGAAAGGCCTGGTCCAGCCCCTCGACCTGAAGGGCCCCGGACCCGGTCAGGCCCGCGCCCTGAAGCCGGATATCGGACAGTCGCAACGCGGCCGCCCCCGGCTTCAGGTCAAGCAGGAACGATCCGGCTAGGTCTTTGCCCAAGGCTTCGGCCATGCCTGCGTCCGCCGGGGCCAGGCCGCTGGCTTGCCCTTTCACCGTGCCGCCAAAACCGATCCCGGCCGAACTGCGGCCAATCCGTCCCGACCCCTCGACCGACAGCCGCGCGATCTTCAGGTCCGCACGGTCCAGCCCCTCGACCGTGACCCTGCCGGACCAGCTGTCGGCATCTCCTTGCGCCGAGGTCAGCCGAAACCCCGCCCGACCGACCCGGGTGCCGTTCGCGAAGGGCAAGGTGACAGGCACACCGTCCGGCGCTGCCAGGGTGCCCGTGACATCGACCCGCTCTGGCAGACCATCCGCCGCGATCTCTGCGCTGCCGGTCAATGCCACAGACCGCGCCGCCAGGTCGAAACGATCGATCACCAAACGCCCGGTCGCGCTGCGCCAGGCGTCAAGTTTTAGGCCGACCTCGGTTCCGAAGAAATCGACAAGCTCGGGGGCCAGAAGCGGGGCAAGGTTTCCGGCCACGTCCGCGCCCAGCCGATAGCCCCCCTCTGCGCCGCGAAGGGTCGCCTGGCCTTGCAGACGCTTCGCTCCGTCCGTCGAAAGATCGATACCGGCTGCGAAATCATCGATCGGCCCCTGACCCGCCACCTCCAGCCGCGCCGCAGGTTTGCCAGGGATGCCCATGAGGCCGACCACCAGCCCGCCCGCCGCTTCTTCCGCGACCAGAGACAGACCCAGTTTGCGGGTCGCGTTGGCATAGGACGCATCCAGCCGGATCTCGCCCGCCGGTCCTTCGCCCGTACGGATCAGGTCAAGAACCGCCTGCCCTTCGCCCCCCGCCAGTTGCAGCGAAGCGGTCAGGGTGCCGGTCACCAGCTGCCCAAGCACCTCGGGGCCAAGTTCGATCCGCGCGGCGGCGACGCGGTCGATGTTGATCGAGACCGGCAGTTCCGGCAGGCTGAAGCCCGCAGCCTCGGGCGCAGGCGCCTTCGCCGAGACGGGAGGGCGAACCACAAGGATCTCGGCGGCGGAAAGCTCGCTGACCCGGACCTCGCCGGACAATAGCGCCGACCGGCTCCAGTCCAGCTTCACGCCGTTCAGCGTGATCCAGATGCCCTGATCATCGGCAATGGTGATCTGCTCGACAGTGGCTTGCGACGACAGCGCACCGGCGAAGCCAGTCACCGTCACTTGCCGCCCGGCATCCGACAGCGTGTCTTCCAGAAACGCCGTCAGGTAGTCGCGGTCGTCCTGTTGCGCCCAAACGGGACCAGCCAGCAGGCAGGTGGCGAGGATCAGCGCGCGCCGCATCAGAACGACTGCCCCAGGCCGACGTAAACCTGCACACCGCCGCCGGTGGTGCCGCTGATCGGCGCGGCTACATCCAGCCGTATCGGACCAAGTCCGGTGTCATAGCGCAGGCCCAGCCCCGCGCCCGCATGGCTGTCCGACAGGGCTCCGCCGAACCCGTCAATCCCGATGCTGCCCCAGTCGACGAAACCGACCACGCCCAGCTTGTCACTGACCTTGGCGCGCAGTTCCAGCGACCCGGCCAGGAAATACCTGCCGCCGATCAGGAACTGCGGGCCAAAACCGCGTGTTACCGAAACCCCGAGCGAGCGGTAGGGCTGCCCGCGCACCGTGCCACCGCCGCCCGAAAGGAACAGATCGTCGCGCGGCGTGTCCAGCAGGCCCGAGCCCAGCACCGCCCCCGCCTGCACCCGGGCGGCGAAGACCAGCCGTCCCGGCTTACCCAGGCTGCGGAAGCCCCGGGCATCTACGGTCGTCCGCAGGCCCGAGCCCGTGGTCCCGAACCCGGCAAAGGGCTTGGCGGTCGCGTCCAGATAGAAGCCCGTGGTCGGGTTGTTTGCCACGTCACGCTTGTCCCAGGTCACCCCGATGGGAAGCGAGAGGTTGCGAAACGAGAACGTCCCGCCCGGGTCGCGTCCGTCCGACGCGTCATAAGTCAGCCCGACGCGCGCCGTCAGCCGGTCGGAAAAGACGTGGCTGAACCGCAGGCCAAAGCTGAAGGCATCCAGCGCATAGTCGATTTCGTCTTCATGCGAATAGCTGAAGATCAGCCCCGCCGTGGTATCGGGCGACAGCGTCGCGGGACGGTCCAGCGTCACTTCCAGCCCGTAGTCGATCCCGCTTTTTCCCGACCCGATGTTGGTCACATCGCCTTTCACCCCCAACCGTTCCCCGCCGCCCAGAAGGTTGCGGTGCAGCCACGAGGCTGACAGCGACACGCCATCCAGGCTTGCGACCTCGACCCCCAGCGAATAGCGCCGGGGTTTCTGTTCGACCACCGTCGCCGTCGTGCCCAGAAGGTCCGGCGCGGTGATCTTCTCGTCCTCGGTCAAGGCCACCGAGGCGAAGATGCCGGTCCGTCGCAACCGCGTCTCAGCCCGGCGCAATTCAGTTTCGCTGAAGGTCTCGCCCTCGGGCAGCCCGGCGATCTTGCGGATACGGGCCTCGCGCATCCGCTCTTCTCCGACGATCTCCAACCGGCCAAAGCGCAGGCGCGGCCCCGGGTCCAGCCGCACGTCGGCATCGATCCGCTGCGCCGCGTGATCTGCCAGCACCGCGTCCGAGGCGACAAAGGCCTTGGCATGCCCCGCTTCGCGCCAGGCGGAAATCGCCACGTCGACTGCCGTCCGCACCGCCCCGCTTTCGGCCACCGCGCCGCGCTGAAAGGCTTTGGGCATCTCGGTCCCCGGCACCAGCGGAGCCACTGTTGCCTGACCAAAGCGGAACGGCGGGCCAGGGTTCACATCCACGCGAATCGCCGAGATGGCGCGCGGAGCCTCCAGCGCCGGAATCGCCGCCGCCTCGCGTCCGTCAATCCGGATGCTGATATCGACCGCATAGTAGCCCCTGGCGTAAAGCGCCGCCAGAATCCGCGCGTAGTCCGACCGCGCCGCCGCCAGCAGGTCCTGCGGGTCGGTTTGTCCCTGCGCCTGCAGCGACCTGACCATCGACGCCTCGGTGACCGCCGCGGTAAGGTCCTTCGCCCCGCCTGCAACGACGATATCCAGCCGGTCCAAAGCAACCGCAGCCGACGCGAACGCCACGACAAGGGCTGATGCCCATGCCGTCCGGAAACGCATCACTGCTGGACCGGCAGACATCCGGACAAACCCCTCTCAACGGCTGATCTGCGGACTATCGCAGCTTGTCCGGACGCGGGCAATCGACGCCGGGGCGCATGGGCAAACTTGTGAACTTGGTCCTAGGTTCCCTGCCGGCTGCGTCATCTGCCTGTGACAGGCCGGTGGCAAGCCTGTCGCAAAACGAGGGGGACCTTCATGGACGACGCTGCCTACGACCTGGACGAAGCCTATCAGATCAACGGCCCGGATGAGGCGCGCCGCATGTATGGTGACTGGGCGCCGACCTATGACACGGGCTTTGGCGCGGCCTGGGGCTATATCGCCCCGCGCGAGATCGCGGCGATCCTGAAAGCCGAGATCACACCGGGCGCTGAAATCCTGGACATCGGCGCGGGCACCGGGCTTGTCGCCGAACACCTTCGGGGACTGACCGTCGATGCGCTCGACATCACGCCCGAGATGCTGGACATCGCCCGCCCCAAAGGTCTTTACCGCAAGCTGATGCTGGGTGATCTGACCCGGACGCTGCCCATTCCCGACCAAAGCTATGACGCGGTCATCAGCTGCGGCACCTTCACCCACGGCCATGTCGGGCCCGAGTGTTTCCCCGAACTTCTGCGCATCACCAGGCCCGGCGCGGTCTTTGCCTGCGGCACGATCGGCCCGGTCCTTGACGGCGCGGGCTTTGGCTCGGAACTTGCCCGCTTGGTGGCACATGGCAGGATCAGCCCGATCGGCTGGCGCGACATCCCGATCTATGAGGGGGCCGAGCATCCCCACAAGGACGACCGTGGGCTGGTGATGGTGTTCCGCAAGCTCTGACGCTTTCGCTTGCAGACTCGGGCGCGTCGTCCTATATGCGCTTCCACAGCTGCTTCCGGGTCCAAACCTGAAGCTACCGAATGTCACGGGCGGGCCGCTGGGTCCGCCTTTTTGTTTCTGGAAACCCATGTCCGATCTGATCGCGAAAACTGCCATCGACCGCCGCCTTGCCGATATCGTCGGCCCGGTGATCGAAGGGCTGGGGTTCGAACTGGTCCGCATCCGCCTGATGGGCGGCAAGACGCGCATCCTGCAGATCATGGCCGACCGGCCCGACGGCGGCATCGGCGTCGACGAATGTGGCGACATCTCTACCGCCGTCTCCGCCGTTCTCGACGTTGAAGACCCGCTTGAGGACAACTATGTCCTCGAAGTCTCGTCCCCCGGGATCGACCGGCCGCTGACCCGGCTGAAGGATTTCGAGATGTGGAAGGGCTGGGAAGCCCGGATCGAGACGACCGAACTCATCGACGGCCGCCGCCGGTTCAAGGGCGATCTGGCGGGGGTCGAGGGCGACGAGATTCTGATCACTCTCGACGAGGGCGGTGAGGAAGTGACCATCGGCCTCCAGTTCGACTGGCTGTCGGATGCCAAGTTGATCCTGACCGAAGAGCTGATCGCCGAAATGCTGCGCCAGAAGAAGGTGGTCGAGCCCACCGACGGCCAGTTCGACGAGATCGAGGAAATAGACGGGGACGAGGACGACGAGCCTCAACCCGAGACGAAACACTAGAGCGTGATGAGGAAAAGTGGATACCGGTTTTCCTCAAAGATCACGCGACAACTGAGAAACTAGGGAGAGAGACCCATGGCAATCACATCCGCCAACCAGCTGGAACTTCTGCAGACCGCCGAAGCCGTTGCGCGCGAAAAGATGATCGACCCGGATCTGGTGATCCAGGCGATGGAGGACAGCCTCGCCCGGGCCGCCAAGTCGCGCTACGGCGCCGAGATGGACATCCGGGTGAAGATCGACCGCAAGACCGGCCGCGCGTCCTTTACCCGCGTCCGCACCGTGGTCGAGGATGAGGCCGTGGAAAACCACCACGCTCAGGTGACGGTGAAACAGGCAAAAACCTGGCTGGCCGACCCGCAGTTGGGCGACGAGATCGTGGACGAGGTTCCCCCTGTCGACCTTGGCCGCATCGCCGCGCAATCGGCCAAGCAGGTCATCCTGCAGAAGGTCCGCGAGGCCGAGCGTGACCGCCAGTTCGAGGAATTCAAGGACCGCAAGGGCACCATCATCAACGGCGCCGTCAAGCGCGAGGAATACGGCAACGTCATCGTCGACATCGGCCGGGGCGAAGGCATCCTGCGCCGCAACGAGAAGATCGGCCGCGAGGCCTACCGCATCGGCGACCGCATCCGCTGTTACATCAAGGACGTCCGCCGCGAGCCGCGCGGGCCGCAGGTCTTCCTGTCGCGGACCGACCCGCAGTTCATGGCGGAACTGTTCAAGATGGAAGTGCCGGAAATCTATGACGGCATCATCGAGATCAAGGCCGTCGCCCGCGACCCGGGCAGCCGCGCCAAGATCGCCGTGATCAGCTATGACAACTCCATCGACCCCGTGGGCGCTTGCGTCGGTATGCGCGGCAGCCGCGTGCAGGCCGTGGTGAACGAGCTGCAAGGCGAAAAGATCGACATCATCCCATGGAACCAGGACATCGCGACCTTCCTCGTGAACGCGCTGCAACCGGCGGAAGTCTCCAAAGTCGTGTTCGACGAAGAGGCCGGGAAGATCGAAGTCGTCGTTCCCGATGAGCAGCTGTCGCTCGCCATCGGTCGTCGCGGCCAGAACGTGCGTCTGGCCAGCCAGCTGACGGGCCTCGACATCGACATCCTGACCGAAGCCGAGGAATCGCAGCGTCGCCAGGCCGAATTCGCCGAACGCACCAAGCTGTTCATGGATGCGCTCGACGTCGACGAGATGATGGCCCAGCTTCTGGTGGCCGAGGGCTTCACCAACCTGGAAGAAGTGGCTTACGTCGAACTGGACGAACTTCTGTCGATCGACGGCTTCGACGAAGGCACCGCAGGCGAGTTGCAGGCCCGCGCCCGCGACTACCTGGAAGCGGCCAATGCCAAGGCGATGGAAAACGCCCGCGCCCTCGGCGTGGAAGACAGCCTGGTCAACTTTGAAGGCCTGACGCCGCAGATGCTGGAAGCGCTGGCCCATGACGGGATCAAGACGTTGGAAGACTTCGCCACCTGCGCCGACTGGGAGCTGGCCGGCGGCTGGACGACCGAGAATGGCCAGCGCAAGAAGGACGAAGGGGTCCTCGAAAAGTTCGACATGTCGCTGGAGGAAGCGCAAACCCTGGTGATGACCGCCCGCGTGATGCTGGGCTGGGTCGACCCGACGGAACTGGAGCAGCCGGAAGAAGCGGCTGCCGATGACGAGGAGGCCGAGGCCTGATCTCAGGCCTCGGGGACACGCGTTGACGCGCGGCGGCCGGGAAAAAGAACGGGACGATCCGGAACGCAAGTGCATTGCGACCGGGGAAAGCCAGCCAAAGGCGGGTCTTGTCCGGTTTTGTGTTGGCCCTGACGGACAGATCGTCCCTGACGTCATGGGCAAGCTGCCCGGTCGGGGCATCTATGTCTCGGCTGATCGTGCGGCGCTCGACAAGGCGGCGAAGAAGAACCTCTTCTCCCGCGCGGCGCGTCGGCCGGTGAAAGTGCCCGACGGGCTGGCCGATCTGGTCGAGGCGCTGGTGTTGCAGCGCACCATCGACATGCTGTCGATGGCGCGCAAGGCGGGTGACGCGGTCACCGGCTACGAGAAGGTGAAGGACTGGCTGGTCAAGGGCACGGCGGTAACGCTGATCCAGGCCAGCGACGGGTCGGAACGGGGCAAGACCAAGCTGCATGCGCCGGATGGCGAACGCGGCTTTATCGGCTGCCTTTCGGCTGGGGAAATCGGTTTGGCATTCGGGCGCGAACGTGCGATACACGCCGCGCTTGCCGCTGGTGGACTCAGAACGCGTGTTGTAGAGGAAGCGGCAAAACTCGCCGGTCTGCGTGGGCATTTGCCAACGCAGGTGGGCGGGGATGACGGCGGCGAGACCGCCTTGAAGGATACGAAGAACGCATGAGCGATACTGACGGCAAGAAACCTCTTGGCCTTGGGGGCGCCCCCCGTTCCGGACAGGTGAAGCAAAGCTTCAGCCATGGCCGGACCAAGAGCGTCGTGGTCGAAACCAAGCGCAAGCGTGTGGTGGTTCCCACCGCCGCCCCGAAGCCGGGCACGCCAGGCGCGGGCCCGTCGGCTGCGCCCACGAATTACGGTGATCCGTCAAAGCGACCCGCGGGCATTTCCGATGCCGAAATGGAACGTCGTCTGACGGCCCTGCGTGCTGCAAAGGCGCGTGAGGCCGAAGATACCGCCCGCCGTGCCGAGGAAGACAAGGCCCGCGAGGAAGACCGCGCCGTGCGTCGCGCCGAGATCGAAGCGAAAGAGCGCGAGGATCGCGAGCGCGCCGAAGCCTTGCGCCTCAAGGCCGAGGAAGAGGACCGCGCCGCCAAGGCCGAAGCCGCTGCCAAGGTTGCCGCGGCCGAAGCCCGCAAGGCTGATGTGCTGGGCACCCGTGCCCGCACCACCACGCCGCCACCCGCCGCGACAAAGCCCGCTGACCGCGCTGCGCCTGCGGCTCCGGCTGCCACTGAAGACGCGCGTGGCCCGGCCTCGGCGAAG
>Ga0208492_1002094_pt1 | contig 10493 bp, 13 predicted proteins | sample Subbioar_CSW14AB_FD_184820 | JGI IMG/M metagenome (GOLD analysis project Ga0208492, IMG submission 184820) | Serpentinite rock and fluid subsurface biosphere microbial communities from McLaughlin Reserve, California, USA - CR12Mar_CSW14AB (SPAdes) | ecosystem: Environmental > Terrestrial > Deep...
GCCGGTGTCGAGATAGGACTGCACGATCTCGCGGAAGATGTCGCGCGAACGCCGGTCCATGGCGGCGAAGGCCGTGGAGGCGGCGCCTGACAGGGGCGGCGTTGCGGGGGGCTTGGGCGTGGTCGGCATGGCGCTGGGAAGTTATGGGCGCGAGAGGGCAGGTTCAACCCACCGGATGCCCCTGAAAACAGGCAAAACGCCTGTGCGAAGGTGTCTTGCGGGGCGTGTGGCGCGGGGCCAAGGTCGGCTGGCAGGACGTCGCAGGGGATGCAGCATGAACAGATTGGGCCGGATTGGGATCATGAGTGCACTGGCGCTCGCGCTGGCGAGCCCGGCCTTCGCGTGCTCGATCATGCCGCCGCCACCGCCGCCGATGCCGCCAGCGGGGACATCGGCAGCAGATGGGGCCGCGCTCAACCTGGCCTGGAGCCAGGCCTATACGGCGCAGCGGGTAGCTGAGGGTCAGGCGTGGAAACTGCAGCAGCAGACCCGGCTGTTCGACGAGGCCAAGAGCCTTGTGCTGGTGCGCTTTGACCGTCAGGCAAAGGCCGGCAAAGGCGATGATGCGCAGACCGTGGCGGTGCTGAAGCCGGTGCGCTGGGTCAAGGGAACAGCCCAGCCAATTGGCAAGTCGGCGGAGTTCCAGCTCGGCATGAGCATGCCGCCCCCGTGCGGGCAGATGATCGGCCATGCGGCCTATTACGGGCAACCGGGTGACGTGTTTCTCGTCTACCTCTCCGGCAACGAACTGAAGCAGGACAAGGTGCTCGAGGCCTATGCGATCGAGCGGATCGTCGAGCCGCGCACGATTGCCGCGCTGATGGCGAGGTAGCGGGCGATGAACACGATCAGGACGGGATTGGCGGCACTTGTTCTCGCGGTGGGGCTCGCGGCGCCGGCGAATGCCTGTCAGCCGCCACCACCGCCGCCCGCCGCGCCTGCTCCACCGGCGGGAACATCGGCCGAGGATGCGAGGGCGCTGGCGGATGTCTGGTATCAGGCTCACCGTACGCTGTCGTATGAGCAGGAACGGCAGCGGTCGCTCCAGCAGCAGACGGACCTGTTCGACAAGGCTGGTGGCATCGTGCTCGCGCGCGTGGCCAGCGAAGGCCGCACTAGCGGTTATCCCGAGCAGTTCGCCTACATGAACAACATGCCCCTCGTCATGATGAAGCCGGTCCGCTGGCTGAAGGGCGCGGGCGGAGCGGATGAGTTCCAGCTTGCCGAAAGCGGGGGCATGATGAGCTGCGGCTATGGCGCGGCCGATGCAGCCACGCGCGGCCAGGTGGGCGATGTCCTGCTCGTCTATCTCGAAGGCGCGGAGCTGCGGCAGGACAAGGTGCTGTTCACGCTGCGGTTGGACCGGATCATCGAGCCGCGAACGCTGGCGCTGCTGACGAAGGAATAGCCATGCGGCTGTGGACGCTATTTGCCGCCGCGTCGGTTGTGCTGGCGATGAGCTCGCCCGCGATGGCGTGTTCCCTGCCCAAACTGACGCCCGAAGAACGCGCCGCTGCAACCAGCGCGCATCAGGCAGATGCGTGGGACAAGGCCGATCTCGTTTTTGTCGCGCGTGTCGAACAAAGGCGTACCCAGGCGGCCGGGGATTGGAAGGATGCACCCCACGTGACGCTCATGCCGCTGACCTCGCTGAAAGGGCAGGCCGGGCCCTGGCAGTTCGAGCTGGGCGCAACGGACCGGACGCCATGCGGCATTATCCCCGAATTCAGCGCGATACGCGGGCTGGGCGGAGAAGACTTCGTCATCTTCGTGAAGGGCGACACCCCGATGCAGGAGGCGGTGATCGATACGGTCCACCTGGTCTTGCTGGTCGAACCACGCGCGCTGGCGGCGCTGAAGGCGGCGGAGTAGGGAGGTTCGCGGTGCTGAGGTTCGCCCTGATCGGTCTTGTGCTTGCCGCTGCGGGTGGACAACCGGCGCTGGCCTGCACGTCGCCACCGCCACCACCGCCGCCTCCGCCGCGCGTGGGCGTGTCGGCGGAGGATGCTGCGGCGCTCCGCGTGGCGTGGGCTATGGCGCAGAAGGCGGCGGGCGAGGCGCGCGAGCGGCAACAGGCCATGGATGATCAGCGGCGGCTGTTCGATACGGCGGGGAGCGTTCTCGTTGCGCGGATCGACCGGGTGGAGGCGGTACGGAGCTTTCTCGTTCCGGTGCAGTGGCTGAAGGGCGAGCCGGTTGCGGGCGAGCTTGAGTTCGCGCTGTCGACGTGGACGACGTGCCGGGCCGTTGCCTCGGTGAACGGCGTGCATGGAACGCCGGGCGAGGTGTTCATCGTCTATCTCAAGGGGAATGCGCTGCTGCAAGCGGACACGCTGGAGGCGCGGCCTGTGTCGAAGATCGTCGATCCAGAGACGCTGACGATCATGTCGCTGGCGTTGACGCTGCCGCAGTAGGAACCGTGCGCGGGGTCTGCTATGCGCCGCAGCAGACACGAGATCAGAGGTTTCCATGCGCCCGTCCGGCCGTTCTCCCAATCAGCTTCGTCCCATCTCGCTGGAGTCGGGCGTTACCCGGTATGCGGAGGGGTCGTGCCTCGCGAAGTTCGGGCATACGCATGTGCTGTGCACCGCCTCGTGGGCGGGTGACGTGCCGCGCTGGAAGAAGGGCAAGGGCGAGGGTTGGGTGACGGGCGAGTACGGCATGCTGCCGCGCGCCACGCACACGCGGGGTCGCCGCGAAGCTGCCGAGGGCAAGCAGTCGGGCCGTACGCAGGAAATCCAGCGGCTGATCGGGCGCGCGCTGCGCTCGGTGACCGACATGAAGGCGCTGGGCGAGAACACCATCACGCTCGATTGCGATGTGCTGCAGGCCGATGGCGGCACGCGCACGGCGGCGATCACGGGCGCCTATGTCGCGCTGGCGATGGCGTGCCGCTATCTGGTGGAAGAGGGCGTCATCAAGACGAACCCGCTGTCGGCGCAGGTGGCGGCGGTGTCGTGCGGCATCTTCAATGACGTGCCGGTGCTCGACCTCGACTATCCCGAGGATAGCGCCGCGCAGGTGGACGCCAACTTCGTGATGGCCACGGGCGGCAAGCTGATCGAGATCCAGGGCACCGGCGAACAGCGCGCCTTCTCGCGCGCCGAGTTCACCGCGCTGATGGATCTGGCGGAAGCGGGCTGCGAGGACCTGTTCGCGGCGCAGCGCAAGGCGCTTGGCCTTTAGGTTTGGGGGCTCTGATGGCCACGAAGAAACGCACGGTCGACATCCGTTCGAAGAAGACGGTGTTCAAGGGCCGGTACAAGATCGACGAATACCTGTTCGACTATGACCGCGTGGCGGGCAAGGGCCGGCTGGAGGACGTGAAGCGGCTGGTGTTCGAGCGTGGCGATAGCTGCGCGGCGCTGATCCACGATGTCGAGCGCGACGTGATCGTGCTGGCCGAGCAGTTCCGCATCGCGACCTACGACAAGGGGCCAGGCTATATCGTCGAGGCGATGGCCGGGTCGGTCGAGGAAGACGAGGAGCCGGAGGACTGTATCCGCCGGGAGATGATGGAAGAGGTCGGCTATCGGGCGGGCAAGCTGACGCTGGTCTCCAATGGCTATGTCTCGCCGGGGTCATCCTCGGAGCGGATCTTTCTCTACTATGCGCCGGTCGTGACGGCCGACCTGGTCGATCCGAAGGCGTCGGGCCTTGCGGCGGAGAAGGAAGACATCAAGCGCGTGGAGTTTTCGCGCGAGGATTTCCTGGCGCGGGTCGATGCGGCGTTCTTTGACGACGCCAAGGTGATGGCGCTGGGCTTCTGGCTGAAGGCGCAGCCGAAACAGGGCAAGCCGACGCGGACGCGGCGGGCGGCCAGGGCGTAACGAAAAGCCGGCGGACCTCACGGGAGTCGCTGGCCGTGAGGCCCGCCGTCAGTGGGACTGGCGGGAGCGCCGCCGGGGCCGTCAGCGCGACGCGAACGTCGTTCCGGCGGAGAGAGCCGTTTCTGTTTCTGAGTTGAGGGCCATCACGACCGGCTCGCCGGTGCTGTTGACGGCAGCGGTCACGGCTTCGCGCACGCACTGTTCGAAGCGGGCCGGCTCGCGCGGCAGCAAGGGGCTGCGCACGGGCTCAACGCCGCAGGCGCGCTGGGCGGCGAAGTCGAGACGTTTCAGGAAGGCGCGGGCGCCGTCAGCGGTGGAGAGGTCGAGGTCGGCGATGCTGACGGTCTCGATGGCGGGTTGGGTCGGCTGGGCATAAGCGGTCCCGGCGGTGGCGGCGCAGATGGTGGCGCCGATCGACAGGGCCGTCGCGAGGAGGTGGGAGTGCTTCGGGGAGGAGGCGTTCGTATCCATGTGGTTTCTCCTTCTATGGATGAACCAAGGATGGGGATGATCGCAGGGGCCCGCTCGCCGTTTCCGGGAAACGGCGGCTCTTTGCAGAATTCGACGAGCCTTTTCGGGAAACGGAGAGGGGGCGGATCGCCGATTTTATCGCGCTGATTTCAGATGCGTTTTCGGAAATCGATCAGGCGGATTCAGGAATCGGCGAGGGTTCTTCAAGCGCTTTGCGGCGCCATTCCGAGGGTGAAACGCCCAACTCTTCCTTGAACGCCCGGTTGAACGGGCCGAGGGAGGCAAAGCCGATGTCGTAGGCGATGGTGGAGATCGAGACGCGCGACTCGCCGGGGTCAGCGAGCCGCGACTTGGCGGCGGCAATCCGGTGCGCGTTCACATAGGAGGGGAAGTTCCGGTAGCCGAGGCAGTCATTGATCAGGCGGCGCAACTGGTTTTCGGGCACGCCGACACGCAGCGCGAGGCCGGCGATGGTGAGGCCTTCCTCCTTCCAGACCTGGTCCTTCGACATCAGGCATTCGAGCTTTTCGAGATCGGCCCTGGCGGCGCGGTCGAGGGCGGCGGTGGGCGTCGCGAGTTCGGGTTGAGTCTCGGCATGGCCATTGGCCTTGGCCGATGCGGGTTGCGCCGGCGGCTGGGCGGAAACGCGAGGCTCATGCGGCTGGCCCGGTTCGGCGCCGAACATGGCTTCGCGCGGATCAAGGAAGACGAAGGCGCCGCCGACCGTGATGCCTGCCAGAAGGGCGGCGTTCAGCATCGGATACCAGACCGGCGTCGTCCCCAGCATCTCGACGATGTCGAAGCCGTTGAGCGACAGGATGTAGAGGCCGACCGCCACCATGAACGGCCCGCGCAGGCGGCGGCGGGATTCGACCAGGTCGTCCTTCCAGCTGCGCATGACGATCACGATCGACATCACGGCGAGCGCGCCCTGCAACAGGGTCGTGAAAGCCCAGAAATACGGGGCAAACGTGTCCCAGTGCATGAAATTCCCGAGCCCGCACAGGCCCATGGCCACGGGCGCCAGGAACATGACAGGGCGATAACGGTCGAGGTCGCCGAACAGGGCCATGACCATCAGCCAGAACCAGCCGACCGAGGTGATCGACACCACGCCGATCAGGAACCGCAATTCCTGCGGCATGGCGTGGGTGATGTCGTTCCACAGTTTCAGGGCGAACATCGCCGAGCAGAAGAAGAAGGCGAACCCGCTCCAGCGCGCAGTCGGGCGCGGGGCGCGCAGCATGGCTGCGGCCATCGCCAGAAGCGCGCCTGCACAGACACCCAGCAGGAGCTGGGAAAACTGGCCGGTCATCGCGCCGGTGGGGATGCCGGTCATTCTTGTTGTCCCCGCGCTCGTGAGCCCGTGATCAGATCCTTGATTGAGATCAAGGCGGGATGATGGAACGTCAAGGGCGACGCGCGCGTCAGGCGCTAAACAATTCCGGAGGGCTATTCGGCGGCTATGGCTGTGCCGTCGTCGTCGTCGGAGGCGGCGGCTTCGTCCGGATCCCAGACGAGAATGTCGCCCGGCTGGCAGTTCAACTCGCGGCAGAGGGCTTCAAGCGTGGAGAAGCGGATCGCCTTCGCCTTGCCGGTCTTGAGGATGGACAGGTTCGCAAGCGTAATGCCGACGCGATCGCCCAACTCGGTGAGCGACATGCGCCGGTCCAGAAGGACCCTGTCGAGAGTGACGCGGATCGCCATGGGCGCCGGCTGCCATCCTGTTTCCTGTCCGGCGGACCATCCGCCGGCGCCTGCTTGCGCATTGGGGCTGCGCGGGGCCCTTGGCCAAGTCCACTCATGGCCCAATCCGGGTTCGGAGAGGTCACTTTCTCGCCAGTCCGGTCTTAACCACGTCAGAGGCCCAGAATCATGGGCCCTGCAATGTCTGAACCATCTGTGTCACCAGGCGGTTCAGATTGTCATTTTCTGTTCCTCACGCATCGCGGCGCCCTCGCGGAAGACCTGGGCGAGGATCAGCAGCGTGATGATGGCGATCCACACCGGCCAGTTGAAGGTCGGAAACCATGGGATGGGCTCGCCGGTGCTGGAAAACACCCCGAACGCGATGTTCACGATCATGCCGAGGAACATGCGCAGGATTTCCATGACCATCAGGACGATGCCGATGGCGGTGAATCGCTTGGCGTTTTCCGGCACGAACGGGTCGCGGGCGACCAGCGTCTCGAACACGCCGCGCAGGTAGGCGCAGACGATCATGATGCTGATCGACACGATCGACCCGGCGGCAATCCAGATGGTGAGGGCGCGGCCTGTGGTAAGCTGGTAGTCCTTGAAATTGAGGAAAGTCGAGTTGCCGGTCAGCAGCGAATAGATCGCGAAAGCCGCAATGATCCAGATAAAGCCCAGAGCGGCGCAGGCCACGACCCACAGCACGTCCACGGTCACTTTGAGCAATGACGAGATCGACCCTCGGCCGGTCGCAGACATAAGCATCGGTAGTGTGGCTCCGATCCGACCCGCGCCGCGCGGATCGCGGCTTCCTCTCCAGACCTGACCCGGGTTTGCCCCACCAAGGCCAAGCCAACAGCTATGTGCCCCAAGCTTATAACTTGCCAGGCGCCAGCTTGTCTGGCGGGATGGATTCGGACCATATCGAAAAACAATAAGGACGTCCAGCCTTACGGACGAAAGGACGCAGTAACCCCATGACGGAGCCCAGAAAACTGCCACCTGGCCGGTTGCTGGCCGCGACCCACAACCCGGGGAAGGTCCGGGAACTGACCGATCTCCTGTCCGATATCGGGTTCAAGGCGATTTCCGCAGGGGAGCTGGGGCTGCCTGAGCCGGAAGAGACGGCCGACACCTTCCAGGGCAATGCCGAGCTCAAGGCGCTGGCGGCGGCGAAGGGCGCAGGCGAACCCGCGCTGGCCGACGATTCAGGGCTGGCGTGCGATGGACTGGCCGGGGCGCCGGGCATCTATTCGGCGCGCTGGGCAGGCGCCTCCAAGGATTTCCGTGCTGCGATGCAGAAGGTCGAGGACGCCCTCAAGGTCGAAACCACCGCCGACGGCGAGGTTGACCGGCGCGCGAGCTTTGTCAGCGTGCTGTCGCTGGCGTGGCCCGACGGGCATGTTGTCAGCTTCGAGGGGATCGTCCGTGGACAGTTGGTCTTTCCGCCGCGCGGCGAGCAGGGTTTTGGCTACGACCCCATCTTCGTGCCCGAAGGCGAGACCGAAACGTTCGGCGAGATGGACCCGGCGCGCAAGCACGCGATGAGCCATCGTGCGCTCGCATTTGCGAAGCTGAAGCAGTTCCTGGCGGGATGATACTTCACCGTTCCGTATCGGGCCATGTTCGGGGTTCACAGCACGGCAGGGCCTTGTAGAGTCGCAATCGGGAAGAAGGGGTAGGCCAATGACGAAGCTGGCGAGCGTCATGATCGTGGATGACAATCCACGCTGCCTCGAATTCATGACACTGGCGTTCTCCGCCCATGGCGGCGTGACGGTAGCGGCCGAGCTGCGGCCCGCCATCGCGCTGGAGCGGATTCGCACCGAGAAGCCCGACCTTGTGCTGCTCGATGTGAAGATGCCGGAGATCGACGGCTTCACGGTTCTTTCAGTGTTGCGCGGAGAAGGAAATCCCGTGCCGGTTGTGATGTGCTCCGGCTCCGCACTGCAGAAGGACGTTGATCGCGCTTATGCCACGGGCTGCAGCGGATATGTCGAGAAGCCAGCGACGCTGGAGGATTACCGCGCCATGGCGGGCGCCGTTGTCGAGTACTGGCGGCGCGGCGAACTGCCAAACCACTAGGTCCCTGGCAACGGAACAGCTGGGCCGAAAGCGGGCGGGGTGATGCAGGGTTCGGTCGATACCTACCTCCAGTTGCCGCGGCGCAGGTATTTTTCCGCGCTGGAGCTGCATGCCGTTGGCGTCGGCACGGTTGCCGCGATCGTTCTGCTGATCGGCTATGGCTTCGCGTTCGCGCCGATGCAGACCGTGATCCCCGGCTTTCCGCCGATGCGGCCGGGGACGGCGTTTGCGTTCATGTTGTTGTCATTGTCGTTGCTGGCGTCGTTGCGGGCCTCGCACCAGGCGAAGATGTTGTCGAGCGCGCTGGCCTTTGCCGCGATCGGTTGGGTGGTCAATCTCGTCATCAGCAATTGGGGCGTCGAGGAGGGCAGCGACGCCATGGGCGGGCCGATCCAGGCCTCGCTCGCGGCGCTGATGCTGGGCGGTGTTGCGATCCTGCTGATCAACCACGCGCCGCGTGTGCGGCTGCTGATTGCCGGAATGGCCCTGCTGGCGGCGACGCCGGCGCTCTATCGGGTGCTCGGCCTCCTGTTCTTCTGGGGAGCGCCGCCGCAGAAGGACAGCCTGCTGAGTTCGATGGCGATCCACACAGCGGTGCTGATCGTGTGGTTCATGGGCGTGTGCATCATCCTGCATCCCGCACTTGGCATCGGGGCGACGATCCAGCAGGCGAGCCTGCGAGGACGGTTGTTGCGGCGGGCGCTGCCTTTCATCGTGCTGGTGCCGGTCCTGGCGGCTGTATCAGGGCTTGTCCTGGCAACCGACAAGGACTCTTCGCTGGATTTCCTGTTCGCGCTGAATGCAACGGTGGGGGCGGCGCTGGGGGCGGGGCTGGTGCTGTGGCTGTCGCAGCTGGTGGCGACATGGCAGCTGGAAGCGAATGAACGCTCGGCGCGGCTGTCGCGCGTCAACGAGGCGCTGGAACAGTATGCGTCCTCGGCTGCGCACGACCTGAAGGCGCCGGCGCGGCATGTGCTGCTCTACGGCGAACTGCTGGAAGAGGCGATCGACCGGAAGGACCTCGCCAACGCCCGCAAGTATTCGCACGCGATCCGCGAGAGCGCACACGAGATGCCGAAGATCATCGACGGCATGCTGGAATTCTCGACCTCGGCCTATACGCGGATCAAGCCGGTGGACGTCTTCCTGAGCGAGCTTGTGCAGGGCGCCGCCGGACAGCTGGTTACGGAGCTGGAGAAGGCGGGCGGCAAGATCGTGCTGCTGCACGAGATCCGCCTGCGCTGCGATCCGGCGCTGATGACGACGGTGCTGCAGAACCTGATCGCCAATGCGATCGCCAACCGGCGGCGCGACCGGCCGCTGAACATCCGCATCGATGGCGTCGCCGAGGAGACGCGCTGGGTGGTGTCCGTCGAGGACAATGGGCCCGGCTTCGATCCGGCTTTTGCGGCGGTGGCGTTCAACCCGCTGGCGCGCGGGGGCAAGTCGACGGGAGACGGCACGGGCATCGGGCTTGCGACCTGCCGCACCATTGTGCAGGCGCATGGCGGCGAAATCCGCATTGATGTCGGCGCGACGCGCGGCGCGCGTGTGGAATTCACGCTGCCGCGCCAGGATGTGAAGGTGGGGCAATGATCCCGCCAACCTCCCGAGACAACTATGTGCACCTGCCGCGCCGCCAGTATTTCTCGGTGGTGGAGTGGCATGCGGCGGCGATCCTCGCGATCGCGCTGTCTGTGCTGCTGATCGGCTATGGGCTGAATGTCGAGGTATTCCAGACCGTGCTGCCCGGCTTCCCGACGATGAAGGCGCGGACGGCGGGCCTGCTCGTGCTGTTGTCGGTGAGCTGCATCCTGTCGCTACGCCAGTTCGTGTGGGCGCCCTGGGCGTCGTCCGCGCTGGCGCTGGTGGTGATTGCGATTGCGGTGTCGATGGGACTGAACCGCACCGAGGCGGTCGTGGGCGATGTCTGGTCGATCATCCCGTCGGACGCCACGATCTTCGGCCTGCTGTGCAGCGGTCTGGCGATGCTGGTGATCAACCACGCGCCGCGATTGACGCTGGCCGTCGGCATTCTCGCGCTGGCGGCGGCGACGCCGGCGATCTTCCGTATCATCGCGCTGTTGCTGTTCGGCGGAGCGCCGGACGACGATAGCCCGCTCAATACCATGGCGCTGCATACGGCGGTGCTGATCGCGTGGTTCCTGCTGGTGTGCGTGCTGCTGCATCCGCGGCTGGGGTTTGCGCGGTTGCTGCTGCGGCCGAGCCTGCAGGGCCGCCTGCTACGCACCATGCTGCCGATTGCGGTGCTGCTGCCCGTGGGTGCGGGCGCGATGACGCTGCTGCTCTCGCAGGTGATCGGCGCGGGGACGGAAGGGCTGTTCGCGATGAACGCCGCGCTCTTCCTGATCATGAGCGCGGTCATGGTCTGGCAGCTGTCGCGGCTGGTCG
>Ga0208492_1002095_pt1 | contig 10487 bp, 9 predicted proteins | sample Subbioar_CSW14AB_FD_184820 | JGI IMG/M metagenome (GOLD analysis project Ga0208492, IMG submission 184820) | Serpentinite rock and fluid subsurface biosphere microbial communities from McLaughlin Reserve, California, USA - CR12Mar_CSW14AB (SPAdes) | ecosystem: Environmental > Terrestrial > Deep...
GGGGTGCTGGCAAGCACGGCGACTCAAATTCCCGTCAAGGAGCGTGCCCCCATTCTTTCCAGTCTTACTCAAGGGCCGGCGTTTGCCGAGCAAGCGCCACAATTGCTTTTCTGGTACGCGGCCGAACCGGTACTTGCGGCCAATCCCGAATGGGCCGAAGCCTTTTTAAAGGAGTCCAAGGATCCTTTATGGGTGCGTTTCGCCGGTCGCAGAATTGCCCAGGTGAAGGGTTATACCCCATCGATCGACGGAACCAATTGGCTGCTTATCAAGTTCATGGAAAAGGGTTTCATGAAACCCACCATCGAAAACGCGTTGGCGGGCTTGAACGAAAGTTTGAGTGTCCCGGGAAACCCGAAATGCGATCGAGTCTTGGTCAATGCGTTCCTAGATCAATGCAAAACCGCGACCGAACCGGGCCTTTTGTCCGAAGCGGCCAGGCTGGCGCAGTTATCGCGCTCCGTTCGCGCCTGGGGTCTGACCCGCCGGATCGTGGATGACGCGGCGTTGCCCTTGGACCTTCGCCGTGCGATCTTGTCGCAACCGGTGGTCGCGCCGGCCAATGAGGAAATGGTTTGGCTGCGCGGCAAGAATGAGGACGCGCAATTGCGCCTGGCCTCGTGGGTGACGCGAGCGCGCTTTCAAGACAAGGCATTACCCAGTGACATCCTGGGTCAATGGAAAACGCTCGGGCCGATCGAAAGGCAGCAGGCACTGGAATTCATGGCCGAACGGTCCGCCTGGGCCGGCAAACTGCTTGATCAGATCGAACAGGGCAAGATTGCCGCGAACGACTTGCCAGTGCATGTCGCGCGTCAGATTGCGGCGCTCAACGACAAGGCCATCAATGCACGCCTCGAAAAAGCTTGGGGCACCGTACGCAAGCCCCAGGGAGACAAACCGGCCCGCTTCGCCGAATGGCGCGGCAAGCTTCAGGCGATCGATCTGAAAAATGCCAACACGGGGGCAGGGGCCAAGGTGTTCGAACAAAGCTGCGGCGCCTGTCACAAACTCTTTGGCAAGGGAGCCGACCTGGGCCCCGAACTGACCGGTGGCCAGCGCCAAAACATGGAATATTGGCTTGAGAACCTGCTCGACCCTTCAGCGGTCGTGCCGCGCGAGTACAAGATGGAGATTTTTGAGCTGAAGAACGGCCGGGTCATCACGGGCACGGTTCAGCAGGAAACTCCGGCCGCCATCAGTGTGCGCACGACGAACGAACGCTTGACGCTGGCGCCCGCCGATGTCGAAACCAGGCGAGCGACCAACCAATCGATCATGCCTGAAGGCCAACTGGAGCGATTCAGCCCCACCGAACTGCGCGATTTATTGGGGTATCTCATGTCCGGCGGACCGAAATAGCGCCAAGGGGGGGAATCCCTAACGCAAACAATGAAAAAAGGCCTGGATTTCCAGGCCTTTTTTCATTGAAACGCTGCCAAGAGGCGATCAAAGGAACTTGATGCAAAGCACCCCGAGCACGACCATGATCGCGCCCAGAATCCGCCCCCAGGTGACTTCTCTGACCGCCAAATCCATCAGCCCGTAGTGATCGAGGATCAGTGAGCAGAGCAATTGCCCGCCCACGACCGAGGCGATGAAGGCGGCTGAGCCAAGGCGCGAAACGAGCGCGGCACCGGCGAGCACGATCATCGAACCGAGCGGACCGCCGATCCAGTTCCACCACGGAGCCGAGCGGATCGACTCCACCGAAGGTGGAGCGGGCCGAAATAAGATCATCAAGACGATCGCGGTTGTGAATGTGCCGCAGATCGAAAAGAAAGTGGCCCACCAGGGGTCATTCAGGTTGCGTCGAAACGAACCGTTCGCCGCCGCCTGCAACGCAATGAAGGTTCCCGCAGCTCCCGCGAGAACCATGTAAAGAATGTTCATCGGTTCCTTCTAAGGAATCATGATCCCGCGAGAACCCTGTAGAGAATATTCAGGGGGTCGTTTTAAGGAATTTTGACAAAGCGCAGGCAAACCGGCATGGGGACCGCCACCGAATCCCCGGTCGCCGTCAATTTCCCCGTTTCCTGATCGATCGCGAATACGACGATCGAGTCGCCGTCTTGATTGGCGACGAGCAAAAACCGGCCATCGGGCGATAGAGTGAAATTGCGGGGAGTCTTGATCCCTCCCTGAGCCACCTGAATGCGCTCGGGCTTGCCGCTGGCTTGATCGATGCTGTAAACGCTGATGCTATGATGGCCGCGATTGGAGGAGTAGACGAATTTGCCGGAAGGATGAACGACGACTTCGGCGGTCGATTCTCCCTTTTGCGGGCCGTCGGGTTTGGTGGAAACGACCGCAATCTTCTCAAACGAACCCTTGACGGCGTCGTAAGCGAGCGCTTCCAGCGTCATATCGATTTCATTGAGCAGGTAGGCATATTTGCCCGAAGGGTGAAAAGCGAAATGGCGCGGACCGGCTCCCTCCTTGGTGTCGTAAGCCGGCGGATCGTTGAGGGCAATTTTGCCTTTTTTGCCGTCGAACCGATAGACGAGCAACTTGTCGAGGCCGAGGTCGGCGACACACAGGAATTTGCCATCGGGCGAGAAATTGACCGAGTGAGCGTGCGGCCCTTCCTGGCGCGACTTGTTGACGCTCGATCCCTTGTGCTGCTGGAAATCGGCGGCTTCACCCAACTTGCCGTCGTCGCCCACGGGCAAAATGGCCGTGCTGCCGCCGCCATAGTTGGCCACGGCGACATACTTGCCCGACTTGTCGACATTGATGTGGCAAGGACCGCTTCCCACCGAGGAGACGGTGCTCAAGGGCGAGAGGGCGCCGGTGACCTTGTCCAGGCCGAACGACGAGACCGCGCCGCTGCGCCGCGAACCGAAGTCGCTGATTTCTCCCACGGAATAGAGCCGCGATTTTTCGGCATCGATTGCCAAAAACGAGGGGCTTTGCACCTCCGCCGCCAGCTCCACTTTCTCGAGCTTGCCGCTGGGGGCATGGTAGCCGATTTTGTAAATCCCCTTGCTCTTCGCCCCCGTGTAGGTGCCGACATAAAGCCAGTGGGTCGGTTCGGCGCCCATTGACGAGACACTGCTAATCAGGATCAAAACTGCCGCCAGGGTGACACGCATATCCGCTCCAATTTGGGTGAGGAAGGAATCGGGGAGGGGTTCGTCGCTCTGCCGGGGGACTTCGCGGAATCGATATCCCATGAAGAAATTCTATGAAAGCGCCGTCTTTGCGCATGGATCTGTTTCTTGATCGGATCGCCCCACTTTCAAGTGCCTACGACCGAGCCGACAGCCACCACTTGATGATCTTTTGCATCGTCGAAGTGAACCCTTTCTTGCGAAACTCCCCGGCCGCCTTTTTGAGGGCTTCGGCATGACCCGGATAGGGGTGAATGGCGTCGGCCAGGGCGCCGAGCGGAGTGCCCTGTTCCATCGCCTGGGTGACCATGCCCAGCCATCCTTCGATCTGGGCGCCGCAGGCGCGAGCACCGAGGATTTTTCCCTTGCTCGTGGCGAAGATTTTGAAAAAGCCTTGCGTCTGTCCTCCCAACCGCAAGCGATCAACCGTTTTGCCGTCGACGCGATAGGTGTCGGCACCCGCGGCGCGGGCCTGGTCTTCGTCCATGCCGACGCCGCCCACCCTGGGCCAAGTCCAGGTGATCCAGGGAATCGCCACGTCCTGGATGCTTTTGCGCGTGAAGGGGAAACCAATCAAGCCGTTTCTGAGAAACAACCGGGCCATGGCATCGGAGGCATGCGTGAATTGCCAGCGCCCTGTCACATCCCCCGCCGCGAAGATCCGCGCACTCGTCGTTCTTAAGTAGTCGTCGGTGACGATCCCTTTTTCGTCGTGGCCGACACCCGCCTTGGCCAAATCGAGATCCTCGATATTGGCTTGGCGGCCGGTGGCCACGAGCACCAGATCGGTGGCAATGGGCGCTCTCGCCGGTCCGAAATCAAGCTGCAATCGCTCCGGTTTCTGTTCGATTCGCCGGACTGTCGTTTCAAGAATCAGTTCGATTCCTTCGGATCTGAGAGCTTCGACCAGCAGAGCAGAGGCCTCGGCGTCATCCCGGGGAAGCAGTCGCTCCTGGCTTTGGACGAGCACGACTTTCGCGCCTAACCGTGCAAACCCCTGGGCCAATTCGCAACCGACCGGTCCGCCGCCCAGGATGGTTAAATGCCGCGGCATCGACGCGAGATCGAAAATGCGCTGGGTGGTCACGACCAGGGGCAAGTCGGCCCCTTCGATATCGGGCAAGCGGGGCCGCGATCCGGTCGCGATGAGCGCGCGCTTGAAACGGATTTCCTGGCTACCGAGGGTAAGGCGGTCGGGCGTGAGGAAGCGCGCCTTGCCAAAGGCCACTTCGACGCCACAGCGCTCTAGCCGTTCCTGGCTATCGTGGGTTGCCAGTTCCGCTCGCACCGATCGCATCGTTTCAAAGATCTTTTGAAATCGTTTGGACGCGTCTTCGTCTGGACCCAACGCAGTGAGGTGGCCGGCTGCTTCGAGAATGGCCTTGCTCGGCACGCAACCGGTGTGCAGGCAATCGCCGCCCAGCCGGTGGCTTTCGATCAAGAGCACCCTGGCTCCCAGGCCGGCGGCGCCAATGGCCCCCACCAGTCCGGCGGTGCCTCCTCCCAATACCACCAGATCCCATACCGTGTCCGATAGGTAGGGCGCGTTCGCGCCAACATCGTGACCGGCGCTGGTCAGGCGTGCCAGTTCACGGTCGGCAGGATTTTCGGAGTGGATCCATTCGATCATGGCCTAAGGCTCACTCGACTTGATGCGGCAACCCGGCTTATGATCCATTTTTCCCCCTTGAAGGCGACCCCATGAGCTCATTTCGCAATTTCCTCGGCAGTCCATGGGGTGCCCTGAGCCTACTGCTTGCGATCAATCTGCTCAATTACATCGATCGCTATTTGCCTTCGGCGGTGCTTTCCTCGATCAGCAAGCAGCTCTTTCCGGCAGATCAAAAAAGCGACACGCTTGAAGGCTCCCTGCAATCGGCTTTCATGTTCAGCTTCATGATCACGGCTCCGCTCTTCGGTTGGCTTTGCCGCCACTTTAACCGCTGGCACATCATCGGGGTGGGCGTGATTCTTTGGAGCATCGCCAGTGGCGCTTCGGGGCTCGCCGGCCTGGCCAAAGATCATGTCAACAATGGTGCGGGCGGCATCTGGGTCTTGGTGGGCACCTTCGCGTTCTTGTTCATGTCGCGCTGTTTCGTGGGCGTGGGCGAGGCGGCCTATGGCCCGGCAGCTCCGGCGATTCTTTCCGATCTCTTCGTCGAATCGAAACGCGGGATGGCTCTTTCGTTCTTTTATGCGGCGATTCCCGTGGGGAGTGCCTTCGGCTATCTGGTCGGCGGCATGTTGGGCTGGCCGAATGCGTTCTTCTGGATGTTGCCGCCCGGCCTCTTACTTGGCTTTGTTTGTTTTTTCGCACCGGAAACGGCCGCAAAATCGCAAGCTCATCATTCGGCCGCCAAGAAAAGCCGCGTGTGGGAGCTGGCGAAAATCCCTTCCTATGTTCTGGCCGTGGCGGGATACACCCTTTCCACCTTTGCGATCGGCGCGATCGCTTTCTGGCTGCCGAAATACCTGATTACCCACCGTGAAGTCGGCAACGAAGCCTCGGTCAACACGATGGTGGGGGGGATCATTGCCTTGTCGGGCCTGCTTGCCACCTTGATCGGCGGTTGGCTTGCTGACTGGTTCAAGAAGAAGCGTCCCGGCGCCTACTTTGAGGTTTCCTCGGTGGGCCTGTTGTTGAGCATTCCTTTTCTACTCCTAACGCTTTACTGCCCATTCCCTCTGGGCTGGGTCATGATCTTCGGTTGCACCTTTTGCATGATGCTCAACACGGGGCCAATCAACGCCATTGTCATGAATGTCGTTCCCCCCGATTTACGGCCCCAGGCGATGGCCATGTGCATCTTTTGTATACACGCCTTGGGCGATGCGATTAGTCCGCCCTTGGTCGGCCTGGCCAACGATTTGGCGGGTAATCCCAACGCCGGATTCTTGTCGTTGACCGTGCTTCTTTTCGCGGGGGCGGTCGTGTGGTGGATTGGCGCAAAGACGCTCAAGGTCGATCTGGCCAACGAGCACAAGACCGAGCTGGCCCAAGGTTAGTGCGAAGGCCGCGTCTTAGAATTTCGACTTGGCTTGGTTAAAATGGCCCTGGTTTCGTTGATCGATTGCTTTCGATGGGAGCGAGCGCCATGAACCGAGCGGTGGGAATCCTTGTGGCTGGCGGACTTTTCTTTGGCCTGCTTGCCTTGGGTCTGAAGGGCAGTGGTTTGAGCAAGGAGACGTCCGTGGCTCCCGATCTGAAGAATGAATTGATGGAAGCCGATCGTGCCTTTGCCCGCGAGACCAAGGCCAAGGGGATCGATGGCTGGATGAGTTTTATGACCGACGACGCGGTGCGGTTGTCTCCCCTGGGCGGCAAAGCCGTTGTGGGCAAGGCCGCGGTGCGTGAGCTCGATGCGAAGATGTTAGGCGTGGCCGGCCGGACCTTGCAATGGGAGCCGGTCGATGGCGGCGGCTTTGCCGATGGTAGGCATGGCTTCACCACCGGCAAGGGCCGCATGGTGGGGACCAAGGACGATGGCTCGGAAGAGACGGTCTGGTCGGGCGTCTATGTCACGATGTGGCGCAAGAACGATGCAGGTCAATGGAAGGTCATTCTCGATACCGGGGCCGCTGAAGAGCAGAAATAGAGCGAAGAATCAAATAGTGTATTTCACCGACGTTTTTTATCCGCAAAGATCAATGGTCCCAATGTTGCCTTGGAAAGGCGTCCTTTCCAAGGCAACACTCTGCGCTTTTTTGGCCCGCCGTTGACAAGCCGCCACGAAGTGAAATAATCGCTCTTGGTTCTTTCCCATGATGGAAAGGCATCAAGGAAGCAAACGCATGGAACAATGGGCCGGCGGGATCGTATTCGCGCATGGTGGTGGAAAAATGGATCCGAGGGTGGCGACCCTGTTTGGTCTTTGCGCCCTGAGCCTCGGCGGTTTCCTGATCTTGAAGTCCGGTTTTACGCGGATCGCGAATCGGCGATTCGATGTTGGCCTGATCTATGTCGGCATGGTGATTCTCGCGTTTGGCTATGTCTTTTTGGCTTCGGGGCAGAACCTGCCGGGAGGAGTCGTCGCTTTTCAGGCGTTCGCCTGGTTGGTAGTGCTGCCGCTCATGTTTGTTCCCTATTTTTTGTGGAGGTTGTGGCGGATCGAGGAAAGGAAGTTGGCCCAAGGTCCTGACTCATCCGAAACTCCCGCCGAGGTGGATTCTTCTTTTCTCGATGCCGAATCGGTCGTCGCGCCGCGGCTTCAACCTCAAGAGACGATCCTCTGGTGCGATCGCCCCTGGCTGCGGCATTTCCTCGGTGAGATGTGGGCCGCATTTCTTCTTGGCGTCGCCGTTACCAGTGTTGGTGTGGTCGTCCTGAGTTTACTTGCTTGGTCGCTGGTGCACGAGGGAGGGAAATGGGAAGCCCTTCCCGGGTATCTGGCGGGCTTTGCAGCCGGAGCGTTCTTTTTTGGTTTGGGAATCTTTTTACTGCAATCCCCCTGGCGTGGGCCGGCGCGCCTACGCCGGGTGATCTATGCGCTGACCGATCGGCGCGCCCTCGTTCTCACATGCAGGGAGGTGCTCTGGAATCCCGTACCGGGTCGGCAATGGGGACAGACGTTGATGGAGTTCGGTCCCGAGGTCATTCAGGCCCGGCAACGCCGAAAAGTAGGTCTCAGTCGCTACGATTGGGTGCTTTTGCAAGAGACGGTTGGCCGTGGAAAGAAAAGGACCACCAATCGATACGGCTTTCTCGGGCTAGAACATCCCGAGGTGGTTGGCGACATCATGGATCGGCATTATCCGCTCCTTGCGCCGGCCTCGTCCGAACCAGCGCTCGTTTCCACGCCAAAACCTCGGGTCAAATGAATGCTCAAGCAGCGCGGTCAGGGATCAAGTATGCCAGGGGCTCTTCGGATCTTCATGAGGCGTTCTGGCCCGTTTCAATAAGTCGGCCAGGTCGCTTAAATCTTTGGGACCCAGATGGCCTAGCTGAGCCGTGGCACAGGCGCGCACGGGCCCCTCAAGGTCTTTGAGAAGGGTTTGCCCTGAAGGGGTAATCTCAAGAAGAACCCTGCGGCGATTGGTCTGCGGCCGTGTGCGCACGACCCAGCCTTTTTCTTCCAGATGGTTGACCAGCCGAGTGATGTCGGGAGCACGGGAAACCAGCTTGCCGGCCAGTTCGAGCGTCGCCAGCGGTTGAGGATGGCGGGCAGCCAGCAAGCGCAAGGCGTTGTATTGTTGCGCGGTCAACCCATGCTGACCGAACAGGCGCTCCTCGACCATCTTCAAACGGTCATAGGTGCGCCAAAGCTGCAAATAGGCCTCTTGCTCCGGCGAGTCGTAGGCAAGCCGCTTGCGCGGAGCAGGGTCCTGCGAGACGCTCATGGCGCGCTTCCCAGTACCGCCGTGGGAATCGGGCAGGGAGCTTGGCCAAACCACGCCTGCCATTCCTTGGGCATTTTTTCGACGAACAGGCTTCGCGGCATCACCGGGTCCAAACCCAGCTCGCGGGCGGCGCGAAGGCTGGCGGCATCGATATGACTGCCGTAGCCGACCACCCGGACCCCCGTGCGTACCGAGCGGACGATCCGTTCCAGATCGGCTCCCGCCACCTGCAGATCGACGAGCATTCCTTGCATTTGCCCACCCGCCAGCAGGGGCTCGCACTGCGCCGCGGTCTTGACCATCAGCACGCGGTCACCAAAATGGCGCGCCACCCCGTCGATGCGGCTGAAGAAAATCCAATCGTCGGTCCAAACCGCAACGAATGCGTCTGCCTGCTCCATGGTTTCCTTTCAAGATTCAAGCGCGGGAGAAGATCCCAATGGTTTCATCCTAAGAGGAACCGGTTTGTCCGGCTGATTTGTTCGCAATCGCAAGGAACGAAATGAGGCAGCGATCGGCACTACAATAGCCCCGTTCCCATTCTCTTCTGACTTTCCTTACTCACCTTTCCCAGTGGGGTTCCCTTTATGGACCGGCGCACATTTTTCGCAACAGGGTTAGCGGGTCTGGCTTCGACCAGCCTTTTCGGCGATGAATTCGCCGACCGGAAACCGCGCGTCGGCCTGATCGGCGCCGGCTGGTACGGCAAGTGCGATCTGTTCCGCCTGATCCAGGTCGCGCCCGTGGAAGTTGTCTCGATCTGCGATGTCGATTCCCAAATGCTCAAGGGCGCGGCCGAGATGACCGCGACGCGGCAAAAATCGCGCAAGACGCCGCGGACCTACGGCGACTACCGCAAGATGCTTGCGGAAAAAGACCTCGATATCGTTCTCGTTGGCTCACCCGATCACTGGCACGCGCTGCATGCGATTGCCGCCATGGAGGCGGGAGCCGATGTCTATGTGCAAAAGCCGATCAGCACCGATATCGCCGAGGGCGAAGCCATGCTCGCCAAGGCGCGATCGCTTGGCCGCGTGGTGCAGGTCGGCACGCAAAGGCGCAGCACGCCGCACCTCATTGAAGCGCGCGATCGCGTCATCAACGAAGGGAAGCTCGGCAAGGTTGGGCACATCGATCTTTATTGTTATTATCACATGCGCAACCAGGACAATCCGCCCGATAGCGAGGCTCCGGCCAACCTCGATTACGAAAACTGGACCGGGCCGGCGCCCATGCGGCCGTACAACAAAATCGTTCATCCGCGCGGCTGGCGGGCGTTTAACGAATACGGCAACGGCATCATGGGGGACATGTGCATCCACATGCTCGACATGGTGCGCTGGATGCTCAACCTCGGCTGGCCCAAATCGGTCAGTTCACAAGGGGGAATTTTGGTCCAGAAAAAGGCGAAAGCGAACATTACCGATACGCAAAGCGCCTTTTTCGATTTCGGAGACACGACGGCCACCTGGGAGCATCGCACCTACGGCGCGCCGGCCGACCCCGAATACCCTTGGGGTGCCACCATCTACGGAGACAAGGGGATGCTCAAGTTGAGTGTCGATAAGTACGAGTTTTTCCCGCAGTGGCAAAAGACGGCCACCCTTTCGGGCAAGGCGTTGTTTGAGTTGGAGAAGTACCCGGAAGACAAAACGGAGAAGGACCTGGAGCAGCATGTCGCTTCGGCGTGCCGGGAGCATCAAAGAGATTTCCTGCGTGCCATTGCCAAACGGTCCAAGCCGGTTGCCGACATCGAACAGGGGCACATTTCGACGGCAAGCTGCATCATGGCGAACATGGCGATGGAACTGGGGCAGACCCTGCGCTATGACCCGGCAACCAAAGAATTTCCTGGCCAAGCCGAGGCCAACAAGAGGCTGCGACGCGCGTACCGGGAGGGGTACAAGCACCCCGGGCTGGCTTAGCCCGACTTCCGCAGTTAGCGACCGAATAATAGCGAAAACCCCGGGGTTTCTTGAGATCGGGGGTCGAAAGTTGGCACTACATTTAGGCGACGCCTTTCGGGATGCGAAGCCG
>Ga0208492_1002097_pt1 | contig 10481 bp, 6 predicted proteins | sample Subbioar_CSW14AB_FD_184820 | JGI IMG/M metagenome (GOLD analysis project Ga0208492, IMG submission 184820) | Serpentinite rock and fluid subsurface biosphere microbial communities from McLaughlin Reserve, California, USA - CR12Mar_CSW14AB (SPAdes) | ecosystem: Environmental > Terrestrial > Deep...
ATCCATCCTTGTCAACGATTTCTCATTGAAATTTCCTGCATCCGGAAAAAATTCACAGGACGAAATCCGTACGTGGTGCAATCTCCTTATAGACCGGTTCCGACTGCTCAATAATGAAAAAGAAAAGCACGCCGAGCTGCTCAAACAATTGCTGGAACGAATTCCGATCGGTGTCATGTGTTTTATCAATATGAACTCATGTGCTCTGGCCAACCAGGCAGCGAAAAGATTTCTTGGTATGGAATCAATTCTTGACTTCGGGCATCTTGAGCGATCACATCAATCCATAGCCAGATTGATCACTGGCATGCACAACACTGAAAGCCGATTCGTAAAACTTATCCGCGACAACGGAGTTCTGGAAATTTCACTTGCAAAAACAGAATACATCATAGCAGGTGAAATTTATACCTTGCTTACGTTGGAAAATATCAGCTCCGAACTGGAAAAAAAAGAAACTGAGTCCTGGCAACACCTGATGCGTGTACTGAACCACGAAATAGTAAATAGCATCACGCCAATTGTCTCCCTTTCAAGCACCCTGATGATGGAAATGGGCGCCGAGACCAATTCCTTTACCAGGGAAGACATACACGATGGTATCAGTGCGATATCAAAAAGAAGCGAAGGTCTGCTGCGATTTGCTGAAGGCTATAGAACGTTTACAGGAATTACAAGAGCTAAGGCCACAGATTTTGACATAGTGCACAGGATCAAACAAATTATCCTTTTGCTACAATCGGCTTCACCTGAAGTTCAAATCACTTGCATAACCAATGAATGCCTGAATGTATTTGCGGATGAAGCCCAGACCGAACAGGTTCTTTTAAATCTCATGAAGAATGCCATTGAGGCGGATTGCAGCGCTGCACAAAAAAATATCAGGATCGCAGTAATTGTAGATGATCAGAAAGTTCATGTGACTGTTGAAGACAATGGATGCGGTATGAATGATGAAACCCTTGCAAAGATCTTCGTACCATATTTCACAACCAAAGAAAAAGGACAAGGCGTCGGACTCAGCCTGTGCAGGCAGCTTGTGCTTGCCAATGGAGGGCGCTTATTCGTAAGCAGCAAGCCAGGCCAGGGCACCACCGCTCATTTAATGCTTCCGGAAAAGGTCAAAGACCTTCATCTGATTTCAAATTGATCTGCATCCTGCATCACGGGAAATTTTCTCCTGAATTCTTCAAGTTCCGGACCATTAATACTATGCGTTATCACGGCTTCGCCAGATCCTAAATCGTGCAGGGTTTCTCCTTTCGCATCAATGATCAAAGAGCTTCCCGGATAGATCAATCCCGATCCATCAGAACCAACACGATTGACTCCTACGACATAACTCTGGTTCTCTATCGCCCTTGCTGGCAATAATTTTTTCCACACGCCAATGCGGGCTTCAGGCCAGTTTGCACAATAAATAAGAAGATCGTATGACGCATGTCCGTCTACCAACCTGTTGCGGCTCCATACAGGGAATCGCAGGTCATAACAGATCAATGGACAAATTTTCCATCCGCGCCATTCTTCGATCAGGAGCTTATCGCCTCGTTCATAATGATCACCCTCGGATGCAAAGTTGAAGGTGTGACGTTTGTCATATGTGGTGAAGCTTCCGTCAGGCTTCACCCACATGAGGCGATTGAAATTTTTTCCGCCATCGCTCACAGAGATGCTCCCGGTAACAACTGCATCTAACTTTTTCGCCCATGCCCGCATCCAGTTCAGGGTAGACATATTCTCATCATCAAATGCTTCTGCGATGCGCTCCGGTGCCATGCTAAAACCCGTCGTAAACATTTCACACAGCACAATAACATCGGTTCTGTTTATGAGTGTTGATAGGTGCTCATCAAAATGTGCCCGGTTCGCTTCGGGATGTTCCCATACCAGGTTTGACTGAATGGCTGTTACCGATAGATCTTTCATTCTTACTGAAGTTAAAATTTAAAAGCTCGGACTTGAGATCGTCCTGAATTTTTTCTTTTTGATTCCGGAGCCTTTCGGCGATTTGACAGAGTATCCAAGCGGAATCACTTTGCTTTCTCCAGGTTGCAAAGTGAAAGTCCACGTAATTTTTCCCGTACGCTCCTCAAGCTTTCCATCACCTCTATCTAGTGCATCTACCATAACGTCTCCTTTGGTGCTGATAGGTATCTGGTCCTCGACAATAATTGCGATCTGACGATCATGGTTATTGCGCACCGTCGTTCTGAAAAAAAAAGTCTCTTTTTCATTATTGCCAATAAACTGTCTTTTGCTCAACTCCGATTCCTTGGTCCGGTTAATTGCGATCAGGTTATCCCGGCCGAGCGAAAGTGTCAGTGTGTCTTCCGTTGAATTGGTATTGATCATGGACTGCCCGAGATATGTTCCCGCGAAATAAACGCTGGCCTTGCCGCTCACCAGGTTGAGCTGGTTCCAGCCTGTAACCTTTGCTGTGAGGAACGCATCATTGTCCATTACAGGCGCGGCATAATATTCATACTTCGCGGCAAGCTTGTGTTCCGTAACATCCACGGTGTATGGTTTTCTATCAGATAAAATTGTGTAGGGAATAGCGATCACGAATTCCGAACTGAGTTCTTGTACTTCTATCATATCAAACCTTACACCTGCTTTATCCTTATTTACAACGCCACCATAATCTCCCAAGTTACCCGGTACTCCGCCTGCAATTATTTCGACCGTTGATAGCTGGGCACTCTGTGTAATATCCCATGCTTCCAGCAATGGTTTTTCTGCCCCTTTCATCGGGCTTGCAGTTGAAAGCTTCATATTGACCTGCTGCCAGTCCAGGCCACAACCATTAAACACATTCGCACGGTATACAAGTCGGATATCCTCATTGACACTTTCCGCACGCACATCATACTTCGGCGACCACCCAGCGGACTCCACCATATACTTCAGCCTGAATTTCGCTTTTACACCTTGGGGACATGTAAGCTCAAGGGTTACTTCTGAAGTAGGTGGATTGTATTGTGCATTCAGTTCAGTGAGTTGTTGATTGAGCGCTGCAAGCCTGGTATTCGCCTGGTTCAGTTCTTTCCGCAATGTGAAAATCTTGTTGTTGATGCCATTCGTCCTGTTGCGGAAAAAATCCGCGGCCTTTTCTATTTCACTGATCGCAACGCCTTGTGTAACGCCTCCAATCGCTTCATTTTTAAAAAGAAGATCTTTCTCCTTTTCAAGTGTTGCGATTTCATTCGTCAGGGCACTTACACGATCGGTGATCATGTTCATAGAGTCGCGTGCGATGCCAATACCCCGGTTATCCGGGAGGGGCTTCATGTAATTGTTGCGTGTATTCACGGAAAGAATGGTCACATTTTTCGGGTCTGCTTCGATCACAACACTGTTTGGATCCAGCTCCGGTGAAAGCCCGATAAACGCAATGCTCTGTTTACCATTTTTCAGGTCAACCTCACAAGTTTGTTCCAGCTGCGCTCCGGTAAGAAAAACAGTTACGTTTTCTATTACTGAGTTTACCTGTTTTGCTTCCTGACCTTGGCAATAAAGCTTCACCTGAAAGGTGACCAACAGAACAAGAAATATACTTTTCATATCAGATTCGGTATTGAATGGAAATATCTAAAATTGATGTTTTACTAAGAGCGCCAAAGGTGGGGAGAGAATAAACCAGTGACGCGGAATAACTGCCCCGGTAAACACCTGCACGCAAGAGGAGCTGGCTACCGTCAGCAGTATCATAGACCCAGCCCGGACCAGCCTGCCAGCGCTGGCCGTAAAGCGTCGGTTGAAAGAGCAGATTCATCTTGCCACCAGTTTTATAGTCGTAGAAATTTCCTATTGCGAAAGCCTTCAATCCCATTTTTCTTGTTATGACCAAGACCTTGCTTCCTATTTGGGCGCTGTAGATATGGATTGGATTTTCCACATCGAGTCGCCCGGAATCAAACGCAAATCCGCCGAAATATCGCTTCCCTTCCGGATCACAAAGCAGAATTCCAAATCGCGCTGAATAAAAAGGAGTGACGCCGTCTCGAAAATTGCACTTCAGCTGGGCGCCACCCATCAGGTGAAATTCCTTAGGTAAAAAGTAAGTGTGGTAAGCTGCATAACCTCCGGCGTTATGAGTTCCCTGTTTATCATAATTCACAAAAGCACCAAGGGCAGAATACAACGAATTGATATTGAAATGACCGTATACCGAAGCTTTGTCATCGGTGCTAAATGAAGCGCTGATCCTGCTGAAATCAAGTGGTGAAACAGCAAATGCGGGATTGGCTGCACTTAAAAAATAGGCCGGGTTCAAACTTGTTTCCTGGCAAATGGCTGACAAGCAGGTGAGACAAAAGAAAGCAATGAAAAATGCGCGTAACACTTCTTGGAAAGTTTAAATGCGACGCAATATGGCACCTGCCTTTTCAAGCGTCTCATCCTCTTTCGCAAAACAAAATCGCAATACTTTCTCATCTAAATGATCAGGATAAAAAACGGAGCACGGAATACTTGCAATTCCAAATTCTTTTGTGAGGCGGACCGCGAGCTCAACATCTTTCTCTTCAAACATTCCCTCGTAACACAGCGACTGAAAATAAGTACCTGCTGATGGCACATAGCTGAAACGTGATCCGGTGATAGTCTCAATGAAAAAATCGCGTTTCTTCTCATAAAACGCAGGAAGTGAGGCATAGGTATTTTCATCCTCCATGTATTCCGCTAATGCATATTGCACAGGTGTATTACATGAAAAAACATTAAACTGGTGCACCTTCCTGAATTCCGCCATTAATTCAGCCGGCCCACCGATATAGCCCATTTTCCAGCCCGTGTTGTGAAAGGTCTTACCAAAAGAAAACACACACAAGGATTGTGATGCAAGCTTCGGGAATCGGGCAATACTTTGGTGTTGCGCACCATCAAATATGATATGCTCATATACCTCATCACTTAATAAAATAATGTCGGTTCCTGCAATGAGCTTTTCCAGTTTTTGCATGTCCTCATCACTCATACAGCTGCCAGTAGGATTATGTGGCGAATTGATGACGATCATGCGTGTTCTATGGTTGATCACTTTTTTCACATGCTCCCAATTCACTTTATAATCCGGATATGATAATTCCAGCCATACACATTTTCCGCCGTTGAGCTCAACAGCCGGTGCGTAACAATCATACGCCGGTGCAAACAATATCACTTCATCATCCTCATGCACCAGTGCTGTGATCGCCGTATAAATTGCCTGGGTTCCACCCGCCGTGATCGTAATCTCACTATCCGGATCGTAGGTATGACCATACAGCTTACCGATCTTGGAAGAAAGCACTTTACGCAATTCGATTATTCCGGGCATTGGAGCGTACTGATTGAAATCCATCGCTATGTATTTTTCAACAAGCTTTCCCAGTCGCTTATCCATGGCAAATCCCGGAAAGCCCTGGCCCAGGTTAACCGCTCCCGTCTCAGCGGCGAGCTTTGACATGGTCGTAAATATTGTGGTGCCCACATTGGGCAATTTCGAATTGATCACTTCGGAAATTTTTGCTGGTAATTCAACAATGATTTTTCAATTACTGCAATTGCTTCATCCCTGCTCCTAAAATCATCAACCAATACCTCACGGTTCAGCAGGTTTTTATAATGAAGAAAAAAATGCTTCAGCTCTGATTTGAAATTGGGCTGCAATTCTTCGACATGATTTATATGGCTCACACTCATATCGCCGTCGGCAACAGCAATTATCTTTTCATCACCCTGGCCGGTATCGATCATTTGCATGTAGCCGATCACCTTGGCTTTCACGAGGCACAACGGCTCAATGGCCACTTCGCTCAACACCAATATATCCAGAGGATCTCCATCATCACCGAGTGATTGTGGTATAAATCCATAGTTAATCGGGTAGACAAATGCAGCAAAGATCACGCGATCCAGGCGCAACAATCCGCTTTCCTTATCCACTTCATACTTGGCCTTGCTGCCTTGCGAAATTTCAATGATGCCGTTTATCGTTGCATCCTCTCTGTTAAAGCGTGTTGGCACCTCATGCCATGGGTGGTATATCATTTTAGTCGACTGAATAACAAGGCTGGGAAGATTGCGCTGAAAGCTTGTTCATTCTCCATAAAAACTCAATTTTTTCCTTTGATAGGGGGAAGTAACTTCGCACCGAATTTCGGCACCGGAAAACGGTGCCTTAACAACTTCCGATAATGTCCTCCTCCACACAACTTTCCACACTGGAGCAAGCCCAGGAAATGGGTCTCCGCGCCGATGAATTTGACAAGATCACAGAAATACTCGGACGTACTCCGAATTTTACTGAGATGTGCGTTTACTCCGTAATGTGGAGCGAGCACTGCTCTTATAAAAACTCCATTAAATGGTTAAAAACACTTCCTAAAGATGGGCCCCACATGCTTGTAAAAGCAGGTGAAGAGAATGCAGGTATCGTAGATATAGGTGATGGAATGGGTTGTGCATTCAAGATCGAATCACACAATCACCCGAGTGCGATAGAACCTTACCAGGGCGCAGCAACAGGTGTTGGAGGGATCAACCGCGACATATTTACAATGGGTGCCCGCCCCGTTGCGCAGCTTAATTCCCTGCGCTTCGGAAAACTTGATAATCCTCGAACAAAGTGGCTCATGAACGGTGTTGTAAAAGGTATCGGGGATTATGGCAATGCATTCGGAATTCCTATCGTTGGAGGTGAAGTTTATTTTGACGAAAGCTACCAGGCCAACTGTCTTGTGAATGCAATGTCTGCAGGATTGCTGGATGTGAACAAGATCATTTCTTCAAAAGCAAAAGGCCCGGGAAATCCTGTCTTCATAGTTGGATCGGCAACAGGAAAGGATGGTATAAAAGGTGCTTCATTCGCTTCAAAGGATATTACCGCAGAAAGTGCACAAGATCTTCCAAGCGTACAGGTTGGTGATCCATTTCAGGAAAAGCTTCTCCTGGAAGCTACAATGGAGCTTGCTGAAACGGATGCCATCGTCGGCATGCAGGATATGGGTGCCGCGGGAATCACTTGCAGCACTTCTGAAATGAGCGCTGGTGGTAATGTTGGTATGGACATTTATCTTGATAAGGTGCCAATGCGCCAGGAAGGAATGGTTCCGTTCGAAATATTGCTCAGCGAGTCGCAGGAACGTATGCTGATCGTTGTGAAAAAAGGAAAGGAGAAGGTGGTTCAGGCCATCTTTGATAAATGGGATCTCAATGCAGTTCAAATAGGTGAAGTAACTAAAGGCGACACACTGCGCTATTTCATGAATGAAGAGCTCGTGGGACAAATACCTGCAAAAAGCCTCGTGCTTGGCGGAGGTGCTCCCGTGTATGAGCGGGAATACAAAGAACCTGCATCCTTCCGTGAATCAAAAAAATTCGATATAAGCCAGGTGCCTGAACCGATAGATTGTGTGGTGATCGCACGCCAGCTAATGGCGAATCATAACATAGCAAGCAAGCGTTGGATCTATGAGCAGTATGACAGCATGGTGGGTACCGTGAACATGTCAACGAACAAGCCTTCGGATGCGGCCATCGTTAATATCAAAAACACCAACAAAGCCATTGTGCTGACAGTAGATTGTAATGCACGCTATGTGAACAATGATCCTGAAGTTGGAACGATGATCGCGGTGGCGGAAGCTGCCCGCAACATTGTATGCAGTGGTGGCGAGCCGAGTGCGATCACCAATTGCCTCAATTTCGGCAATCCATACAACCCTGAAGTTTATTGGCAATTTGTGGGCGCCATTAAGGGCATGAGCGCTGCGTGCAAAAAATTCAACACCCCGGTGACTGGCGGCAATGTCAGTTTCTATAACCAGACAAGCAATGAGGACGGAAGTGCAAAGCCTGTATTTCCAACACCAACAATTGGGATGCTTGGAGTGATGAAAGACAAATCACTTCAAACAACCCTTGATTTTAAATACAAGGGTGATCTCATATATATGTTGGGTGTACCACGTAATGACATCAATTCATCCGAATACCTCGCTTCCCATCACGGCATCAAAAATTCTCCCGCTCCCTACTTCGATCTCGAAGAAGAATGGCGCACCCAGGAATGCCTGAAAGGTCTGATAAAGAACAACTACATCAGCTCAGCGCACGATGTAAGTGATGGAGGTTTGTTTGTCACGCTTTGTGAAATGGCTTTACCTAATATGCTTGGTTTCGACCTCGTAACCGACAGCGAAATCAGGAAAGATGCATTCCTCTTTGGCGAATCACAAAGCAGGATCGTAGTTACGGTGGTTGAGGATTATGAGGACGAGTTCATTGATTTTGTTGCTGAGAACAATGTCCAGATGATGCTGCTTGGTCACGTTACCAAAGGCCGTGTCACCATAGATGAAGAAAACTTCGGCTTCATACAGGATTATCGCCAACTATATGACAATAGCATTGCGGAGGAAATGGCTCGATAATTTGTTCTCTTTTTGAGTCGATTTTACTAGGATTTCAAGAATGGAGCAGTTTTTTGTTCTGCTTCAAACCTGGAAAATTCATTCCCTCAACGACTCGCATTATGGCGTAAATATTATGAACCGTCGAACATTTGGGTATTTTCATTCTCTTAGAAGCCGCGCCACACGTGATTAACGCAGGATAATTTTTCATCCTGTGCGTGCATAGGTTCATTCCCCTGATTGGTGTTTTGGTTCCCCAAAACCATTCCTTCATAGCCCTCATATACGGCTAGATGCTTCGGTACACATGGATTTGGAGAATAACGAAGTAGCGCTACATTCGTAAAACCTAATCAGCAATTTTAAACATCTAACCTACGTTCTCATGAAGCTTGACATTAAGCATTCCCTATTTACTGTAATTGCAAACTATCACTCCAGGCACCAGGTGCTTGTCGAACATTTGAGTTAACCCTTTGTGAACTCATTTCTCCCTGCGAGATGTTGAAAACGAACCTGACGACATCGGTTGTCATCGAAATTTTCAAGGTTATTGCAGGCTCAATTAAGAGCTGTCCACTACAGAGCTTACATTTTTAAGGAACCACTGCAACCAACAATTTGTGATGCCATTACCGGCGGCATTACCAATCCTGGAATTAGCCGGATTTAACGTATTTAAAACCTCGCAAAGGATGAAAAAGATTTTAGCTGGACTAATCATGTCCATGAGCTGCCTTTTGGCCAACCAGGCACGCTCACAAGAAGCGGGTAAAACCGTAGTGGAATTCTCTACAAACACTGCACATTCAGAATTTGTTCTACGTTTTGCCTCGCCACATTCGACGATGGCTCAACTCCCTTCGGGAACAAACATTTTGAGTAAGCACCCATCCATGAACATTCTTGTCGTCCGGAATGAAAATCTGAAAGATGATCTTTTCCTGGATCTGCTTCAGAATGTAGAGGGTGTGGTACGCATCGAAACTGCAAATTATGATGAAGCCGGCAGTCCTGTTTATCCAACTGGCGTTGCTATTGTAACTCCAAATGATGATAGCGGCAGCAGGCAGTTTTGCCGCGACCTCGGATGTTCTTTGGACCGCGAGCTGCCAGCGCTGGGTTGGTACACTGTTCTGCTTCCTGTTGAATTGAGCTACGCGGATTTTGCAGATCAGGCAAAAGAATCAGGACTATTTGCTTCCGTAATGCGCGACGAGATCATCACTGCGCATAGCACAACTTCTAATGATCCTTTATACACCAATTGCTGGTACATTTTCCAGTCTACTGATAAGGACATAGACGCTGACCAGGCATGGGATATTATGCCAGCCAACGCATCGGTTAAAAATGTTGCGGTAATTGATGGACACGGTTTCGACACTACACATCCCGATATGACCGGTAACTGGGCCGATACTTTTAACGCGGTCGACGGAACAACCAACGTAATGCCCGAGAATGCATATGACAAGCACGGTACAAGCTGCGCAGGTATTCCGGGAGCTGAATACAATAACTCTTTGGGAACGCCAGGTCTTGGTAAAAACTTACTGCAGGTGCAGGCCATCAAGGTTGGTTACAATATTCAGTCAAGCGGAAGTTTTTATACTTCTTCCACAATTGAAGCAGCGGCAATCGATCGTGTTATCGCAAATAATAATTCGGTTACCATATCCATGTCGTTTGGAAGCACCTCTTACCAGGCGGCTTTCCTCAATGCTATCTCTTCAGCCCGCACAACAGGCCGCAATGGAAAAGGCATCGTTGTATTCGCGAGCACCGGCAATGATGGTGTGAGCACGTGGACAAATTATCCTGCATCCTATGCGGGTGTGATAGCTGTAGGCGCAACCTCCAGCTCTGATACCCGATCATCCTTTTCCAACTACGGCGCTGGTGTTACACTTTCAGCACCAGGCAGTGGCATCACTACAATTGACATCGTCGGTGCAACCGGATATAGCACCACAGACTATACCAACTTTAGCGGAACAAGCGCGGCGTGCCCCGTGGCAGCAAGCGTTGGTGCAATGATGATCGTTGCGAATTCCGCACTTACGGAAGCTCAGGGCC
>Ga0208492_1002098_pt1 | contig 10478 bp, 7 predicted proteins | sample Subbioar_CSW14AB_FD_184820 | JGI IMG/M metagenome (GOLD analysis project Ga0208492, IMG submission 184820) | Serpentinite rock and fluid subsurface biosphere microbial communities from McLaughlin Reserve, California, USA - CR12Mar_CSW14AB (SPAdes) | ecosystem: Environmental > Terrestrial > Deep...
AGCACCGCAACGCCAACCCAACAACCACCAACGCAGGATCAGTTAACCTGCAAACCCCTGGACCTCTCTCCAACTGATTGGTATGGCTGGAGGGGGCAGGTCACTACGGCTATGCACAAGTGCTTCGCAGCGGAGCAATGGAGTCAGCATCTCTTGGCGGTGGAGGCTACCAACGACATCCATCGGAAGAAGAGAAGTTTTATGTTTGGTCTCTAGACATGACCAAATACTTTAGGGAGCGAACTGCTACTTTCCTCAACTTGGCCAAAGAACAAGGAATTTCTGGCCCCGCAATCATTAGCTTCTCACTGTTGCACGTTGCAAACTACGAGCTGGGCATTGACTCCATACGCATGTTTCGCAACAGCCCCAAGGCAGACCGAGATCATCTGATCGCGCCTGAGCTATGGATAGATAGCTTGGAGACGGTGAACGTTGACGACGTGGTGCGCCCCTTGCTGGACACGTTGTGGCAAGGTTTCGGTATCGAGCGCTGTCTCGACTTCGACGCAACCACTGGTGCGTATAAACCGCGCCCCAGCTAAACGAATGGTACGTCTAACTGTCGGTTCAACGCGGACGCCAACACTGGCCATGCCTTCGGCATTTTCATGGCCAGTGTTGGTGCCCTCCGCCTTCGGCTCCGGCGCCGGTTAACCTGGGCGTTAGTCCTCTTACAAATCAAGCCCTGAAAGCATTCATGACACCAACAGTAAAAACAGCCGCGATAACGGGTGCCATCGTTGTCGCAGCCATTGCACTCAATCCTTCCGCGGAGAGGCATAGAAATCAGATCAAAGAGTCCATTGCAGAGCGCAGTCCATTGGCTGGGCTCTTGGGTGTCGGGGCGTTGGCTGCATTTGCCAGCAACTATCACTCGCTTGGCGTGGCTTCGTACACCAGCATCCATGACAAGACAGTCTCATTTGGTTTTCTCGGCATGGTGTTTGTGATCGATTCGCACAAGGATCATTGAGCTTCGCGGTCGGCAACTCCTCGCATGCATGGCCCCCCCCAACACCCACGCGCCAGTCTTTTTCGGACACGATCCTAGCAATTTCAGACAAACGCCGAGCTCCCGCACCCGCTCACGCCCCATGGAGGTGCATTCGCCGAGCTCCGAGCTCGGTCAGCCGAGCAGAACGCCCCGCGCCCCGAGCAAAACACCCGGCCCGCCGCCCTCAAAGCTCCGCGGGCCACCCAAATGACTCGGCGCAGCATCCAAACAGCTCGGCAAGCCGCCAAAAACCCATCGCAGGCCAAGCAGCGCCGCGATCAAGCGACCCAACCCACGCACGAACCCAACCGTCGCACGCCACCAGCGAGGCGGAAAAGGGCGGAGGCGGTGTGCGGGCGGGCGCCTGGGTGGTGCCGAGGAGCGGAGCGGCAAGGTGGGCACGCGCAGCGTGCTTCGTCATCTGACTGGCCTGAGTTGTTTGAGCGGAGCGCCCAAAGGGCGCGCAGCGAGTTCGAAGGCCCCACCTTGCCGTGAGCACCGCAGGGGAGTCCCGCTGAAAGCGGGACCACCACCCTTGAAGCCCGACCGCACATCGCCGCAGCCCCCGCCTCGCGCTGCCCCGACAAAGCGCACACCTCCACAAAACCGGACGAATCACCACCCCCACCCCCAGGGCCTCCCAAGCTCCCGCAGAATCGGCCTCCAGAGAAGGAACCTGTCAGGTTCCGCCCGCCTGATGCGACACAAAGGGCAAACAGCCCCACCGGAGCCCGACCATGGCCTTCATCCGCACCTCACGCCAGATCCTTCACCCCGGCAGCGGCTTCACGCTGCCCGAGCGCGAAGTCACGCCCCAAGCCGTCTACGAAGACCGCCGCACCCTGCTCAAAGGCCTGGGACTGGCCGCAGCGGCAGGCACCACCACCCTGCTGGCCCAAGCCGAAGCGCTGGCACAACAAAGCGGCCAGGCCACCCTGGTGCAACGCCCCGGCAAACTCGCCGCCTTGCCCGCCACCCGCAGCACCACCCCCGGCGCCTACGCCATGGACAAGCTCACGCCCTATTCGGACGTGACCACCTACAACAACTTCTACGAATTCGGCACCGACAAGTCCGACCCCGCCGAGAACGCCCACACCCTCAAGCCCCGCCCCTGGACCCTGGTCATCGACGGCGAAGTCGGCAAGCCCCAGCGCCTGAGCCTGGACGACCTGCTCAAGCTCGCCCCCATGGAAGAGCGCATCTACCGCATGCGTTGCGTCGAAGGCTGGTCGATGGTGATCCCGTGGGTGGGCTACCCGCTGGCCAGCCTGATCAAGAAGGCCGAGCCCACCGGCAAGGCCAAGTACGTCGAGTTCGTCTCCCTGGCCGACCCCAAGCAGATGCCAGGCGTGCGCTCTTCGGTGCTCGACTGGCCCTACGTCGAAGGCCTGCGGCTGGACGAAGCCCTGCACCCGCTCACGCTGATGGCCTTCGGCCTGTACGGCGAGGTGCTGCCCAACCAGAACGGCGCGCCACTGCGCCTGGTCGTGCCCTGGAAGTACGGCTTCAAGAGCGCCAAGTCCATCGTGCGCATCCGCCTGCTGGAAAAGCCCAACACCCCGAGCTGGGTCAAGGCGGGGCCGCAGGAATACGGGTACTTTTCGAACGTGAACCCGAAGGTGGACCACCCGCGCTGGAGCCAGGCGACCGAGCGCCGCATCGGCGATGGCGGTTTCTTCACCCCGAAGAAGCCCACCTTGATGTTCAACGGCTACGAGGCCCAGGTGGGGCAGCTCTACGCCGGCATGGATTTGCGCAAGTTCTTCTGACCCGACCCCCACACCATGACCGCTGTCTCTGTGCGCCCGTCTTTGCTCAACGCCTGGCTGATGAAGCCCTGGGCCAAGCCTTTGCTTTGGCTGCTGTGCGCCGTGCCGCTGGTGGCGCTGTGCGCCGCCGCCGCCACCGACCAGTTGGGTGCCAACCCGGTCGACAAGTTCATCAAGGAAATGGGCGAGTGGTCGCTGCGCTTTTTGTGGCTGACGCTGCTGGTCACGCCCTTGCGCGACATCGCCGGCCTGCCGGGCCTGCTCAAGCACCGTCGGGCGCTGGGCGTGACGGCCTTCGCCTACGCCCTCGTCCACTTCCTGGCCTATGCCTGGCTGGACCAGGGCTGGCGGCTCGATGACATCGTGGCCGACGTCATCAAGCGCAACTTCATCCTGGTGGGCTTCGTGGCCCTGCTGCTGATGCTGCCGCTGGCGCTGACCTCGTTCAACGCGGCCATCCGCGCCATCGGCGGGCGGCGCTGGCAGGTGCTGCACAAGCTGGTCTACGCCGTGGCGCTGCTGGGCCTGCTGCACTTCTACATGAAGAAGGCCGCCAAGAACGACCTGGCCGAAGTGGGCGTGTACGCGGCCATCCTGGCGGTGCTGCTGGGATGGCGCGTGGTGCGCAAGGGTGGCGTGCTGGCGATGCTGCGGGTGCGCTGAGCGCCACCGCAGCATCGCCCCTCAGGCGCTCACCTGACTCACTTGAGCGCGCTGCGCGGCACCACCGGCAGCACGATGCTGCTGGGGTAGGCCGGGCTGCTCAGGATGGTGCTGACGTTGCCATCGGCCTCGGCCTGGCGGTCGAGCGACCAGATGCCTTGGGCCTGGTTGCTGGCGCTGATGGCCACGCGCAGTTTCTGGCCGGCGCGGATGAGCGCGGCGGTCGGGAACACCTCCACTGGTACCAGCATCGGCTGGCCAGGCACCACGGGCTGGATGGAAGCCTGGGTGAACGGGTGCCAGGGCTGGATCATCACGCCGTTGACGTGGCGCGAGCGGCTGGTGTCCACCGCGCGGAAGGCGGCCGACTGCAGGCCATTGGTCAGCGGCTTGACGGTGCCGGCGGACGGGTCGACCACGTCCACGCGCACCGACAGGGCGGCCTGCGTCTTGGAGGCGCGCATCCACACATCGGCCTGGATGGGGCCGTTGAGGTACATGTCGCTGGCCAAGGGCGCGGTCTCGTAGACGATCGAGCCCTGGGCCTCTTCGACCTGACGGCTGTCCTTCTGGCATTCCTTGGGCAGCAGGCCGCTGATGCCCAGCGTCCACTGGGCGTGGCTGTTGGAGCAGTCGGTGCCGTCGCGCAGCGTGACCTTGGCCTGCGCCACGGTGCCGCCCAGGGTGGTGGACTTGGTGACGGTGGGCGCGGGCGGCTCCATGACGAACTGGTTCTGATCGGCGGCGGCCGGGGCGTCCTGGCGCAGCACGCGGTCGCCGCGCAGGTACCAGCGCTGCGGGCTCATCTGCGGGTGCGGCCAGTCGGTCGAGATGGCGTAGCGCGACTTGCGGTTCTCGCTGTAGCCATCGACGTACTGGGTCACGTTGGGCAGCTTGTCGGCGCCGGCGGGCAGGCCCATCACGTATTGGTCGAACCACTGCAGCAGCAGGTCGGCCGAGCCGGGCGAGCCCTGCTGGGTGGCGTCGTTGTGGTTGGCCGCGGCGGTCAGCACCGACTGCAGGTGGTAGCCGGGGTGGACGACGAGCTTGGTGGTGACGTTGCGCTTGAGCTGCTCGTAGATCAGCGGTTCGTCGCGCTGGAAGATGTCGGCGCTGGCGCCGATCACGAAGGTGGGCACCTTGATCTGCGGCGTCTTCTCGATGGGCGAGCGCACCGACCAGAAGCTGCCGTCGTCGGTGGCGATGCCGACTTCACCGGCCAGGCCGCGGTCGATGGTCGGGAAGTACCAGGCGTTGATGGCGGCGACGTGGTCCTTGGTGGCCTTGCCGATCTGGGTGGCGTGTTGCGGGTACAGCAGCTGGGCGGGCTGGTTGGTGACCGACAGCGTCTGTGTCAGCGGCAGCCAGGTGGCCAGGAACTGGGCGTTGAGCAGGCCGCCGGTGCCCACGGTGCCGCGGTAGGCATCGCCCATGGGCACCTCGGCGAACGCGGCCTTGATGGCGGGGTGCCCCTGGCCGGCGGTCAGCAAGGAGGTGATGCCCAGGTAGGAGGTGCCGGCCACGCCGATGCTGCCGTTGAACCAGGGCTGCTTGGTGATCCATTCGACGGTTTCGCCGTAGGCCTTCTGCTCGTCTTCACCGAGCAGCTGGGTCACGCCTTCGGACATGCCGGTGCCGTACGAGTCGACGGCCACGGTGATGTAGCCGCGCTTGACCATGAACTTGTCGAGGCCGCCGATCAGCAGGGTGGTGTCGCCGGGGGCCACCATGCCCATGAGCTGCGACATGTCGATGCGGTAGGCCGTCTGCGTGAGCACGACGGGGAACTTGCCGGAAGCGGCCGTGCCAAAGGCGTTGGCCGGCACCGAGACGAACACGCCCAGCTTCTTGCCGTTGCTCAGGGTGATGAACTGCAGCGGCAGGGTCTTGGCGCCGGCATACCGCTCGGCGCGGGTGTAGGTCTGCCAGGTGGCGTCGGCGTTGCTGGTGATGGCCGGGTTGGGCTGGCTGGTCAGGCCGCGGGTGCCCAGGGTGGTGGTCTGGGCGTGGGCGCCGCCGAGGCAGGCCAGGGCCAGGCCGATGGCCACGGCGCAGGGGGCCACACGGGGACGACGGGGGCGGTGGGGCAGGGTGTGTGCGGGCATCGAGGGTCTACGGGTTGTTCTGATGGCAGCCGAGGCCGTTGCGGGCATCGTAGGCAGCGCGATCCGAGCGAGGATTGGCAGGACTGACCACTTTGTTGTCCGAATGCGCCCCCCACCGGGTAAACCACGGGGCGTTATCAGGACGCGGGCCCCGTGCTTACCCGTTTGGGCGGCCCGTTCGCAGCCCCTGCCTCCCGGGGCGAGAATCCCGTCCCATGACCGATCTGTTGTGGCTGTTCGTTCCCTTCTTCCTGTTGGTGCTGTGCGGCTGGGGCGCGGTGCGCGCCGGCCTGGTGGACCCGGGCGGCATCGGTGCGCTCAACGGCTTCGTGCTCTTCTTCGGGCTGCCGGCGATGCTGTTTCGGCTCGGGGCCAGCGGGGCGCTGATGCAGCCGGGTCTGCCCGGCCTGCTGCTCGCTTATGGGCTGGGCGGTGCCTGCATCACGGCGCTGGCGCTGTGGCTGGGGCGGCGCTCGCGCTGGTCGCACCGTGACACGGGGCTGGTGGCGCTGGCGGCAGCTTTCCCGAACACGGGCTTCCTGGGGCTGCCCTTGCTGACGGGCTTGCTGGGCGCGCAGGCGGCCGGGCCGGTGGCAGCCACGCTCCTCATCGACGTGCTGCTGCTGAGCTCGCTGTGCCTGGCCTGGGCGCACCGGGGTGCGTCGGGCTCGTGGTGGGGGCTGTGGGTGGCGCCACTCAAAGGTGCCTTGCGCAACCCGCTGCTGTGGTCGATGGCCTTGGGTGTGGCGTGGTGGGCCAGTGGCTGGCAGATGGCGCGTGCGCTCGATGACACGCTGCGGCTGCTGGCCCTGGCCGCGTCACCGGCCGCGCTGTTCACGCTGGGGGCGATCCTGGCGCGGGCCCAGTTGAAGGCGCGCGCACCGCAGACCCGTGGCGAGGCGCCCGCCCAAGGATCCGAGCATTGGCCCGAGCATGGCGAGTTGTCTGCGCTGGTCGCGGCCAAGCTGCTGTTGCACCCGCTGCTGGTGCTGGCCGCGGGCGAGCTGGTCCACGCCCTGGGCTGGCCGCTGTCGGGCCTGGGCCTGACCACGCTGGTGATGGCAGCGGCCCTGCCATCGGCGAGCAACGTGTCGATGCTGGCCGAGCGCGAAGGCGCCGACACCACGCGCGTGGCGCGCCTGATCATGTGGACGACGGCGCTGTCGTGGCTCACGCTGGCGGCCTGGGCCGCTTGGCGTGGTGCCGCGCTGCCCGCCTCGGGCTGATCAGGCCGACATGCCGACCGTGATGGTGGCCACGTAGCCGCTGCCGACGTCGCCGGTGATGCTCAGCATCTGCGAGTCGTGGCCATCGGAGAAGACGTTGTCGCTGGCGAAGCTGATCTGCGCGAGGTTGTTGACGCTGGCGCTGTAGCCGCTGGCGGTGTCGTACACCACCTCGCACACCTCGGTGGGAAAAGCCATCTGCGAGGTCAGCAGCTTGTTGTCGGCGCTGGTGGCGGTGGTGACGCTGCGGTAGACCTCGAAGTGGATGTGCGGCATGCGGCCGCTGTAGCACCCCGGGAAGATGGTGGTGAAGGTGGCCGTGCCGCTGCTGTCGGTGGGCTGCACGCCGCGCAGGTAGTTCTCGCTGGTGACGCCACTGGAGTAGAGCGAGTACTTGCCGTCGCGTGTGCAGTGCCACAGGTAGATGGCCCAGCCTTCAAGCGTGGCGCAGGCCGCGTTGACGTTGACCAGGCGCACGCGCAAGGTCAGCGGCACACCGGCAGCGGTGCCCGAGGCCGAGCCCACGCTGGTGCGGATGTCGCTGCGCACGATGCCCGAGAGCATCAGCGCGTTGACGACGCTGCCGTTGGCGCTGTTGGAGCCATCGCCCGGGTAGGGGCCCTGGGTTTCGGTGGGGATGACGCTGCAGACCTCGCCATTGGCGCTGGTGGCGGTGGTGGTGCTGCTGGAGGTCGTGCTGGAGGTGGTGGCTGCGTCGCCACCGCCTCCGCAGGCGGCCAGACCGTTGCCGAAGAGGGCACCCCCACCCAGGGCGCCCAGCCAGCCCAGCGCACGTCGGCGATCGGGTGCTTCGAGATCGGCCATGCGCCGCAGGTCGCCCTGCAGGCCCAGGCTGTCGATCGGGTTGTCGGTGGAGGATGAGTTGTGCTGGGGCATGGCAGGGCGCTCAGGCAGGTGGCGATGCCCTGCATGCTGTGCGCCCTGCCTTGCTGTCCTGCGAGCCGCGTGTATCAGCGGCCGACAGTTGCGGACTGTTTCAACGGTTGAGCACGCCCTTGAGGGCCACGCCGGTGTGCGTGCCCTTTTCCACCAGCTTCTCGGGTGGGCCTTCGGCCACCACCTTGCCGCCGCCCGAGCCACCTTCCGGTCCCATGTCGATGACCCAATCGGCCTCGGCGATGAGGTCGAGGTCGTGCTCGATGACGACCACGCTGTGGCCGCCGTCGACCAGGCGGTGCAGCACGCGGATGAGCTTTTCGACGTCGGCCAGGTGCAGGCCCACGGTGGGCTCGTCGAGCACGTACAGCGTGTGTGGCGCCTTCTGGCCACGGCGGGTGATGTCGTCGCGCACCTTGCTGAGCTCGGTCACCAGCTTGATGCGCTGCGCCTCGCCACCCGACAGCGTCGGTGAAGGCTGGCCCAGCGTCAGGTAGCCCAGGCCCACGTCCTGCAGCAGTTGCAGCGGGTGGGCGATGGACGGCATCGAGCCGAAGAACTCGACGGCTTCGTCGATCTCCATCTTGAGCACGTCGCCGATGTGCTTGCCGCGCCAGGTGGCGGCCAGCGTCTCGCGGTTGAAGCGCATGCCGTTGCAGGCGTCGCAGTGCACCTTCACGTCGGGCAGGAAGGCCATCTCGATGGTGCGGATGCCCTGGCCCTCGCACTCGGGGCAGCGGCCTTCGCCGGTGTTGAAGCTGAAGCGACCGGCGCCCCAGCCGCGCGCGCGGGCTTCGAGCGTGTCGGCGAACAGCTTGCGGATGGTGTCCCAGAAACCGATGTAGGTGGCCGGGCACGAGCGTGGCGTCTTGCCGATGGGCGTTTGATCGACTTCAAGCACGCGGTCGACGGCGCCCCAGCCTTCGAGGCTGTCGCAGCCATGCCAGGTGGGCCGGGTGGTGGCGCGCTCCTTGAAGGGGATGGCGAGCGCCGCCTGCACATTGGCCAGCAGCACGTCGCGAGCGAGCGTGGACTTGCCCGAGCCCGACACGCCGGTCACGCTCACCAGGCGCTGCAGCGGCACCTTCACGTTGACGCCCTGCAGGTTGTGCAGCTTCGCGCCTTGCAGTTGCAGTTGCGCGGTGTTCTTGTCCACCTTGCGCCGGCCGATGGGGTGGCCCGCGTCGTCCACGCGCAGCGGGTGCTGCATGGGCGAGCGCAGGCAGCGGCCGGTGACGGAGGCCTCGCTGGCCATCACGTCGGCCACCGTGCCTTCGGCCACCACGGTGCCGCCGCGCACGCCGGCGCCGGGGCCGATGTCGATGACGTGCTCGGCGCGGCGGATGGTGTCTTCGTCATGCTCGACCACCACCAGCGTGTTGCCCGACTGGCCGAGGGTGTGCAGTGCATCGAGCAGCAGCTGGTTGTCGCGCGGGTGCAGGCCGATGGTGGGCTCGTCGAGCACGTAGCACACGCCCTGCAGGTTGCTGCCGAGCTGCGCGGCCAGGCGGATGCGTTGGGCCTCACCGCCGGACAAAGTGGGCGCGGCGCGGTCGAGGCTGAGGTAACCCAGGCCCACCTGTTCCATGAAGGCCAGGCGCGACTTGATCTCGCTGACGATGTCGCGGGCGATGGTGGCTTCACGGCCGTCGAGCTTGAGCTTCTCGCTCCACTTGCGCGAGTCCTTCACCGACAGCGCGGAGACCTCGGCGATCGACTGGCCGCGCATCTTCACAGCCCGTGCGACCGGGTTCAGGCGCGCGCCGTGGCAGGTGCCGCATTCGGCGTCTTCCACATCCTCGACATCGGGTTCGGCAAAGGTTTGTTCGCGGCCCTTGTTGTCTTCCTGTTGCGAGTCGTCGAGCGCCTTGCGCTGCTCGCGCGTGAGCGCCAGGCCCGTGCCCACGCAGTCGGGGCACCAGCCGTGCTTGCTGTTGTAGCTGAACAGGCGCGGGTCGAGCTCGGGGTAGCTGGTGCCGCAGCTCGGGCAGGCGCGCTGGGTGGAGAACACCTTCACGCGGCCCATGCGCAGGGTCGACTTGCCCGTGGCCAGCGCATCGGCCAGGCCTTCGAGCCCGGTGATCAGGTGCACCACACCCTTGCCGTGTTCGAGCGCCGAGGCCAGCAGTTCGCGCAGGCGGGCTTCGTTTTCGGGGGCCACCACCACGTCGCCCACGGGCAGCTCGATGGTGTGCTCGCGGTAGCGGTCGATCTTGGGGCCCTTGGCCGTGCCCCAGCCCGCCACGGGCAGGAACTCGCCGTCCACGCGCAGGTACTCGAAGCCGCGCGCCGAGGCCCACTTGGCCAGCTCGGTGTAGACGCCCTTGCGGTTGACCACCAGCGGCGCCATCAGGCCGATGTGCTGGCCGCGGTACTCGCGCAGCCATTGCGCGGCGATGGCCTCGGGCGTTTGCGGCAGCACGGGGATGGGGTGGCCATCGGCATCGACACACGTGGTGCAGTGCTGCGTGCCCAGCTTGACGTAGAGCAGGCGCAGGAAGTGGTGCACCTCGGTGGTGGTGCCCACGGTGGACTTGCGCCCGCCGCGCGAGAGACGCTGCTCGATGGCCACGGTGGGTGGGATGCCGTACACCGCGTCCACCTCGGGCCGGCCAGCCGGCTGCACCAGCGAGCGCGCGTAGGCGTTGAGCGATTCGAGGTAGCGGCGCTGGCCTTCGTTGAAGAGGATGTCGAAGGCCAGCGTGGACTTGCCCGAGCCCGACACGCCCGTGATGACGTTGAACTTGCCGCGCGGGATGTTGACGCTCATGCCCTTGAGGTTGTTCTCGTGGGCGTTGACGACCTCGATGGCGTCGTG
>Ga0208492_1002102_pt1 | contig 10459 bp, 9 predicted proteins | sample Subbioar_CSW14AB_FD_184820 | JGI IMG/M metagenome (GOLD analysis project Ga0208492, IMG submission 184820) | Serpentinite rock and fluid subsurface biosphere microbial communities from McLaughlin Reserve, California, USA - CR12Mar_CSW14AB (SPAdes) | ecosystem: Environmental > Terrestrial > Deep...
CCCCGGCGGGTGTCGCGGTCGGTTGCGCCGCTCTCGATCCAGAGGCGGCCATTGAGGCGGCCGGGGAAGGAGCGGATCAGGTAATAGCTCTTGGTCAGCACGTGGTTGGCGGGCGCGGGCTGCATGCGCGGGGCGTCGATGCCAGCGAGCAGGCGTTGCAGGTCCTGCGAGCCATCCCGGCCGGGCGTGGCGTCGCGCGTATCGACCACGAAGGCGCCGCCGGCGCGGAGGTAGGCGTTGACCTTCTGCACGGCCGCCGCGGGCAGCGGTTTCGCATCGCGCGGCACGGCGTAGTAGATCATCGGATAGAGTTCGAGGCTGTCCTTCGCGAGATCGACGCCGTGCGGCTGTTCGGGCTCGACCGAGGTGCGCAAGCCGAGCTGGTAGGACAGGCCGAAGAGGCCAGCCTTGGTGGTGTCATCGAGGCGGCGGTCGCCGGTCTTCACATAGGCGAAGCGGAGGTGGGCGGCGGCCTCGCGCGCCATCTGGTCGGAGCTTTGTGCGGAGGCTGGCGGAGCGGCGGCGAAGGCGAAGCCGACGGCAAGGAACAGCGCCAGCGTGCCAGCCGTTTCCCTGCGCCGGAAAATCTGCGGCAGGCGCCCTGCGAAAGCGAGCGCGATCAGGAGGTCGAAGGCCACGATGGCGAGGGCCAGCGCGATCATCCAGCCACCAAGACCGGCGCGTTCGACGATGGCGGCCTGTTCGGTCACCGTTACCTCCAGCGGCCAGTTGGTGAAGGCGGTGGGCGCCGGCGCGCCTGCATTGAGCGCGCGTTCGCCGCCCGGCCCGACATAGAGACCCGGCGGGGTGGTCGGTCCCGGACGGGTGGTGAGGAAGGTGGCCGCAGGGATCGGCATGGCCGAGGATTGTGGCGGCGTCAGGACGCCGGTTCCGTCCAGCACGCGCGATGGCGTCAGCGTGCCTTCCGTGCCCAGCGCGGCAGGGCCGGACCGTTCGCCCCCGGAAACGACCGAGCGGCGGAGCATTTCAACGAATGCGCCGGTGAGCGGCAGGTCGGACCAATCGGGGTCGGCGGTGACGTGGAAGAGGATCAGTTCGCCGCGGCCCATGCGACGGGCGGTGACCAGCGGCGTGCCGTCCTCGAGGCTGGCCCAGGTGAGGCTTTCGAGTTCGGACGAGGGCTGGGCGAGCACCTGCTGGCGCACGGCGGTGTCGGTCGGTTTCGGAATGCCGACGAAGGGCGAGTTGGCCGGGAAGTCCTTGATGCGCTGCGGCGTCTCCCACGAAAGCGACGAGCCGAGCGAGCGCGAGGTGGGGCGGAGTTCAACTGGCGTGAGCGCGCCTTCCTGTGCAGCGAGGCGTGGGCCGGCGAAGCGGATCAGCACGCCGCCTTTCTCGATCCAGTCGACCAGACGCGTCTTGGTGGCATCGTCGATGGTGCCGCGATCGCCCATGATGATGGCGTCGATCGGGCTGTCGAGCAGGTCGGGCAGGCGTTTCTCGGTGAGCTGCGCGTAGGGCTGCAGCGCCTTGCGGGCGTAGTAGTGTTCGGAGAGCAGGGGCTGCGCTTCGTCGCGGGTGTCGGCAAGGCCAACGTGCGGCCGGCGCGCCGTGTCATCCCACAGCCAGACGCCGCCGGCGGAGGGCGACGAACCAATGCGGAAGCGCGCCACGCGGTTGAGCGCGGCTGCGGGGATCGGGAAAGCGGCGACGGCCGTGGTCTCGCCGCCGTTGAAGGTGATGCGGGTGGAGGCGATGGACGCGCCCTCGGCCGTCTCCGCGATGATGTCCGCTGTCTGGCCTGGGCTCGTATCCGCGCGCACAATGGCGACGCGTGCGCCTTCGGCGGAGGAGTCGGCCGAGGTGATGGCGAAAGCGCCTTTCGGGCGCATCGGGCGAACATCGGTTGCCGCCTTGGCGGAGAGCCCGCGCGCGAAGGCGGCGGCGCTATCGTGGTCGAAGCCGTCGGTGATCCAGATGATGCGGCCGGGGCGAAGCTTCGAGTCGTCCAGCGCCTTCAGCGCGGCGGTGCGATCCGGCAGCCAGGCGTTGGGGCGGGCATTGCGCAGCAGCTGCCGCGCCGATTCCGGATCGAGCGCCTGGGAGGGATCGCGCGCCACATCGCGCGGCGTGGTGAACTGAACATGCACCGTGCCGCCGGACTGCGAGACTTCATCGACCGACGCCGTGGCCGTGCGCACGATGTCGCGCCAGCGTTCTGCGCTGGTCCAGCCATCGTCCACCACGATCAGGGTGCCGCCATCGGTGGCGACCTGCGCATTCGGCGCCCAGGTGGGACGGGCGAAACCGAGGATGGCCAGCGCCAGCGCGATCATGCGCAGGAGCAGCAGCCACCACGGCGTGCGCGCCGGGGTTTCCTCTTCCGGCTTCAGATCATCGAGCAGGGCGAGTGAGGGGAGCGCGAACCGCTTCGGTTCGGGCGGGGTCGCGCGCAGCAGCAGCCAGAGCAGGGGCAGGGCCAGAAGGCCCAGCAGCGCCAGCGGCTGCAGGAACAGGAAAGGACCGAGGCTCACGCGGCGGCTCCCGCGGTGAAACCATAGGCAAGCTCGCCAAGCGGTGTGCGCGCGGGCGTGTCGGTGACATGCGAGACGAAGCGCCAGCCGAGCTCGCCGGCGAGGTCGGTCATGTCTTTCCGGCGCTGCGTGAACTTGTCGAGATAGCGGTCGCGGATCGATTCAGCGCGACCGATCAGGCGCTCGCGCTCCTGTCCCGGCCGGAAGAAACGTACGCGGCCCGAGAACGGATAATTCTCCTCGATCGGATCGCACACCTGCAGGAGCACGCCATCGCGGCACTTGGCGGCGACCGGCGTGAGCCAGGCGCGCCAGTCGGCCAGCGATGAATAGAAGTCGCTGCAGATCACCACCGCCGCTGTATCGCGCGGCGGCTTGGGAACGGGCTGGTCAGCGCGGAAATTGCGGATGTCCTCGCCTACGCGCGCCGGCGCGCGTGCGCCAGAGACGGGACCGCGCCCGCCACCGAGCGCGCCACAGCGTTCGCCCGAGCGCGAGAGCGCGCCGGCCAGCGCCATGCAGAGCAGCAGCGCACGATCGGCCTTGTGCGAGATGCTGTCCGCGCTCGACCAGTGAAAACCGGGGCTGGGGTCATTCCAGAACAGGAAGGTGCGCGCGGTTTCCAGCTCGGTCTCGCGGACGAAGAGGTGTTCCTCGCGCGCGGACCGGCGCCAGTCGACGCGATCGGCGCCGTCTTCGGCGGTGTGGCGGCGATACTGCCAGAAGTTCTCGCCCATGCCGGACTTGCGCCGCCCGGCCGAGCCGAGATGCGCGGCGCTGGCTGCGCGCGCATGCGTGGTCAGCGTGCCGAGATCGCCTGCGAGTGCGGAGGCTTCGGCTTTCAGTTGCGATAGGGGCGCCTGTGGCACGGGGAGGTCCTGACGGGGTTAGGCGGCCTTCTTTATCAAGCGGCTTTCGCGGCGAGTTCCTGGATCAGCGCAGACAGCGATCCCCCCTGACCTGTCGGATCGTATGCCAGCGCCATGCGGTGACCCAGCGCCGGTTCGGCGAGCGCCTCCACATCGTCGAGCGACGGCGCGAGGCGGCCGCGCAGCAGCGCACGCGAACGCGCGGCGAGCATCAGCGCCTGGCCGGCGCGCGGGCTGGGGCCCCAGTCGACGCGCTTCTTCACCTGCGGGTGGTCGCTCTGTTCGGGACGGGCCGAGCGGATGAGGCGGAGGATCGCCTCGAGCACTTTTTCCGGCACGGTCATGCGGCGGACGAGCGACTGGATCGCGATGAGCTTCTCAGCGTCGAGCACTGGGCGGACGACCTGGTCGCCGAGGCCGGTGGTCTCGACGAGGATGCGGCGCTCGGTTTCGAGGTCCGGATAGGTGACGTCGACCTTGAGCAGGAAGCGGTCGAGCTGCGCTTCGGGCAGCGGGTAGGTGCCTTCCTGTTCGATCGGGTTCTGCGTGGCGAGCACGTGGAACGGCTTGGGCAGGTCGTAGCTGGCGCCGGCGACGGTGACGTGGCGCTCCTGCATCGCCTGCAGCAGCGCGGACTGCGTGCGCGGGGAGGCGCGGTTGATCTCGTCGGCCATCAGGAGGCTGGTGAAGATCGGACCCTTCACGAAGCGGAAGGAACGGCCGGAGGCGGTCTCATCGAGGATCTCCGAGCCGAGGATGTCGGAGGGCATGAGGTCGGGCGTGAACTGGACGCGGCCCCAGTCGAGGCCGAGCGCCCGGGCGGTGGTTTCGACCAGCTTGGTCTTGGCGAGGCCCGGCGCGCCAATCAGCAGGGCGTGGCCGCCGGCGAGGATTGTGGACAGGACCAGCTCGACCACGCGTTCCTGGCCGAACACGACCTTGCCGATCTCGGCCCGGACCTGGGCGAGCAGCTGCACCGCGGCGTCGGCTTCCTTGACGATATCCGGGGGGGAGGAAGAGGCGACTTCACTCATGCGGCGCATTTACCTATCTGTGGGGGCGAACCCGGAATCGAGCCGCCCATGTCGAACGCGACAGACCCACGAGCGACCACGCTCACGGACCTGATTTCCACCTTGCAGGTGGAAGCGGGTTTGGAAAAGCCCCGTTCCTTGCCTCCCGTGCATTTGTGGAACCCCGCCCATTGCGGCGATATCGGCCTCGAAATCCGCCGGGACGGCTCCTGGTGGCAGGAAGGGGTGCGGTTCAGCCGGGAAAAGCTGGTTCGCCTGTTTTCGACGATCCTGCGACGGGACGCCGATGGCTACTACCTCGTCACCCCTCACGAAAAAGTGGTGGTGAAGGTTGAGGGCGCCCCGTTCGTGGGCGTTCGCGTGGACCGGCATGAGTCGGGCGGACATCAGGTCATACTGGTCACGACCAATGTGGGCGATGTCGTGGCAGTGGATGAGGCGCATCCGTTGCGCGTGGAGACCGATCGCCAGACAGGCGAACCCTCGACTTATGTCCGTATACGCGGTGGTCTGGAGGCCCGGCTGGGGCGTCCGGCGTGGTACGAACTTATTAGTTGGGCGGCGGCGGATGCCGGCAAGTCCACGATGAGCGTGATGTCATCTGGCATTGCCTTCCCCGTCGGGGAGGCGGTGTGAGCATGCCTTTCAGCAAGACCGACTTCCTCGATCGCGCCGCGCGCCTGCTTGCGCCGGTGGATGCGGTGTTCGAGCAGCCGCTGCGCACGGACTATGATCTCAATCCCGACTGGCGGCTTCCCCCGTCGGGGGAATACAGGCGGGCTGCCGTGCTGGTCGGGCTGATCGACCGGGGTGAGGATTTCAGCGTGCTGCTCACGCTGCGGCCGGAGACCATGCCCAGCCATGCCGGGCAGGTGGCGTTCCCGGGCGGACGTATCGAGGCGGGAGAGACGGCGCTGCACGCGGCGCTGCGGGAGGCCAATGAGGAGGTCGGCGTCGATCCGGCGAGCGTGCGCCTGCTGGGGCAGGGCGACACCTACCTGACGGGCTCGGGCTTTGCGATTGCGCCGTTTGTCGGCCTGCTGCCGCAGGATTTCGTGGCCCGGCCCCATGCGCGCGAAGTGGCGGACGTATTCGAGACCCCGCTCAGCTTCCTGATGGACACGGCCAACCACCAGCGCCACGAGAAGGAATACGCAGGGGTCTTGCGCGCCTATTACGCCATGCCCCACAACGGACGCTATATCTGGGGGGCGACCGCCGGAATGATCAAATCGCTCCACGACCGCCTGTATGGCGCCGAGACGGACAAGGCATGACCCAGCGTATCCTCATCGAACTCCTCCTGTTCTCGATCCCGTTCGCGGTGTTCCTGGTCTATCGCGCCGCCTCGCGTGACCTGAAGATCAAGGACCGCTGGCCGCTGACGCGCCTTGTGATCATCGGCGCGGTGATTGCGATTCTCGGCCTCATCATCCCGCCGCTGCTGGAGCCGCGCCAGACGAACGAGTGCAACAGTGCCGCCCGCTATGACGCGGAAGGCCGGGTCATTCCCGCGCAACGCATCCCCTGCGCTGACGCCGCGCTACCCGGAAGCCAGGACCAGCCCGCTCCGCCGGCGCAGGCCCCCGTCGCGCCGCGCGACACGGGCAACTAGGCCATGGACAGGCTGGCGCCCCAGCCCTGGATGATTGCCGCGCAACGGGTGATGGACGCGCTTGAGACAGCGCGGCCGGGCTCTGCGCGGTTCGTGGGCGGCTGCGTGCGCAACGCGCTGCTGGGCGAGCCGGTGTCGGATATCGACATGGCGACGCAGCTGACGCCGGGCGAGGTCGAGCGCGTGATGCTGGCCGCCGGGATTGCGGTGCATCCGACCGGCATCGAGCATGGGACGCTGACTGTAGTCGCTGATCACAAGCCCTATGAAGTCACCACGCTGCGCCGCGACGTGGAAACGGATGGCCGTCGCGCTGTCGTCGCCTTCACGCAGGACTGGGCGGAAGATGCGCAGCGCCGCGACTTCCGCATCAACGCGCTCTATGCGGGCCGCGATGGCCAGCTGTTCGATCCGACAGGCGGCGGGCTCGATGACCTGAAGCATCGCCGCATCGTCTTCGTCGGCGCCCCCGACACGCGGTTGCGCGAGGACTATCTCCGCATCCTGCGCTTCTTCCGTTTCTATGCCTGGTACGGTGTTGGCGAGCCCGATGCGGCCGGTCTGGCATCCTGCGCGAAGCTGCGCGCCGGGCTGGACGGGATTTCCGTCGAACGCATCTGGATGGAAACGAAGAAGCTGCTTGCTGCGCCTGCGCCGATGCGTGCGCTGGCGGCGATGGAGTCGAGCGGTGTCCTTGCTCAGCTATTCCCGGAGGCAAAGGGGCTGTCGCTGATCGGGAAGCTGGTGGCGCTCGAAAATGCGCAGGGCGCGGCGCCAGATCCGATGCTCCGCCTGCTGTCGCTGTTCTGGAAGGACGCGCCGCAGGTGTCGCGCGTCGCCAACCGGCTCAAGCTTTCGAATGACGAGCGGCACAGGCTGAACTGGTCCGCGCAGGACGACACGCCGCTGTCGCTCGCGATGCCAGCGAAAGATATCCGCGCCGCCATCTATCGCGTGGGCGGGCAGGTGGTGCGCGATCGCGTGATGCTCGGCTGGGCCGACAGTGGCGATGCTGCGTGGTCCGGCATCGCGACGCTGGCTGATAGCTGGGAGCGGCCCGTGCTTCCGCTCAACGGCGCGGACCTGCTGGCAGCCGGTATTGCGCAGGGACCGCAGATGGGACAGGCCTTGCGCAAGGCCGAGGACGCCTGGATCGCCAGCGATTTCGCGCTGGATCGCGATGCGCTGCTCGCACTGGTCCGTTAGGGCCACTTCACCACGGGCGGCATGGACGAGAGGATGCTCGTGACATTGCCGCCGGTCTTGAGGCCGAACGTCGTGCCGCGATCGTAGAGCAGGTTGAACTCCACATAGCGGCCACGGCGCACCAGCTGTTCCTCGCGCTCGGCCGGCGACCAGCTCTCGACCATGCGCTTCTTCACGATGGCCGGGTAGACGTCGGCGAAGTGGCGGCCGACATCCTGTGTGAAGGCGAAATCCTTGTCCCAGTCGCCGCTGTTGTAGCGGTCGTAGAAGATGCCGCCGATGCCGCGCGGTTCGTCGCGATGGGGCAGGTAGAAGTATTCCTCGCAGTGCTTCTTCATCGCGGGATAGTCTGTGCCGTGCGCCTCGCACGCGGCGCGCATGGCGTCGTGGAACTGGATCGCGTCCGGAAACTCCTGCTCGCGCTGGTAGGCCAGCAGGGGCGTGAGGTCGGCGCCGCCGCCGAACCAGCTGTCGTCGGTCACCAGCATGCGCGTGTTCATGTGGACTGCCGGTACGCGCGGGTTCACGAGGTGGGCGATCAGCGAGATGCCCGCCGCCCAGAACTTCCCACCGGACTTGTCGGCGCCCGGAATGGTCTTGGCGAACTCCGGCGCGAACTCGCCATAGACGCAGCTCACATGCACGCCGACCTTCTCGAACAGCCGGCCGCGCATGACCGCCATCGTGCCGCCGCCGAGATCCTGTGAACCGTCGCCGCGCTTCCATGGCGTCTTCTCGAACCGCGCGGCCTTGCCCGTATAGAGCGGCGGCCCTGCTGCATCCTCCAGCGCCTCGAAGCGCCCGATGATGTCGCCCTGCAGCTGCTGGAACCAGGCATAGGCCTTGGCCTTGCGCGTCTCAATGTCGGTCTTTGTCATGGCGCGTAGGTAGCCGCGAGTTGGCGTTGGCGTCCAGAGAGGCGCGTGCGCGGCCTTGCCGACCAATATGCATAGGGTTTACCTGTTTCCGCTCAGGTTGGGGAGCCGCATGAATCGCTGGTTGACGGCATTGGTTCTTTTGACGCTGCCCACACAGCCCGCCTTTGCCGACAAGCTGACGGTCGCTGAGGTCTACCGGAAATTTGAGGGCGACTGGGTTAGTGTGCCGGAAGGCGATTCCGCTCAAACGCCCTGCCAATCGACCGTCATCCGGCGGTTCTCACTCGATGTAGATGGCTACGAGCTTTCGATACGGGATTTGCAGCAGGACGGCTCCGTCTTGCGAGAGTTCAAGTATCGACTTCTGGCCATTCCCGCAGAGAGCGACATGGCGCCGTACCTGGAGCTGTTTGGGCCTGAAGTGGACCGGTCAAAAGGGTCGCTTGTCTGGCGCCAACAGCTTTCTATCTCAATGACTGACCCCGATCACTTGTATGCGTATTTCGGTTACGCGGCGTGGCCCGACAGCACACGAGATTTCGTAGATATCGTGCCTCATGGGTTTGGTGGAGATATGCTGCGCTGTAGATAGCTTCGCCAACATGTCTACCTAGGCGCGAACAGGCGTACTTCGACGCCATCCACGACAACCGTCTCCATCACCCGCGTCCCGCCCTTGCGCGCCACCGCCGCGAGACAGCGGGGATAGAGCAGGTGCTCGGCTTTCAGCACACGCGCGGCGAGGGTGGCTTCGGTGTCGCCGGGGAGGATGTCGACTTCCGCCGAGCCGATCACCGGCCCTTCATCCACGCCCGCCGTCACCTGATGCACCGTGCAGCCGTGCACGGTATCGCCTGCCGCCAGCGCGCGGTTGTGTGTGTCCACGCCGGGATATTTCGGCAGCAGGGCGGGGTGGATGTTGATCAGGCGCCCGGCCCATTCGTTGACGAAGCACGGTGTCAGCACGCGCATGAAGCCGGCCAGCGCGATCAGTTCGACGCCCGCCGCCTTCAGCTCGGCATCCATCGCGCGCTCGAAGCTCTCGCGATCCTTGCCGTAGAGCTTGTGATCGATGGCGACGGCCTTCACACCGAAGCTGCGCGCCTTTTCAAGTCCGCCTGCATCGGGCTTGTTCGCCAGCACCAGCACAGGCTCGCACGGCCAGTCCGCGTCCTGCGCCGCCTTCAGCAGCGCCTCCATGTTGGAGCCGCGGCCGGAGATCAGGATGCCGAGTTTCTTGCGGCTCACGCTTTCGCCAGTTCGCCGATGACGAAGGGCGCTTCGCCCTCGTTGATCAGGCGCTCCATCAGCGGCTGCGCCACCACCGGATCAACCGCCATGACGATGCCGACGCCACAATTGAACGTGCGCCGCATCTCTTCGTCGGAGACGCCGCCGACCTGCTGCAGCCACTGGAAGACCGGCGGCATGTCCCAGGCTTTGTAGTCGATCTTCGCCATCAGATGATCCGGCAGCATGCGCGGCGTGTTCTCGGTGAGGCCGCCGCCGGTGATGTGCGCGAGGCCCTTGATGCGCTTGTTGCGGATCAGCGGCAGCAGCGATTTCACATAGATACGCGTCGGCGCGAGCAGGGCTTCGCCCAGCGATTGGCCCGGCGCGAACGGCGCGACGGCGTCCAGCGACATGCCGCTGCGCTCGACAATCTTGCGCACCAGCGAATAGCCGTTCGAGTGCGGGCCGGAGGACGGCATGGCGACGAGCACATCGCCCGGCTTCATGTCCTGCGTGCGCGGAAGAATGTCTTCGCGCTCCACCGCGCCGACGACGAAGCCCGCGAGATCGTAGTGTCCGGGAGCGTACATGCCCGGCATCTCGGCGGTCTCGCCGCCCACCAGCGTGCAGCCCGCCTGACGGCAGCCATCGGCGATGCCCGAAACGACTTTCGCGCCGGTTCCGGGGTCGAGTTTTCCGGTGGCGAAATAATCCAGGAAGAAGAGCGGCTCCGCGCCCTGCGCCAGCACGTCGTTCACGCACATGGCGACGAGATCGATGCCGATGGTTTCATGGCGGCCCGTCGCGAAGGCCAGCATCAGCTTGGTGCCGACACCGTCCGTACCCGAAACAAGCACGGGGTCCTTGAAGCCGGCGGCCTTGAGATCGAACAGCCCGCCAAATCCGCCGAGTGCGCCATCCGCGCCCGGCCGCTTTGTCGAGGCGGCAAGGGGCGCGATTGCATCCACCAGGGCGTCGCCCGCGTCGATGTCGACGCCTGCATCGCGATAGGTCAGGGGCTTGTTGGAATCCGGTCCGCTCATGGGGCGGGGACTAACATGATAAAGCCAGTTATCGCCAGCATGACAAAGTGATCATGCACAACCTGCCTTACATTGGCCGGAACGCG
>Ga0208492_1002103_pt1 | contig 10452 bp, 7 predicted proteins | sample Subbioar_CSW14AB_FD_184820 | JGI IMG/M metagenome (GOLD analysis project Ga0208492, IMG submission 184820) | Serpentinite rock and fluid subsurface biosphere microbial communities from McLaughlin Reserve, California, USA - CR12Mar_CSW14AB (SPAdes) | ecosystem: Environmental > Terrestrial > Deep...
TGAATCGCAACTCCGCTGAGGACCTGCGCAAAGGAGCCCGCGGGAGCGGGCTTCAATCGAAACGAGCGATAGGGCCCCGGCTTTTCAAGCCGGGGGGAACGGGAATCCCTTCGGATCGGGCCGGGTGAGAAGTGCTCTAGTCAGAGGCCCCCGCCCCGGGCGGATGTCAGATCAACGCATCGACGGTGACGCCCGCGAGCTTCTTGTCGCGCATCGCGCCGAGGACGTCGGGGAGGATGTCGGGTGCGACGGGGGTGAAGTCCTCGCGCTCGGCGGCGTCGTGGAGCAGCACGATCGCGCCGTCGGCGAGGCCGTCGATCACCCTTTGCTTCACCTTCTCGCGCTCGGCGCGCGCGGTGCCGTCGTAGCCGCGCACGCTGAAGCCGATGACCGAGAGCTCGAGCTCCTCGGCGACGTTGGCGATCGTCGGATTGGTGTGCCCGATCGGCGGTCGGAACAGCTTCGTCGGTGCGCCGGTGACGTCCTCGATCCGGGCGAGGGCCGCCTTCAGGTCCTCACGCACGCGCCGCGCCGAGCGGAGCGCGAAGAGGCGATCGTGGCCGAAGCCGTGGCAGCCGATGGCGTGACCGGCTTCGTGCATCCGTCGCGCGAGCTTCGCGCGCTCGCCCTCGAGCTTCTTGCCGATCACGAAGAACGTCGCGCGCGCCTCGGCGGCCGCGAGCGCGTCGAGCACCCGCGGGGTGTGCTCGGGGGAGGGGCCATCATCGAACGTCAGCGCGACACGCGGGGCATCGGGCGCGGGCTCGCCGCGATTGATCACGTCCGTGAACATCGCGAGGCGCGGCTCGAGGACGCCCGCCATGATCACCGACGAGAACGCCACCACCGCGCCCGCGACGACCTCGAAGGGCACCGCCCCTCGGGTCACCGAGCGAACGCCGAGGCCGATCGCGCCGACGCTCGACGCGTACAACAGCGCACGCCCGGAGGTCACGCCGCCTTGCACGCCTCGCAGCGGCGATCCTTGGCCGCGCGCGTCTTGCCGACCAGGGGCCGCCCACAGTCCGAGCACGTCGCGATCGTGGCGAAGCACGCGTCGCAGTAGTACGAACCAAAGCGTTCGAACGCCGAGAGACGGGCGTCGGACTCGCAGTGTCCCGGCGTGTGACACGGCCGGGGCTCGCGCGTCCCGCACCCGCTGCACACCACGAGCGGGTGCTGCTGCACGAGCTTGGTGAGGTCGTCGGTGACCGCACCGTACGGCGCCACGCCCGTACCACGACACAGCGGGCATACCGTTGCGAGACGCGACTGGATCGCAGCTCGGATGAACTCGCTCTTGTTGGGCATCGCGTCGAGCAGCGACGCGAGCTCGGGTTCGACCTTGAACGCGACGATCTGCTTGGCGGGGCGCGGTTTCGGCGGCATTCGGCGTCGGTTATACCACCGTTTTACCGGGGCGCTACCGCCCGAGCGACCCCGCTCGCAGAGGCTTCCCGACGTCTTCGACTGACGACTGACGACTGACGACTGACGACTCGTTTCGTGCGATGCTCCCGGCCGTGCGTCTCACCCATCCGTTGGTCGCAACGTCGATCGGTCTCGTCGCGGGCGGCCTCCTGACGATCGGTTCGCCGCGTCATCGCGCGAACGCCGACGTCCCGACCATTTCCGTCGATGCGATCAAGCCGGGCATGAAGGGCTATGGCCTCACCGTCTTCTCGGGCACCGAGCCCGAGAAGTTCGACGTCGAGGTCATCAACGTCCTCCACAAGTTCCGGCCCAATCAGGATCTGGTCCTGATCAAGACCCCGCATCCTCGACTCGATGTGGTCAAGGTGGTGGCCGGCATGAGCGGGAGCCCCATCTTCATCAACGAGGGCGGCACGGCGAAGCTGCTCGGCGCGTATGCGTACGGTTGGCCGTTCGGCACCGAACCGGTCGCGGGAGTCACCCCGATCGAGAGCATGCAGAAGGAGCTCGGTCGCCCGCTGTCGCCGGTGCTCGTGCCGCTTTCGGGAAAGGCTCCGCTCCCGGCGCCGTCCGCACCGGCCAAGAAGGCCTCGCTCGACGCGCCCGCCGAGGAGAAGAGCGCGGTCGCCTGGAAGGGCGAGCCCGGCACGTGGAGCCTCGAGGCCCACGTGAAGCAGGTGGCTCTGCGGCTCCACGGAGGGCCTGGTCCCTCGCCGGCGGGCTCGCCGCAGCCGGTCGACACGCCGCTGATCGTCGGCGGCATGAGCGAGCGCACCATCAAAGAGCTGACGAGCATGATGTCGCCGCTCGGCATGGTCCCGCTGCAGGCGGGCGGTGCGGGCGTCGGCACCGCCAAGGACGCACCGCTTCACTTCGTCGACGGCGGCGCCATCGGCGTCTCGCTCGCCCGCGGCGACTTCTCCGCGCAGGCCATCGGCACCGTCACGCACGTCGTGGGCAACAAGGTGCTCGGCTTCGGCCACCCGATGATGGAGGTCGGTGCGACGCACCTCCCCACGGCCATCGCCAAGGTCCTCTGGATCATGTCGAGCGCTCAGCGATCGTTCAAGGTCGGTGAGCCGGTGCGCGCGCTCGGCACGCTCATCCAGGACCGCGAGTCGTGCATCGTCGTCGACGAGAACATCGTCGCTCCTGTCATCCCGACCACCGTCGAGATCCTCGGAGACCCGACCGCGCCCAAGAAGAAGTGGGCGACCGAGATCGTGAACGACAAGTTCATGAGCCCGATGTGGGCCGCGGTCGCTTTCGGCGAGGCGCTCGACGTGACCATCAACGATCGCCGCGATGCGAGTTGGGTGCTCACCGCGCAGATCAAGGTCAAGGGCAAGGGAACCCTCAAGTTCGAGGACTTCGGGGCCTCGGGCTCCGGCGTCCCGGGCGGGGCTGCGTTCTTCGTCTCGCGCGCGGGCCGTGCCGTGGCCGAGCTGATGAACAACCCGTGGGAGCCGCTGGTCATCGAGCGCATCGACTCGCAGATCAAGGTCGAGTGGAAGCGCGAGACCGTCTCGCTGCGCGGCGCCGAGCTCCTCGATCCGATCGTGGCGCCCGGCGAGAGCGCGCGGGTGAAGCTCACGCTCAAGCCGTACATGGGCGCGGAGTTCACCACCATCGTCTCGATCAAGATGGACCCGATGTTGGCCGGCAAGGACGTCGAGCTCGAGCTCACGCCCGGCTGGATGGTCGTCGAAGAGGCGCCGGCGCCCGAGTCGGTCGATCAGCTGATCAAGAACCTCCAGCTGCCGACGCTCGATCCGAAGTCCTACGTGCTCCAGTACAAGCACCCCGAGTCGGGCCTCATGTACAAGGGCAAGGTCGCGGCGAAGCTCCCGAGCTTCGCGCTCGACGCGCTCAAGCCGACGACCGGCACCATCCAACCCGAGGGCTTCGCCTCGTACGTGCGGCAGGCGGTCTCCGTCGGTGGTTACCCCGACGGCGGCACCCGCCTGCGCGTCACCGTGAAAGCCCAGAAGTGACCGTGCGGCGCAGTTCGACCTTCGTCCTTCGACCTTCGACCCTCTTGGATCCCATGCGTTCCTTCCGCTCCGCTCTCCCCCTCGTCGTCGGCCTGATGCTCGGCGTCGCCGGCTCCTTCACGTGGATCGCCTCCGACGTCCGCGATGCGGGCGCCGTGGGTACCCGCACCTTCGATCTCGACACGCAGGAGAAGCTCTCCGGTGGCGAGCAGAAGGGAACGGCCATCACCTCGCAGGGCGATGTCGAGGCCGGATGGGCCACCGCCAAGACCACGCTGACGAAGGGCACCGCCGTCTGGGCAGCGCTGGCGCGCGCCGACGGAAGCGTGCTGCTCGGCGTCGGCAACGAGGGCCGCGTCCTCAAGATCGACGCGGCGGGCAAAGAGACGATCGTCGCCGAGACCGGCACGATGGCCGTGACGAGCCTCGTCGAGGGCCCGGGCGGCAAGATCTACGCGGGCACGCTGCCCGAGGGCGAGATCTTCATCGTCGATCCGAACGCATCGGTCGGCGTGAACCCGAGCGCGCCGGCTCCGGCCAAGCCCAAGGCCTGGAGCAAGCTCCCGAGCGATCACGTGTGGGCGCTGGCCTACGACAAGAAGAAGAACGAGCTGTTCGCGGCCACCGGTCCCGACGGCAAGATCTACCGCGTCGACGCGGCCGGCAAGGCGCAGGTCTACTACGACGGCGACGACACGCAGGTCACCAGCATCGCGATCTCGCCGAGCGGCACGCTGTACGCGGGCACCTCGTCCAAGGGACTGCTCCTCGCGATCACCGCGCCGACCAAGGCGGAGATCGTGCAGGACTTCGACGGTCACGAGGTGAAGGCGATCTCGTTCGGTCCGTCGTCCGGCGCCGCCAAACCCGCGCCCGTCGCCAAGGGCGCCAAGGCTCCTCCGCCTGCTGCGACCGAGGGCGGCGACACGCTCTATTGCATCGTCAACGAATACGCGTCGCCGCCCGAGCCGCCGCGCAAGTTGGGCATCGCGACCAAGATGCCGACCTCCACGTTCGACCCCGCCAAGCCGGTCAAGGGCAAGGGGCAGCTGTGGAAGATCTCGGGCCTCGCGGCCGACGGTCGCGGAGGCAAGCCAGAGAAGCTGTGGGACGACAAGACCACCCACTTCTTCTCACTGACTGCGGAGCCTGCGCCCAAGGCCGGTGCGCCGGTCGCGTACGTCGGCACCGCGAACGACGGTCGCGTCGTCGGCGTCGACGAGACCCACGGCAGCTCGGTGGTCGCGAAGATCGACTCGCGTTCGGTCGGTGCCATCGGCATCGGCGGCCCGAAGGGCTCGTGGGTCGCCGGCGGCGATCCCGCCACGTTCCATCGGGTCACCGGGGTCGGTGGGGCCGAGTCGACGTGGACCTCGAAGGTCCTCGACGCCGGTCTCAAGGCTCGTTGGGGCAAGCTCACCTGGCGCGTCGCCGGGGCGCAGGGCGGCTCGATCGAGCTGCAGACCCGCGCGGGCCAGACCTCGACTCCCGATGCCGCATGGTCGGAGTGGTCGGCGAATCTCGGTGCGCCCGGCAAGGTCACGAGCCCGGCTGCCCGGTTCGTCCAGATTCGCGCCCGGTGGAAGGGCAACGCCGCGGCGGTGCTCCGCGGCGTGTCGCTCGCGTTCGTCACCGACAACCTCCGCGCGATCGTGACCGAGGTCGCCGTCCCGCCGAAGGGCGCGTTGCCCACCGGCATTCCTGCCTCGGGGACCGACATCCCCAAGAAGGACCCGACGATCAAGCTCACCTGGAAGACCGACAACCCCGACAACGACAAGCTGGTCTACCGGCTGTGGTTCCGTCGCGAGGAGTCGACGCTCTGGCGCACGATCACCAAGGAAGACGAGCCGATCACGAGCAACGAGCACTCGTGGAACACCGAGGCGCTCGCCGAGGGCTGGTACCGCGTGCGCGTCGAGGCGAGCGACGAGATCGCCAACCCGCTCGGGCAGGCGCTGAAGCATGGGCTCGATTCGCAGGCGTTCGTCGTCGACAACACGCCGCCGGTCGTTCGCAAGATCGCGCTCGTCAACGGCCGGCTCCAGGCCGAAGTCGCCGACGGCGTCGGACCGATCGCGCGCCTCGAGGTGCAGATCGACGGCAAGGGTCCGTGGCGCGCCGTCACCTCGAGCGACGGCATCCTCGATGACGCGGTCGAGGCCATCGACGCTCCGCTCGGTCTGACCGGCAGCCACCTCGTTGCGCTCCGCGCGTACGACGCTGCGGGCAACGCCGTGACCAAGGAAATCGAAGGCAAGTAGCCACCGCGATGTGCCCGAACTGCAAGCAGTCGGCGCCGATCGTCTACCGCGGCACGCTCGCGTACTGCACCGCCTGTGGTGCGCCGCGGCCGCCGTTCTCCGCCAAATCGGTGAACCTCGCGGGGCAGCCGTCGAAGATCGGCGGCTCGGTCGCGAAGTTCCTCGGGTGGCTGATCCTCGGCATCGGGCTGCTCGTCGCGCTGTCGATCATCTGGTTCTTCCAGCTGATCTTCCCCGCAGGCGTGGTCGGCTGGGCGATCGGCGTTCCCATCGGCGTCATCTCGCTCATCGTCGGTTTGCTCGTGCTCTTCGGCGGGAAGAACCTCGAGAAGTCCGGCATCGCGGCCGAGCGGGCGGCGAAGTTCGACGCGATCTGGGCGATCGCGATCGCTCGCGGCGGAGTGGTGACACCGGCGGACGTGGGGCGCTCGCTCAACATGGCGGCCGACGGCGCCGACAAGCTGCTCACCGAGATGACCAAGCAGTTTCCCGAGTACGTCTCGATCGAGGTCGATGATGCGGGGAACCTCTTCTACAAGCTCACCGGCGTCGCCGAGCCCGAAGGGGCGCGGTTCGGCATCAAATACCGCGTCGAGCCCGATGGCCGCGTGCGCATCGCCGACGAGCTCGCCCCCGGGCGACAGGCGCAGGCCGAGGCCGAGGCCTGGGAGGATTGGCAGCGTCAGAAGGAAGAGATGCGCCGTCGCGCGCGGTGACGGGGATCCAGATGAGTGACGACGAGCTGCTGGGAAGGTTTCGCGCGCAGCTCGGTGGCACCCCCGCCGCGACGCCGAAGGGCCGCGTTCGCGCGCTGACCGGGCTCGCGATCCGCGCCGCACTGCCGGGGGCTCGCATCGGCGACGTCGCGATCGTCGAGCGGCCCGAACGCCGGGGTGGACCGCTCGCGTGCGAGGTCGTCGGGTTTGGCGATCGCTCGACCGACGCCGCCGCGTCCGACGTCGTGCTCATGCCCCTCGGATCGCTCGCGGGCGTGGGGCCCGAAGACCCGGTGCGCATCGAGGAGGGTGCAGCCGAGGTCCGCCCCAACGCTGGCTGGCTCGGTCGGATCGTCGATGGGTTGGGACGTCCGATCGACGGCCGCGGTCCCTTGTCGCGGGGAGAGCCATCGCCCATCGATCGAAGGCCGCCGGGTGCGCTCGAGCGCCTGCCCATCGAGCGTCCGCTCGCCACCGGCGTTCGGGCGATCGACGGTCTCCTGACCCTGGCCGAAGGTCAGCGCATCGGCTTGTTCGCCGGCTCGGGCGTCGGCAAGAGCACGCTGCTCGGAGCGATCGCGCGCGGTACGACCGCCGACGCCGTCGTCGTGGCGCTGGTCGGCGAGCGCGGGCGGGAGGTCGGCGAGTTCCTCGAGCACGCGCTCGGCGAGGAGGGCCGCAAGAAGAGCGTGGTGGTGGTGGCCACCAGCGACGCTGCGGCGCTCGAACGATTGCGTGCGGCGCAGGTCGCGACCGCGGTCGCCGAGAGCTTCCGCGACGACGGCAAGAGCGTGCTCCTCCTGGTCGATTCGGTCACGCGATTCGCCCGCGCGCAGCGCGAGATCGGCCTCTCGGCCGGCGAACCGCCGACCCGTCGTGGCTACCCGCCGAGCGCGTTCGCGATCCTCCCGCGGCTGCTGGAGCGCGCGGGGCGGGGCGCGAAGGGCAGCATCACCGCGATCTACACCGTGCTCATCGAGGGCTCCGACATGGAGGAGCCGATCGCCGACGAGGTGCGCGGCATCCTCGACGGACACGTGGTCCTCGATCGCGGCATCGCGATGCGCGGGCGCTACCCTGCGATCGACGTCACCGCGTCGCTGTCTCGCGTGATGGATTCGGTGGTCACGACCGAGCACGCGCAGAACGCACGCCGCGTCCGAGGTCTGGTCGGCACGTTCGAGTCCAAGCGCGATCTCATCTCGATCGGTGCCTATCAGAAGGGGCACGACCCCGATCTCGATCGGGCCGTGGTCAAACGTCCGGCGATCGACGTGTTCCTCCAGCAGGATCCGAAGGAAATTTCGCCGTTCGCCGAGACGGTGACGAAGCTCGACAAGCTCGGACGCTGAGCGTCGGTCACGGCACTTCGTCAGCGCCGATGTCGCAACCGGTCTTCGCCGGGCGGCTCTGGTTGTCCCAGTCCTTGGCCGGGCAGCCAGTGGAGGTTCCCTTGTCGATCGCCGGCGACGACGCCGACAAGTGCCAGTCGCCCGATACGAACGCGGGATCGATCGAGAGGTTGTTTCCCTTGGTCGGGATGTCGGCGAGCGCGTTGACCGTCGCGATCGAGGTGATGTTGGTCATGGTGTCGCGATCGCCATAGAGCGTCGCGCAGCCGAAGAAATCGTTGTTCTCGAGGATGCGCGGGTCGCCGTAGCTCCCGAATTCGCGGAACGCCCAGCGGTTGCCGCCGCTCGACAGGCAGACCGCGAGGTTGTTGCGGAACACGCCGTTCGGCGGACCGGACACGGTCTCGTTGTCGACCACGAGCAACATGCTGTCGCGCGACGAAGTCGCGGTGGACGGCAGGATGACGGTGTTGGAGTGCACCACCGCCTCGAACGAACCGCCGCTGGTGGAGGGGCGCACGTCGAGGGAGATTCCCGTCGTGCCGTCGACGTACACGAGGTTGTTCTGGATGAGGGCGTTGGTCCAGCGTACGAGCACGCCGACGCCCCACGTTCCGCCGTTGCGCGGGAAGGTGTTGGCGTCGACCGTGCTCGCTCCTGCCCCCTCGAGATGCACGCCAACGCAGGAGACGAACGATCCGCCCGAGGCGACGACCGTCTGGCAACCCTGGATCAACCCGTTGCGCTGCACGAGCCCGAGGGCGCCCGCGGTCAGGTGGACGCCACGGCCGCTGCCCGATGGGGTCGCCGTCTCGAAGCCGACGACTTTGGTGTTGTTCGTCACGTTGCAGGTGGCGGTCGCGCCGTTGCAGTAGACGCCCGTGCCCGATCCGCCAGCATTGGTGCGGCCGACGATCCGCGTGTTGCCGTCGATCGACACGGTGCACGACGCGGCCGAACTGGCCTGGACCCAGACTCCCTGCGTTCCGGCGCTCCCGACGCCTTGTGCCGTAATCGCCGTGTTCGCCGAGACGAGCGCCTGCGTTCCGGTCGTCGAGCAGCCGTTGAAGCTGATGCCGCGCGCGCCCGACGTGCCGAGGCCGGTGGTGATGGTGTTGCGGAGGATCTGCAGGCCGCCCGTCTCGTTGTTCACGTCGATGCCGGTCGTGCCGTTGGCGTCGCCGCTGACGATGGTGTCGTCGGCGATCACCGCGCCGCGAGCACCGCTCAGCTCGATGCCTCGCGAGTTGTTCGGCGCGTTGGTCGACGTGATCGTCGAAAACGTGATCGTCGGAGCCAGGTTGATGACGCGAACGCCGACCGACGAGGCGGAGCCCGTGCCGGTGGTGATCCGGTTCCGCGAGAGCACCGGCGCGGGGAGGGTGGCCGCCGCGGGCGCTTGGAGGAACGCGCCGTACGAAGCGGGCGCCGCGCCGCCTTGGAGGATGTTGTTGGTGACCGTGCCGCCGCCCTGCATGGTCAGCGCGGCGCTCGTCGTGACCGAGGTCGAGGAGAGCCCGAGCAGCGTGAACCCGTCGAGCACCGTGGCGTTGGTGATCGTGTGGCCGAAGTAGACGCCGGCTGCGGCTGGCGACGCCCCCGAAACATCCTGGATCCGGGTGACACACGCCGTGTCGCCGCGGGTCCATACGGCTCCCGACTTGTATCCACCGAGCACCGAGACACCTTCGGCCATCGTGACCCGCTCGTTGTAGGTCGCTGTCGTGCACGTGCTGCCCGAAGGGGTCGCGGCGACGCAGACGGTACCGCTCGTTCCGGCGGTCACGAGCGAGGTGATCGCCGCCTGGATGGTGCCCATGGGCGTGGTCGGGCCGAGCCCGGAGCCGCTGCTGCCGAGGAGGACGTACCTCGAACATGCGCTGACCACTCCCGTGTCGCCGACCGCGGTGTCCACGACGGCGGTATCTGCGACCGCGGTATCCGCGACCGCGGTATCCGCGACCGCGGTGTCTGCGACTGCGGTGTCCGCGACCGTCGTGTCTGCGACCGCGGTATCCGCGACCGCGGTATCCGCGACCGCGGTGTCTGCGACTGCGGTGTCCGCGACCGCCGTGTCGACGCTCGACCCGGAGTCGGGGGCACCGCCGGTGTCGTCCACCGTGCTCTCGGCGACGCTCCCGTCCGAGGTCGCGTCGGCACCGCCGTCGTCGAACTCACTCCCTACCTCGAAGGAGCTACTGCCGCAGGCGGTGGTGGTCGAGCAGGCGAGCAGCACCCACAAACGCGGAAAAGCCAAGCGCATCGAACCCCTCCCGGAAGGAACGCACGGAGCGCGTTCGGGTGTCGATATTGTGCGGGCTCATCCGTGACAGCGCCAGCCGTCGTTGCGCCGGACAGGCTCAGAAGCCGTCGAAGAATTGCCCCCGGACTGAAGTCCGGGGCACCGACTGCAAGACGAAGCCCTCCGGGCTGGCGAGGGGGTCGAGCGAGGAAGTGCAGTCCTTCGTTGACGAACCGCGAGCGCCGATCGGCACAATCTTCCGCACGTGCGACAGAAATTCGGATTGCGGCGACAACCTCGGGCCAGCCCAGCCAGTCGGTGAGTCCGAAGGACTTGAGGTCAGCTGTCGGTGCCCCGGACTTCAGTCCTCACCACTGGGCTCATCGCGGGAAGTGGGTTCGATCGCACCAAGTGCGATCGAACCCACTTTGTGAGCTGAATTTCTGCAGA
>Ga0208492_1002105_pt1 | contig 10448 bp, 8 predicted proteins | sample Subbioar_CSW14AB_FD_184820 | JGI IMG/M metagenome (GOLD analysis project Ga0208492, IMG submission 184820) | Serpentinite rock and fluid subsurface biosphere microbial communities from McLaughlin Reserve, California, USA - CR12Mar_CSW14AB (SPAdes) | ecosystem: Environmental > Terrestrial > Deep...
TGCCCTTGATGAGGGCGCGATTGACGTTCAGCTTCAGCCGCACGCCCATGTTGCGGATGTGGTCGGTGGGCTCGATGAAAGTGCGGCCCATGTACTGGTTGCGGATGATCCCCATCGCGTAAGGGATGCCCGATTCCTGGCTGTAGCCGATGGCCGCAGGGGTGCCTGAATCAGGGACCGGGCAGACAAGGTCCGCATCAACCGGGGCCTCGCGCGCCAATTCCACGCCGATCTGGCGGCGGGTTTCATAGACGGACCGCCCGCCGATGATGCTGTCGGGGCGCGAGAAATAGACGTTCTCGAAGATGCAGAACCGCGACTTCGCCGGGGTGAAGGGGCGGGTCGAGTCCACCTTGTTGCCCTCGATCACGACCATCTCGCCCGGCTCGATCTCGCGCACGAAGTCGGCGCCGATGATGTCGAGCGCGCAGGTTTCCGAAGAAAGCGCCCAGCCATGGTCGCCGATCCGGCCCAGGACCAGCGGGCGCACGCCCAAGGGGTCGCGCACGCCGATCAGCTTGGTCCGGGTCATCGCGACGACGCTGAACGCGCCCTCGACCCGGCGCAAGGCGTCCTTGATCCGTTCCGACAGGGTCTTCTGGATCGACCGCGCCATCAGGTGAATGATGCATTCGCTGTCGGACGAGGACTGGAAGATCGACCCGCGCTCGATCAGCTCGCGGCGCAGGGCGGCGGCATTGGTCAGGTTGCCGTTGTGGGCAATGGCGCAGCCGCCCATGGAAAACTCGCCGAAGAAGGGCTGCACGTCGCGGATCGCGGTCGCGCCCTTGGACCCGGCGGTGGAATAGCGGACATGGCCGATAGAGAGGCTGCCGGGCAGGGTGTCCATCACCTCGGGTTTGGTGAAATTGTCGCGGACATAGCCAAAGCGGCGGGCCGAGTTGAAGCCGTGGTCTGGGTGGTAGCTGACGATCCCGCCCGCCTCTTGTCCCCGATGCTGCAGCGCGTGCAGGCCGAGGGCCACGAAGTTCGAGGCATCGGCCACCCCGACCACGCCGAAAATCCCGCATTCCTCCTTCAGCTTGTCGTCATCGAAGGGGTGGGAGCGGAAAAGGGACATGCATCCGAATCCTGTTCGTAGCGTTGCCGCGGTGTTTACGGCAGCGGGCCGGGGCTGTCACGCCCCGAAACGCCAGTCAGGGATCACGGGTTGGTGGCGGGGGCTCCAGTTGCGGGCGCATCGGTTGCGGGGGCACCGGTTGCGGGGGCATCGGGCGTGGTCTGGATCTGCGGGGCACCGCCCGGGGCGCAGACGTTGGTCAGGTCATTGTAGCGGTCCACAATCCAGCCTGGGGCGTCCGAAGGGATATTGTTGTCGATCTGCGACTGGAAGTTCGCAAAGACAAGTGCCGTGCGCGAGTTGTCGATCATCGGGATCGCCTGATCCGACAGCACCCGGTCGTAAACGATGAAAGCGATGGCAATCAGAAGGACACCGCGCGCGGCCCCGAAGAGGAAACCCAGCGCCTGATCGATCCCGCCAAGCGCAGACCGTTGCACGGCACCGGAAAAGAGCGGCGTGAACAGGGCTGCGACGATCAGGCCGATGACGAAGACGCCGGCAAAGGCCGCGACGACCGACAGCTCGCAGCTGTCTGACAGGAATTTGCCCACAACGGGGAGTTCCTTCACCAGGGGCTGCACGCCGGGCGCGAAGTAGTAGGCGGCGATCGCGGCGCCGATCCAGCCGAGGATCGCCATCAGCTCGCGGATCAGTCCGCGCGAGAAGGCGAGGATGGCCGATACGATGATGATCAGCGCGGCGGCCCCATCGACTGCGGTCAGGTTTTCCATCGGTTACGTCCCCATTCCGTTTACTTGCTAGGGTTCATCCTGCCCCGAACATCTCGCCCACAAACGCCGTCAGGTCGGGCATCTGCCGGACCTGCAGTCCCGTGGCACCTTCGAACTTCGAATGGGTCGGCACGGTCGCCTGTGAGAAACCAAGTTTCGAGGCTTCTTTCAATCTGTTTTCGGTTTGCCCTACCGGACGCAAGGCTCCCGACAGGCTGATCTCGCCGAAAAGCACCATGTCGGGCGGAATTGCCACATCTTCGCGCGCGGAGAGGAGCGCGCCTGCCACGGCGAGGTCGGCGGCAGGTTCCGAGACCCGAAGGCCGCCCGCGACGTTCAGAAAGACATCAAGCCCGGCAAAGGGGATGCCACAGCGGGCCTCGAGGACCGCGAGGATGGTCGAGACGCGGCCCGAGTCGAGGCCCACGACCGTGCGGCGGGGGCTGGCAAGGGTTGAGGGCGCGACGAGGGCCTGGATTTCGGTGAGGACGGGCCGCGTGCCCTCGATCCCGGCAAAGACCGCCGAGCCCGGGGCGGGCTGGTCGCGGTTTGCAAGGAACAGGGCGGAGGGGTTCGGCACTTCGGCGAGGCCGCCGCCGGTCATCTCGAAAACGCCGATCTCGTCGGCGGGGCCAAAGCGGTTCTTCACCGCGCGCAGAATGCGAAACTGGTGGCCGCGCTCGCCTTCGAAGTAAAGGACGGTGTCGACCATGTGCTCCACCACCCGGGGGCCGGCGATCTGGCCGTCCTTGGTGACATGGCCCACAAGGATCACCGCGACACCCTTGCGTTTGGCGAAGGTGACGAGCTCATGTGCGGCGGCGCGGACCTGGGAGACGGAGCCGGGGGCAGCCTCGACCTGATCGAGCCACATGGTCTGGATGGAATCGATGATCGCAAGGGCCGGACGTTCGGCATCCAGCGTGGTCAGGATGTCGCGCAGGTTGGTTTCCGCGCCGAGGTGGACGGTGGCATCGGTCAGGCCCAGCCGCTGCGCGCGCATCCGAACTTGGGCCGAGGCTTCCTCGCCCGAGATATAAAGGCATTTCAGACCCTTGCGGGCGAAGCTTGCAGCGGCTTGCAGAAGGAGCGTGGACTTGCCGATGCCGGGATCGCCGCCCACCAGGATGGCAGAGGCCGGGACCAGCCCGCCGCCGAGGACCCGGTCAAGCTCGTCGATGCCCGAAGAGGCGCGGCTCGGCGGGGCTTCTTCGGTGGCAAGATCGGTCAGGGGGATCGCGCGGCCCTTGGCCCCCAGCGACTTCGGGCCGGTGGACAAGGGCGCCTCTTCGACGATGGTGTTCCAACCGCCGCAAGCGTCGCATTTGCCGGCCCATTTGCGATAGGCGGCACCGCAGACAGTGCAGGTGAATGAGGCGGTCTGTTTCATCGGGGGCGACAGTGCAAGGGATTTTGGGCAGCATCAAGGCAGCGATTGGGCCAGAGTCTTCGTAAACTCCGGTCCGGAGCCTTTGAAGGCTCCGGCGCGAATTCGTTGAAGAAATCGATGCTGGTCAAACAGTTGGCTTCGATTTCCACGAGATCAGGATCGAGGCCAGGACGCAGGCGCTGAAGAGATAGAGCCCCCAGGCGGTTTCCACCGTGACATAGCCCGCGCCCTTCACGATCACAATGTAAAGCGCGATCAGGAAGACATCGGCCATGGCGAGCTTGCCGAGAATCTCCAGCGCCGGAAGCGTCTTGGGCGACAGGAGGTTCCAGTGGAGAAGCGCCAGGCCGATGGTCTTGGCATAGGGCGCGAAGACGGCAAGGAAGGTGACGAGGAGGGCCAGGGGGGCGTCGGATTCCCACAGGGATTGCAGGCCGGTGATCACGCTGATCTCGTCCATCCCGAAGATCGGCAGGAGCGCTGCCCGGATCAGCGGGGCGAACCAGGCGATGGGGAAAAGGATGAGGAGGGCGAGGTTGAGGGTGCGGATCATCGGACGCTCTCGATCGGCCCGTCCGCCCGTCCGTGGATGAATTGCTGGACGTAAGGGTCTGGCGTTGCATCCATTTCGCCCACCGGCCCGGTCCAACGGATCACCCCGCCGTGCAGCATGGCGACGGTGTCGGCAATCGCGCGGACCGAGGACATGTCATGGGTGATGGTCATCGCTGTGGCCCCCATCTCGACCACGATCTCGCGGATCAGCTCGTTGATGACGCCGGCCATGATCGGGTCCAACCCCGTGGTGGGCTCGTCGAAGAAAATGATCTCGGGTTCCGCAGCGATGGCGCGCGCGAGGCCGACGCGTTTCTGCATCCCGCCGGACAGCTCGGCCGGGAAGAGGTCGGCGACCTCTGGCTTCAGGCCGACGCGGCGGAGCTTTTCGATCGCGACCTCGCGCGCTTGCGGCTTGGCCAAGGCTTTCGGGCCGCGCAGCAGGCGGAAGGCGACGTTTTCCCAGACATGGAGACTGTCAAACAGCGCGCCGCCCTGGAACAGCATCCCGAAGCGGGCAAGGAAGGCGTCGCGGTCGCCTTTGGTCACGTCCTGCCCGTCCAGCGTGATCGTGCCCTGATCCGGGCGCACCAGGCCAAGGATGCATTTCAGGAGGACCGACTTCCCCGTCCCCGACCCGCCGATGATGACCATGGAAGTGCCGGAGGCAATGCTCAGGTTCACCCCCTGCAGGACCCGGTTCTCGCCAAAGCGCTTATGGACGTCCAGAAGCTCGATCATGAGGTGAAAAACACCTCGGTCAGGACGTAGTTGGCGGCCAGGATCAACACGCTTGCCGACACAACCGCCGCCTTGGTCGCAGCCCCCACGCCTTGCGCGCCCCGGGCGGAGTTCATGCCGTGGTAGCAGCCCATCAGGGCCACGATGAAGCCGAAGACCGCGCCTTTCACAAGACCGGAGCCCACGTCCCAGGCCTCAAGGAAGTCGACGGTGTTCTTCAGATAGGCGGCCGAGTTGAAGTCGAGCCGGGTAATGCCGACCAGCCAGCCGCCCATGATGCCGATGGCATCGCCGGTCGCGACCAGCACCGGCATCGACAGGGTTGCGGCCACCACGCGCGGAACGGCAAGGTATTTCAGCGGGTTGGTGGACAGTGTGACCAGCGCGTCGATCTGTTCGGTGACCTTCATCGTGCCAATTTCTGCGGCAATGGAGCTTGCTACGCGGGCGGCGACCATCAGCCCGCCGAGGACCGGGCCAAGTTCCCGGGTCATGCCGATGGCGACGATGGAGGGGACGACCGATTCCGCGTTGAAACGCGAGCCGCCGGCATAGATCTGCAACGCCAGCGCGCCGCCGGTGAAGATCGCGGTCAGGCCGACGACCGGCAGCGAGTACCAGCCGATCTGCAGAAGCGAGGTGCCAAGCTCGCGCAGGTAGAAGGGCGGACGCAGGATATGGCCAAGGATCGCCGCCGCAAACAGCGCAACCCGGCCCAGGGCGGCGATGGCTTGCAGGACCGGACGGCCAAGCGCGCCCAGAGCCTTCGCCACGGGCGCGGACCTCATGCCGGGTGTTCCTGATAGCGCCGGGTGTAGCGGGGACCGAGTGCGGTCAGAAGCTCGTAGCCGATGGTGCCCGCGACGTCGGCAAGCGCGTCGATGGTCTGGTTCGGCCCGAGGATGTCCAGCTCGCGCGGGACCTCGGGCAGGTCGGTGATGTCGACGGTGATCATGTCCATCGACACCCGCCCGACCAGCGGACAGGCGGTGTCGCCGTCCCAAAGCTGGGCGCGGTTGGACAGGGTGCGCGGCAGTCCGTCGGCATATCCGGCAGCGACGGTAGCGATCAGGGAAGGTCGTTCCGCGATCCACGAGCAGCCGTAGCCCACGGTTTCGCCGGGCTCGACCTCGCGGGTCTGGATCACCGGCAGGGAGAGAGTGACGACAGGAAGTGCTGCGTCATGCGGTCGCCCACCATAGAGGCCCACGCCGGGGCGGGTCAGGTCGAAGTGATAGCGCGGGCCAAGGAGGATGCCTCCGGTTGCCGCAAGGCTGCGCGGCAGGCCGGTGCCGTCGGTCATCGCATGGAAGGCCTTCAGCTGCGCGTCATTCAGGGGATGATCGGGTGCATCGGCGCAGGCGAGGTGGCTCATCAGCAGTTCCGGCCCGGCATCGACCAGGATCGGGGCCACGGCCTGCCATTCCAGCATCTCGACGCCCAGCCGGTTCATGCCGGTGTCCAGCTGCACGCCGAAAGGATGACCGGGCAGCGACTCCAGATGCCGGGTGATCTGTTCGAGGCTGTTCAGCATCGGCGTCAGGTCGAGATCGTGGATCATCTCGGTATCGCCGGACATATGGCCCGAAAGGACGGAAATCTGCGGCCCCGGCCCAAGCGCCTGCCGGACGGCGGAGCCTTCCTCGGCGGCGGCCACGAAGAACCTGCGCGCCCCGGCTCCGGCAAGGGCGCGGACCACCCGGGTCACGCCAAGGCCATAGGCGTCCGCCTTGACCACGGCAGCGGTCTGCACGCCGGAACCGCTTTGCCGGTCAAGCGCGCGCCAGTTGGCGGCGACGGCGTCAAGGTCGATGGTGAGGGTTCCAGTGGCCATGGCGGCCTCTTTCGACCGGGAGGGCCTTGTGGTCAAGGGGAAAGCTGGGGCAGGGCGGGTGCTTGCCCTTCCCGCCCCTGCGCGCGACACTGCCCGGGTGGCGGGAGAAGCGACTTGACCAGCAGGACTGCGGGCGAGGAAGACGAGGATGCGGATCTTTATCTGACGGTCCTGTGCTGGATCGGGCTGGGGCTAGGGGCGCTCGACGCATTCCTGCAACCGCTGCCGCCGGGTCTGGTCTGGGCGGCCCTCGGGCTGTCCTATCTCAGCGGCGGGGTGCCGCCCCTGCGCACGGCGCTGGCCGAGCTGTGGCAGGACCGGCGGCTGGACATCGATCTTCTGATGGTGGTTGCCGCGTTCGGGGCCGCTGCGGTCGGTGCGGCGCTGGAAGGGGCGGTGCTTCTGGCGCTGTTCTCGCTGTCGCAGACGCTGGAGCATCGGGCGATGGGCAAGGCCCGCCGTGCGGTCGAGGCGCTGATGCAGCTTCGCCCGGAAACCGCGCTGCGCGAGGGGCCTGAGGGGGTCATGGAAGTGCCGGTCGCGGATCTGGTCCCCGGCGACCGGGTGATCCTGCGCCCCGGCGCGCGCGTGCCGGTCGATGCGCGGGTGACACTTGGCTCGGGCCATCTGGACGAAAGCACGGTGACAGGCGAATCGGCTCCGGTGCGCAAGGCCGCGGGCGATCCGGTCCACGAGGCGACGGTCAACCTCGATGCCATCCTGACGGTCGAGGTGACGCGGGGGCTGGAGACCAGCACGGTCGCGCAGATGATCCGCCTCGTCACCGAGGCGCAGGCGATGAAATCGCCGTCCGAGCGGTTTTCGGACTGGTTCGGCCAGCGGTACACGGTCGCGGTCTTTGCGGGATCGATCCTGTCCTGGTTCGGCTTCCGGCTGGCGGGGCACGACCCCGGCGATGCGCTGTATCGGGCGGCGACGCTGCTGGTCGCGGCCAGCCCCTGTGCGGTGGTGATCTCGGTTCCGGCGGCAATCCTGTCGGCCCTGTCGGCGGCGGCGCGGGGCGGGGTCCTCTTCAAGGGCGGGGCCGCGCTGGAAGGGCTAGCAGAGGTCAGGACCTTTGCCTTCGACAAGACCGGGACGCTGACCACGGGGCTGGCTGCGGTGACCAATGTCGTGGCACTGGAGGGGGAAGAGCCCGGTTTCCTGGCCCTGACCGGCGGGCTTGAGGCACAGTCCGAACATCCCATCGCCGCCGCAATCCGGCGTGAACTGGCCGAACGCGGGATCACGCCGGTGCCAGTGCGCGATGTCCATTCCCATCCCAGCGAAGGCATCACGGGATCGGACGACATTGGCCCGGTCTGGGCCGGGAATGCGCGGATGCTGGCGCGCATGGGGGCCACGATGCCTGCCGCTTTGGCCGGGCTGGACGACGGGATGGAAACGCTGGTCCTGGTCGGGCGCGGTCCCCGGGTCCTCGGTGCCGTCACGGTGGCCGACGAGCCGCGGGCCACGGCGGCCGAGGCGCTGCGCGGGTTGAAGGCCGAAGGGGCGGCGATCCTGATGATGACCGGTGACCGCGCAGCCGTGGCGTCGCGGATCGGGGCGAGCCTTGGCCTTGGGGCGGAGGAGATCCATTCGGGCCTTCTGCCCGCCGACAAGGTCAGGCTGGTGGATGCGGCCACATCCCGGGGCAAGGTCGCGTTCATCGGGGACGGGGTGAACGATGCCGCAGCGCTTGCGCGGGCGGATGTCGGGGTGGCGATGGGCGTCGCGGGCAGCGAGGTTGCCCTGCAGGCCGCCGATGTGGCGCTGATGGCGGATGACCTGCGCAAGCTTGCCGCCGCCCGCAGGCTGTCCCGGCGCACGGCACGAATCATCCGGCAGAACCTGACCCTGGCCATCGGAGCGATGGGCGTGCTGGTGCTGGGCAGCCTGTTTTTCAACCTGCCGCTGCCGCTGGCGGTGCTGGGCCATGAAGGTGGCACCCTGCTGGTCGTGCTGAACGGCTTGCGTCTTCTGGCCGATCCGATCCGCAGTCGCGCCTAGAACCGCCCGCGTCTAGAACCCGACGTCCGGCCCGCCCGTGCCCTGCCAGGGCCGCGCGAGGTTGCCGAAGCGGGTGAAACGGCCCTCGAATGACAGTTCCACCGTGCCGATCGGCCCGTGGCGCTGCTTGCCGATGATCACCTCGGCCTTGCCATGCACCGATTCCATCAGCGCCTGCCATTGCGCCATCTTTTCCAGCTCGTGATCGCCCGGCTTTTCGCGCTCGCGGTAGTATTCCTCGCGGAAGACGAACATCACCACGTCGGCGTCCTGCTCGATCGAGCCGGATTCGCGCAGGTCCGACAGCTGCGGTCGCTTGTCGTCGCGGCTTTCGACCGCTCGCGACAGCTGCGACAGCGCGATGACCGGGATGTTCAGCTCCTTGGCAATCGCCTTTAAACCCTGAGTGATTTCAGACACTTCCTGCACGCGGTTGTCCTTCGACGTGCCTTTCAGAAGCTGCAGGTAGTCGATGATCAGCACATCGAGGCCATGCGTCCGCTTCAACCGGCGCGCCCGGGCGGCGACCTGGCTGATCGGCAGCGCAGGCGTGTCGTCGATGTAGAGGGGACAGGCCTCCAGCGCCTTCGCGGCTTCGACAAAACGGCGGAACTCGGCCTCGGTCATGTCGCCGCGGCGGATCTGTTCCGAGGGCACTTCGGCGGCTTCGGACAGGATACGCGCGGCCAGCTGTTCGGCGGACATCTCGAGGCTGAAGAAACCGACCACCCCGCCTTCGACCGACCCGTCGCTGCCATCGGGCAACCGCCCGCGCTTGTGGGTCTTGGCGATGTTGAAGGCGATGTTGGTGGCCAGCGAGGTCTTGCCCATCGACGGACGACCCGCAAGGATCAGAAGGTCCGAAGGGTGCAGGCCCCCAAGCTTCTTGTCCATGTCCAGGAGGCCGGTGGAAATCCCTGCAAGGCCCCCGTCGCGCTGATAGGCGGCGTTTGCAACATTAACAGCGTCGGTTACGGCCTTGAGAAAGCTTTGGAAACCGCGCTCGGCGACGCCCTGTTCGCCCAGCTTGTAAAGCCGCTGTTCGGCCTCGATGATCTGGTCCTTCGGCTCGGACGCCACCTCGACCTTCGCCGCCATTGCCGCGATGTCGCGGCCGAGCTGGATCAGCTCGCGCCGGACCGACAGGTCGTAGATCATCTGCGCATAGTCGCGCGCGGCATAGGCCGAAATCGCCGCCCCCGCGAGGCGCACCAGATAGGCCGGGCCGCCCAGTTCCTTTAGGCCCGCGTCATCGTCAAGAAAGGCCTTCAGCGTCACGGGCGAGGCCAGCGCGTTCTTCTGGATGCGCGCGGCGGCAATCTCGAAGATTCGCTGGTGGACGGGATCGAAGAAATGTTCGGCCTTCACCAGACTGGAGATGCGGTCGTAGACATCGTTGTTGGTGAGAATCGCGCCCAGAAGCTGCTGTTCGGCCTCGATATTGTGCGGCAACACCTCGGGTTCTGCGGGCTTTACCGTCGTTATCTCGTTCATCGCTGCCTCCTGCCGTCGCCTTCTCTGCCCCATGCAGGTGGTCCCCGGCAATCCCGGAACAACCTTGTGGATAAGGCGGGGCGACTCGCTTCTTCTGGTGTGGTCGAAAACGCAGCCTACCACATTTCGGCAGAATCGCTGGGCAAGTTCTGCGGGAACGGAGTTGTCCCCAGGCTCGCCCACAGACCTGCCCACCGAAATCGGCAGGCAGGCCCCAAGCTCAGGCCGGTTTCCGCGCGTCCTGCCAGGCGCGGGGGGCGTTCAGGAAGCTTTCGACCTCTGACAGGGTGCTTTCGTCAAACGCCGCTTGTGCCCGCGCCTCGGCCAGCACGTCCCACCAGGTGCAAAGGTGGTGCAGCTTGACCCCGTGGGCGCCGAGCCGGGCCTCGGTATCCGGGAAGATGCCGTAGTAGAAGATCACCGCCGTGTGCCCGCAGGTGGCCCCGGTCTCGCGGATCGCATCGACGAAGGACAGCTTCGAGCCGCCGTCGGTCGTCAGGTCCTCGACCAAGAGGACGCGCTGGCCTTCGGACATCGCGCCCTCGATCCGGGCGTTGCGGCCATAACCCTTGGGCTTCTTGCGGACATAGGTCATCGGCAGGGCCAGCC
>Ga0208492_1002106_pt1 | contig 10445 bp, 12 predicted proteins | sample Subbioar_CSW14AB_FD_184820 | JGI IMG/M metagenome (GOLD analysis project Ga0208492, IMG submission 184820) | Serpentinite rock and fluid subsurface biosphere microbial communities from McLaughlin Reserve, California, USA - CR12Mar_CSW14AB (SPAdes) | ecosystem: Environmental > Terrestrial > Deep...
CGAGGTCGCGCACCAGCCAGTCGCATTTGTCCTGCCCGCCCGCCGTACCGACGACGCGGCAGCCGGCGAGCTTAGCGATCTGGCCCACCATGGTGCCGACCGCGCCTGCCGCGGCGGATACCAGCACCGTGTCGCCCGGCTTGGGCCGGCCGACTTCAAGCAAACCGAAATAGGCGGTGAGTCCGGTGACGCTGAGCGGCCCGATCAGCATCTCGAGCGGCGCCTGGGTTGTACGCTTCGCGAGGCGCCGCGACGGCAGCGCCGCGTAATCCTGCCAGCCCCAGTCGCCCTCGACGATGTCACCCTTGGCCAGGCCCGGCGCCTTGGAGTCGACCACCTCGCCGATGGCGAAGCCGCTCATCACCTGCCCCGGCTCCAGCGCATCGCGATAGGTCTTGCCCATCATCCAGGCGCGGTTGGCGGGATCGAGCGAGAGCAGGCGTGTCTGCACCAGCACCTCGCCCTCTTTCGGCACGGGGATCGCCGTTTCGGTCCACTGGAAGGTATCGGCCGCGATCTTGCCCTGCGGCGGCCGGGCGTAGAGCCACTGGCGGTTCATGGCTTCAATCCTTGTAGTTGGCGGCGCGCTTCTGCAGGTTGGACAGGATCGCCTCGAGCTGGTTGGGCGAGCCGATCAGCTTCTGCTGCTCGACCGACTCCATCATCAGGCCCGACGCCGCATCGGTCGCGACCGCCGCGTTCAGGAGACGCTTGTTGGCCCGGATCGCGTCGGGACTCTTGGACGCGATCTCCCGCGCCGTCTCGAAGGCCGCCGCGCGCGGATCGTCGACCACGCGCGTGACGAAGCCCATCTCCCGGGCCTCGGCGCCATTGAAGATGCGGCCGGTGTAGGTAAGTTCGCGCACAACGTCCTCGCGCGCGAGGTGGCGCATGAGCTGCGTGCCGGCGAGGTCGGGCACGAGGCCCCACTTGATCTCCATCACCGAAAAGCGCGCATCGGCCGTGGCGTAGCGTATGTCCGGTCCCAGCGCGATCTGGAAGCCGCCGCCGAAGGCCACGCCATGGACGGCCGCGATCACCGGCACCGGCAGTTCGCGCCATAGCCAGGCGCATTGCTGCGGCCGGTTGGCGATGCCGTGGGTGCGCTTGGTGAGATCACGCGACCCCGGCACCGCGGCATCGCCCTTGTTCATGGCGGCGAAGCTCGCCATGTCGAGGCCGGCGCAGAAGGCCTTGCCCTCGCCCGACAGCACGACACAGCGCAGGCCCTTCATGTCGGCGAGCTTCGCGCCCGCCTCGATGATGCCCTCGAACATGGCGGGGTCGAGCGCGTTCATCTTGTCGGCGCGGATCAGGCGCACATCGGCGATGCCGTCCTTGAGTTCGATCGAGACCCGGTCCTTCATTTGCTCTTCTCCGATTCGGATTTCAGCCACTCGCGCAGGCGGCGTTTCACTTCTTCCGGCTCGAGCCGCTCGGGCGGCGCCAGGCTGCCGTCGCGGCGCTTGGGCCACATCAGCAAGGCAATGCCGCGCTGCACGTCGGCGTAGGAACAGTCGTCCGGCAAGCGGTCGAGCAGCGCCCGCACCTCCGCCTTCACATCGGGTGCCTTCGTGTCCGTCATGCCTTCACCATGCGCCAGACCCCCTGCGCGATATAGACCGTTCCCAGGGCCAGAATGACCCATCGCGTCCAGAGATAGAACTGCTTGTCCGACATGCGGTCGAGGAACCGGCGCGACAGCGTGGTGCCGGCGACGGCGAAGACGGCGGCATAGGCCATCACCAGCCATTGCTCGAGATCGCGACCCGCCGGATTGTCGATCAGGGTGCCGAAATAAAGGACCTTGGTGAGATGGCCCAGCACCTGCGCCGCCGCCTTGGTGGCGACGTTGACCTGCCGCGTCATGCCGGTGCGGACATAGAAGATGTCGAGCAGCGGGCCGGTGACGCCGGATACGAGCTGGATGGCGCCACCGATGGCGCCGGCGAGGAAGGCCTGGCCCGGCGCCTCGATGTCCGGCGCGATGCGCCGGGGCAGGGCGAGCGCGATGAACGGCGTGGCGCCCACCGTCAGCAGCACCAGCGCCTTGTCAGGCACGAAGTCGAAGAACGAGAAGACGACAAGCGAGACCGCGGCGCCGGCGCCGAACTGTACGACGACGCTCCATTTCACATGGTGACGCCACAGCCACGCGCGCCAGCCGTTGGCCGCGATCTGGATCACGCCATGGAACACCATGGCGACCGGCACCGGCAGCACGAGCAGCAGGAAGCCGATCAGCAGCATGCCGCCGGCCATGCCGAAGATGCCGGAGATGAAGGAAGTCACGACGGCCACGACCGCCAGCGCCACCAGGAGAGGCAGGGAGAACATCGGCAGCGGGCGTAGCGCAGCGTGCATCCCCTGTCGAGGATGGGTTAGGGTACGCCATGACCGACACAGATCTCCTCTTTACGCCCGCCGTGAAAGCCGCCGCCCTCATCCGTTCGCGCAAGCTTTCGCCAGTCGAGTATGTCGATACCGTCCTGAAGGCGATCGACCATGCCCAGCCGAAGCTCAACTGCTTCCGCGAGGTGATGGCCGATACCGCGCGGCGCGATGCCAGGACCGCCGAGCAGGCCGTGATGGACGGCAAACCGCTGGGCCCGCTGCACGGCGTGCCGGTCAGCATAAAAGACCTGATTGATGTCGCGGGTGTGCCGACGCGGCACGGCTCGGCGATCTTCGCCGACAATCCGCCGGCCGCGTCCGACGACATCACCGTGGCGCGCCTAAAAGCAGCTGGTGCCATCGTCATCGGCAAGGCGAACAGTCCCGAGTTCGGCGTCAAGGGACTGACCGACGGGCCGTCGTTTGGCGTCACGCGCAATCCATGGAACCTCGAGCGCACGCCGGGCGGCTCGAGCGGCGGCGGCGCGTCGGCCGTGGCAGCCGGTCTCGGCCCGCTGTCGCTCGCCACCGACGGCGCGGGCTCGACGCGCGGGCCGGCCTCCTGCTCGGGCCTGGTCGGACTGAAAGCCACGCTCGGCATAGTGCCCTACGACACCTCGCGCGACGCCTTCGGCAACAACATCTTTGCAGGGCCCCTCGCCCGCACCGTCACCGACGCCGCCGTCATGCACGGCGTCCTCGCGGGACCGTCGTCGAAGGATCCGTGGAGCTTGGGCGCAACGCCGAAGCCGATGTCGGCCAAACTCGCTGGGCGCGATCTCTCGGGCGTGCGCATCGGCTACATCGAGCTTATGGCCAACCCGCGGCTCGCCGCCGACGTGCGCGCCAATACCCTGCAGGCGCTCGACGCCTGGCGCGACATGGGCGCCGAAGTCGAGCAGGTGACCGACAAGATCGACTGGATCGAGTACGAGGGCCGCGTGCTCTACCAGGCCGGCTTCGCCGTGACCTGTGCCCAGTACCTGCCCAAGTGGCAGAACCAGATGGACCCCGTGACGCTCGCCTTCATGGACCGCGGCGCCAAATTCACCCTCGCCGACTTCCGCAACGCCCAGTTCGCGCGCACGGTCCTGTTCCGCACGATCCAGACGCTGTTCGAGCGTTACGACTTCCTGGTGAGCCCGACCAACGCGCGCACCGCCCTCGATGTCACCCACGACGCCGCCAACGACGAAGTCGTCATCGACGGCGTGAAATGCGGCATCACCCGGCAGGGTTGGACGTCGTATCAGTACCCGTTCAACCTGACCGGCCATCCGGCTATGGCCGTGCCGTCGGGCTTCGGCACCGACGGGCTGCCGACCTCGGTACAGATCATCGGCAAGTGGGCGAGCGAAACCGACGTGCTGCGGCTCGGCGCCCTGCTTGAGCAGGCGCGGCCCTGGGCGCAGCACCGGCCGCCGGTGTCGTAGAAGCCCACATGGCGCTGTAACGGGAGGAAAAAAGCGACTTTCGCCTGAACCCTTTTGGCCAGGCGGCCCCTCTTATGAGTAGCGCCACGAAGAGGAGGCTTTGGTCATGCTGTTCAAACGCAACGTTCCGGGTTGGGAGCGCCTCCTGCGGACGGCAGGCGGCGCGGGATTGTTGATCGCGGTCGCCGCCGTGCCCTTGCAAGGTCTCGGCGCCTGGGTCGCCGGCCTCGGCGGAATAGGTCTTCTGGCTTCGTCGTTGATGGGGTTCTGCCCGGCCTGCGCGCTCGCCGGGCGGCGCCTGGCGGACAGGCCGTGAGCAGCCTCGACCGCGTCGACGCGGCCCTGGTCGAGGCGGCGAAGGGCGGCGACGCGATCGCGCTCGACCGATTGCTGGCCGTCTCGCAGCCCGATCTGCTGCGCTTCGCGCGCCGCACCTGCGCCAACGCCGAGGATGCGGAGGACGCCGTTCAGGCGGCACTTTGGCAGCTCCACCGACGCATCGGCACGCTGCGGGTGATCGCCGCCTTCGCAAGCTGGCTGTTCCGCATCGTCGAGCGCGAATGCCGCCGCCTGCTTGGCCTGCAACGCCAGACGATACCGCTCGATCAGGCACCCGACTCGGCGCTGCGGCTCGCGCCGGTGCCGCTCGACCTGCGGCGCGATCTCGGCGCCATGATCGCGGACCTTCCGGACCTCTACCGCGAGGTGCTGATCCTGCGCGACATCGAGGAGCTGACGGCGCCGGAGGCAGCGTTCCAGCTCGGCATTTCGACCGAAGCGGTCAAGAGCCGCCTTCATCGGGCGCGCACTCTGCTGCGCGATCAACTTCTGACATCGGGATATTGGCCATCATGAGCGACTATCAAAAAGCATCGGATATCGGCCTGGTGCCGCAGCTCCTCGCCCTCGCGCCGGTCGAAGGCAAGGCGTTCCTCGCCTTCAACCTCGCGGCCGAGCAGGCCGACGGCGCGATCCCGCGCAAGTATCGCGAGCTGATCGCGCTCGGCGTCGCCTTCACGACCCAATGCGCCTACTGCATCGACACCCACACGCGCCACGCCCATGCCAACGGCGCCACCAAGGAGGAAATCGCCGAGGTCGCCTTCGTCGCCGCCGCCGTCCGCGCCGGAGGCACGCTCGGCCATGCCTTGCTCAGCCTGCGGCTCTACGACGAGGCGGCCAACACGAAGCGGTGAAGGCGGTTGATCCCGCCGGCGGAAGCGGCAAACTCGGGCGTTCCTTTCCAGAGGAGGCCTTCATGCGCCGCCGCCATCTGCTTGCCCTGTCCGCCGGAGCCTTCGCCGCCCCGTCGCTGATCACGTCGCCCGCCCGCGCCGCGGTCGAGACGCGGGAACTGAACGGCTACCGCATCCGCACCTTCAACGTCCGACCTGGGTCGGGCTCGCGCGACGTGGCCTGCAATGCCGACGGCACGGTCTGGTTCTGCGGCCAGCGCGACGGCACGCTCAACCTGCTCGATCCGCGCGACGGCGGACTGAAGACGATCAACCTCGGACCGGGGGCCGCGCCGCACGGCGTCGTCGTCGGGCCCGACGGCGCGGCCTGGGTGACCGAGGGCGGTCAGAACGCGATCGCCCGCGTCGATGCCAAGGATCATCGCGTCCAGCTCTGGAAGCTGAATGGCGGGCCGGCCTACGCCAATCTCAATACGCCGGTTTTCGACAAGGCCGGCACGTTGTGGTTCACGGGCCAGGGCGGCGCGCTTGGCCGCTTCGAGCCCAGGACCGAGAAGATGCAGGTCTGGGACGCGCCGCGCGGTTACGGCCCCTACGGCATCGCGCTCACGCCCCAGGGTACGGTCTGGTACGTGTCGCTGGCCGGCAACTACCTCGCCCAGATCGATCTCGCCGGCGGCGCGCCGCGCATCGTCGAGCCGCCGACGCCGCAGCAGGGCGCGCGTCGCGTCTGGTCCGACAGCCAGGGCCGGCTGTGGATCAGCGAGTGGAACAGCGGCAACGTTTCCATGCACGATCCGCGCGACGGCAGCTGGAGGAAGTGGAAGCTGCCGGGCGACAAGCCGCGCTGCTATTCGGTCTATGTCGACGATCGCGATGCCGTCTGGCTCACCGACTTCGCAGCCAATGCCATCGTACGGTTCGACCCCCGAACCGAAACCTTCCTCTCGTTCCCGTCCGACAAGCCGGGTGCCAACGTGCGCCAGATGGCGGGACGGCCGGGCGAGGCCTGGGGTGGCGAATCGGGCACCAACCGCATCGTGGCCATCGACAAGCCGCAGGCGTGAACGAATGAGGCGCTGGATCCTGGCGGCCGCTCTGCTGGCCGCCTCCGGCGCTGCCCACGCCCAATCCTGCAACGTTCAGGCATTCGAACCCTGCAGGGCCTGCCACGCGCTCACCAAAGATGCCGGGATGAAGCCCGGGCCGCAGCTCGCCGGAGTAATGGGCCGCCCGGTGGCCGGCGATCCGGGCTTCGACTATTCACCGGCGCTCCAGGCGGCGCGCAGCAAGGGCGATGTCTGGACGTCCGAGCGGCTCGAACTCTTTCTCGGCGATCCTGAAGCGCTCTATGCAGGCACATGGATGGGCAGCCCACCCATCCGCGACGCGAAGGTCCGCGCCGACCTCCTGTGTGTTCTGGCCGGCCGGTGAGCTAAGCTCCTCCCAAGAACAACGGGAGGAAATTCATGCGCTTCATCGCTCTGGCTGCCGGCGCGCTCGCGCTGCTCGCCGCCCACCCCGCGGCGGCGGAATATCCGGACAAGCCCATACGGATCATGGCGCCCTATGCACCGGGCGGTAACATCGACGTCACCGCGCGCATCATCGCCGACAAGCTGAAGGACGTGCTGGGCGTGCCGGTGCTGGTCGAGAACAAGGCCGGCGCCAGCGGCATGATCGGCAGCGACGTCGTGGCCCGCGCCGCACCCGACGGGTACACGTTGCTGGTGTCGGCCAATTCACTGGTCGCCGTGCCCGCCATCTATGGCAACGCGCCCTACGACTGGCGCACCGCCTTCACGCCGATCAGCCACATCCAGCGCGTGCCGGCGGTCCTGCTGGTGACGCCGAACTCGCCGATCAAGACCCTGGCCGATTTCGTGGCCCTCGGCCACGACGGCAAGTTTGCGGTGGCCGATTCCGGCATCGGCACCACCAACCATCTGGCGCTCGAATTGATCGGCGAAGCCACGGGAACCAAATACACGCTGATCCATTACAAGGGCTCGGGGGCGGCCAGCATCGACGTGATCGCAGGCCAGGTGCCGGCACAGGTCGATCAGGTCAACGCCGCCATTGGCCACATCAAGGCCGGCAAGCTGCGCGCCATCGCCATTTCCTCCGACAAGCGCCTGCCGGAGCTGCCGGATGTGCCGACGATGAGGGAGTCCGGCGTGAAAGGCCTCGAGACCTTTACCTTCAGCACCTTCACTGGACTGTTCGGGCCGGCCAAAATGCCGCCCGAAGTGGTGGCCAAGCTCAACGAGGCGATGGTCAAGGTCCTGAAGGATCCGGCCGTCGTGAAGCGGTTCGCCGACCTCACCGCCGAGGCCTACCCGACCACGCCGCAGGAGACGGCGGCGATGTTCGAGGCCGAAGACAAGACCGTGGTCCCCCTGATCAAGAAGCTTGGAATCAAACCGGAGTAGAATCGAAGATGACCTGGCTGCCCCCCGCCATTACCCCGATCGTCCTGTTGCTGATCTCCAACGTCTTCATGACGTTCGCCTGGTACGGGCACCTGAAGTTCACCGACAGGCCGCTATGGCTGGTGGTAGTGGCGAGCTGGGGCATCGCCTTCGTCGAATACTGCTTTGCCGTTCCGGCCAATCGCTGGGGCCATACGGTCTATTCGGCCGCCGAGCTGAAGACGATGCAGGAGGTGATCACGCTCACCGTGTTCGCTGCCTTCTCGGTGCTCTATCTCGGCGAACGCGTGACGCTCAATCACCTCGTGGGCTTCGCCTTCATCTGTGCCGGCGCCTTCTTCGTCTTCAAGGGGCCGATTCCGTCCTAGTCCGCGGCGGTCGTCAGACCCGCCGGACGCAGGATCGCCTTCTTCGCCCGTTCGCCGGCACGGCGATTGCGCCGCTTGATCCACCACATGAAGAAGCCGGTCACGGCGAAGACCGGAATGATCACGCCGGCAATGAACACGAGGAACTTGTAGCCGCTGCCGAGGCCGATGCCGTAGTGCAGGGAGCGCTGCCAGGCGACGATCGATTCACCCGTCGAGAGCGTGCGCGGATCGAATACGTCGACCACGCTCTTGCGCCACGGATCGACGATCACGGTGATGATTGGCGCACCCTCGGCATGGCCCGGCCGTATCATGCCGATGCGCACGGCCTGGTCGGGGCGCGTCGGCAGGAAGGCGTTTAGGAAGCGTGCATCCGGCACGCGCTGGCGGGCAAGGTCGAGCGCGGCATCGAGTGCGATCGGCGTCGCCCCGCGCATCGGCTCGACGCGCGCCTGGAACATGGCGGCGCGCATGTCGCGGCCCGGCCACACGGTATTGACCGCCGCCGAGATCTGCTGCGGGAAGGCGAGATAGACGCCGGTGAAGTTCACCAGCATGAACAGCAGCAGGCTCCAGATGCCCATCGCACCATGCAATTCGCGATGGAGCCGCAGGCCCTTGGCCTTGCGGCGCACCGTGAAGGCCGCCTTCCATTGGCCGGGACGCGGCCACCAGAGATAGAGGCCGGAGCAGCCCAGGACGAGCAGCGCGACGCCGAGCCAGCCCACCAGTTCGCGACCGAGACCGCCGGCAATGAACAGGTGGCCGTGCAGATCGTGGAAGAAGCGCACCCAGCCCGTCATCGCCTGCTGCATCGCGAGCACCTTCAGCGAGACCGGATCGATCAGGATCTGCAGGCTACCGGCAAACGGGCTCTGCGTCGGTACGCGACCCTGTGCCTGGCTGGGCGCCTGATTGGGCACCTGGTTCGGAGCTCCGCCGGCCGGGGCACCGGCAGCGGGCTGAGGCCCGCGGAACTGCGCGCGCTCGTTGGCCATGCCCGGCCGCGACAGGCGCACTGCCGCGGGCTCGCCGGGCTCGATCGGCCAGCGCACGGCGATGGGAATGCGGCCCGGCTCGCTGCTCGCCGCTTTCGCCGCTTCGATCAGTTCGGAGGGCGAGCGCCACTCGCCGACCGTGGTTGCCGCCGGCTCGCCCTGGCCCAGCAGATGCTCGATGTCGTGGGCATAGACCAGCACCGCGCCGGTGACGCCCATCATCACCAGGGGCAGCAGGAGGATAAGGCCGACCCAGAGATGGAGCTGCTGCAGCCAGTATCGGAACGTACGGCGCTGAGGATTGGCAATGCCGGCCATTGAAACATCCAGAAAGGTGGGCTGGCGGCGGCTGGCCCGGTTGAAGAGCGCTATCCGGCGCCGAGGGCGCGCGCGATCTGATAGGTGGCGAGCGCCGCCACGTAGGCCAGCGCCAGCATGTAGAAGAAGGTGACCCACATCCATTTCCAGCCGCCGGTCTCGCGGCGGATGACGGCAAGCGTCGAGGCGCACTGCGGCGCGAAGACGTACCAGGCGAGCAGCGCCAGGGCGGTCGCGAGCGACCATTGGCCGGCGACCAGTTGGCCGATCTTGTCGGCGACGCCTTCACCGGCATCGATGGCGTAGATGGTGCCGAGCGCTCCCACCGCCACTTCGCGCGCGGCCATCCCGGGGATCAGCGCCACGTTGATCTGCCAGTTGAAGCCCAGCGGCTGGGTGAGCGGCTGGATCGCCGAACCGATCATCGCGGCCAGGCTGTAGGTGATCGCGGGTTCGGTCGCGCCCTCCGGCGGTTGGGGGAAGGACGCGAGGAACCAGATCAGGATCATCATCGAAAGGATCGTGGTACCGGCCCGCTTGAGAAAGATGGTGGCCCGCGTCCACAGGCCGAGCAGCAGTCCCCTGGCCTGCGGCAACTTGTAGTCGGGCAGTTCGAGCATGAAGGGTTCGCCGCCTTCCGAACGCCAGACGAGGCGCTTCAGGACGAAGGACACACCGAGGGCGCCCGCGATGCCGACGGCATAGAGGCCGAACATCACCAGGCCCTGCAGGCCGACGACGCCCCAGACGTCGCGGTCGGGAATGAAGGCGCCGATGATCAGCGTGTAGACCGGAATGCGTGCCGAGCAGGTCATCAGGGGCGCCACCAGGATGGTGGTCAGGCGGTCGCGGCGATCATCGATCACGCGCGTCGCCATGATGCCCGGGATGGCGCAGGCGAAGCTGGACAGCAGCGGAATGAACGCCCGGCCGTGAAGTCCCGCGCCGCCCATGATGCGGTCCATCAGGAACGCCGCGCGCGCCATGTAGCCGAAATCCTCGAGCAGCAGGATGAAGAAGAAGAGAATCAGGATCTGCGGCAGGAAGACCAGGACGCTGCCGACACCTGCGATCAACCCGTCCTTGAGGAAGCTGCGGACCAGTTCGGGCAGCGGTGCCTCGCCGACGGCCGCCCCCAGCCAGGTGAAGCCCGCGGCGATCGCCTCCATCGCCGGCCGTGCCCAGGCGAACACCGCCTGGAACATGACGAAGAGGATCAGCAGCAGGAGCAGCAATCCCCCCACAGGGTGGAGCACCACGGCATCGATCCGGGACGTCGCGCCATCCGGCCGGCCGGGGCCGC
>Ga0208492_1002108_pt1 | contig 10443 bp, 10 predicted proteins | sample Subbioar_CSW14AB_FD_184820 | JGI IMG/M metagenome (GOLD analysis project Ga0208492, IMG submission 184820) | Serpentinite rock and fluid subsurface biosphere microbial communities from McLaughlin Reserve, California, USA - CR12Mar_CSW14AB (SPAdes) | ecosystem: Environmental > Terrestrial > Deep...
GAGCTATCTCAATCCCCTGCGAGCAGACAATCTTGCAAACGCGGCGGTGGGGCACGAGCGCGGCGGGAAGGCGATCGAGGGGCTCCGGCACACCTATCCGGAAATGGCGGCGGCTGGTCTCTGGACCACGCCGAGCGATCTCGCGCGGATGGGGCTGGCGGTCGTGGCGGCGGCGCGCGGCGATGCTGGCGCGATCCTCGGGCCGGATATGACGAAGCAGATGCTGACACTGCAGATGAAGGACTATGGCCTCGGCTTCGCGCTCGAGGACAATGGCGACGGACAGGTGTTCGAGCATTCAGGATCGGACGAAGGGTTCGAGGCGCTGTTCTTCGCCTACACGGATGGCCATGGCGGCGCGGCGATCATGACCAACGGGCAGCGCGGCGGCGCGCTCGCCACCGAGATCGCGGCCTCGCTTGGCGCGGCCTATGGCTGGAAATACGGAACGCCGGACACGCGCAAGGTGGAGGCGCTGACGCCGCAACGCGCGGCGCTGTTCGCGGGCCAGTACATGGCCAAACGCGAGGGCCGCCCCGACCTGCCCCTGACCATCACGGCAGAAGGCGACAAACTCTGGATCGAGGCTGTGCCGATGATGCGCAAGCAGCGCTTCTACGTCGCGACGGACGCCACGGCGTTCGCGATCTCGGCGCCGGTTGGCCCTTACAGCGTGGACGCGGCGGGGCGCGCCGTGTCGATCCAGATCAATCCCAACACGGTCGCGGTGCGGAAGTAGGCGCGCCTACTGGGGCGAGTCCGTCGTGCTCAGCAGGCCGCCGAACGAGGCGAGCATGTCGCCGACGCGGTCCTTCTTCTTGAACGGCCGCGAGAGGAAGCTCTCGACCGTGGCATTGAACAGATCCGGGTTATCCAGCGGAACGGCGTGGGTGCTGTTCGGGAAGATGGCGAGCTCGGCGTTCGGGATGGCGTTGAAGATTGCCACGGTGTGTTCGAGGCGGATCAGGTCCTGGTCGCCGGCGAGCACGAGGGTGGGCGCCGTGATCTTGCCGAGCGCGGCGGGGGCGATGTTGGGCTGGTCGAGCATCAGCTGCATGAGCTTGAGCATGCGCTTGCCTTCCGGCGTGCTGGCGGCTTCAGGCGGGACGCTCTTCTTCATCTCGTCGACCATGCCCAGCGTTTCCGGATAGAGCGCCTCGAGCGACGGATTGAGATTGGCGGCCATGGCGACGATCTTCTTCACCTTGCCCGGGTGGCGGATGCCGAGCAGGAGGCCCTCGATGCCGCCATCGCTCCAGCCCACCACATTCACCGGACCTGTCTTGAGATGGTCGATCAGCGCGGCGAGATCGTCTGTCATGACTTCGTAGGTGAGCGGCGCATCCGAGCCGGTGGACTTGCCCTGCTCGCGGCTGTCCATCGCGATGACGCGGTAGTGTGACTTGAAATGGTCGATCTGCTTCACGAAGCTGCCGATGCTGGCGCCGTTGCCGTGCACCAGCAGCAGCGGTTCGCCCTCGCCATAGGTCTCGTAGTAGAACGTGATGCCGTCATGGGTGAACGTGCCGGAGGCGGCGGCGTTGGCGCCATAGGGGATCGGCGCGGCGGAGGTGGCGGCTTCTGGCGCTGGCGCGTCAGTCTTCGCGGCGGGCGCGCAGGCGGACAGCGCGAGAATGGCGGCGGCCACGGTCAGCAGGTGTTTCATGTGAGGCTCCCTCGTCCCGCGCGTAGTTGCGGGTGTGGAGGGAGCGGCGTCAAGCTACCAGGCCAGCGCTTCCTTCAGCGCCGTTTCAAGATCGGCGGAGAGCGCGGGGCCCTTGCCGTCGAGGTCGGTGGGGGCGTCGGTGGGTTCGAGGTAGCGCCAGCCCTGGAAGGGGCGTTTCTTGCGCGGCTTGGTGCGGATCAGTTCGGGGTCGAGGTGGATGCGGCACATGGCTTTGCCGTCCTTGTCCTTGACCTCCTCGAAGCCGATGAGGCGCTGGCGCACGATGATGAAGTTCTTGATGACCCAGTAGAGGGAACCGCCGGCCAGCATCTCGTCCGCGCGTTTCGGGGACATGCGGGTGTCGTGGTACGGGTTGGCGGCTTTGCCCTTTTTCTTCAGCTCGGCCATGCGCTTGACCTGCCATTCGGACAGGTCCTCGACGTTTTCCACGCCGACGCAGAGCTTGATCATGTGAAGCGCCATGGCGGAGAGCTAAGCGCGGTTGCGGCCTAGCGCAATACGGCGGTGAGTCCCGGGACGTAGTCTGCCGGTTTCGACGCCAGATCCTGCTTGCCATCGCCGGCGAGGCCGAAGGCGATGTCGGTGAGCGTGACCTTGACGGAGCGTTCTTCGGAGAGGCCCCAGCGGCCGCCTTTGGCGAAGAGATCGTAGCTCATCACGTAGCTGACGTTCCAGCGCTCGCTGTAGCCGAAGTTGTAGCTCTGGCGGTATTCCGAGACCTCGGTTCCGTCCTCGAGCTTCACCGGGCGCTCGATCTGGTAATCGATCCGGGTGACGTAGCCGGTCTTCGAATCGAGCTGCAGGCGGCCGGTCATGCCGCTGGAAAACACGGCGTCCATCGGGCCGTCATTGACCGACATGCGGTGCTTGAAGCTGACCGTCATTGCCTCGGGCGCGCCGGCGATGCGGGCGTCGGCGAGGCTGAGCCGGAGGTCATCGGCGAAGAGGCGAGCGTCGGCCTGCCTTTCGGCGCGCCAGCCTTCGACCACGGCGTCGAGCTCGTCATTGCTGCCGCTGGAATAGGTGATGCGGAACTTGTCGCCGGTTTCGATATAGGGGTCGTATTCGATGCGGCGCACGGCGTTGCCGCTGGTCAGCGTGGCGTGGAAAGCGGCGCGCAGGGCGGGGGGCGGCTCGACAGCCTGGAGGGCGCGTTCGAGCGCCTGCTCCGGTGGCAGGCCCGCCCACGTGATGGCGAAAAGCAGAAAGGCGGGCATTGCTCGCTATCCGTCTGCGCCGGAGGCGCCACCAACTCCAGCCGCCAAGTTGCGGCTGAATGTGGCTGGAATTTGCCGCCAGACATTAAATCGGCCGGACGGCTGCTCATTCCCACAATGACGCAGGCATGATGAACGAAGTCCGAATGCGATGTGACGACCCTTCCGGCCTCGTCTACGCGCTTGAATCTCCTGCATGGAAGGCCTAGGAGCGAGCCGCCTTGATGGTGACCTCTCTACTCTCGATTCAAGGTCCCACGCGCCCCAACCAAAGCGTCCGGCACAGCCTCCGGAGGAGATCTGCTCATGATCACGATATTTGGGATCAATGGCGGCAAGCTGGTCCCGATGGGGGACTCCCTTGAACGGATCGAGGAAGCGGTCTGGATCGATCTTTTTCGACCGACACCGGAAGAAGAGGCGCTTGTTGAGAGACAGGCTGGCCTTGATGTTCCAACGCGAGAAGAGATGCAGGAGATCGAACTCTCCAGCCGTCTGTATCAGGAGAGCGGCGCGGCGTTCATGACAGCCAACATCCTGTCACACACGGATTCGGACGATGTCGTGGTCTCCCCCATCACCTTCATCGTGTACGCCAATCGGCTGATAACGGTTCGATATGAAGACCCCCGCACGTTCGGGGCATACACGGCACGCGGCCAGCGTGTCGGCATTGCATGTCCAAGCGCGGGCGGCATCGCTGTCGGCCTCCTTGAAGCAAGCGTGGAACGGTTGGCCGACGTGCTTGAACGAACGGCGCACGATCTCGAAGTCTTGTCGAAGGACATCTTCCGTCCGGGTCACGCCGCTACCGCCGAGCCTGCCAAGACTACAAGCCCGCGCCGGAAGGCAGCCATGCGCGCAACAAACTTTCAGCAAGTTCTGGCAGGCGTCGGCCGAAAGGGCGACCTCGTCTCGAATGTTCGCGACAGCCTGATTACCATTCGGCGCCTGTGCACATTCTTTCTGACCACAATAACCGACCAGAAGGCGAGCAAGGACGTAATTGCACGCGTGAAGACGCTCGCACGCGACGTGGAGTCACTCTCGGATCACGCCACGTTTCAATCGCAGAAGGTCAACTTCCTGCTCGACGCGACGCTTGGCATGATCAACATCGAACAGAACAGCATCATCAAGATATTTTCCGTCGCAGCAGTCGTGTTTCTGCCACCAACATTGATCGCTTCCATCTACGGAATGAATTTCGACTTCATGCCGGAGTTGGCGTGGCCCGTCGGCTACCCATTCGCAATCGTAATGATGATCATGTCCGCCATACTGCCCTACCTGTTCTTCAAACGGCGTGGCTGGCTCTAGGTCGGCGCTACGTCACCGAACCCGACCTTATTCCGGCGCCGGCTGCAGTTTGACCAGCACGACGCCCTCTGCGGTCTGGGTTCCGGCGGTCGCGGCGACCTCGGCCACGACGCCATCGCGTGGGGCGGTGAGCGTGTGTTCCATCTTCATGGCTTCGAGGACGACGAGCGGCTCGCCGCGTTTCACCACTTGCCCGGCCCTGGCTTTCACTTCGAGCACCTTGCCCGGCATGGGCGCGCGGATGTCGTCGCCGCCGGCGAGGCCTTCGATGGCGGAGGCATAGTCGGGGCGGCGGAGCGCGATGGCGCGGCCGCGCTGGAACAGCACGGGGCCATCTGACAACTGGCGGACGACGCCGTAGACATCGACGCCTTCGACGGCGCCGGAGACCAGCGCGCTGTCGCCCACGCGGACGGTATCGAGCGCGACCTCAAGCTCATCTGCGCCGAGCAGGAGCACGTCGCCATCGGCGCGGGATTCGAGCTGCACGGAGCGCGCTTCGCCGCCGATGTCGAAGACATGGCTGGTGCGGGAGGCGCTGTTGATGCGGAAGCCGTCAGCCACGCCCCACGGATCGGCGGAGGCGGCGCCGGAGAGTTCGCGCAAGCCGGCGACGGCGATGGCGAGCATGTCGGCTTCCTCGGCTTCGTCGGGCTGGGTCAGCTCCTCGATATTGGCTTCGACGAGATTGGTGGTGGCGATGCCTTCGCGGAAGTCCGCATTGTCGAGCAGGTTGGCGAGCATCGCGGCATTGGTGGCGACGGGCCAGACTTCGGCTTCGCGCAGGCCATCGGCGAGCGCATCGAGCGCGCCATCGCGCGTGGGGGCGTGAGCGATGGCCTTCGCGATCATGCTGTCATAAGTGGCGGGGATGGTGTCGCCCTCGTCCACCGCGCTGTCGAGGCGGAGCGTGACGCCAGCGGGCGCGGACGCGGCATCCTCGAACGCATTGAGTTCGAAGACTTCGAGGCGGCCGGAGCTGGGCAGGAAGCCGCGCGCGGGATCTTCGGCGCAGAGGCGGGCTTCGACAGCGTGGCCGTTGAGCTTGATCTCGGACTGCGCGGGGAGCTCGCCGCCGGTCGCAACGCGAAGCTGCAGCTCGACGAAATCGAAGCCCGTGATGAGTTCGGAGACGGGGTGTTCGACCTGCAGGCGCGTGTTCATCTCCATGAACCAGAAGCCGTCAGGGCGCAGCGCGCCGGAGCCATCGACGATGAATTCGATCGTGCCCGCGTTGCGGTAGCCGACGGCTTTCGCGGCCATGAGGGCGGCGTCCGTCATCGCCTTGCGGACGGCGTCGGTCATGCCGGGGGCTGGCGCTTCCTCGATCACCTTCTGGCGGCGGCGCTGCAGCGAGCAGTCGCGCTCGAAGAAGTGGACATAGTTGCCGTGGCTGTCGCCGAAGACCTGCACTTCGATGTGGCGCGGGTTCTCGACGAACTTTTCGATCAGGACGCGATCGTCGCCGAAGCTGCCTTTCGCCTCGCGCTGGGCGCTGGCGAGCTGGGCTTCGAAGTCGGCCTCGGCATCGACCTTGCGCATGCCGCGGCCGCCGCCGCCGGCGATGGCCTTGATGAGGACGGGATAGCCGATCTTCTTCGCGGCGGCCTTCAGCGTTTTCACGCTCTGGTCTTCGCCGTGATAGCCGGGCGTGACAGGGACGCCGTGCTTTTCCATCAGCGCCTTGGCCGCATCCTTGAGGCCCATGGCGCGGATGGCTTCCGGCGGCGGGCCGATCCAGGTGAGGCCGGCTTTCGCGACGGCCTCGGCGAAGGCGGCGTTCTCGGAGAGGAAGCCGTAGCCGGGGTGGATGGCCTCGGCGCCGGTGTCCAGCGCAGCCTCGATGATGCGGTCGCCCTTGAGGTAGCTTTCGGCGGAGGGGGCCGGGCCGATCAGCACGGCCTCGTCAGCCTCGCGCACGAAGGCGGCGCCGGCGTCGGCTTCCGAATAGACGGCGACCGTCCGCATCCCGAGGCGGCGGGCGGTACGCATGATGCGACGGGAGATTTCGCCACGGTTGGCGATGAGGAGAGATGAGAACATGGCGGCAAACTAGGACGCGGCGGGCGGAGTTGGAAGCACCTTCCGGGGCAAGGAATTGCGTATTCCTGTGCCGTGGGTATGCCGAGTCGGGCGCGCGGCGCCCCAAAGCAGGATCAGTTTGAGCGGAAGCGATCTGGTCTTTGCCGCTTGAACCGCTGTCATCCCGGGCGAGCGCAGCGAGACCCGGGACCCATTGCGAGAGCACGACAGCCTGACGATGGTTCCCGGCTCTCCGCTTCGCTACGGCCGGGATGACAAGCAGAGGTGCGATTCAGCCCAAAGCGATCCCGCTCTGGCGACTCAATCCTGACCGAGTCTGCGCTGAAAACTCTTCGAATCGGGGTTGGTCAGCATGTCTTCGGGTGGCGGAAAGTGGCGCTCACAGTCCTCTGCCACAGGCGACAGCGTGAAGGACAGTCCGGTGCGATCGGACATGCCATTGAGGCGATCGAGCGTGCCGCGCACGGCGTCTCGCCCTCCCCATTCGTCGATCCGGCAGGCGTAGACCGTAACCCTGCCGACTTTCCTATCGGCTGCCGTGCTGCTCAGCCCGTATTCTCCGGATTCCGATGTGCGCAGGATGGCGACATAGTCTTTCCGGTCTCCATCGCAGCGGACGCCGACCTCGAAGCCGACGTCGCTGATGAACGCGGTAAAGGTCTGCATGCGCTCCACTAATGTGCAACGCGCCGTCAGCAGGTCTCGCTCTTCCCAATAGCTGTCGTTGAGTTCGCAACCGGCCAATGTTGCCAGTCCGGCCAGACATAAAAGGCGCAAGGACGCCATCGTTACCCCGTCAGTCCAACCACGATGATGGCGACGAGGAAGATCGACAGCCCGAGGCTGGCGAAGATCATCAGGACTGGCGTTCGCCACAGGGCGGAGAACCAGCCGAGGGAATAGCCGCCCTTCATCTGGAAATAGGCGTGCACGGGGATGGCGAAGATCCACCATGGGCTGAGGAAAGCCAGCGCGCCAGGCACGCCGGAGAGCAGCGACAGGACGATGAACAGGAGCGAGACGAAGCTGAGCGAATAGAGGATGTAGACGGTGTGATCGAACAGCGTGAAGCCGCGCTTCCAGAAGAACAGCAGCCACATGAAGGGCAGCGAGATGGGGACCAGCAGGAATGCGAACTTGTAGGCGGCGTTCTGGATCTTGTAGAGCGCCAGCTCGGGGTTTTCGAGCTTGTGGCCGACCTTCTTGTCGAAGTCCTTCCAGCCCGTGTTCACGACGATGTCGCCGCGCTTGTAGGCCTCGCGGATCTGTTCGTAGAAATCGCCCTTTGACGGATCGATGTTGTAGGTGCGGGTCTGGCCGTCCTCGATGACGACGACGGGCTCGGCTTCCTTCATGTCCTGGTTGACCGCGATGCCTGCGCCGCCGGTGAAGGCGAAAACGGCGAACATGGTGAAGACCACCAGCAGGAACATCGCCAGCGGCGAGATGAAGCGGGCGCGCTTGCCGTGGATGTAGTCGTGCGTGAGTGTGCCGGGGCGGAAGACGAGCTTCGGCAGCGTGCGCCAGGCGCGGGTATCGAAGTGCAGCAGGCCGTGCAGGAATTCCTCGACCATGTGGCCGAGCGTGCGGTGGATGTGGGCGGGCTGTCCGCAGTTTGCGCAGAACTTGCCCTCCAGCGCGGCGCCGCAATTGGAGCAGGCGCCGTGATCGGCGTGGGCCTCGCCCTTGCCGTGGCTGTCGATAACGGAGGCCGCAAGACCCGCCGTGACGGCGGCGCCGGCTGCTTCGATTTCCCCGCTCATGTGTTCGTTCCCTGCTTCACGCGTCCGCCTACGTGCCTGGGCGCGTGAACGTCTGGATCGCGTAGGGACAGGTTTCCCATCCGCAGGCGAGCATCTCGACTTTCACATCGACCGACGCGCCATTGCCGGGCGGGATCTGGATCACCGCGTCCGAGCCGGACATGGGCGCCTTCGCGATTTCCTTGCCGGACGGGCTGTAGGCCGTTCCATCGATTTGATCGCACGAGGGGCCGCAGATCACGGCGATGAAGGTCCAGGTGGAGGGATCGACCGTCACGCTGAGCGTCGTTGCATCGGCGCCTTCGAGTTCGCCAAGCATCACGCGGCCGAAACGCTTCGCGCCGGTGTCTTCCTCGATGCCTTCGATATAGCTGAGCAGGTCCGGGTCGATGTCCTGCGCTTGCTGGGCATGGGACCAGCCGGCCCCGGCCAGCGCGCAGGCCAGAAGCAGTGTCTTGCGGATCATTGTCTGTCCCCGTGTCGCGACGTGTCCCTCGTGGCGGAACTAGTGCGCCGGGCCTTTGGCCGGGTCAATCGGGCCATTGCGGTCCGCCCGCGGTTCGCGGTGGACGGCGGCAACCAGCGTGAAGCTGATCAGCATCAGGAGATACCAGGACCCCAGCTTGTCGAGGGAGACCGGACGCCAACCGCCGTTCTGGCCGGGATAGACCCAGGCGCGGGCGAAGGTTCCAAGGTTCTCGGCGAACCAGATGAACAGGGCGACGAGCAGGAGGCCCAGCAGGAACGGCATGGGGCGCTCCGTGCGGTCGGGCCGGTAGTAGAACATGCAGCGGGCGTAGATCAGGACGCTGGCGGCGAAGAGGCCGAGGCGCATGTCGGGCAGCCAGTGGTGGGTGAAGAAGTTCACATAGACGGCGAGCGCGAGCAGGCCCTGAACCCAGAGCGGCGGGAAGCGGACGAAACGGACGGACAGGATACGCCAGGCGCGGGCGATATAGCTGCCGACGGCGGCGTACATGAAGCCGGAGAACAGCGGGACGCCGGCGATGCGGAGGAGCGAGTCTTCCGGGTAGATCCATGAGCCGGCGCCGGTCTTGAAGATTTCCATCACCGTGCCGACGAGGTGGAAGACGAAGATGACGCGCGCCTCCTCCCACGTCTCCAGTCGCGTCGCGAGCATGCCGGCCTGGATGGCGAGGGCGGCGAGTGTGATAAAGTCGTAGCGGGCGAGCGGGGCGTTGGCTGGGTAGAACAGGAAGCTGCCGACGAGGACGGCGAGCATCAGGCCGCCGAAGAGGCAGGCCCACGCCTGCTTCACGCCGAAGGAGACGAACTCGAACAGGAAGTCGGTGACAGGCCCGCGCACGAAGGCGGCGCGCCATGCCTCGCGGCGGGCGTGGAGCCATGTCTCGAGCTTGAGGCGGCGCGACATTGTCCCCCGGCTTTGAACCTACCGCGCCCAGCTCGGTTTGCGCTTTTCGAGGAAGGCGGCGAGGCCTTCCTTGCCTTGCTCGCTGACGCGGCGGTGGGCGAGGCGTTTGGCGGTCATCTTGCCGAGGCTGGCGTCGATGACTTCGCCGGTGACGTCGCTGACCAGCGCCTTGGTGTCGGCGATGGCGGCGGGGGACGCGGCGTAGACGAGGTCGGCATAGTGCTCGACCAGTTTTTCCATAGCGGCATCGTCTTCGACTTCGTGATGGATCAGGCCGAGCTTCTCGGCGACGTCGGCTTCGAAGCGTTCGGCGGTTACGAAGAGCGTGCGCGTCCAGCGCGGGCCGATGGCGTTGACGATGTAGGGCGAGATGGTGGCCGGGATGATGCCGAGCTTCACTTCGGAGAAGGAGAAGATCGTGCCCTTCTTCGCGATGGCGATGTCGCACGCGGCGGCAACGCCACACGCACCGGCCATGGCCGCGCCGTGCAGCAGGGCGATGGTGACCTGCGGGAGTTCGAACAGGCGGCGCAGCATTTCGGCCATGCCGAACGCGTCTTCCTCGTTCTCGTGCACGGTGTAGTGCGAGGCGGCCTTCATCCATTCAAGGTCGGCGCCGGCGGAGAAGACAGGGCCGTTGCCGCGGATGAGGACGAGGCGGCATTCCGGGTTCTTCGACAGGGTTTCGAACGCATCCGCCAGCTCGGCGATCACCTCGGCGTTGAAGGAATTGCGCTTCTGCGGCCGGTTCAACGTGAGGACGGCCGTGCCCTCGGGGGACACGTCGAGCAGGATGTGTTCATACGCCATGGGAGAACTCCTTTTGGTGGAGGTTTAGACCCGCGCGCGGGCCGCGTCACGTAGCCAGATCAAACGCGCTTGATCTCGGTGACGTTCCGGTGGGCGTCGAGTTGTACGTCGATATCCGCGCGGCGGCCGCCGGACATCATGTGGCGGGTGATGCGCTCGAAATGCTGGACGAAGAGGCCGACGCGGAGGCGGTCTGTTTCGGTGAGATCG
>Ga0208492_1002109_pt1 | contig 10442 bp, 10 predicted proteins | sample Subbioar_CSW14AB_FD_184820 | JGI IMG/M metagenome (GOLD analysis project Ga0208492, IMG submission 184820) | Serpentinite rock and fluid subsurface biosphere microbial communities from McLaughlin Reserve, California, USA - CR12Mar_CSW14AB (SPAdes) | ecosystem: Environmental > Terrestrial > Deep...
ACTATATGAACATTTTCGAATCCGAAAGCTTTTAAGACTTTAGGCACCAATGTTATGCCTGTTCCGTGTATGGGTGTATACACAATCTTCAGGTCTTTCTGCGCAGCTACAACATCAGGATAGACACTCAATCCTTTTACCATGTTGATGTACTGAGCATCTAGTTCTTCCCCTATTATGGTAATATTGGTTTCCCCTCCACTCCACTTTACTTCATCTACACTTTTAATTGCTTCAACCTCGGTTATAACATTTTTATCGTGTGGCGGCACAAGCTGCCCGCCATCATTCCAATAAGCTTTATATCCATTGTATTCTTTGGGATTATGGGAAGCTGTACAAACCACCCCTGCCTGACATCCCAGTTTGCGGATAGCATAGCTCAATTCGGGAGTTGGTCTTAATGCTTCAAACAAAAACACTTTAATACCATTAGCAGCAAAAACATTGGCAGTTGTTTCAGCAAAAAAACGGCTATTATTTCTACTATCGTGCGCAATAGCTAATTGAATGGGGGCATTGGGGTAGGTTTTCTTTAAATAATTGGAAAACCCCTGGGTAGCCATACCAATGGTATACTTATTCACCCTGTTGGTACCAACGCCCATTAAACCTCTTAATCCACCGGTACCAAACTCAAGATTACGGTAAAACGCATCAGCCAGTTCATCCGGTTGATTGGCTTGCAAAGCGAGTATTTGATTTTTGGTTTCCTGATCATAATTACCATTTAACCAAGTATTTACATTAGCCTGTATTGCTGCGTCCATATAGATTGTTTATTTAAAATTATAAAAACTTATTTTTTAATATTATAAAACAAAAGCCCCAAGAATGCTACCTCCTGCTGTTTCAACCTGAATATGCTCTTCTTGTGTGGTAGCAATTGACAATCCCACAAAATCAGGTTTTACCGGAAATTGCTTATGCATTCTTTCTACCAGCACCAGCGTTTGTATACTGCGTGGATGAGCTTCCAATAATGGCTTTAGTGCATACAGTAAAGTTTTCCCACTATTGGTTACATCATCTATCAACACAATATTTGCTCCATTCAGGTCTACCTGCTCACTCAAAACCACGTCGGTAGGCATTTGCTTATTTAGCTGTACCGCAATGGTTCTAATCTTTTTGTTCAGCACCCCCCCCAATAACTTAGCCATTTCTTCCGCAATAATCATCCCACTTTGCTGGATACCTAATAAATATAGCTCCCCTGTTTGACCACTAAGGCTCTCAGCAATTTCCAGACTCATTCTTTTTAGTTTTTGTTGAGCTGCCGATGCTGTTAAAACGTATTTTCTTTCAGACATAGTATAAATTATACCTCAAAATAACAACAATAATGCATTCTCCAATTGTATTATCTTAGCGTATAACTTTCTTTATGCAGTACGTACAACAAGTTTTGTTTTGCATCATGGCCACAGGAGCCATTTACTGGTTTTCAAAAAAAGTGGCTGAAATCAGAAGAAATATTTTCCTTGGCAAAGCACAGGATTTATCAGATAATCCCGGACAAAGGTGGAACAACGTTCTCCTATTGGCATTGGGGCAAAAGAAAATGTTTCAGAATGTACCAGTTGCCATTATGCATTTTATCATTTATGCAGGTTTCATTATCATCAATATTGAAGTGCTGGAAATTGTATTGGATGGCATTTTAGGTACCCACCGACTTTTTCTTCCTTATCTTGGAGTAGTGTATGGCTGGCTTATCAATATTTTTGAGTGGCTGGCGGCTGGAGTCATTTTTGTTTGTGTCATTTTTCTTTCCAGAAGAAACTGGCTCAAGCTAAAAAGATTTATCAGCAAGGATTTAAACGGATGGCCAAAAACAGATGCTAACCTGATTCTGATTACAGAGATTGTATTAATGAGTTTATTCCTAACCATGAATGCAACAGATCAGATTCTACAAGACAGAAGTGTTGCGCATTATGAACCAACAGGAAATTTTTTCCTTTCAGCTCAATTAATTCCAATATTTGAAGGACTTTCTGACGGCACATTAATGGCCATTGAAAGAACTGCTTGGTGGATACATATTGCCGGTATTTTCGCTTTCTTAAATTACCTGCCTTATTCCAAGCACCTGCATATTGCGTTGGCATTCCCAAATGCTTACTATGCCAAGTTGGATGCTCCTGGAAAAATGAAGAATATGCCTGAAGTACAAAATGAAGTTTTGTATGCCATGCAACCAGAACTAGCTCCTGCCAATGCTGCTCCACCAGCAAGTTTTGGAGCCAAGGATGTCTTTGATTTAAGCTGGAAAAATTTACTGGATGCTTATAGCTGCACCGAGTGCGGAAGATGTACGTCTGAATGTCCTGCAAATCAGACTGGAAAATTATTGAGCCCCAGAAAAATAATGATGGCTACCCGAGACAGACTGGAAGATGTGGGCAGAAATATTAATGTAAATAAATCCTTTGTTTCAGATAACAAATCATTGTTGCACGATTATATTTCCGTTGAAGAACTCAGAGCCTGTACTACATGTAATGCATGCGTAGAAGCTTGTCCGGTGAGTATTTCGCCACTCGATATCATTGTAGAATTGAGAAGATCATTAATAATGGAAGAAAGCAACGCTCCTCAGGAATGGAATGGCACTTTCAGCAATATTGAAAATAACTTTGCACCATGGAAATTCTCTCCCGATGATCGTGACAAATGGGCAACAGAAATGGTATCTTAATTAAAACTCTAATACTATAAACAGATTATATGAAGATCAATACAATGGCAGAAATGATGGCAAATGGCGAAACACCCGAAATTTTATTTTGGGTAGGTTGCGCAGGAAGTTTTGATCAGCGTGCACAAAAAATCACAAAAGCATTTGCTACTATTCTTGATAAGGTTGGAATGAAGTTTGCCATTTTAGGAAAGGAAGAAGCATGTACTGGAGACCCTGCTAGAAGAGCTGGAAATGAATTTCTTTTCCAGATGATGGCTTACCAGAATATTCAGATCCTAAATGGCTACAATATCAAAAAAATTGTAACTACCTGTCCCCATTGCTTTAATACATTGAAAAATGAATATCCTGAATTAGGAGGCAATTACGAAGTAATACACCATACAACCCTATTGCAGGAATTAATTGATCAGGGAAAAATTATATTGAAAGAGGGCGGCAGTTTCAAAGGAAAAAAAATTTCCTTTCATGACAGTTGCTATTTGGGAAGGGCCAATAATATTTACGAAGCCCCCCGTAAAGTGCTTGAAGCATTGGATGCAGAGTTGATAGAAATGAAAAGATGTCGAACAAAAGGACTTTGTTGTGGTGCAGGAGGAGCTCAAATGTTCAAAGAAGATGAGCCTGGCAATAAGCGGATTAATATAGAAAGAGCAGATGAGGCTTTGGAAACAGGCGCTACCTTTATAGCAGCTGCTTGTCCATTCTGCAATACAATGATGATGGATGGTGTAAAAAACAGAGAAAAGGAAAATGAAGTAGCTGTGCTGGATATTGCAGAAATGATTGCCGAAAGCATGGCATAATTTGTAATTTTGCCTCATGGATATTCAAGCGTATAAAAATAATTGCCCGACAGACTTCAGTGAACAATCCAAAGTATGGATATATCAGAGTAACCGCTTATTTACCATCAGCGAAGCTTTTGAGATAGATAATATATTACAGGATTTTATTAGAAACTGGAAAAGCCATGGGGCTCCTGTAAAAGGATTTGCTAATCTGTATTTTGGCCAGTTTATAGTATTAATGGCAGATGAGTCTGCTACTACAGTTGGGGGTTGCAGTACAGACAGTTCTGTACACGTAATCAAAAAAATTGAACAATTGTGTAAGGTAGATTTATTCAACAGACAGAATCTAGCTTTTGTGATAAAGGATAAAATTGAACTATTGCCACTTGCTCAGTTTAATTATGCGCTGGAAAATCAATTCATACAATTAGATACCCCCTATTTTAATAATACAGTCGCCACAAAAGGCAGCTGGCTGAAAGAATGGATTATTCCAGTACAGGAAAGCTGGCTGACTTCCAGAATAAAAAAACTGGCATAGCTGTTGTCACTTTATTTTAGTGCCGTATACTTTTTTAGAGATAGCAGCCGGTTTTTGAACCATCCTGTTCAATTGAAAACTGATTGATATCCTGTAATTTCTGCTTCGGGTAGCACTGAAACTTTCCAATTCAAATCTTGGTCCGCTTGTAAATGACCGTATGGATTGTGGCGTAAAGGGATCAATAGCATTGAAAGATATAATCAATCTTCGGTCCAGCATTTTATGTTGAACCCCAAAATTGGTATTGATATTCGACCTGCTGATTCCCTGCGGGTTTGCAAAGCGATTAAAACGGGCAGTACCTTCAAAAGTCCAAACACTACTAGGTGAGTAGGTATAATTTACATTGGTATATAACGAACCTCCATCTCTGTAGAGATACAATTTCTTCTCATTTTCGCCATAGCGATTGTATGTATATCCGATACTGCCATTCATTCTGAATTGCTTGGTAAACGTGTAGCCTCCGAAAATGCTTGCTTCGTATTCATTTCGATCTGCAATGTTTAGCCAGGTAATATTAGTCTTCCCTTCTTCGGCCAAACTACGGATTGTATTAAATACCTGTGAAACTTTATTATAGCCAATGGAAGTATTTATATAATATTTCCCTTTTGAATAATTCAGGTTCCAATCAAAATTATGCGACAATGTAGGCAACAAGCCCGGGTTACCGTAACGTAAATTATAGGGGTCTGAATAATCTATATTTGGGTTCAGTTCACCAATACCAGGTCTTCTAATTGTTGCTCTATATACCAATGCAGTATTGAATTGTTTATTGAAATCTTTCCTCAATGTTGCATATGGGAGTATATTCCAGTAACTATTTTCTACATTGGCAACATTTCCTTTAATAAAATCAAAGGACATAAAAGTATATTCTGCCTGTGCACCTGCCGTAAGTCTCATGTCTTTATTAAATAACCAACTCAATCCAGAACGAAAACTGGCAATCTGCTGATAAAAGAAAAAGTCGTTGCTCAATAAATCATTCTTTATCAAAACACCATCAGACTTTCGCAGAAAATTAGTATTTAAGGTATTATGAAAACTGGAAGCATTGTAATTTACGCCCGCACTAAAATTGCTGCCCTTATGTTTTAACGGCTTTGTGTATTCCAACCTCCCAGCCCAATTACTATTTATATTATTAAAATACTGAGTTTGCGTGGAATCAATACCTGTGGGCACCATTCCCGTTACCAGAAATTGCTGATAGAAGTCTCTGTCATTATCGTTCTTACTTGTATTGGCAGAAAGAAACAATCTTAATTGTTCTGCAGAATTTTTCTTACCCTTCAGAACAGCAGAATATTGTATACCATGTGTGTACCCGTTCCCGATACTGCTATTCTCTCTATTGCTTATTTTATATGCTTCATTTAACCTGTTGAAGTTGACAAATTGATTGACACTTTGATTATCAAAATAATTCATGTTACCCTGATATACCAATCCCATTTGAAACCGTTTTGACCATTCCCAATCAAACTGCGTTCTAATATTGGGTCTAAGATTCTGGTTGGTATACTGATTGGAACTATTGAATTGATTAGTGGAATCTTTGTACCAATTGGCACGATAACTATACCCATTACCTATTAGTTTACTTGCTCCTAAGCCTAAAGTCTGGTTGTAAGAAAACTTTTTATTCCGGTAACTTATGTTTCCAGAAAAATTACCCTCTCCTCTGGTTCCTGCGCTCAAACTGATTCTACCCAACCAGCCAATCTTTCCTTTTTTAGTAACGATATTAATTACTCCACCAGCCTCGGATGCATACTGTGGTGGAGGATTGGTCATAATCTCAATTTTCTCAATTGTTCCTCCTGGCAGGCTCTCCAATAAATCCTGTAATTGCTGTGCGTTTAATTCAGTTGGTTTATCATCAATCAAAATTCTGGGCTCCTTCCCTTTTAATAATAATTTTCCGTTTGGATCATTATTCACAAGCGGTATGTTTTTGAGTAGCTCTGCCGTACTGGCCCCACTACTCAATGCACTCTCCCCAATATTATAAGTTAATTTATCATCCTTATTTTCGAATAAAGGCTTTTCTGCATAAACCACTACTTCAGTTAAAGTAGACTGTCCAGGAAATTTTAGCTTAATATCACCCAAATTAAAATCATAGCGCTCTGCTCTAAGGAATATACTATCTATTTGAACAGGTAATAAGCCAACAGCATTAATGCGTAAGGAATAATAGCCCAGGGGAAGTTGAATGAATTCAAAATTTCCATTTTTATCAGATACCCCCTGAAACTTCATTGTACTTCCAGAAATACCCACTAAAACCAGGCTGGCAAAGGGAACGCCTTCTCCCCGGGCAGAATCTGTAATGGTGCCAGTGATGATTCCAAGGTTGCTGAAACCGGATTTTGATGTATTAGACTGTGCATGACCAGCAACGGTAAATTGCCAGTATACAAAAATCAACAGAAGCACCCTTTTTAGCATATTGCAATATACCTAATACATAAAAGCGGCTGCATTTTCTGGGATGATTGGTTATTGAAGCAATTCTTTCAGCTTAATCTGCAGTTCTTCACCTCGCAAATCCCTGGCAATGATTTTTCCGTTAGGATCCAACAAATAGTTGGCAGGAATACTTCTGATTTTATAAAGCTGTGCAACCTGATTGTTCCAGCTTTGCAAATCACTAACCTGAGTCCAGGTTAATTTATCTTTTCTGATGGCATTCATCCAGCTCGCTTTATTATCATCTAGGGAAACACCTAATACGGTAAAATTTTTACTAGAATATTTCTTAAAAGCGTTTACTAGATTGGGATTTTCAGCACGGCAAGGCCCGCACCAGCTGGCCCAGAAATCAATCAATACGTATTTTCCTCTGAATGATTGTAAGGAAACCATTTTGCCCAGCGTATCTTTCTGACTAAAATCCAATGCCACTGAACCTACCTTATTCAAGTTTGCTTCAGCAATGGTTTGCTCAATCATTTTGGCAAAAATGCCTTTTTTAGCTGAAGGGTTTAATGCAGCGTAACGTTGCTCCAGGTCTTCGTTTCCATTTAATAAAGGACTTATGGCAAACAAGACAAAAGAGCTGACAGGGGATCCAGGTTTTCCTTTAGCGAACAAAGTAGCTTCCTGCAATACTTTACCCTTTGAAAGTTCGTAAAGTTGTATAAGTGAATCCCTTTTAAAACTATTCTTTTCAGGATTGATTTGTTGAACCAAATAATTCAGACGATCTCTGATTGGATTAAAAGTAGATTTGAATTGCTGATAATCTGATTCAACAGCTGAACCGGTTATAGTGGCAGCAGAAAACTGATTGAAATCAGCTGTTATGTTCACTTCATCATTATCAAGAAAAATATCAAGCGCCTCCTTGTATCCTACAAAACCCAATTGAAAAATATCTGGTTCTGCAATCGAACCTTTCAAGGTGAATTTACCATCTCTGACAGTATCTGTAGCAATCGTTTTCCCATCATTGCCATTCATTAAAAAAACCAACATATTGGGTTTTGCATTAGCAATATTCCCATTAATCTGAAATTTGGGTTGAGCAAAAATGGAATTGCCTAATAAGAGCAATAAAGCGGTCAGAATCGTTTTCATAGTTTATTTAGCGTGCCTAGATTGTAGAATTTGTAAGACTTCTGCTAAGTTATGCCCTTTAGCGTTAAGCAAAAGCAAATAATGAAAAAGCAAATCTGCTGATTCATTCAAAAATAATTCAGTATTGTTGTCTTTGGCCTCTATAACCATTTCAACTGCTTCCTCCCCTACTTTCTGTGCAATTTTATTAAGTCCTTTCGCAAACATTCTTGCAACATAGGATTCATCAGGGCTTCCATTTTTTCTAAGCGCAATAATTTGCTCTAAATAGGTTAAAAAATGATCTGCATGATTTTTTTCATTCCAGCAGGTATCTGAACCAGTATGACAGGTTGGGCCTTCAGGTAAAGCCTGAATCAAAAGGGTATCATTATCACAATCAACTGCAATGGATTTTAAATGTAAAAAATGTCCACTCTCTTCACCTTTGGTCCATAGGCGTTGCTTGGATCTGCTGAAAAAAGTTACTTTCTGTAGTTCCATTGTTTTTTCAACAGCTTCTGCATTCATAAACCCAAGCATTAACACTTTATGTGTCTGAAAATCCTGAATAACGGCTGGCACCAGCCCATCTGTATATTTTTCAAAATCAATTTTCATAATCAGTTATTTATAATCGTACAGGGATTAGCTGTTCAGACAAATACTTTTTTAAATCTGGCACAGTCAATTCTTTAAAATGAAAAATGCTGGCGGCAAGCGCTGCATCTGCATTCGCTTCCTTAAACACGGCAGCAAAATCTTCCTTACACCCAGCTCCTCCGGAAGCGATAATTGGGACTGGTAAAGAAACGGATAATTGTTGGGTTATATCGAGCGCAAAACCTTTTTTAGTGCCATCATTGTTCATTGAAGTCAGCAGAATTTCTCCTGCCCCTCTATCAACAGCTTCTTTAGCCCAGTCAAAACACAAAGTATTGGTTTTTACCTTACCCCCATTCAGGTAAACATACCAGTTACCATCTGATTCTTGCTTGGTATCAATTGCTAATACAACACACTGACTACCAAATGCCAAAGCCAGCTCATTTATTAACGCAGGGTTTTTATATGCTGCTGTATTCACAGATATTTTATCAGCTCCATTTTTTAGTAAGACCTGAACGTCTTCTACGGAATTAATTCCCCCGCCAACTGTAAAAGGTATATTGATCTCATGGGCAATTTTATTCACCAGCTCACTTAAGGTTTTTCTTTTTTCATTGGTTGCTGTGATATCTAAAAAAACAAGCTCATCGGCTCCTTCCTTTGCATAGATGGAGGCCAATTCAACAGGATCTCCTGCATCACGTATCTGTTCAAAATTGATGCCTTTTACTGTTCTGCCGTCTTTGATATCAAGACAGGGTATGATTCTTTTTGTTAACACAATTCTTCTATTTTTATTCTGCCTTCATAAATAGCTTTCCCTACAATTACCCCTTTACAACCAATTTCTTTTAATGCAATAATGTCCTCCATAGAACTCACTCCTCCGCTGGCAATAAAGTGCAAACTGGGGAATTGCCTGATAATATGGGTATACAGTTCAATAGAGGGCCCTTCCAGTCTGCCGTCTTTACTGATATCTGTACAGAAAATCTGCTTAATTCCTTTCTGAATATACTTCTCTATAAACTGAATTATCGTCTCATCAGACAATTCCAGCCATCCACCAATGGCAATGAATTCACCCTTTACATCAGCTCCCAGCAAAAATTTTTCTGCACCGTAATGCTGTATCCAGGAGCTAAACAAATCTGGATTTTTAACTGCCAAACTACCAATAGTAGCCAAACTTGCACCTGATTCATACACAAGCTTCAGATCGGCTTCGGATTTAATACCTCCACCAAAATCTATTACCAGAGAAGTATTATTGGCGATGGATTCCAAAACTTTCCAATTGGTTACTTTTCCGGCTTTGGCTCCATCCAAATCTACCAGATGTAATCTTTTGATTCCGGCATCAGCAAAGGCTTTAGCAACTTCTAGCGGATTTTCATTGTAAATGGTTTTTTGAGCATAATCCCCCTCAGTTAACCTGACGCATTTTCCATCAATAATATCAATAGCAGGAATAATTTCCATATTATAAAGCGATAAAGTTTCTTAAAATTTGCGCTCCTATTTCTGCACTTTTTTCAGGGTGAAACTGTACCCCGTAAAAGTTATTCTTATGCAAAGAAGCACTATACCGAATACCATATTGCGTGGTTGCAATGGTGTGTTCTCCTAAGGAAGCATAATAACTATGCACATAGTAACAGAAAGAAGCGTCTTTAATATTTTTGAAAATCGGGCTCTTCAAGTCTTCAATGGTATTCCAGCCTATCTGAGGAATTTTGTTAATTCCATCGGCGGGAGAAAATTTGCAAACCTTTTCCTCAAATATCCCCAAACAATCTGTATTGTTTTCTTCACTATGCTTACACATTAACTGCATACCCAGACATATACCCAAAACTGGTTGTTTCAAATGAATAATCAATTGGTCCAGGTTCCTGTTCCGGAGATAATTCATGGCCGTACTCGCTTCACCAACACCAGGAAAAATTACTTTATCTGCATGTAAAATTTGTTCGGGATTATCTGTAACTTCTGCCGTACAACCAATTCTTTCCAACGCATAAAGCACAGATTGAATATTACCGGCATTGTATTGTATAATAACTGTTTTCACTTTTTACAATTTAGGTCTTATCCGGCTAATAAACTGACTTGTGGCCGTTTCAATGTCAACTGCCTGATGTAGCTCTTTAATAAACGCGGATCCAATAATAGCCCCTTGCGCATATTGAGTTGCTGTTTCAAAACTTTGCTG
>Ga0208492_1002112_pt1 | contig 10430 bp, 10 predicted proteins | sample Subbioar_CSW14AB_FD_184820 | JGI IMG/M metagenome (GOLD analysis project Ga0208492, IMG submission 184820) | Serpentinite rock and fluid subsurface biosphere microbial communities from McLaughlin Reserve, California, USA - CR12Mar_CSW14AB (SPAdes) | ecosystem: Environmental > Terrestrial > Deep...
TGCAAAATCAGCCTCCCGACCCAACTTTTGGTAAAAAAGCTTGGCATCCGTCAAGCCCGACGGCATCCGGTGAACCAGCTTCATATCTCCCTCCTGATCTCCCGGTACCCCGAAATAGGGCCCGTTTAGGATTTTGTCCTCGTACTCGGTCTTGACGATCCTCCTTCCCAACTCATTGAAGTAGGTTTGGGGAAAAGCCTCCCCCACCAAGCAAATAAGCAGAAAACCCAGAAAATACCCGCTTTTGATCATGTCGCAAATTGAATTGAAAATCCAAGAAAAAAATATACCTCAGTTTCTTATGTATATAAGAATTTGATATATTCGAACTCAAACTTAACACCATGTCAAGCAACGCGCTGATCAAAGGAAGCCTTCAGACCATCATCCTCAAGCTACTCGAGGAAAATGAGAAGATGTACGGCTACGAAATCACCCAAAAAGTGAAAGAACTCACCGCAGGCGAGATCAAAATCACCGAGGGCGCCCTCTACCCTGCCTTGCACAAACTGGAAGCCGAAGGACTGCTGACCACCGAAATCCAGCAAGTAGACAATCGGGTCCGGAAATACTACAGCCTGACCAAGGATGGGCAAAAGGAAGTAAGCTCCAAGTTGGCCGAGCTCCAGTCATTTGTAGAAAGCATGCAGCGCATCATCAATCCGGGATTGAAGCCGGAATTGGGATTTTAATTTTTGAAAAATGAGGCAATTGAACCAATTAGAGCTAAAAGAAATCCAACGGTCAATTTTCCACAAGGAAATTTCCTCGGCAGAAGTCCTTGCGGAAATCTATGACCATTACGTGAGCCACTTGCAAGAATTTCCAGAGAGTGAGTTTGGATCCCAACTTTTAGATTTGGAGCAAAAGTTTACTCAATCATACTGCCATACCATTCAGGCTAAATTCAACAAATCGGTCAGAGAAGACATTAGCAAAACGCAGTGGTGGGTGCTTAAAAGCTATTTCTGTACCTCTCGGTGGATTTATGCAGTAGGGATTTTAGCTGTAATTTTTTATGTAGCTACTCAGACCAAGTCCCAGCAAGAAATCGGATTACTATTATTATCTCCTTTGATTTTATTGACTTTGATGTATATAATTTTCAACTGGAGAGTGGCTAAAAAAATCCGCCCCATCAAAAGCATTTTTAAAGAAATGGGAATTCCAATTACATCAAGTGTCTCTAGACCCATTTCTGAGCGGCTTTATTTACCTGTGCTACTTGCCCAAGTCCTGATTTATTTCCCAAGACTATTTTCTTTTGACTTGGATTTGGGTTCGCTGTTACCTGGAATTGCAGCAGTAATTACCTCCCTATTAACCCTGTATATGCTTTCTCTCCTAGAAGTATGGAAAATCAAATCCAAAACTGCTTTGCTATGAGAACTCTTACACCTCAAGAAATCTCCCAAATCGATCAACGGCTTGAAAGCCTGAAAATCCAGTATCTCGAAATCTTACAAGAGATTCGGGACCACTATTTTACTGAGTTGGAGAAAAAGACTGTTGACGAGTTTGATGCAACTTTCCAGCAGCTCAATGAGACCTTTGCTTGGTCAGTGGTGAAAGGGATGGAAAAGGAAGTTCGGAAAGCAACCAATCGACAGATCGGTCAGTTACAGCTGGATTCTCTGAAATTCTGGAAACTTGGCTGGAAAGAAAACTTAGTTTATACCTCATGGCTAGGGTTAATGGTTCTAGCTTTTTCAAATTTTGGAGTAGTAGGCTTGGTGTTCACCACTTCGATTCTTGCATTTATGGTAATCCTAGGAATTTGGCACAAGCTTGGTTTTAAAGACGCTTTAAATCTTTCGATCACAAGGCACAAGCCATTAAACAGCTTAAAAGTTGGAGTTTTCTCAAGAATGGGAGTTGCTTTTGGAATGCTCCCTTGGATTCATTTTGGAACCAAGCTAAGCTCGGATGATGCTATGTTCGATAGCTATCAATTCCTTTTAGGAATCATCATACTCTTAGCTACGCTATACCTTTTTTCATTGGTCAAAGTCGCTTTTCACCAAAAACTGAAACCGGCATGAACCTCTCCCTCGACCAAATCGCTACGCTCAAAAAACTCATTTCCGCCAAAGGGTATGAAGAGATAGATGTGCAGTATGAAATCCTCGATCATGTGGCCTGCCGGATCGAGGTGCTGATGTCCGATAATCCCAAACTGACCTTAGATGAAGCCTTTTGGAAAGCGCATTCGGAATTTGGGATTTTTGGATTTGCCGACTTGGCGGATTCCTATCGGGAAAATATCCGCAAGAAGTTTTGGATCCGCTATTGGGCGAGTTTGAGAAGCTTAGTCACTTCCTATCGAGTCGTTTATTTATTCCTCTTGGGATGGACTTTTCATTTGATCAGTCAAAACTTCACCCTATTTGGAGAACAATTGACTGCACCGGGTTGGGGATTAGTAGGACTGATGCTGAGCATGGTCTTTTTGGTGATTTATTACCATCGAATCGGTAAAAACTATAGAAAATACGCGACTTTCAGACATGCGCTGAGCTTTACAGGAGGGATGCATTTGATCATGCAATTTGCCCTTCAAGGATCAAAATACTTAACGAGTCCCGAAATAGCATTGAAATTTACTTTTCAGGGAGTCTTTGCCTGGTTAGCTATCATTTCCATGCTTATCGGCTGGATTTCCATATTCCTTTTACCAAAAATCATCCAAGAAGCTGCTGCCGATACCCAGCGATTGAAGTCGATTTACGAAGCATGAACTTTTGCTCTTCGCCGTGGTCAGTGTCTCCATTCACCGGAACCAATCCAACTTCAAGAACTTGGAACTTTTTTATTCCCCCAAAAAATCACCAGTGCCGCAGTCCCAAACATAATCAGGCTGTAAATCGCCGATGGGATCGTCATCACCGAATTGACAATCAACGTAGCAGCGATGGTAATCCCCAAGGTGCCATTTTGGATTCCTGACTCGACAGCTATGGTGAGGCTTTGCCGGAAATTCAGCCCAGCCACCTTTGCAACTCCATATCCCAATCCAAGGGTTGCCAGGTTTAATGCGAGAGAAGCAGGTCCCGCATCGATAAAAAACTGAACCAAGTTGTCTCTTTCCTTGACAAAAGCCGAAACTACGATCAGTATAAAAAAGACCGTTGAAAACTGCCGAAATGGAATTTCCAACTTTTTGGCGAGGGCAGGGACTTTCTTAAGGACCAACATACCGATCGCCACCGGGATAATCGTGATGACCAACACAGAGATTACCGTGCCTAAGATTTCAAGCTGTTGCTCTTCACCACCCGGGATAAAATAGCCGATCGAAAAATTGACCACAAACGGGATGGTCAACACCGTAATCATGGAAGAAAAGGCTGTCAAGGTAATCGAAAGCGCGGTATCTCCTTTGGCTAGGTGCGTGATCAGATTGGATGTAGCGCCACCGGGGCAAGCCGCCAAAATCATCAAGCCCACCGCTAACTCGGGAGAAAGCCCGAGGCCTTTGGCGATAAAAAAGGCGACTACAGGCAGCAGGACAATCTGATTTAAAAGCCCAAGCAAAACAGCCTTGGGGTAAATCAAGATCCGCTTAAAGTCTGACAAAGTGAGGCTAAGCCCCATCCCGAACATGATCACTGCCAATGCCAGTGGCAGAAATAGCTCGGTAAGAATGCTGGATTCCATGATATTTTGGGTTTGAAGTTTTTTGGGGTGATCAGAATCTAATCCTAGAGATTTGAATATTGGTCATTGATTATTGGTCATTGGTCATTGATCATTGGTCATTGGTTATTGGTTATTGAATTTCCCTTTCTCTTGCCGCTACAGCAGTCCTGCCACCGCAAACCCAACATACGTTCCAAGCGCATTCCCAAGGCTCCCAACCAGCATACCGGGTAGAAGCAGATCGGGTCGGTTTAAACTTTCGGCTGAGGCAATGGCGGTGGTATTCCCTCCCACATTTGCCTGCGAGGCTACTGCTATCACATCCCAATCCATCTTCAGCAGCGCCCCCACCCCGAAAATCACCAACCCGTGAATCAGAACCAGTAAACCCACAAACAGCATCAGCGTCCCCGCCAACTCACCGGTTTGTGCCAAGGCCCCAAAATCGCACAGCGTCCCGATCACAGCAAGAAAGATCAAGATCATAAAGAATCCGACCGTATGCTTGCCATACAGCTGCTGCACAGAAGGAAACTGGGCGAGAATCAAGGCCAAGGTGGTGAGAAAGATGATTTCAGGCACCTGAGGAAACCAGCCCACCAAGACTTTGCTCACCGTAATTCCCAAGAAACCCAGAGCCAAAAGGGAAGCCATGGAAGAAATGGACACGTATTCGATACCCTGTGACTTTTCTCCAGTATGTGCAGAAGCAAGTTTTTTTCGCGGAAATAACTTTTGCAGATACTTTGGCAGGATAAGCGTGGCAATGATCCAAGGAGTACCAATCAGATTATCCACCACCGTGGCAGCAGCATAGAGATTTCCGCTTTGGTTGACTTCATAATGCAGGGCAATCGCATTGAAATTGATCGAGCCGCCGATGTAAGTCCCGGTGAACATTCCCGCAATGGCAGGTGCCAACTCCCCAATCTGAACAGCCGGATTCACCAAAACCCAAGAAACTAATACCCCAATTACGGTAGCGAGAGAACCCAACAGAAACATCATCAAAAGTGGAAATCCTGCCTTTTTTATACTTTTCAAATCTACCTCCAGCATGGTAATGAAAATACCCAAGGGAGCGAGGTATTGAAAAACTCCATCATACACCGGACTGCCATCCATCGCACTTGGAATTACACCCAAATTCGAAAGCAAGGCGCAAATCAAAATCGCCCAAATGGGCATGCCGACAGTTTTACCCCAAGAAAATCGGGTCAACCATGTGGCAAAAAAAACAGCAATACAGAGGGTTCCGGCAATAAAGAGTGGCTCTTGGGTAAATGTCATTCAGGAAAATAGAAAAAATTAGACAAATCCACCCAAAGTGAAATTCTCATCTAAAAAATTTACAAACCGAATCAATCACAAATCCCAACTCCTCCACCTTCAAATACGGATTCAAGGGAAGGGAAAGCCCATGATTGGCTAGATTTCTTGCACTTTGAAAATCTCCTTTTGTCAAATAGGGCTTCAAATCCGGTACGATGGCAGGGTAATGAATAGCTGTTCCGATTCCCCTTTCAGCCAAAAACTGTTTCAGTTCATCTCGCCGCTGAGTCTGAATCACAAACAAATGGGCATTGTGATCCTCTCCTACTATATCTTCTGGCAAAATCAACTCAGAAATACCTCCAAAAGCCTCCAAATAGGTCTTAGCGATTGATTTGCGTATTGCCTGATTTTTCTCAAAATCCTCCAGCATGACATTCAGAAAAGCTGCCTGCACCGTATCGATGCGACTGTTTCTACCAACTGTCTCATGCTGATCTCGGATAGGCTGACCGTGATTGAGTAGAAGCCTCATTTTTTTCGCCAATTCACCTTCTTGAGTCAGGCACATCCCCGCTTCTCCGAGTGCTCCGAGATTTTTGGTAGGGTAAAAACTCAAGCAACCGATATCTCCCCAAGTTCCCGCAGCCTTGGTATGTTGAAAAGAACCAAATGCCTGAGCAGCATCTTCAATCACAAAAAGATGATGAAGCTTGGCTTTTTCCATCAGCAATTTCATTTCCACCATTTTTCCATAGAGATGGACCGGAATCACCGCTTTGGTTTTTGGTGTCACTGCCTTTTCCCAATCTGATCTCAGTAAACCTTGCGGATCTGTATCACAAAAAATTGGTTTCGCCCCAACTAACACCACCGTCTCTGCAGTGCTGACCCAGGTCATAGCCGGAACGATCACCTCATCTCCAACACCGATACCCAAAGCACGCAAAGCCAACTCCAACGCATCGGTTCCATTCGCACATGGGATGGAATGCTTCGATTTCAGGATGTCGGAAACGGATTGTTCCAAGGCCTGAACTTCCTTTCCCCCTGAAAAAATTCCTGCCTCCAACACTTCTGAGAACCGTGATTTTAGCCTTGATTTTAGGCTTTCTTCCATTCGGCTTAGATCAAGAAAGGGTATGTTCATCGAGGATTTTGGCAAGTTGGTGACTGAGGTATTGACGGGAGTATTTTTCTAGATCTTTTGGATCAACCTTTTTCGCAGAAGAATCCATCAAGGCCCTCAGCTGCCCTCTTATGGTTAACGCATCTGTATGAGCGATCACCTCCCCGGCACCGGCATCTTTTAGGATTTTGGCAGAGTCTCCTTTGGGATCACCCAAAGCCAGAACAGGCACTTCGGTTGCCAGATATTCAAACAGTTTCCCGGGAATATTCCCCTGGGCATTTTTAGTATCTGTCAGGATCAAGACCAACACATCAGCTTTGGCATAAAATTCAAAAACCTCACCATGCGAAACATACCCGGCAAAATGAATCCGCTCACTTAGCCAAGGGTCTTGCTTGACATATGCCTGAACCTGTTCGCTGACTTTGCCCACAAAAGTCCATTTCACTTCTTCTACTCCACCTTCAAACTCAGCCTTCAATGCCTCCATCAAAGGAATTGGGTTTCGGATAGCATCGATTATTCCTGAGTAGACTAAATGGAGCTTTCCAGCTTCTTTTTCTCCTGGAGAAAAGCCAAGAGGGATATCAGCCGGATCATAGCCATTGGTAAGCAGGTTGATTTTCCGACGGGCAAGCTTCTCCAAATCCCCTTGAAAAGTCGGAGAAATGGTCAACACTACATTGGCTTCTTTCAGTACAGTCTGCTCCAACTGCTGATGTTTTTTTCGGATAAAGGAAGTCATCGGAAGCGTGTCCAAAAACTCCCATTGCGACCAAGGATCCCGGAAATCAGCGATCCAGGGCAATCCGGTCTTACGCTTCAGTTCTCGCCCGATCAAATGAATGCTATGCGGTGGGCCCGTGGTAATAACGGCTTGAAACAGCCCACTCTGCACCAAATCTGTCAAAAATTTCACGGAAGGTTTCATCCAGAATACTCTGGGATCTGGGACCAATAAATTGGCTCTTGCCCAGATTGCTGCTTTCTCCAAGAACCCCTTTTCTTTTTGCTCCAAAAGACGTCCGGGATGAGTTTTGGTTTTCCCTTTCACTTTGGAAAAAAGTTGGTACGGCTCCCAAATCGGGAATTTGATTACCTCCAGCTGCTTGGGCACCTCTTTCTCCAGACTTTCATCCCTGAGGTCAAAGTCCGGATTTTCGGGGGTAAATATCACCGGTTCCCAACCTGCGTTGGGCAAATACTTGGCAAACTTCAACCAACGCTGCACTCCGGAGCCACCGCTTGGAGGCCAGTAGTAAGTAATGATAAGTACGCGTCGGGTCATTTGCTGAGTTGAAATTAGGTTAAGCCTAACAAAGTAAATCAAACCCTTGAGGTTTTGAAAACCACAAGGGTTACCCAAAAAAGAAAGGGGAAAGTTTTCTCTCCCCTATTTCTTCATTATTCATTATTCGACGTTCGGTATTCGACCTTATTCAAAAACCTTCGAGGTTTTAGAAACCTCAAAGGTTTTATTCGCCTTGCGCCAAAGAGTAACCTCTCACTCCATCGAAAGTGTACAGGTGCTCTGTCTTGATAAAGTCGAAGCCCAACTTTTCGATTTGCTGTAGCAAGTCCAACACTTGGGCGTGAGTCACCACACTGGCATCGTCGGTCTTGAATCGGCATCTCCAGTGGTCGGTGCAGAAAGTTTCCTTCATTCCTTCAGGGAAAACTTTCACCCCTCTGTTCGTGATCAAGTGCAGCTGAAGTCCGTTGGCATTGGCCTGACGAAGCTTCTCTCCAATGACATTTGGATCTCTTCCATCCTGATCCCAATCTATAAATACATCCACACCAGTCAATTCCTTTTTTGCTTTTGCCTTGGGTCTGAGTTTGGTGTCCATCGGCTTGATTTCCCCTTTTTCAAACTCAGCAGGAGCCATCGAAGTTGGCAATTGTCCCAAGCGCTCAATTACCGCCTGAGCAAACTCTTGAGTACCTACTTTTTTGGAAGAAAGTCCTTCCTGAAAGATGTCTCCGGTGTGGATTCCGTCTTCCAGAGTCTTCATCCAGGCATTGGAGATTTTCTCAGCGACTTCCGGCTGCCCAATATGGACGAGCATCATGATCGCTCCATTGAGCAAACCCGATGGATTGGCAATGTCCATACCTGCAATGTCAGGAGCAGAACCGTGGATTGCCTCAAACATGGCCACTTCCTCACCCACGTTGGCAGAGCCACCAAGACCAACCGAACCGGTTACCTGTGCTGCGACGTCAGAAATGATATCGCCGTACAAGTTGAGGGTAACGATCACATCAAAAATCTCTGGACGGTCTGCAATCAGAGCAGTTCCGATATCTATAATCTTGTGGTCAGTTTGGATCTCAGGATACTCTTTTGCGATTTCATCAAAAGTTTTGTGGAATAGACCATCGGCCAACTTCATGATGTTGTCCTTGGTCATGCAGGTTACCTTTTTACGGCCGTACTTTTTAGCATATTCAAAAGCATAGCGGATAATTTTCTCGGAACCTGGCTGAGAAATCACTTTCAGACACTGATAGACTTCATTGGTCTGACGGTGCTCGATGCCAGCGTATAGATCCTCCTCATTTTCTCGAATGATGACCAGGTCAGTCTTCGGGAAATAGGTCTTAATGAAAGGAGAATAAGCTTTGCAAGGTCTCACGTTGGCATAGAGACCAAATGACTTTCGGGTAGTTACATTGAGCGACTTGAAACCACCGCCCTGAGGCGTGGTGATGGGAGACTTTAAAAAAACTTTCGTCTCTCTCAAGGAATCAAATGACTTCGGCTCCATCCCTGAGCTGATTCCTTTGAGGTACACTTGCTCCCCAATTTCAATTACATCGTACTCCAATTGTGCTCCGGCAGCTTCCAAGATTGCCAGGGTTGCTTTCATGATTTCTGGGCCGATTCCATCGCCATAGGCCACGGTAATTTTTCTTTTGGAGGACATATAGTAGTTGTTTTAGTTTGAAATTTGCTGCCGCAAAAGTAATCAAAAATGCCTGAAGGGCTTGGACTTTCATACTAAAATTGCCTAATGGAAAAGATTAAAAATCTTGTGAAACAGCTCAGAACTAGGCCTTTTTGATTTTTCGCAAAAAGACAAATTTGGCATTGTAGCCCACTGACTTATATTTGCTTTCCCCTTACTTCAAGATTATGTCTCAATTTGTCAACATCCTCACAGAAGAAAAAAACGGAGTTCTATACCTGACCGTCAATCGGGAGGATAAAATGAATGCCTTGAATTTCGGTACCCTGGAAGAACTGAAAATGATCTTCGAACAGGTAATTGACGACAAATCGTTGAAGGCGGTCATTTTAACCGGTGCAGGTGAAAAAGCTTTTGTAGCCGGTGCTGACATCAGCGAAATTGCTACACTGAATGAAGTAAACGCGCGAAAATTTGCAGAGAACGGACAGGAGATTTTTGCCATGATTGAAAACTGCCACAAGCCGGTCATCGCTGTGACCAATGGTTATACTCTAGGTGGAGGCTGCGAACTGGCCATGGCCTGCCACATGCGGATAGCTACTGCCAATGCGAAATTCGGTCAGCCTGAAGTTAATCTAGGCATCATTCCCGGATATGGAGGTACCCAACGGCTCACGCACCTGATCGGACGAGGGAAAGCCAACGAGCTGATGATGACCGGAGACATGATCGGAGCAGATGAAGCCAAAAGTCTTGGGTTGGTCAATTATGTCCTTCCTACCAAAGAGGAAGCAATTGCAAAGGCTGAGGAAATCCTCACCAAAATCATGAGCAAAGCACCACTAGCCATTGGCATGATTGTGGACTGTGTAAATGCCGCATTTGCCGAAGAAAACGGTTACCAAACCGAAGCTAATTCTTTTGCCCGCTGTGTGAAGTCGGGAGACTACAAGGAAGGAACGACTGCATTTCTGGAAAAAAGAAAGCCGGTTTTCAGAGGAGAATAAGTCACTCCCTATTCGATGAGCCAACTGAAAAAACTTGCCGGACAGACGGCCATCTACGGACTGAGCAGCATCCTCGGCCGGTCCATCAATTTTTTACTGATCATTGTCTACACAGCCTACCTAGACAAGGCAGCTCTTGGGGCGTTTACCGGAATCTATGCCCTGATTGGCTTCCTCAACATTGTTTTCACCTATGGGATGGAAACTGCCTTTTTCCGATTTTCCACAGGGAAAAATCTTGACCCGGCGAAAGTATATCAAAGTTCCCAATCGCTTCTCATCACTTCCTCGCTGATCCTTGGGTCAGGTATGTACCTGTTGGCTCCATGGCTTTCTGAAGTCATGAATTATCCCGACCAAGCTTATCTCTTCCGCTGGACAGCTCTGATTCTTTCATTTGACGCGATATTGGCCATTCCTTTTGCAAAACTGCGCCTGGAAAATCGTGCTATTGCTTTTGCCGGC
>Ga0208492_1002113_pt1 | contig 10429 bp, 8 predicted proteins | sample Subbioar_CSW14AB_FD_184820 | JGI IMG/M metagenome (GOLD analysis project Ga0208492, IMG submission 184820) | Serpentinite rock and fluid subsurface biosphere microbial communities from McLaughlin Reserve, California, USA - CR12Mar_CSW14AB (SPAdes) | ecosystem: Environmental > Terrestrial > Deep...
GTCGAGTTCGCCGGGCTGGATGAAGGCCGAGATGTTGTCGTTGGCGTGGAAGCGGCGCTTGGCTTTCTGGATGCGCGCGCGGATGCGGGCGGAGACGGGCTCGCCCGACCCGGCGGGCGTGGCGGGTTCGGCGCGAGGAACTGGCGGTTTTGCGCGGTCGCTCATGCGAGCATCCTTCCATGGGCAGACTGGACTGTCTTTGGATATCGTCCGTCTGGCTCTGCCTGATTGTTCTAGGGCGAGATTTCGTTGCCGTCCCATCCAATCAACCGGCCGGATGCATCCGGTCGCAGACTGTCGAGTACGGCGAGAAGCTGGCGGGCGGCGGTCTCAGGCGTGAAGCGTTTTTCAGGAGGGGTGGCAGCCTGGAAGGGACGCGACAGGGGCGTATCCACCGTGCCCGGGTGTAGGGCGACGCAGACGCCGTGCGGATGGGTGCGAGCTAGTTCCACGGATAGGGTGCGCACAAGCTGGTTCAACGCGGCCTTGGAAGCGCGGTAGCTGTGCCATCCACCCAGCCGGTTGTCGGAAATCGATCCGACCTTTGCCGAAAGCACGGCGAACAGGCTTCGACGATTGCGAGGGAGCTTCGGGAGCAGGTGCCGGGCGATCAGTGCGGGGCCGATTGTGTTGATGGCAAAGGCTTGCTGCATCTGTCCCTCGCCGAGGGCGCGTAGGGATTTTTCAGGGGTCAGGCAATTGTTCTGCAGGACGCCAGTGGCGACGATGACGAGATCAGGTGAGCCGATGGTTTCGGCAGACGCGGCGATTGATGCGGCATCTGTCAGATCGAAATGAAAGTGCGTCGCCTTTGCGAGGCCGAGCGCGATCTCGCGGCGGGATCCGGCGTGGATGTGGGCGCAGCGCGGATCAACTCCGAGCAAGTCGACGAACGCCCGGCCAATACCGCCGGAGGCGCCAAATACAGCCGCACGGTAACCATCAGGGAGCGAAGCGAGGCTCATCCTCCGACATCCCCTTCGCCCAGGGGCGATCCGGTGCGAAGTGGCGACCGTAAAAAAGGGGCGTGGCGAGGGCTCATGACCCTCATACGTGTGAACGCTCCGGGAAGTTTAGCCGGATCAACAATACTTCGCTGCGCGAGGCGGATGATGGGCAGAAAAAGCCAGGACAAACCGGCCCGGTCACGGACAGCCAAGGCAGACCTGCCATCCAAACCATGCGCCGGATGTGGCCGGGCGTTCTCCTGGCGCAAGAAATGGGAGCAATGCTGGGACGAAGTGCGCTTCTGCTCGGATCGCTGCAGGCGGGAACGGCGTGGCGGGACGTCGCGGCTGGTGTGAGGACGGCGGGCGGTCGGCAAACTGCATGAATCGAGGGGGCATCTGCCGGCTTTGAGCCAGCCTTTGGGCCGGTAGATCCAGCGCCCGTGGCCCGGCCAGCGCGGGTTGAATCCGCCGCAGGCCGCCCCCATTTGGCGCGGATGCGCACACATGATAGCTCCCCGGACATGGCCAATACCCCTATTCTCCATGATCCCCTCGGCGCGGGCGACGATTTCGTCGCCACGTTCCAGATCGAGGACACCTCGGTTCGCGGCCGCATTGCGCGGCTGGGCGATGGCGTGCTCGATCCGATCCTGAAGCGGCACGATTATCCGCGCTGGGCTGCCTACCTGCTGGGTGAGGCGGTGACGCTGGCCGTGCTGGTTTCGGCGTCGCTGAAGTTCGACGGCAAGGTGACCGTGCAGGCGCAAGGCGAGGGCCCGGTGTCGCTGATGGTGGCCGAGGCGCGCTCCGATGGCGGCGTGCGTGGCTACCTGCGCCTGAACAAGGAGAAGTGGGATTTCGTCGATCGCGTGAACAAGGGCCAGCGCCCGCACATTCCGCAGGCCCTTGGCCGCGGCGTGATGGCGCTGATGCTGCAGCCGAACGACCCGAACCAGGCGCCGTGGCAATCCATGGTGCCGATCGAGGGCGCGACGCTGTCCGATTGCGCGCAGATGTGGTTCTCGCAATCCGAGCAGGTGCCGACGCGCGTGCGACTGGCGGTGGCGGAAATTTCCGAACCCGGCGGCACGAAGCGCTGGCGCTCGGGCGGCGCGATGATCCAGCAGGTTGCGGGCGACGCCGCGCGCGGCTCGACCGATGAGCCGTGGGACAATGCTCGCCATCTGTTCGACACGGTCGAGGATATCGAGCTGGTCGATCCGGACGTGTCGTCGGCGACGCTGCTGTTCCGCCTGTTCCACGAGAACGGCGTGCGGCTGGAGCCGCCGAAGCCGCTGACGGACAAGTGCACCTGTTCGGACGAGAAGCTGCTCGCCACGCTGCGCCAGATGCCGAAGGCCGAGATCCTCGATCTCGCCAAGGACGAAGGCGCGGTGACGGCGGACTGCCAGTTCTGCGGCCGGCTCTACCGGTTCCCGGTGGAGTCGATCTGAGCGGAAACGCTAGAGTCCTAACAAACCCTGCCTTGCCGTTAACCGGCCAGACAGACCTGACGGTTATCATGCGCTCCAGTTCCGGAGCGTGTGATGTCGAACGTGCAGGCCAGATTGGTCGGACAGCGTGTTCCCGCCGTGCGCGTGGGCGAGATGGTCGATGGCCAGCTTCGCACCGTGCGCATGCCGGAGCTGATCGGCATGGGGTCCGCCGTGATCGTCGGCGTGCCGGCAGCGTTCTCGCCTGTCTGTTCCGAGAAGCACCTGCCGAGCCTTGTCCGCAACGCGGACAGGCTGCGGCAGGCAGGCGTCGGGCAGCTTGTTTGCGTGGTGACGGATAATCCGTGGGCCATTGACGCATGGGCGAAGGTGGTCGATCCGGCGCACAAGGTGCGGTTCCTGTCGGACGGCAATCTGAGCTTCACGCGCGCGCTGACGGTGTCGACGCATGAGCCGAAGTACTTTCTGGGCGAACGGTCGGAACGCTACATGCTGACCGTGCGTAGCGGGTTGATCGAGAGCGTGCGGGTGGAAGACCACATCGCCAACATTTCCTGCACCGAGCCGGACGACTTCGTGCTCGAGGAAGTCTGAGCGAACCTGTTCCCTGAAAAGCAAATGGCCGCCGCGGACGGGGTCCGCGGCGGCAGGTTGCATGGTCTATCCCTACAGGAGGAGTCGCGAGGGCGTCGCCATGTATTGTGCGTCACTTGCGTTTCAGCACCTCCCTGATGCGGGAAACGTCCGTGCCGATACGCGTGAAAGACATCCAGGCGCCGGTTGCGCAGGCAATGGTGACGACCGCCAGCAGGATCAGCGTGACGATGTCCCAGACGGGGCGGCTGCGGATGAAGGCGAGGTCGAGATTGTGCATGGCGTTGAGGGCCCAGCGGTAGCGCTGTGTCGTGCCATCCGCGAGCTGGCGCACTTCGCCGCTCTGTTCACCGACATAGATGCGGGTCTGTTCAGGATCGCTGAGGGTGATGCGGTAGACGGGCAGTTCGACGACGCGTTTGTGCCCGTAATAGTAGTCGTCCTCCGCCGTCATGACGTCGACCGTGCCGCTGGCGAGGAGACCACCCTTGGCGGCGAGGCTGCTGTCGAGTTCTGCGCGGTCGAACGGCGCGCGGGCGTGGAGGCCGAAACGGACTTCAGCGCCGTCGGACTGCTGGGCGAAGACGCGGGGCTGACCGAGCAGCGGGGCGGAGCGGATGGAGACGAGATTGGCGGTCTCGTCGGCTTTCACGGTGTTGATGGCGGTCTGCATGTCGGCCCAGGTCATCGCGCCGCCGACGTCGCGGCGGCTGACGGCGCCTTCGCTTTCGAGCAGGCCCCAGGGCGACATCGTCATCAGGCCGCTGAACGTCCAGGTGAGGACGAGGACGCCGGCGAATGTGCCGAAGACATGGTGCCACATCCACATCGGGCGATTGCGATAGGGCCACCACTTGCCGGACTTTCCGCGCAGGCGACTGAAGCCGATCACCATGCCCGTGATGACGAGGAAGCAGCCGATGGTGGAGGACCAGACGACGACCTCGTTCCACAGCGGGCCGTTGTCGCGGAGGAGGGTGGGATAGAGCCAGTGCGGGATCGCGCCGAGCCAGTTCCAGAAGCGCTCGTGGCCGGTGACGTCCTGCACGATCTCGCCGGTCTTGCCGTTCACGTAGAGCCAGGTTTCGGCGGGGTCGTTGAAGACAGCGCGGTAAAGCGGCTGCCAGCGTTTGGCGCCCTGCACGGACCACTGGTCGACGGTGAGCGTGCCGAGCTCGGTGATCTCGCCCTTGATGCCGCTGTTGGCGGCCCAGGTCTGGGCGGCCTGTTTCACGGCAGCTTCGGAGAGGGGCGTGAGTTCAGCGCCGGTGGCGAGATCGTAGGTTTTCGGGCCTTCGTCGCCGATCAGGCGCAGGACGAGCGCGCCGTTGAGCATCTCGACGCGATAGCTCATCGCGGTCGAGTCCGCGGCGAGGGGGAGTTCAGCCACAGCTTTGGAAAGATCGAGCGGCGACAGCCCGGCCTGACGCTCTTCCGGCGTCGTGAAGGGGAAGGGCTGGTACATCATGACGAAGCCGGAGAGGCACCAGATCGTCATGATGACGCCCAGCACCACGCCGACATACCGATGCACAACGATGATCGACTTCAGGATCATGTGTCTGTCCGTGTCCCCGCTTCCGGTGGGGAGGAAGCCGGAAGCGGGGGCGCCACGACCTAGAATGCGTAGCTGTAAGTGACGTGGAAGGTCTGCGGGACGCCGCGCGTGCGGAACAGGAAGCGCGGCGCCGTGTCGATGTTGGCGACCGGACCCGAGGACCCGACGGCCGTGGCGTAGTCTTCGTCGAACGCGTTTTCGAGGCGCGCCGTGAGCTTGTGCTTCTTGTCCGCGTCGATGAAGACGTGGGCGGCGACGTCCACGACCATGTAGTCGCCATAGTTGACCGGGCCGCCGAGCGGGTGATCCGTCGACGCCGTGAGGTTCGCCGTGTTGAGTTCGCCGACCCACAGCGCGTTGATTTCGGCGCCCCAGCTGTCGGCGTCATAGCCGCCGCCGACCTTGGCGAAGGAGCGCGGCACGCGGGCGATCTGCGCGCCGCCGGATTCGGTCTTCGCGTCCGTATAGCTCGCGATGGCCGAGAAGCCGTTCTTGAAGTCGACCGCGCCCTGCAGTTCGAAGCCGCGCACTTCCACCGTGCCCGGAAGGTTGTTGTAGAAGCCTTCGTCGTAGGCGGTGACGGGCACGGTCGGGAACAGGATCGCGCAGTCCTGCGCGGGCGTGTAGCCCGTGTCGCCCGGCGACAGGCAATCCGAGAACTGGATGCGGTTGTCGATGTCGCGCGAGAACCAGGTGGCCTGCCATGTGACGGCCGGTCCGAGATCGAGATTGCCGCCGAGGCCGATGTTGAGGTTGTCGGCTTCTTCCGGCTTCAGGTTCGGGTTGCCGATGGTGGAGAAGGGGTCGATGGCGTGCAGCTGCTCGGCGGTCGGCAGCAGGAAGCTGGCGCCGATGACGCCTTCGGCATAGAGCCAGTCGGTGAAGTTGTAGCGGCCGGAGACGTTCCAGACAGTGGAGTCGGAGCCGCCGGCATCGTTGTAGCGGACGCCCGCCGCGAAGGTGGCGTTCTTGATCAGCTGGTCGGTCGAGCGGATCTGCACGTAGGGCGCGTTGACCGTTTCTTCCTGCTGTTCGATCAGCAGCACGTCGTCGCGGCCGGAGTATTTCTGGTAGTCATAGCCGACGATGTATTCGAACGGGCCGCCGGGCGTGATCTTGGCGAGGGCGTTGATGCCCGAGTCCCAAAAGCCCCAGAACGTGTTCTGGTCGGAAATCACCTGCGTGCCGACGCCCGGGCCCGCGCCAGCGTTGGTGAGGCGGTTGAGGATCGTCGTGTAGTTCGAATCCCAGTCGTGCCAGTAGCCCTTGACCTGCAGCTGCAGCCAGTCGTTCGGATCGTAGTTCACGCCGATGCTGTAGATGTCCTCGTCGCGCTCGTTCTTGGAGTAGGCGATCTGGCGCGGGGCGTGGTTGTCGATGCGGGCGTCGGTGTGGTGGTAGCGGGCGTCGATCGAGAGGTTGTCCGCCAGTTCCCAGCGGTATTTCACGCCATAGGTGTTGATGTCGAAGGAGCGGTTGCGGTCGGTGGTGCTGGCGCCGACGCGGTCATAGGTCTCGATGCCGTCGGATTTGTCCTGACTGGCGTAGGCGACGTAGTTGCCGGGGCCAGCCTGGCCGCGGACATAGGCGTCGACGTGCAGGCTGTCATTGGTGTCGCCACCGACGGTGACGAGGCCGTTGAAGTCATCCGTGTAGCCGCGGGTGACGAAGTTGATGACGCCGGCCGCCGAGGAGGTTCCGTAGAACAGCGACTGGCCGCCCTTCAGCACCTCGATCCGCTCGATCATCGAGGCGGGCAGCGTGTCGGACATGGTGGTGGAGTAGAGGCGGTTGTTGATGCGGACGCCGTCGACCAGCAGGAGCATGTCCTGTGTGCGCGAGCCCTGCAGCGAGATGTCCATGTAGGAGAACGGACCGCCGCGTGGGGCCACAAACAGCCCGGGCACCTTCATCTGCATGGCCTGCTGGGCGTCGACATAGACCTGGTTGCGGATCTCCTCGGAGGAGACGGTGGCGAGGTCGGCGCCGTACTTCTCGAGTTCCTGGGGCAGCGTCTCTTCCAGCGTGACGCCGACGATGACGACGCGGTCGGTGTCGGACTCGGCCGGGCCGGTCTGGGCGAAGGCGCCGGGTGCGGCGAGGCAAAGTGCGATGGCGCTGGCCCCGATGGCGAGCGCGCGGCGGCTGTTGAACTTGGTCACGTGGATTTCCTTCCCGTCCCGGCCGCTTGATTCCCCTGCGGCCTTGTCTGTTGAGGACGTGATAAGAAAACTGAGCGGGCTCAGAGAGTTATTTACCGTTACAGCCCGCGTTACATCGCCAAAACAGGCGAAATACGCTGGGGTAACAACCGGAACTTACCGCAGCTCAGTTGGGGCGGCGGTCGTCATAGGGGCTGTCGAGGGCGAAGAGGGGGATGGTCGCCTCGATGCTTGCGCCGGTTTCGTCTTCGAAACGATAGGCGCCCTGCATCATGCCGGATGGCGTCGTGAGCGGGCAGCCGGAGGTATATTCGAAGCGGGCCCCGGGGCGGAGGACGGGCTTCTGGCCAACCACGCCGGGGCCATCGACCTGCTGGGTGCGGCCGTCGCCATCGGTGATGCGCCAGTGACGGGTGACCAGCTGGATGGTGTGCCGGCCGCGGTTCTCGATCTCGATATGGTAGGCCCAGAGGAAGCGGTCGTCCTCGGGCGAACTCTGTTCATCCACGAACACCGGGCGGACCCGGACATGGATGCCGTCGGTCTCTGCCTCGTAGGGGTAGGTTTCCATGGCGGTCGCGTCCCCTCTGCCGTTTCCAAGCCCCACGCTGTTCTGGATAAAGAACAGGGGCGCGGACCTCAAGAGTCCGCGCCCCTTTCGATGTCGTAATGAGCGGAGCCCGTTAGCGGGTTCCAGTCAGGACTTACTGGGCGACCTTCTGGATGAAGTCGCCTTCGATCTCGACCTGCACGTCGTCGCCGACGACGGCGGGCAGCAGGTAGTCGAAGCCGAAGTCCGAGCGCTTGAAAGTGCCGGTCGCCGAGAAGCCGACGGCCGGGACCTTGGCGAAGTAGTGCGAAGCGGTCTCGCCCGAGAAGGTCACGTCGAGGGTGACCGGCTTGGTGACGCCTTTCAGCGTGAGGTCGCCCGTGACTTTCGCGGTGCGCTCGCCCGAGGGCTCAACCGAGGTCGAGGTGAAGGTGATCGCCGGGAATTTGGCGGCGTCGAGGAAGTTGGTGGAGTTGGCGAGATCGTCTTCCCACGACTTGAACTTGGTGCCCGGGTGGTTCTTCACGTAGTCGGCCGGGTAGCCGACGACGAGGTCGGACGGCTTGATGCTGGCGGTGACTTTCGACGCGGCGATGTTGGCCGGGTCGAACGACACGGTGGCGTCGTAGGTCTTGAAGCGCAGCGCGTAGTGCGACAGGCCGAGGTGCTGCAGCTTGAACGTCACCGAGGCGTGGGTCGGGTCGACGACATAGTCGCCGGCGGGGACGGTGATTGCGACCGGGGTCGGAGCGGCGGGCGCTTCGACGGCGGGGGTGGTTTCGGCAACCGGCGCGGCGGCCGGGGCGCAAGCGGCGAGGGCAAGGAGGAGGAGGCTCGCGCCGGCAAAAAGCGGTTTCATTTTATGATGTCCCTGAATGGTCTTCATTGCGCTTCCCCCGGCGCGGGGAGCGACGGTGTTGGGCGTACTGGCGATATAGGGGAAAGTTGCGATTGCAACAAGTTAGTTGCAATCGCATCTGGTTTAGATTTTCTAGGGGTGGACGGGTCCGGTTAGCCGCGCAGCGCCTGTTCGAGGTCTTCCGCGATGTCGTCCGGGTGTTCGAGGCCGACCGACAGACGCAGCCACGATCCGTCGAGGCCGATGGCCGCGCGTTCCGCATCCGAGAGGGAGCGGTGCGTGGTGGTCGCCGGGTGGGTGATCAGCGACTTGGCGTCTCCAAGGTTGTTGGAGATGTCGATGAGGCCGAGCCGGTTGAGCGCGGCATAGGCCGCGTCCTTCCCGCCCTTGATCGAGAAGGCGAGCATCGAGCCACCGCCATCGGGCATCTGCGCCGCGTGGATGTTGTGATGCGGGTGGTCGCTGCGGCCGGGATAGCGGACGGCGGCGATCTGCGGATTGCCGGCGAGGCGGTCTGCGATCTTGCGCGCATTGTCGCTCATCGCGCGCACGCGCAGGCCCATCGTCTCGAGGCCCTTCAGCACGACCCACGCATTGAACGGCGACATGGAAGGGCCGGTGTGGCGGTAGTATTGCTGGAGATCGTCCTCGATCTTCTTGGCCTTGCCGAGAATGGCGCCGCCGAGCGTGCGGCCCTGGCCATCCATGTGCTTGGTCGTCGAATAGACCACCCAGTCGGCGCCGAGCTCGATGGGACGCTGCAGGATGGGCGAGGCGAAGACGTTGTCGACGATGAGTTCGCCGCCGGCCGCGTGCGTGAGGTTGGCGACGGCGCGGATGTCCACGGCGTCGAGCAGCGGGTTGGACGGCGTCTCGATCAGCACGAAGCGGCAGGGCTTCGAGAGGGCGCGTTCCCACTCCCTGAGGTCGGTGGTGCCTTCGACCCACGTCACCTCGACGCCCATTTTCGGCATCACATTGTTGAGGATCCAGACGCAGGACGAGAACAGCGCGCGCGGCGCGACGATGCGGTCGCCCGGCTTCACCGGGGCGACGAGCATGGTGTGGATCGCGGCCATGCCGCTGGCGGTGGCGCGGCAATCCTCAGCGCCTTCCATCAGGGCGAGGCGCTCCTCGAGCATGCGGACGGTGGGGTTGGCATAGCGGCTGTAGATATAGCCGGCCTTCTCGCCGGCCATGCGGGCGGACTGTTCCTCGGGGCTTTCGTAGACGAAGCCGGAATTGAGGAAGAGCGCCTCAGACGTTTCGCCGTGCTCGGACCGGGTGGTGCCGCCGCGCACCATCATGGTCTGCGGACGCCATTTGCCGGATTTCGGGGTCTGGGAGTCGTTGGACATGGCGGCTGCCTTTCGATGGGTCGGGACCGCCGTTTAGGGCAAAGGAAGGGGAGGCGCCAGTGAGCGCGGCTAAACGATTGGCGTGGCGAGGAGGATCATCCGCCCGCTGCGCGGTCGGCCCCTTCCGGCCCTGCGGGCCACCTTCCCCGCTTCGCGGGGCAGGACCACATGCCGCTCACAGAGGTGAAGTCCTCCCTCGCCGAAGGCGGGGGAGGTGGCGCGAAGCGACGGAGGGGGCCGACCGCGAAGCGGGCGGACTCTCGCGTGACTGACCTAGTTCTTGCCCTTGCCCTTCGCCGGCTTGGCTTTCGCGGCCTTTGCCGCTTCGGCGGCCTCGCGGGCTTCGAGGACACGGGCGCCTTCGAGGATGCCGTGGAGGGCGTAATTGCCTTCGTGGCAGGCGTACTCGTACATGTTGCCGTTGAGGGTTGCGAATTCGTACTCACCGCCCCAGGGCGAATCCCACAGGGTCGGGTCCTCGACGGTGAAGCCGTAATAGAGCCGGTCGTCCGCGACGCGCTTGAACCGTTCGGTGACTTTCAGGTCCTTCCACGATCCCATGAATTGCTGGCTCTGCGGGATGTGCGTGGTCTCGACGACCAGCGTGTCGCCGTCCCACCAGCCGATGGCGTCGCCGAAATAGGGACGGATATCGTCGGTGCGGTGTTTCGAATTCAGCCGCACGATGCGCGCATCGTGAACCATCTCCGTCGCAATCACGACGTGTTCGGGCGATTGCACGATCTGGTAGCTGTTGTTGTAGAAGCCGTTGGCGAACATGGGCGGTCCGGCATTGCGGCCGAACGAGACAATGCAGCGCTCGGTCGCGCGCGATTCCGGATTATCGAATGACTGTCCGCGCGGCGGCGCGGGCCCGAGCAGTTTCACGAAGGCCGGCGGTTCGGGCGCCGGCGCGGGCGTGGCGCCCGCCTTGCGAGCAGGCG
>Ga0208492_1002114_pt1 | contig 10412 bp, 9 predicted proteins | sample Subbioar_CSW14AB_FD_184820 | JGI IMG/M metagenome (GOLD analysis project Ga0208492, IMG submission 184820) | Serpentinite rock and fluid subsurface biosphere microbial communities from McLaughlin Reserve, California, USA - CR12Mar_CSW14AB (SPAdes) | ecosystem: Environmental > Terrestrial > Deep...
CCAATTCACCAAGCAGCTCCTTGAACTTATCATAACCGTTAATGCCTTTAATCTCAACTTCAATATCACCAACTTCTATTCCCTCGATTTTCACCTCACCGACATCTGCCGCCTCTGAATTAGTACTTGGAACCGTCTTTCCCGGCAAGCCGGCCTGATTAATCTTGATCGATGTCAATGATATGCCGATTTTCTTGGCAAAAAAATCATTTACCAGAATGTATATCTCCTCTAGAGAATTAATGTTTGGCATTCCCTCGCCCACGATCTGCTTGTATTGATTATAACTGACGATATTCTTTTCGAGAATTTTTTTTTGATTTATGAGCTGGGTATTGACTCTATTAAGCAAAAGCAAGTCCTCTTGTTTCTGCTTTATGATTGCCGTGCTGTTTTTTTTCACTACAGAATATTTAGGAATCACGATAAATACAAAAGATAAAACAAAGACGATAAAAATAATCAAAGCAACCACATAATTGCTCGTATGAACAAAAAAATATCTCATTTTCTTTTCAACTATTCTGGAATTATTATTTATTGGCATTTTTTTTATCTATTTTTTGAAAAAGATTCGGATTTATTTTCACATCTATTTTGAATGAAAATTTCTTTCGAGGCGCTGTCGAGACTTCGTTGATCGCTTTCGGCTTGTCCGTGGCATCTGTCGTATCATTATTAAATACATCTGACAATTTTGCTTCCACCACATAGGGACTCGCGCGGAATATCATCAATTGACCGACAATGTCGCGATATTCATCCGCGCCCATAGCTAAAGAGTATGAACCGGCAACGTCGCTGCTAACTGTCGCATTTTCATAAACTACCGTATTTATGGTGTTATTCTCGATAAATTCGAAGAAATTGGTTTGATAAATGTGGCTGTCCAGTAACGTTTTCATTTGATTCGACTGTTCATTGAATTGCGCAATTTCATCCAATATATCTTTACCGCTCTCCACGGCGACCGTCAAAACCGCTATTTGCGCATCGATTTCCTTGCCTTGGCGATAGAGATTCCTCTCAAAAAAAGCCATTCCCCAAAACAAGATGTTCACGACGATAAAAATGAGCAAGATTCCAAAAGTCGTGCTCTGCAAAAACTTGATCCAATCAAAAAAATACGTCTCTTCATCTTCGACGAAATTGGCGTCCAATGAAAGTTTGGATGTTGCAGCCTTCCATTTGTTATTAGCATCGATTTTGTCTTGCGAAACTTCGTTCACCTTTTTCAGTTTTGACACGACAACTTCCGGAGGCACCGGCAAAGACTCTAAAGTCGGCTGTGATTCTTTTTTCAGATCCAACTCCCTCACTTGTATTTTTGAGGCCATCCTCTCTAAAGGCATTTGTCTCGTCTCTTCCTCGTTTGTCGATTTTCTTGTCGGTACGGCTGGCGACGGAAATTCATTCGCACTGCTCAAAATAATCTCATCATCCACCCCGAACAAAGAATTGGTGATTTTTTTCAAAAAACCGTCTTGCGATGATGTTTTATCTGTAATACTTGTTCTGTCAGTCTTCTCTTTAGCACCGGAAAATGAGTTGGACGTAGTCCACTGGACATCTTTTTTTGACGACTTGGGTGCGCCGGCACCTTTTGCTTTGGCACTACCGTCTTTTTGTAAATAGTTAAAATCTGTCATATTTTATACAAGTTCACGCAATGCTAAGCCACAAGCAACAGCCATGCGCGGTCCAACCTCATTCAATACCGGTTTCAAGTCAACCGGGCAAGAGATGAAATTCCAGGGATCGCCGATTATCGTGTTTATGTTAAATATTTTTATTAAATAATCTGTTAAACCAGGCAGCGCCGCCGATCCTCCGGTCAATACCAATTTTTCAATAACTTTGTTGCTTCCCTGATAAACGCTGATTATGTATCTTATCTCGTTGATAATCGGAGAAATTGAATCCATTATTACATCCGGGACGGAATTCTCACCCATTGTCGGAGACATGAGCCCCATATCCACTTTAAATTGATCCGCCCGTTCGTGCGAAATATTCAACCTTCGGCTTATGGCAGTCGTAATACTTTCTCCCCCGACGTCGATACTGCGATTGAAGACTGGAATACCGTTCTCAACCACGGAAATATCCGTCGTACTGGCGCCCAAACCGATCAGGCAAGTAATCGCCTTTTCTTTTCCCAATAGCGCCCTGATTAAGGCAAAATTTTCCGGTTCCAGGCTTATCAGATTTAAATGCGCCTCCCGAAACGACTCCACATGTTTCTTGACTAATAACTTCGGCGCCCCGGTCAAAAGTATTTTGATTTTTTTTTCCTGAGCATCCTCTTCAATCTCATCAAATGAAAGAATCATTTCATCCAACGGTAACGGCATGACCTTTTTTGCCTCCCAATGCACAGCGGATTTCATATCTTTCCGCGAGATGACCGGAAGGCTGATTATCGAAGAAAAAACAGAAAAGACCGGTAGTGCGGCGACAGCGTCGATACTCTTCATGCCTGATTTAGCAATGGCTTCTTTTAAAATTGCGGAGATAAATTTTGGTTGCTTACGCCAATCTCGGAAACGATCGGAATCAATCTCAGCAAAAGCGTAGTTCACTAACTTGATTCCGTCTTTATCTTTTTTCAATTCAACAATCTTCACATTGCTACTTCCGATATCAATGCCCAAAAAACTATCGGCTGCCGTTGTTGTCGTCGAAAATAAAGACATAGGAACTTTTGCGTAAATGTTAGATTTTAGATATACTTATTATAGCACGAATCATGAAAATTTTCAAAATAACTAATTACTAAATAATAAATATGAATTTCTTTCGAAAATACCAAAGAATACTATATTTTTCTCTCATATTTCTGCTTGGCGTTTTTTTTATCTACATACTGAGTATTGCTTTATCACCGAGTACCCCTGTTGATAACTCGCAAAATAATTCCAACAAAACAGTGAACGGTGATTTTCCGACTGCCGGCAATCGGGACAGATCGACCAGCTCTATTTCAGACAACATCGATCTTCCAAGCGCGAACAATCGAAAAGCAAGTGAAATAGCCAATGGCGATCTGACAATGACTGAGCAGATTTCCACCTCCAGCGTCAATTCGATCGCCATCGACCGAACAAGCAACGGCTTGAAATACTACGACAAAGATACCGGCCGTTTTTACAAGATTGACCAAAACGGACAAAAAATATCAATGTCTGACAAGATATTTTTCAATGCCAGCAACGTCATATGGTCAAAAATCTCCGATACCGCCATCATCGAATATCCGGATAACAGCAATATTATCTACAATTTTACAACTCAAAAGCAAACAACCATGCCGAAACACTGGCAGGATTTTGAATTTTCGCCTGCGAACGACCAAATCGTTACCAAAAGCATCGGTCTCGATCCTAACAACCGCTGGCTGGCGATAACGAACGCCGATGGAACCAACGAGCAAATTTTGGAAGCTCTCGGAGAGAAAGAAAACACCGTCCGAACTTCATGGTCGCCGAACGATCGAGTCGTCGCTTTACAGGTGGAGGGTCGCAGCCTCAATCGTCAGGAAGTTTATTTCATCGGCAAAAATAATGAAAACTTCAAATCAACCACAGTGGAGGGTCGCGATTTTCGATCACAATGGGCGCCGGACGGATCGAATCTGCTCTATAGTGTTTACTCCAGCGACAATGATTTCAAGCCGAAGCTCTGGGCGGTAAGCGCCAACGGCGATACGATCGGCGAAAAACGGATTGATCTCGGCGTTGAAACTTGGTCTGATAAATGCGTCTTCAGCTCTGCAACGGAAGCCTACTGTGCCGTTCCGCAAAATCTGCCTGCGGGTGCCGGCATTACGCCGGAAATCGCCGCCAAGATTCCTGATTCGATTTATCGCATCGACATCACGAACGGACAGAAGAGATTGGTTGCCATTCCCGACGGATCATTCAATATAAATAACATCGCCATTTCTCCGAATGCAAAATCTCTCTTTTTCACTGATCGAAACGACCAAAGAATCTACAAAATTAAACTGAAATAAATGAACGCGCCTTGCGAACCGAAAAACAAGATAAACGCATTATCTTGTTTTTTATTGACATTGCAACAATTCGGTGAAAATTTATTGAATATCATTTTTCCGATTGCCTGCCACGGCTGCGGCCAAACTGATACATGGCTTTGCGAAACTTGTTACAAAAAAATCAAGACCAACAAAAGGCAGAAATGTTTCGTCTGCGGTAATACCAATCTCACTGGTAATTACGCTTGCGGCTGTTTGGAAAATTTCCATTTCGACGGCCTGTACATCGCCGGTGATTTCAAAGACTCAACGCTTGCACGCCTCATCAAGAATTACAAGTACAAATTCATTCGAGATTTAAAAATACCGCTAAGCCGCTTCCTGATCGATTTCATCGACATTGAGATTATCGATCGCAACCTCAATTGCGATACCACCCTATCAAAAAGACTTGCCGACAAGAACCTCACTATCATCCCCGTCCCCATTCACCGCCGCCGCCTCCGTTGGCGCGGATTCAACCAATCCGCCGAACTTGCCCAGATTATCGCCGATACTTACGACATCAAGATCAACCACGATCTGATACGCCGCAAATTCTATCAACCTCAAACCAAATTGGACAAAATCCAACGTCAAAAAAACATTCATAACTCGTTCGCTTGGCTCGGGTGCAAAAAAGCGCCTCGCAATGTTCTGCTCATCGATGACGTCGTTACTACCGGCTCAACCATCAATGAATGCTCCCGCGTTCTCAAGGAAAACGGTACGAGGAATATCCAAGTTCTAGTGATCGCGAAAAACTAAAAAAACAAAATTAAATATATTTCCCGACTTCGCAAATCTCCATGAAGTTCGCCGCCGCTCGCTTGCTTGATCCGCCGGCTAAATAGACGATTTTGTCGCGCGAATTTAATTTGCCTTTTCGTTCCAAGTATGTCAGTAAATTCTTTATAAAATCTTCTCGACTGGTATTGTTTTTTACCAGGTGTGCATTCACGCCGTAAGTCAAAGCCAATTCACGCACCACGCGCTTGTTTGAACTCTTCACATAAACAGGAATTCTGGCGCGCAAACTTGCCAGTAATTCGGCGGAGAATCCCGTTTCATCACCGACAATTATTTCTTTGATATCCAAGTGGCGCGCCGCCTCAACCGCCGCTTTTACAAGATAACCGGTAATGCTTTTGTCGATGGCTGGCACCGGCAGGCGCGAATATTGGTCGGCACAAGCCTCTGTCTCTTTGATGATTTTCACGGCAATCTGCACCGTCTCCACCGGATAACTGCCTTGAGCCGTTTCCGCAGAGAACATGATCGCGTCCGCCCCGTCAAAGACGGCATTGGCGACATCGCTCACCTCCGCGCGTGTCGGGCGCGGATGCGATGTCATCGACTGCATCATCTGCGTCGCTACGATCACCGGCTTCTGGCGCAACAAACACTTGCGAATCATTTCTTTCTGGGTCAGCGGCAATTCTTCCGCCGGAATCTCGATTCCCAAGTCGCCACGGGCAACCATTACGCCATGGGCCACATCCAGAATTTCGTCCAGATTGTCAACCCCTTCACGGTTTTCTATTTTAGCAATAATCTTGATTCGGCTCTTATGTTTGTCTAAAATATTTTGGATCGCTTGCACGTCTGCTTTGTTGCGCACAAATGAATGCGCAATAAAATCTATATCGTACTTAATAGCAAAGTCAATGTATTCTCGATCTTTTTCGCTTACAGATGGCAAATCAAAATGAATACTCGGTACATTCACAGTCTTGTACGATTTCAGAGCGCCGCTATTTTTCGCTTGGCAGGTTATTCGGTTCTTAATCTTGTTTACAACCTCGAACTCCAGCTCGCCATCATCCATCAATATCGTTGTTCCGACTTTTATCTTCTTTACGAAATTCGCATAGTTAACATAAACCAACTCTCGCGTTGAAATATCATCGCGTCGCCCGCCGACGATCGTAATCCTATCCCCCTTCTCCAAAGGGATTGGTCCGGCTGCCTTGCTAGTTCGGATTTCCGGCCCTTTGGTATCGATCAAAATGGCAATGCGTTCTGAAACTTTGCGAATATTCTTGATGACTCGCAAGCTATCGACGATTTCTTGGTGCGCGGTATTCAGCCGGATCACATCCACCCCCTCGTCATGCAATTTTTTTATAAAATCAGTATCGCAACGCAAATCAGAAATCGTCGCAACAATCTTTGTCTGTTTTCTCCTCATAATTATATTGTTATTTTGCAAATTATTATATCTCGTTGAATTTCCATGAGTTTCGTGAAACAAGTTTCAATAAGTTTCTATCCGAGAATCGCCTTGATCCTCCGCACTCCCGCCGACGAACTTTCCTCTTTTTGTATCTCAAACTTGCCTAATTCCCCGGTATTCTTAACATGCGGCCCGCCGCAAATCTCCTTACTTGCTATTTCCCCATCTTTTTCGATCGTGTAAACTTTCACCTTCTCGCCGTATTTTGACTCAAAAACACCCATGGCACCCATATTTTTCGCCTCCTCAACCGTCATTTCTTGCATACTGACCGGCATCTGTTTGCCAATCGCTTCGTTTACCAACGACTCAACCGCCGTAATTTGCTCTGGCGTCATTTTTTCCGGATGCGAAAAATCAAAGCGCAAACGTTCCGCGGTGATATTGCTGCCGCGCTGCACGACATGGTCGCCGAGCACTTTGCGTAAACTTGCCAAAAGCAAGTGGGCTGCCGTGTGCAAGCGAGTTGTTTCCACACTCGAATCAGCCAAACCGCCTTTGAACATTCCGGCTGATGCGGTACGGGAAAGTTCTTGATGTTTTTTTATCTCTGAATCAAATTCGTTTTTGTATTTTAAAATTAAATCTTCGCTTAACTTGAAATTTTTATCATACAACTGTCTATGATTATGTTCAATCTCTTCAATGCTCATCTCAAATGGCAAACCATACGTTGAGAATATATAAAACAACTTGGCGCCAAAGTTTTCATTATTGCCATCAACAATAACCCCTTCCTTTTTTTCGTCAACAAAAGGATTTATTTGAAATCCAAGATTTAATTTTATCAACTCTTTAACACCCTGCTCAACTGTCTTGATAAATTTCTCTTCTTCTTCTCGAATCTGCTTCAAAATAAAATCTTTATTCCGTATCAATTCATCATACACCTCGCTGTAATCCTCAATTATAATTTGTGCGATCTCGCCTAGCCACGATTGGGCGGCGATGCCAAGATGATGGCCGAAACGAATCGCTCGGCGCAAAAGACGCCGCACCAAATAACCTTGGCCGGTGTTGGACGGACCGACTCCTTTGTCATCGCCAATGATAAAAGTAGCCGCGCGCATATGATCTGCGATTACTTCGAATGAGCGCATATCGTCGCGATATTTTTTTCCGCTCAAATTTTCGATTTTACCAATAATATTAATAAACAAATCTGTTTCAAAAATATTATCTTTGCCCTGCACTGCCATTACGACCCTCTCCAAACCGCCGCCGAAATCCACATTTTTCTGAGGTAACTCCGCAAAATCATTTTCGGTACGTACAAACTGCATAAAGACGCTATTGCCCAATTCGATAAAACGTCCGCAATCGCAATTGATATGGCACTGCAAATCGCGCCACGCTGAATTTTCGTGCCGCTTGAGATTGGCTCCCAAATCAATGAAAATCTCCGAATCCGGTCCGCCAATCTCGCCCACCGGCATCTTCGCCGGTACACCGGAACGCGACCACCAATTTTTCTTTTCCGGATAAGCAAAAATCCGCGCATCTTGCATACCGATTTTTTCCGCCGCTTCAATCGTCGGATAATCCAAATCACGCGCCTCAATCCCCGCTTTTCTGAATAAATCTTTCCAAAGCGCGATCGCTTCGGCGTCTTTTTTTATGCCAATCTCATCATTGCCGCGAAACACCGAAACATAAAGCCGCGCCGGATCAAGCCTGATCTCGGCGGTTAAAAATTCAAAAATCCACGGCAATTGCTCGCTCTTGAAATAATCCCCCAGCGACCAGTTTCCAAGCATCTCAAAAAAAGTCGTATGCCGATTATCACCCACCTCCTCAATATCCTCAGCTCGAAAAGATTTTTGCGCATTCACTAGACGCGTGCCAGCCGGATGCTTCTCACCCGTCAAATACGGCACGAGCGGCTGCATCCCCGAGCTGGTAAAGAGCGTCGTCGGATCATTTTCCGGCAAGAGGGAGGCCGACGGAATAATCACGTGCCCCTGTTTTTGAAAAAATTCCAAATATTTTTTTCTGATTTCCGAACTCGTCAACATATATTTTTCTAAATACTCCTAATAATTATTAATGATTTTACTTTTACTATCATATATCATTCACACCTCTAAATCAAGTGCCAGACAAATTAAACGCTTGCGCGCACAGTGGTCAGGAATATTGAAATTCTTTGGCCACAAAAAAAATTCTTTGAATGATTTCATAGGTAATTATTTTCCTATTCCAGTAAAAAACAAAAGTTCAAAAAAAACTCCACTAAAAGAACCTTGAAAAATACTAAAGAATAAATTTCAACACTGGACTTTTCCGATCCAGCAGTTCGTATTTCATGCCGGCTTCTTGCATACGCGTGATCAACGGTTGCAGATCATCTTTGGAAGATAGCTCGATACCGACAAGCGCCGGTCCAGACTCGCGATTATTTTTCTTAAAATAATCAAACAGGACAATATCATCGTTCGGTCCCAACACCTTATTTAAATATTCCCGCAACGCACCGGCTTTCTGGGAGAAATCAACGATAAAATAATGCTTCAAGCCTTGATAAATAAGGCTGCGATCAATGATCTCTGGATAACGACTAATGTCGTTATTGCCACCGCTAATGACGCAAACGACGGTCTTGCCTTTGATTCCGTCACTAAGCTGTTCCAAGACCGCGACAGCTAACGCGCCGGCCGGCTCCGTCACGATACCGTTATTCTGATACAGCGCGATCATCTCCTGACATATCCGACCTTCCGACACGAGCAAGATTTCATCTGCCAATTTCTTAGCAATCTCAAAACCCAGTTTTCCTACTGTTTTCACGGCTGTTCCGTCCACAAATTTGTCGATGTGCGCCAATGTTACCACTCGTCCCGCCTTGAATGCCTCCAACATTGATGGCGCCCCTTCCGGCTCGACGCCGATCAATTTCAATTTTGGATTTTTTTCCTTGGCGTAAATTCCGACTCCGGAAATCAGACCGCCACCGCCAACCGGCACAACAATATAATCCGGAACGTCGGGCGACTGTTCGAAAATTTCCAGACCGATTGTTCCTTGTCCGGCGATCACATCAGCATCATCAAAAGGATGGATAAAAATAGCCTGGTTCTGTTCACAAAAAATTTGCGCCTCGCAACACGCCTCATCAAACGTGTCGCCCGCCACAATAATATTAATATAGTCGCCTCCAAATCGCCGCACACGCTCAATCTTCTGCTTCGGCGTGTTGGTAGGCATAAAAATATTGCCCTTGATTTTCAATTTATTGCAACTGAAAGCTACGCCCTGCGCGTGATTGCCCGCGCTTGCGCAGACGACACCGCGAGCACCCTCCCCGACCGAAAGCATTGACATTTTGTTGTAAGCCCCGCGTATCTTGTATGACCGGACTACTTGCAAATCCTCCCGCTTCAAATATATTTTGGCTTGAAATTTTTTTGACAAGCCGTCGCTGAATTGTAATGGCGTCTTCACCACCACATCACCGATTCGCTTGTACGCCTCCTCCACCGTCTTGTTGTCGATATTTTTCTGCATAAATTTATTTAAGCTGTGCTATGCACGCGATTTCTACTAAAACGTCTTTTGGCAAGCGAGCAACTTCAATTGTCGCTCGTGCCGGATAAGGCTCCATGATGAAATTCGCGCTATACACCTCATTCATCTCTGCAAAATCCTCCATGCGTGCCAGATACACCTCCGTCTTTACAACCTGATCCAAATCAACACCCGCAGCCTGTAAGACCGCGCGTAAATTATCAATTACTCGCTGTGTCTGTATTCGGACATCGCCGACAATAATCGCGCCGAATTCAGGCTCGAGCGGAATCTGCCCTGAACAAAAAACAAAATTACCTGCCACGATAGCCTGCGAATACGGTCCTATCGCCTGCGGCGCCGAATCAGTTTGGATTGCTTTCATATATTTATTTTAGTAATAACATTATTAAATAGTGTAAATCTTATTGCATTTCAATGCAAGGCGAATTAAATTAATTAACTAATATTGGAAATAATTATTCTACATTATAACAGCTATGCCCCCCCTTTTTTTTAGCATGAGAAGGCAAAAGCCTTTTGCGAAATCAGGAAACTAAATTTCTGAGACTGCATACTATGTAAAAATAGCAATAATCTACACCTATTGCCAATATTTGAAAATTTTGCTAAATT
>Ga0208492_1002115_pt1 | contig 10406 bp, 6 predicted proteins | sample Subbioar_CSW14AB_FD_184820 | JGI IMG/M metagenome (GOLD analysis project Ga0208492, IMG submission 184820) | Serpentinite rock and fluid subsurface biosphere microbial communities from McLaughlin Reserve, California, USA - CR12Mar_CSW14AB (SPAdes) | ecosystem: Environmental > Terrestrial > Deep...
CGGCCCCCGCAGGTCGTCGCGCGCTTTCGCATAGAACGTAGTCTTGTCCATCGTCTCCCCCTGTGCGGCGTTGTGGTCTTGTCGGTATTCGTCAGCCGATTGTACTGATCCGGCGTCGGTGTGCGGAATCCGCGCCGGCAAGTGCAATCGAGTCTCAAGCCGCGCCCGCCGTGTGCCGCTAAGACCTGTCGGATTGTTCCGTTCAACCAGTCGTAACTGCGCTCATGTCACTGATCATCGGCATCGTCCTCGTTCTCGGCTGCGTGGCCGGAGGTTTCGTCCTCTCCCATGGCGAACTCGCCGCGCTATGGCAGCCCTATGAATTGCTGGTCATCGGCGGCGCCGCCCTGGGCGCCTTCGTGATTGCCAATCCGGGCAAGGTGGTGAAACAGACCTTCGGCTCAATCCCCAAACTGCTCAAGGGCTCGAAGTACAAGAAAGAGTTCTACATGGACACCCTCGCCCTGCTCTACGACCTGCTGGTCAAGGCGCGCAAGCAGGGCATGATGGCGCTGGAAGGCGACGTCGATAAGCCCGAGTCCAGCGAAATCTTCGGCAAGTATCCGACGCTGATGGGGGATCATCACCTCATCGAATTCATCACCGACTACCTGCGCCTGCTGGCGGCGGGCAGCATCACCAGTCCCTATGAGCTCGACGCCCTCATCGATGTCGAACTCGAGACCCATCACCAGGAAGGCCACAAGTCCGCGGCCGCGCTGACCCGCGTTTCAGACGGTCTGCCGGGTTTCGGTATCGTCGCGGCGGTGCTCGGCATCGTCATCACCATGGGCGCCATCGGCGGCCCGCCGGCCGAACTCGGTCACCATGTGTCGGCCGCCCTGGTCGGTACCTTCCTCGGCATTCTGCTGGCCTATGGTTTCGTCGGTCCGATGGCGACCGCGCTCGAACACCAGGCCGCCGATGAAGCCGCGCTGTTTCTCGCCATCAAGAACACCCTGGTGGCCTCGGCCCAGGGCTATGCGCCGCAGATCGCCGTCGAGTTCGGGCGCAAGGCCATCGGCGGTATCGACCGGCCTTCGTTCATGGAGCTCGAGAACCGCGTGAAGGGCAAGTAAGGGCGGAGCGTAAAGCATGGCTGCGAACCAGGGCGCCGCCCCGATCATCATCAAGAAGATCAAGAAGGGTGGCCATGGCCACCACGGTGGCGCGTGGAAAGTCGCGTTCGCCGACTTCGTGACCGCCATGATGGCCTTCTTCATGCTGATGTGGCTGATGTCCTCGACCACGGTCGAGGAACGCGCCGCGATCTCGTCCTACTTCAATGATCCGCTGGCGACCACCGGCCTGTCCGGCAATGGCGCCGGCAATCCCGCCTTGAGCGGCGGCGACGGCATTCTGGCGGGGCGCGGTGAAAGCCCCTTCACCTCGCAATCGAACAACAAGGAGAACACCACCACCAATGGCCCGGCCGAAGAGGAGGACGCCGACAAGCTCGACCGCGCGCGCATGCTGCGGATGATGGATGAATTGAAGTCGGTGGTGGACGCCGGCCAGGGCCTCAAGGATTTCGCCGACCAGGTGCTGTTCGACATCACGCCCGAGGGCCTGCGCATTCAAATCGTCGACAAGGAAAACCGCGCGATGTTCGACCAGGGCAGCGCGCACCTCAAGGATTACACCGCCGAAATCCTGCATGAGATTGTCAAAGTCATCAGTGAAGCGCCGAATCGCGTTTCAATCTCGGGCCATACCGACGCCACGCCCTACGCCTACGACCGCGACTACGGCAACTGGGAGTTGTCCGCCGATCGCGCCAATGCCGCGCGCCGCGAACTGTTGAACGGTGGCCTGCCGGAAGAAAAGGTGGGGCGCGTGGTCGGCCTCGGCTCCTCCGATCTGCTGGACCCGAGTCAGCCCCAGGCGCCGATCAACCGCCGCATCAGCATCGTGGTGCTGCGCGGTGATTTCGGCAAGGCGGTGAGCATGGACGGTGCCGAGTCCGGCGGCGACGGCAGCGAGGCGACGCCCGCGGGCGATGCCGCCGTACCGCCCGTGGAAGCACCGGTCGAAGCCGTCACCGAAGAACCCAGCGCCGATGCCGCGACACCCGCCGAGGCCACCCCACCCGCGGCTGCCGTCGCAGCGGAGGCCGCCCCGCGCCCCACGGGCATCGCGCCATCCGCCAGCGCGGCCGCCGCCGATGCCGTGGCGGCCGTCGCCTCTCTGACGCCCGCCGCGGTCAAAGCCACGGCGGCCAAGCCGGTGGCGACCAAGCTCGCGGCCGTCAAGGTCGCCAGAACGACCACCCCCGCCAAAGTGGCCGCCAAGCCCAGCCGCTGACGGCACGGCCCGCGACACGGGGCCAGGCCGCTCAGGGCTGGAATGGAAATACCATCGGCGTCAGCGCGATGGTGGTCGCCGCCACCACCAGGTTGAGCGGAATGCCGAAGCGCAGGAAATCCGCAAAGCGATAACCACCGGGGCCGAACACCATCATATGGGTCTGGTAGCCCAGCGGTGTGGCGAAGCCACAGGACGCGGCGATGGTCATCGCGACCACGAAGGGCAGATGATCGACGTGCAAGGCCTGCGCCGAGGCGAGCGCGATGGGGAACATCAGGACCGCCGCGGTATTGTTGCTCAGCAATTCGGTGGCCAGCATGGTGGCGAGGTATACCGTCGCCAGCGCCAGCCATGGCGAGGACGCGCTGACGCCCGCCACCACCGCCGCCGCGGCGGCGGCCAGACCGGTGTTGTGCAGCGCCGTGCCGATGCCTATGGTTGCCGCAATCACGATCAGCACCGGCCAGTCGATGGTACGGCGCGCCGACTCGGCCTTGCAGCAGCCGGTGATGAGCATCGCGAAGGACGCCACCAGGCCCGCGTGCAACATGCTGTAGCCGCGCGCGATGAACCACGGATGTTGTTCGAACAAGGTCGCGCTCACCACCATCGCCACCAGGATGCCCAGCGCCAGCGGCGCCTTCTCGCGTGACAGGGGTGTCGAATCCTCGATGCCGCTGACCAGATAGAAATCCCGCGCATTGCGCTGCTGCTGCAGAAAGGCCGGCCGTGCTTCGAGCAGCAGGGTGTCGCCGGTTTCCAGCACCACGTCGCCGAGCTTCTGGTAAAGCCGCTCTCCTCCGCGCGCGACACCGATCACGACGGCGTTGTACTGCGTACGAAAACGGCCTTCACGTATGCTCTTGCCGAGCAGCGGCGACTGGTGGGACACCACCGCTTCAATCAGCATGCGATTTGTGCGCGGGCCATCGAGCTTGAACAACTGATCGGTGGCGGGCGCCAGGCCGCGCATCTTCTGCAGATCCAGCACCGAATCGACCACCCCGACGAACACCAGACGGTCGTTGGCCTGCAGACGGAAATTGGAACCGACCGCCGCCATCACCTGACCATCGCGATCGACTTCGGCCAGATAGCTGCCGGGCAGATGGCGCAGGCCCGCTTCTTCGATGCTGCGCCCGGCGATCGGGCCATCGGCGCTGACCAGCATCTCGACCGTGTAGGCGCGCGGATCGCTGGTATCGCGCAAGGGCGAGCCGCGCAGCGGCAACAGCCAGCGCGTGGTGAGCACGATGTAAGCCAGCCCCGCGACGGCGCAGGCGAGGCCGATGGGGGTCAGCGTGAAAAACGACAGGCCGCTGCTGACCGTGCCCTTGGCCACGGCGTCGCGCATGAGGCCGGCGACGATGACATTGGTGCTGGTGCCGATCAGCGTGCACAGCCCACCGAGTATGGCGGCGTAGCTCAACGGCAGCAGCAGTTGCGACAAGGGGATCTGCAGGCGCCGTCCCCAGTCCGACACGGCCGGCAACATGGCGGCGACCAGCGGCGTGTTGTTCATGAACGCCGAGATCGCAGCCACCGGCACCATCATGCGCAATTGCGCGCCGGCCACGCTGCGCGGTTTGCCGAACCATTCCTGGGCCAGGGCCGACATCGCACCGGTATCGCGCAGCCCCGCCACCACCACGTACAGGATGCCGACCGTCATCACGCCTTCGTTGGCGAAGCCGGCCAGTGCCTCGCGCGGCGACAGCACGCCCCCGACCAGCAGCACGGTGAGTCCGGCCAGCATCACGAGATCGGTGGCGAGTTGGGTCAGGGCGAGGCTGCCGAAGATCGCGACGATGACCGCGAGCGTCAGCCAGGCCTCGATGCTCAGCATGGGGAAAGACCGTGGAACGATGGCACGGGCACGCCTCCGGTATGTGGCGGTGGGCGGTGGATGAACGAGGCGCGGAGCCTACACTGAAGGCCCACACCCGGCAATTCCGCGTGCCTGCTTTGCCGGGCAACGCGAAATCACTAAGATGCCCCGGTCGCGTGACAAGCGCGCGATCATTTGCGTCTGCGCGGCGTATTCCTCACCATCGTCCTGACCCGGAAAAGACGCATGCCTGTCTGGTTTGAAATCGTTCTCATGTTGCTGCTGATCCTGGCGGCCGCGGAAATCTTCACCAACGCACTCGAACACCTCGGTGAGCAACTCGGCATTTCGGAAGGCGTGACGGGGTCCATATTCGCGGCGGTCGGCACGGCCATGCCCGAGAGCATCGTGCCGGTGGTGGCGGTGCTGGCGGGCGGTACGGACAAAGCGGTCAATATGGAAGTCGGCGTCGGCGCCATTCTCGGTGCACCGCTCATGCTGTCGACCTTGAGTCTCGCCCTGATGGCGCTGTCGGTGCTCGGCAAACGCGGCTGGAAAGGCACGCTGCGGCCGGAGCGGGTGGGCTTGAAGCGCGATGTATGGTTCTTCCTGCTGGCGTTTGGCTTCGCCAGCGCCAGCCTCTATCTGCCGGCTGACGCCGCGCTGTGGCGGGTGGGCGCAGCGGTGGTGCTGGTCGGCGTCTATTTCATCTACGTGATGCTGACCCTGCGCGCCTCGGCGCAACTGGTCGAGGACGGCCATGGCACGGTCGCCCATTCCGAATTGTTCCTCAACCGCATCGGCGTGCCCGACCACATCGCGGTCGCCGCCGTGCAGGCCTTGCTCGGCCTCGCCCTGCTGGTATTCGGCGCGAAGGGTTTCGTGCACGGCATTCAGCAGGCCTCGACCCTGCTCGGCGTGTCGCCCTTGCTGCTGTCGCTGCTGCTGGTGCCGGTCGCGACCGAACTGCCGGAGAAGGTCAACAGCATTCTGTGGATACGTCGCGGCAAGGACACCCTCGCCTTCGGCAACATCACCGGCGCGATGGTGTTCCAGGGCAGCCTGCTGCCGGCCCTCGGTCTCACCATCACGCCCTGGGTGCCCAACGCGGAAATCATGGGCGGTGTGCTCACCACCCTGGTGGCCGGCGCATGGCTGGTGCTGCATGCCCACCGCGGCACCATACGCGTGTGGCATGTGGCGGCCAGCGCGCTGCTCTACATCGGCTATCTGGTGCTGATGCTGCATTGAGCCGGCGAGGGTGAGGCTCGGCGCCCGCTGCCGGGCGCCGGCCCCTTGCGTCATTTGATTTAGCCGATAGAGTCAGACCTCAAGGTATTCATCGCGCGGCACGGCCGCCCACTCAGTCACAAAGGGAGCATCGATGATCTTCGGCCGCGTGAAATCACTGGACGCCATCCTCGCCACGGCGGAAAAGAAAGCCCTGCATCGCTCCCTCGGGGCTTTTCAACTCACCATGCTCGGCATCGGTGCGGTGATCGGCACCGGCATTTTCGTGCTGACCGCGGAGGCCGCGCAGAAGGCCGGGCCCGGCATGATGGCGAGCTTCGTCATCGCCGGCGTGGTGTGCGCGGTGGCGGCGCTGTGTTATGCCGAGATGGCGGCCATGGTGCCGGTCTCGGGCTCGGCCTATACCTACAGCTACGCGGTGATGGGCGAGATGATCGCGTGGATGGTCGGCTGGGCGCTGATTCTGGAATACGCCGTGGCGGCCGGCGCGGTATCGGTCGGCTGGTCGGGCTATGTGGTCGGTCTCATCGAGAACGCCTTTCACGTCAACATCCCCGACGCCCTGGTACGCGGCCCCTACGACGGCGGCGTGGTCAATCTGCCCGCCATGGGCATCGCCGGACTCGTGACCTGGTTGCTGGTGATAGGCACGCGCGAGAGCGCGGTGGTGAACGCGGTGCTGGTTTGCGTGAAGGTCATGGCCCTGACCCTGTTCATCGTACTGGCCGTGCCGGTCATCCGGATGGACCATTTCACACCCTTCGCGCCGCTCGGCTTCGCCGGCATCTCGGCCGCGGCAGCCTCGATCTTTTTTGCTTACGTGGGCTTCGACGCGGTGTCGACCGCGGCCGAGGAAACCGAGAACCCCCAGCGCAACATGCCCATCGGCCTCATCGGCTCGCTCGGCATCTGCACGGTGTTCTATCTGCTGGTGGCGGCGGGTGTCATAGGCAGCGTCGGCGCGCAGCCGGTATTCGGGCCCGGCGGCGAAGTGCTGGCCCCCGGCAGCATGGATCTCGCCAGACAGTGCGCGAGCATGAATGACGCCGCCGTCGGCTGTTCCAAGGAAGCGCTGGCCTGGACCTTGCGCACCATCGGCTGGCCGCAGGTAGGCAATCTCATCGGTCTCGCCGCCGGTCTCGCCCTGCCCTCCGTCATCCTCATGATGATGTTCGGCCAGACCCGCATCTTCTTCGTCATGAGTCGCGACGGCCTGCTGCCGCAGATGTTCTCCAAAGTCCATCCGCGCTTTCACACGCCCCACGTCATCACCATCCTGACCGGCATCTTCGTCGCGCTGTTCGCGGCGTTCTTCCCGGTCGGCAAACTCGCGGACGTGTCCAACAGCGGCACGCTGTTCGCATTCGCGGCGGTGTCCATCGCCGTGCTGGTATTGCGCCGCACCGATCCCGGCCGTCATCGTCCCTTCCGCACCCCCGCCATCCGCATCACCGCCCCGCTCGCCATCCTCGGCTGCGTGTATCTGTTTTTCTCACTCGGCATCGATACGCAGATGATGTTCGTGGTATGGGGCGTGATCGGGCTGGTGGTGTATTTCCTCTACAGCCGCCAGCACAGCTTTGCCGGCCGCGGCATCGTCGATGTGCACGAAGACGACGCCGACGCTCCGCCGCAGCCCGTGCCGCCGATGCCGGGCGCCCATACGCCGGGCGGCAAGGACGCGTAGGTGCGGTCTCATTCGCACATTGAAACTGAGACGGCAGCGTTGAATTTTTCAATGTGCGATTGAAATCGCACCTGCGCAGAGCGCGCGCGGCCCGATGTCGGGCGGCGCGCGTCGCACCTACCGCGTGACCGGCTTGAATTTGATGCGATGGGGTTTGTCGGCGTCGTCACCGAAACGGCGACGGCGGTCGGCTTCGTAGTCCGCATAGTTGCCCGGGAACCATTCGACGTGGGAATCACCCTCGAAGGCCATGATGTGGGTCGCGACGCGATCGAGAAACCAGCGATCGTGGGAAATCACCACCGCGCAACCGGGGAAGCTCAGCAAGGCTTCTTCGAGCGCACGCAGGGTTTCGATGTCCAGATCATTGGTCGGTTCGTCGAGCAGCAGGACATTGCCGCCGGACAACAGCGTCTTGGCCAGATGCACGCGATTGCGCTCGCCGCCTGACAGCTGCCCGATATGCTTCTGCTGATCGCCGCCCTTGAAGTTGAATCTTCCGCAGTAGGACCGTGACTGCACTTCGTAGTCTTCGATACGCAGGATGTCCTGGCCGCCGGAGATCTCCTGCCACACCGTGTTCTTGTCATTGAGCGTGTCGCGGCTCTGATCGACATAGGCGAACTTGACCGTCTCGCCGACGCGTATCGAACCGCTGTCGGGTTGCTCCTGGCCGGTCATCATCTTGAACAGCGTCGACTTGCCCGCGCCGTTCGCACCGATGATGCCGACGATGCCACCCGGCGGCAGACTGAAACTCAGATTCTCGAACAGCATGCGATCGCCAAAGGACTTCTTGAGATCGGTCGCTTCGATGACGATGTCGCCGAGACGCGGACCCGGCGGAATATAGATTTCGTTGGTTTCGTTGCGTGACTGGAATTCCTTGGACTGCAACTCCTCGAAGCGCGCCAGACGCGCGCGGCTCTTGGCCTGACGGCCCTTGGCATTGCTGCGCACCCATTCCAGTTCGGCGGCGATGGTCTTCTTGTGCGCGGCCTGCTCGCGCTCTTCCTGCTTGAGGCGCGCTTCCTTCTGTTCCAGCCACGAGGAATAGTTGCCTTCCCAGGGAATGCCGTGGCCGCGATCGAGTTCGAGAATCCAGCCGGCGACGTTGTCGAGGAAGTACCTGTCGTGGGTCACCGCCACCACGGTGCCGGGATAGCTTTCGAGATAGCGTTCCAACCACGCCACCGATTCGGCGTCGAGATGGTTGGTGGGCTCGTCGAGCAGCAGCATTTCCGGTTCGGACAGCAGCAGCCGGCACAAGGCCACACGCCGGCGTTCGCCGCCCGACAGTTTGGTGACGTCGGCATCCCAGGGCGGCAGACGCAATGCATCGCCGGCTATTTCGAGCTTGCGCTCGACTTCCCAGCCACCGGCCGCGTCAATCTTGTTCTGCAGTTCGCCCTGTTCCTCGAGCAGCGCATTCATTTCGTCGTCGCTCATGGGCTCGGCGAATTTCATGCTCACTTCATTGAAGCGTTCGAGCAGCTTGATGGTCTCGCCGAGGCCTTCCTCGACGTTGCCGCGCACGGTCTTGGCCGGGTCGAGATTGGGCTCCTGGGGCAGGAAGCCAATCTTGAGGCCCTTGAGCGGCGTCGCCTCGCCTTCGATCTCCTTGTCGACGCCGGCCATGATGCGCAGCAGGGTGGACTTGCCGGAACCGTTGAGACCGAGCACGCCGATCTTGGCGCCGGGATAAAAACTCAAGGAGATGTCGCGCAGGATATGGCGCTTGGGCGGCACGATCTTGCCGACCCGATGCATCTGGAATACGTACTGTGCCATGGAGGGTTGAAGTCCTGTGGGAATTAGCATCGAAAACGAGTGTGCGAATGAATTCGCACCTGCAGAAGATCAGCGCAGTGAAGGCTTTCCTGCAGGTGCGAATTCATTCGCGCATTGCTCGGCGAACACCGGGGAGTCCGCCCTGCGGGGCCAATGATAAAGGCTTTCCGCGGGTTGTCACTCTGTATGGCGGCGGGCCGGCTGACAGCGGCCCGCCACCCTGCAGCGCCTATTTCTTGGCGGTCTGGTCCGCCACGCCCTTGCGCGCCATGGCACGGAAGTAGTGCATGAGGCCATCGATTTCCTTGTCGGTGAAATCGGTGAAGCGCGGCATGCCGGTGCTCATCTTGGCGCCCGCCAGGACCACCTGTTTGAAGGCGTCGCGCGACTGCGCGATCGGCGATTCGCGCAGATCCGGCGCGTAACCACCCGACACCGCGCCACCGCCGTGACACAGGAAACAGGATTGCGAGTAGACCTGCTTGCCGTAGTCGGCGACCTGGGGATCGATTTTGAAATCCGGCAGGTCGACCGGCTGGGCATGGGTCGGTGGCGGCGAGGGCGGTATCGGCAGCTTGCCGTCCAGGGCAAAGGTCACCAGGCGGCGCGGATGGACCTTGTACTTCCAGCCATGCTGCGCGGCGAGCGTCCCGGAAATGAGACCCGCGCCACCCCAGCCCACCAGCAGCGAAACATACTGCTTGCCGTCGATGCTGTAGGTGACGGGCGGGGCCGAGATACCGAGACCGAGCGGCACCGACCACAACTTGTCGCCGGTGGTGGCGTTGAACGCATTGAACGTGCCGTCGGCGAACCCTTCGAACACCAGGTTGCCCTTGGTGGTCATGGTGCCGGCATTCCACTGCGGCGGCGCCGGCGCCTTCCACACCTGCTTCTGCGTGAGCGGATTCCAGGCCTGCAGATAGGCCGTGCCGGAATCGGCCGGCGCATCCTCATCGCCGAACACCACGCCGGTCTTGACGTAGAAATTCGGCGACTCCCACTTCGGCAGATCGATGCCGGTGTCCTTGAAGGTGCCGGGCGTCTCGATGGTGGGAATGTAGACCAGGCCGGTGTTCGGGTTATAGGACATCGCATGCCAGCTATGGGCGCCAAAGGGGCTCGGCCACACGGTTTCCTCGCCGTCCTCGTAACGCGCGCCCTGCACTTCCACCGGCCGCCCGGTCTTGAGATCGATGCGCTCGGCCCAGGTCACCTTGGCTATCTTCTCGGCCGACAGCAACTCGCCATTGGCGCGGTTGATGACATAGAAGAAGCCGTTCTTGGGCGCGTGCATCAGCGCCTTGACGGTCTGACCACCGTATTTCAGATCGGCCAGCGTGATGTCCATGTTGGAGTTGTAATCCCAGGTCTCGCCGGGATTGGTCTGGTAGTGCCACTTGTATTCGCCGGTGTCGGCATCGAGCGCGACGATGGAACACAGGAAGAGGTTGTCGCCGCCGCCGGGGCTGCGAATCTTCTGATTCCACGGCGAGCCGTTGCCGGTGCCGAGGTAGATGGTATTGAAGTCCGGATCATAGG
>Ga0208492_1002118_pt1 | contig 10393 bp, 7 predicted proteins | sample Subbioar_CSW14AB_FD_184820 | JGI IMG/M metagenome (GOLD analysis project Ga0208492, IMG submission 184820) | Serpentinite rock and fluid subsurface biosphere microbial communities from McLaughlin Reserve, California, USA - CR12Mar_CSW14AB (SPAdes) | ecosystem: Environmental > Terrestrial > Deep...
CAGCAGCCCGAGGCCGACGATTTTCTCGACGACGCGGTGGCCGCCCTGGTCGATATTCCGTGGATTGCCGGGGCGGCCTGGCAAAGCGCCACCAGCACCGGCGTGCATGGTCACGTCTCGCCCTATGAACTCGCGCTGCAGACCGAGGCCTTGTCCATCACGCTCTACACCGAGCGCAGCGTGAGTTCGGCATTGCTCATCCACTGTCGCCTGCTGGTGCAGGTGCTCGGGCACTTCTATGTCGCCAAGCAACGCGAGAGCGAACAGGCCGGCGCCGCCCATCTGCGCGCGGTGCACGAGACCGGCGCGCGTGTCACCCACGACATCAAGAACCTGCTGCAGTCCTTGAACACGCTGGCGGCGGCCCTGCAGAGCGCCAGCGGCGAGCAACAGGAACAACGCGGCTTCGAACTCCTGAAGCGCCGCCTGCCGGATATCGCGCAGCGCCTGAAGGTGGCGCTGGAGAAGCTGCAACGCCCGCAGACTCAAGTGGCGGCTCTGATGCCCGCCGCGCAATGGTGGCGGGAGCAAAGCGAACGCCTCGCCGAGGGCGACATCGAGCTGACGGCCGAGCTCAGCGACGAGCACGCGCTGCTGCCGGGTGACAGCTTCGACAGCATCGTCGACAACCTCATCGACAACGCCCGGCATAAGGTAGCGGCCGGCCAGGCGCGGCACATCGCCCTGGCACTCAGTGCGCGGGACGGTGCGGTGTCCTTGCAGGTGCGGGACGATGGTCAGGCACTGGACGAGAGCCTCGCCCGGCAGTTGTTCCTGCGCCCGGTGCCATCCAGCACCGGCCTCGGCATCGGCCTCTATCAGGCGGCGGCGCTGGCGCGCCGCAGCGGTTGCGAGCTGCGCTTGCTTGAGAATCGCGCGGGGCACGTGAGTTTTGAGCTGCGTTGTGGCGGGGAGTGGTCGTCGCTCCCCCTCTCCCCTGCCCTCTCCCCCAAGGGGGCGAGGGAGTAATTCAATCCATCATCGTCCCTGTTTCCCTCTCCCCCTCGGGGGAGAGGGTCAGGGAGAGGGGGGCGCCCCCTCCACCTCTCACGGCAACTGTCCCGCCGAGACCATGCGGCTGACCAGCAGCGCGCGCGAGATCGGCATCACCAGATCATCGAATTCACACAAGGGCGAGCCCTCGTTGGTGTTGTCCGTGCAGCCGCTCTGCTCACGCGAATAGACGCGCGAGACGAACGTCGCGTCACCATCGACGTTCTGTTCTTCGTCGTCGTTGTCGGTGGGCACCGCTCCGCGCGGCGTGCCATCGACGCCCATCGCGCCATAGCCATTGCGACCATGGGAGACGATGATCGCCGCGACGTTGTCCGGGGTGGCGGCATTGAAGCCGAACTTGCTTTCGACCACGCCCGGCGTCGTGGCATCGTCGCCACGCGTGACAATGGTGATATTGCCTTCGGAGCACAGATCGAATTCGAGTCCGGTGTCCTTGCCGTCGCAGGTGGTGTTCTGCGCGGGAAAGGTGAACTGCCTTTCGCGTACGCGATAGCTCAGACGATTGCCCCACGCGTCACCGGGGTCGATACCGAGTTCGGCCCAGGGTAGAAAACCGCTCTCGTTCGTGCAGTCACCACCGCTCGCGAGCGTGAATTGCGGATTGGCCATGCCATCGCCATCGGTATCGGGACAGGGCAGGCGTCGATGGGTGAGCGCAAAGCCGTACAAAGCCTCGCTGGCCTGGGACATGTAATCGAGCGTCTTGCGCCGGTCGCGCGCTTCGAGCTGCACCTGCACGGGGCCGATCAATCCGGCCGTCAACATGCCGATGATGAAGATCACGATGGCCATTTCGAGCAGCGTGAAGCCGCGCTCGCGACCGTGCATGCCGCGCGACGCGCGCTCAGGGTGACAGGGGCTGGATTTGATCATTGAAACTGCTCGATGGGTCGCGGCGCTCGTAGACGCTGGTGGTGGTGCTGCTGTTGAGGCCTTCGACGTAGTCCGTGAGATCGGTGGATGGTCGGGTCTGGGCCGCGGTCGGCGGCGCGGCCATGGCCGCCAGCGGCGGTCCGGGCAGTACCACGATGCCACGCACGCCATGCACATCCGTCGCCAGCGCATCGCCGGGACGACGCATGCGCAGGGTCAGGCAGTTCCCGGCGGCCTGACAACTCGCGCCGCTGTAACCGGGCGACTCGCTCGGCGTGTAGCGCAGCAGCACGCTTTCATGCCATCTGTCGGCGAACAGCCAGGGCGGCAGGGCGCCGGGTGAAAGATGGCGGTCGACCGGCGTCAGCGAGGTCCACACTTCGAGATCGAAGGGCACGTTCAGGAGCGCGATGAAATCGCTGCCGCCCAGCGTGGTGAATTCGAGGTAGCCGCCGCCGATGATCTTGGTGCCTTCCAGATCGGTGATCGAGATGCGGCCCGGCACGCCGCCCGGCCACATCGCGCTGCCGAGCACACGCACTTCCGCCGTGCGCCGCGCGCCCGGCGCCGATGCGACCAGACGTGTATTGCCGCCCAGGTCCAGGCGGTAGACGCGACGCAGGCTGCGTCCCGGCACTGTATAGCTGTAGCTGGTGGCGCAGCTCATATTCAATGCAAAGGCGGCATCCTTGTTGCGGTTGAGAATGCACGTGCCCTGGCTCCAGGGCGCGGTCGGCGTGCCTTGCACCGGCGTCGGGAAACTCACCGGCGTCGAGGTCGGCGCGCCGCCGCCGTGGCTCACATTCTGCGTGCAGGTGTTATGCCGCAGACAGTTTTCGTCCGGCGGCTCACTGCCGCCGAGTTTCACCGTGCCGGTGCTGGTCAGGGACCACACCGCGGTGAACTCGGCATTGAAAGCGGTATCGAGTTCGACCAGGGGCAGACGCGCGAGACGCGTCGTGCCCTCACCCACGACGGCGGCGAAACTGCTGGCGGTGCGCGTTGCCAGCCAGGGCAGGCCGTCGTCGCATTGCGGATCGGTCGAAGCGCAATCGGGATCGGCGCCGGCCGCATCGTCATCGTCATCGGGATCGTGGCGATAGCTCGCGAGCGCCTTATCGACTTCCTTTGCCACCACTTTCTGCACTTCCGCCATCAACTCACCCCGCGTGATGATCATCACGGTGTCGTTGTTGGCCGCTTCGATGTTGCGCGTGAAGTGGTTGTCGCCGAGCGAGGCGTTCTCGCCTTCCAGCCAGGCGCTGGCGGTATAGGCGCTGGCGCTGTTGCGCGTCTGCCCGACGCGCGGCGACCCCGGCGCGATGATCACCGCCACCACGTCATCGACGTCGTCGACGCTGAAGTCGCCGGCGGTCTCGCTGTTCAAGACACCGCTCGCCATGCTGCGGAAATTCTCCGACACCGCGAACCACAAGGGCGCGCCACTGCCATCGGTGAGCGCGGTCAAACCCAGTGTGCGGAAAGGCAGGAGCCCGGTTTCGCGGTCGGCTGCGGCGCGGCAGTCGCCGACGCTTTCCGCCACGCCCTGCAGACTGCCGCCGAGGAGATCGGGACAGGGCAGACGCCCGGGCCCTTTCTCGAGGCCGTGACTGCCATTGGCATAGGACACCGCGTACCCGATCAAAGCCCGTCGCGCCTGACCCAGCGCCTCGGCGGTGGACATACGCTGCGCGGTCTCACGCGAAGCGCGATTATTCAGAGCCGACAGGATCACAAAAGACGAGGCGGTCACCGCCAGCATCAACACCAGGATCAAGGCCACGCCGCGCTGGCGCGATGGCCGTCGGCTCACCGCGCGTGGGCGAGGGGTTTCATTCGTGCGCAGGTGGCCGCTGCTGATAGGCATCGGAGACCTGGCGCGAGCCGGGATCGAAAGACTGACCAGGCTTGAGTGCGACCTGACCGCCGCCGCCGAGCGGCACGTTGACCCGCCGCCCGTCGCGCGCCGGTGCGGACAGTTTGCCCGGCGCCATGTCGCGGCCGTTGACCCACACCGTGGCGGCGCCCGCGGAGCGCGCGATGTAGCCATTGACGGTGACCGGTTCCGCCGGTGCTTCGAGCGCGGCCGCGGCCGTGGCCTGCTCGAGGTCCGGATCCATGACTGGCGTGACGCGCCCCTGCTCGGCCGCGTGCTGGCGGGCGGCATCGATGGTGGCGCGCTCGGCCGGCGTCAGAAACAGTCGCCCGAGTTCGGCCGCCGTGGCCGCGCCCTGCAACATCAGCAACAGCAACACGCCGGTGAACGCCCGTCTCATAGCGACAGCCCCGCTTCACCCGCGAGATTGATGGTCCACCAGTCGAGCGTGCAATCGGCATTCAGATTGGCGCCCTCGGCGCTGAGATCGACACGTTCGCCGCTGCGTTTCAGCACGCACCGTTTGACCGCGTACTGGCCGAGCGCGTCGCGATCGAGTGCCTGCAGCACACGCAGCAGATCGCCCTCATGCAGCAAGGACAGATTCAAACTCATGGCGCTGGCATAGAGGCGGTAATTGCCGAGCGCGATGCTGAAGTCCGGCGACGCCTCGCGCTGCGCGTCGAGCTTGTAGGTGACCTGCTTCAAGTCGTTGGCATCGCCGGCACGGCGCAGGGCTTCGAGCCACGACAGGCGGCGTTCACGCCCCAGCAGTCCGGCATCGAACAGGCGACGGAACTCGGGAAAGAACTGGTCGATGAGGCGCTCCTCGTCGTCGACCGCGAGATATTTGCGGCTCGCCTCGCGAAACTCCGCATGGTGCGCCTGGTATTCGCGCTCCATGTTCTGCCGAAAATAAAAGCTCGCCGTGACCATGCCGGCCGAGGCCGCGAGGGACAGCACGAACACCACGAGGGTGCCGCGCAATATGGGCCAGTCAACCCGGTTGGCCATCGCGCACCCCCAACACCAGTTTGATCTTGAAGGCCGGCACCACACGCGCACCGGCGGCGGTCGCCGAACCGCTGAGGCTGGACTCGGGCCGCACGTCGAGCGGGTATTGCAGGACCTTCACGCTTTTGACCTTGGCCTGCGCCTTGAACTGTTCGGCCAGTTCATCGACCAGCGCGATGGCCTTGCGGAAGTCGCCGTCAAAGGGTTCGAGGTGGGCGCTCAATTCGGCGATTTGATAATACTGACCATCGCTGGCGCGCGGCGCCGCCGGCGTGCCGTTGTCCGCCGGCGGCGGCACGATGCTGCCTTCGGGATCGGCGCCTGCCGACCATGCGAGTTCATCGAGCGCGACCACCGGCACGCGATCCAGCACATCGCCCAGCACGGTCAGCAGGCGCGCGGGATCGGGCTTGTACTGGCGCAATGTCGCGACGGCATCGACGGCGGTCTTGATCTGGTCGGGCTCGACCGGCGTCGGCGGCAACTTGCCGCGCGCGAGTTCATAACGTTGGCCATAGAAGCGCGCTTTCTGGGTGGCGTCCAAGGCCTGCTGTTTGAAGTTCACACCTTCGATGAAATTGATGCCGCTCCAGCCTCCGCTGCCGAGCACCATCAACAGGCTCGCGGTCGCCAGCGCCAGACGCAGACGATGCAGTGTGTAGTACTGCGTCTCCTCGGGGAGTGCGTAGTGATTGGACGGCACTTCGCTCGCCAGCAGCCGCGCAAACATCACATCGCTGAAATGCGTGCCGCCGCCGTCGGCCAAACCCACCCGGCTCGCCACCTGATCGACATCCAGCAGGACGAATTTCTCGTTGTCCGAATCATGACAATGCTGTTCGAGTTCGGTCAGCAGTTGGCCGTGGCTCAGGATGTAGATGCTGAGCGGGCTATCGCGCGAAATCAGCGCCAGCGAATTCAGATAGCGCCTGAGCTTTTCCACTTCGCCGAGCAGGTGATCGGCGAACGGCACCGAACCCAGACGCGGCACGTGGGCGAGACGACTGAGCTTCAACTGACCGTCGCGGAAAAAGCTCTGCCGCAGACCGCTGGTCTTCTGCAGACTGATCAGGAGCACGTTGGAGCCTACCGCGCCGATGCGTTTCAACAGCCGTTCGCTCAGCACCGGCAGTGAATAGATGCCCGCCACCGGTACCTTGTGCTCGCGCAGCGGCGCCAGCCACGGCGTCAGCACCTCGGCGCGGGTGATGGCCGTCAGCAGGACGCGGTCGTCCTTGCGTCCCTCGGTCTCGCGCCCCTGCAGCAAGGCATGGTGATAAGCCGTGCCGCGGAACAGACGCGCATATTTGCGCGTCAGCACCGCGCGCCTGTCGACCGCCCCGACATGGGGAATGGTGTCCTGTCGATATTCTTCTTCGACCACATCCACCAGTACGCACAGCGGGGCCTGGCCAATCTCCTTCAGGCAGCGGTCGAACAGCGCAAAGCCGTTGTCATCGGCGGCGAAGATATAGGCGTGACCGAGCTTCGCGCCGTCGAACAGATAGAGGATGGCCCGATCGCCGCCGACCAGCAGGACCCGCGGCGGCGGGCTGCTAAAAGTTGATCTTAGTGAACGAATCATAGAGTGGGCCGAGGATCGCCGCGATTATCCAGAACAGCACGAGCCCGAGCACGATGGTGATGACGGGCATGATCATGGCCTGCAGCCGCTGTACCGACTCGGCGACGTCGCGTGTGTAGAAGTAGCTGACATTGTCCAGCGCGTTCTCCAGCGCGCCGGTGTTCTCACCGACGCGCAGCATGCGCACCACCAGCGGCGGGAACAAGCCCGTCGCCGCGAAGCTGCGGCTGATGCCGCCGCCGTCGGCAATCATGCGGCCGGCCTCGCGCATGGCGCGCGCCACGGCGCGATTGCCGGCCACGTTCTCCGTCGTGCGCACGCACTCGAGCACCGTGATGCCGGACGAATACATGATCGAGAACACGTTGCATACGCGGGTCACGATGATCTTCTTCAGCACCGGCCCGATGAGCGGCAGATTGAGGCACATGCCGTCGATGCGCTCGGCGAAGCGTGGGTTGGTGCGGAAGGCGATGACGCCACCGACGGTCGAGACTATCGGCAGGAACAGCACGATGTACCAGTAACCGGTAACGAAGTTCGAGGTCGCTATCAGCGCGCGGGTCTGCAGCGGCAGGCTCTGCCCCATGGTCGCCAGAAAGCTGACGAGCTTGGGCACCACGAACATCATGAGAAAGAACAGCGCGCTGAAAACGAACACCGTGACGATGACCGGGTAGGTCAGCAGCTGCTTGGTGTAGGCGGCCTGTTCGTCCTGCCACTTGAGATTCTCGATGACCTTGGCCAGCACGCGCGTCAACTGGCCGCTCTCCTCGCCGGCCCGAATCAGGCTGACGAACACCGGCGAAAACACGAAGGGGAATTCCGCCATCGACTGCGAGAGGTTCTTGCCGCCTTCGATGCCTTCGATCATGGCGGCGGTCACTTCGCGCAGGCGCCGGTTGTCGACCGTGTCGCGCAGATCGCTCAGGCCTTCGAGGATGGGTACGCCGGCCCGCGTCAGTTGTTCGAGATGAAAACAGAACGTAATGAGGTCGATGCGTTCGATGCCGCGCCCGGTGACGTTGCGATTGCGCGACGGCAATTCGCGGAAGTTGACGAGATCCAAGCCCATGCGCGCCAGGCGGGTTTCGAGGTCGGCCGGATTGACCGCATCGACACGTCCCTGGGTGACGCGTCCCTGGGCGTTGATGGCCTTGTAGCGATAGGCTTCCATCAACCGAGGCGCTCGGTCAGATCGACCACGCGCGACACTTCATCGAGCGAGGTCAGGCCTTCCAGCACGCGTTTGATGGCGACATCGGCGAGGGTCTGAAAGCCGCGCCGGCGTGCCGCGACGGTCAGTTCCTTGAGCTTGGCGTTCTGCGCGATGAGTTCGTCGATTTCGCGATCGAAGCGCAACACTTCAATCAGCGCGGTGCGTCCTTCGTAACCCTGATGCGGGGTGTGACCGAATTCCTCGGCCACACGGTAGATGGTCTGGCCGCGCGGCGTCGCTTCGATGCCCAATATGCGGCGCTCGAGTTCGCTCGGTTCATAGGCTTCGCGACAGTCGATCCGAAGCTTGCGAATCAGCCGCTGCGCGATGATGCCGATGATGTTGCCGGCCAGGATCTCGGGCCGTATGCCCATGTCGAGCAGGCGCGGCAAAGTGCCGAGCGAGGAATTGGTGTGCAGCGTCGAGAACACCTGGTGGCCGGTCATGGCGGCGCGAAAGGCCATGGAGGCGGTGTCTTCGTCGCGGATTTCGCCGACCAGGATGATGTCCGGATCCTGGCGCAGGATGGAGCGCACGCCGCTGGCGAAATCGAGGCGCGCCACTTCGTTGATCGAGGTCTGGCGAATCATGCCCATCGGATATTCGACCGGGTCTTCCAGGGTCATGATGTTGACCGACTCGGTGTTGAGGTGGTTGAGCAGGCTGTAGAGCGTGGTGGTCTTGCCGCTGCCGGTCGGCCCCGTCACCAGCAGCAGACCCTCGGGCCGCGCCACCATGAGCTTCAAGGTCATGAGCACGTCATCGTCGAGCCCGAGCTCGTCGATCGGTACGATGCCCTTCTGCCTGTCCAGCACGCGCAGCACGATGTTCTCGCCGTGCACGGTCGGAAAGGTCGAGACACGGAAGTCTATCTGTCGCCCCGAGAGACTCAGGGTGATGCGGCCATCCTGCGGCGCGCGTGTCTCGGCGATGTCCATGCCGGACATCACCTTCAGTCGCACCGCGAGCGCCGACCAGTAATTCTTGTGCAGGGAACGGATCTGACGCAGCACGCCGTCGATGCGATAACGGAAGCGCAGAAAGCCTTCTTCCGGTTCGAAGTGGATATCGGACGCGCCGCGCTTGACTGCGTCGGACAGAAGCGCGTTGACCAGACGCACCACCGGCTGGCTGTATTCGGCACTGTCGGCATCGAGACTCTCGTAGTCGATTTCGCCGGTTTCGATCTCGCGCAGGATGCCGTCGACCGAGAGCTCGAAACCATAGAACTGATCGATGGCCTTTTCGATCTCGGCCTCGCCCGCCATCAAGGGCACGATTTCGACCGCGCCGCCGAGATGGGCCGCGATCTGATCGAGCGCGACGACGTTGAAGGTGTCGGCCATCGCCACCGTCAGGCGATTGTTGTTGGCATCGAAGGTCAGCGGCAGGATGTGGAAGCGCCGCGCCATGTCCTTGGGGATGAGACGGATGGCTTCGGAATCGACCACCACCTGCGAGAGCTGGGCCTTCTGCTGGCCGAGCGCGCCGCCCAGCACATCGAGAATGATGGCCTCGGTGGCGAAGCCGAGACGCACCAGGATGCGGCCCAGGTGATCGCGATTCTTGCGTTGCTCGGTGAGCGCGATGCGAATCTGATCGGAGCTGACGACGCCCTTCTGGACCAGCAGCTCGCCGATGCGCAGCGATCGTTTCGGTGTGCTCATGGCGCGCTGCCGGCGACCGGCGCGGACAGGGCATTGACGCGATCCTGGGCGGCCTGCGCCTTGAAGACCGCGCCGCGCGTGGCGCGCAGGCTCAAGCTCTTCTGGTAATAGCCGAGCGCGGCCGGGCCCTGGCCCAGGTGCTCCAGACACACGGCGAGGTTGAAGGCGTAATCGGGATTGCCGGCATCGAGTCGCGCGGCATCGAAGTAAGCCTGCTGGGCATCGGGCCAGCGCTGGCGACGGGCATACCAGTTGCCGAGCGCGGCGTGGATGTAGGCAGCGTTGGCGTGACCATCCAACAACATACGCAGACGCGCGGCGCCGCCCTCGCCCTCGGCTTCGGTCATGTTGAAGACCGCGGCACTCGCCACTGGATCGTCGGGATAACGCTTGAGTATCGCTGCGTAGAAATCGTAGGCGCGTGGCAGGTCGCCGCGCTTGAGCGCCACTGCGCCGAGACCGAGCAGCGTGTCGCGTCGGTCCGGGTCGGCGCTGCGCGCCTTGTTGTAGAGGCGCGCAGCACCGTCGAGATCGCCGGCCTGGAACGCGGCATAGGCCTGGGTGAGCGCGGCGTCGACGGCATTCGGCCGCTGGCTGCGTGAAATCTGTACTTCACCGGCATCGATTTCCTCACTGACCGCACGCGGACCCGCGGACCGTGCTATCCGCGATGCGGCTCGTGCCGGCGATGGGTTGCGTGTCTCCCTGCTTGTACTGATCGGCGCTGCGTTGGCCGGCACTTGCTCGACGCTGCTGACCGGCGGGGACGGGGCGGACTGTGCGGGTTCCGCCGCGACGCGTGGCGCGGCGGATGCGGGTGCAGGCGTTGGCGCGAGGTCTTCACTCGGCACGGGCTGGGTATCGATGCGCGCAAGTTCCCCGCCGCCGCTGTTGTCGGGCGCGAACAGCGGTGCCAGCGGCCGGTCGTGGGGCCCGGGCTTCTCGACGCCGCGCGCCACTTCCGGTGAAGGCACGACATGGGGTGCCGGACTCAGGCCGGCGTAATACACACCAAAACCTGCGATGCCGAGCACCGCGCACATCGCGGCGGCTGCGACCCAGGTCAGCAGCCGCCCGCTGCGCGCGCGTTCACCGGCGCGGAACACGGTTTGCGCGCCGACCACGGTGTGGGCGGCCACATC
>Ga0208492_1002119_pt1 | contig 10390 bp, 8 predicted proteins | sample Subbioar_CSW14AB_FD_184820 | JGI IMG/M metagenome (GOLD analysis project Ga0208492, IMG submission 184820) | Serpentinite rock and fluid subsurface biosphere microbial communities from McLaughlin Reserve, California, USA - CR12Mar_CSW14AB (SPAdes) | ecosystem: Environmental > Terrestrial > Deep...
GACCTGGCGCTTCGCCGATTCGCGGACCGCGCGGCGTCGCATCGACAGTACGGCGAACCACTGCGACGTCGTCACCGACGTTCGCGGCGGCTACGTGCATGCCGTCGGCGGCAACGTGAAGAACAGCGTCACCATGAGCCTCTATCCGGTCGATTCGCGCGGCCGGCTGCAGCCGGTCGGCGGCCGGCCCTGGCTGCTGGTGGTCGAGAAGCGCGGCTAGCCGCCGCGGGGTCAGTTCGTCAGGCCCTGGGCATGCATGAGCGTGCCGGTACGCTCGGCGATCATGATGGTGGGGGCGTTGGTATTGCCGCCGACCAGCGTGGGCATGATCGAGGCGTCGACGACGCGCAGCCCCTCGACGCCATGCACCAGCAGCTCGCTGTTGACCACCGCCATAGGGTCCGTGCTCGGTCCCATCTTGCAGGTGCCGACCGGGTGGTAGATCGTTTCGCTCTTGGCGCGGATCCATTGTTCGATCTCCGCATCGCTGCGGACCGCGGCGCCGGGCTGGAACTCGTCGGCACGGTAGGGGTCGAGGCCGGACTGGGCCAGCATCTCGCGCCCCATCTTGACGCCGGCGATCAGCGTTTCGAGGTCCTGCCGCTCGGCCAGATAGTTGGCGTCGATCAGTGGCGCGTCGTTGGGGTTGGCGCTGCGCAGCCGGATGGTGCCGGTGCTTTCGGGCCGCAGCGCGCAGACATGCAGGCTGTAGCCATTCTTCTTCATCTTGGTGCGGCCGTGGTCGACCACCAGTACCGGCAGGAAATGGAACTGCACGTCCGGTGCGGCGAGTCCCGGCCGCGTGCGCAGGAAGCCTCCGGACTCGGCGATCGGCGAAGTGCCGGGTCCCTTCTTGTTGACGACGTACTGGAAGAGCGAGACCAGCTTGTTGGCGGTGTCGAAGGTGTCGCGCGTCTTGCAGAACTGCAGCAGCGAGGCGTCGAGATGGTCCTGCAGGTTGCCGCCGACGCCGGGCAGGTCGATCACCGGCTTGATGCCGAGCGACTGCACGTGGTCGGCGGGGCCGACGCCCGAGAGCAGCAGAAGTTGCGGCGAATTCACGGCACCGCCGCACAGGATGACCTCGCGGTTGGCGCGTGCCACCTCGTCCCGGCCGTCGAGCACGTAGCGCACGCCCATGGCGCGCGTGCCGTCGAAGATGATTCGCTCGACGAGGGCGTTGGTGATGACCTCGAGATGGCAGTTGCCGCGTGCGATCGCCGGCCGCAGGTAGGCGCTGGCGGTGCTCCAGCGGCGCTGGTCCTTCTGCGTCACCTGATAGTAGCCCACGCCGTCCTGCTCGGCGCCGTTGAAGTCGGTGACGCGCTTGTGCCCCGCCTGCTCGGCGGCCTTGAGGAAGGCTTCGCTCAGCTTGCAGGGATCGGCCTGGTCGGCGACGTTCAGCGGTCCGCCCGTGCCGTGGAATTCGTCGGCACCGCGCTCGTTGTTCTCGGCCCTCTTGAAGTATGGCAGGACGTCGTTGTAGCTCCAGCCCTCGTTGCCGAGCTGGCGCCAGTGGTCGTAGTCCCAGGCGTGGCCGCGGACGTAGAGCATGGCATTGATCGACGAGGAGCCGCCCAGCGTCTTGCCGCGCGGCCAGTACATGCGCCGGTCGTTGCAATGCTTCTGCGGCGTGGTCTCGTAATGCCAGTTGTAGGGCGACTTCTCGCCGAGCGATGCGAAGCCGGCCGGCATCTTGAGCAGGAAGGAGTTGTCGGGCCCGCCGGCCTCGAGCACCAGGATGCGCAGCTCCTTTTCCGCCAACCGGTTGGCGAGGGCGCAGCCGGCCGATCCGGCGCCGATGATGACGTAGTCGTACAGAGACAGCGCAGACATTGACGTTCCCTAGGGCAGGCGGTTCTCGATCACGGTGAATACCGGTCGGGCGGAAATGGGCGACAAAAACCCGCTGTCGTCCAGTGGAAATACGCTGCGGCTCACCGAGTCGCCGACATTGCCGCCGATGGCATGGGCCTCGTGCGGCCTCACCTCGACCACGATGTCGCAGTGGCCGGCGCCGCGGTTGAGGTTGTCGAGCGTGGCGCCGCTGCCGTTGCGCGAGGCGCAGATCAGGTCGCCGACCTGGGGCGCCCGCTGGTCGGGACGCCGCGGGACGAAGGCTGCGCCAGGCTGGCGTGCCCGTTCGACCAGGCGTTCCACATATATAGTATGGGTCTGGTCGGGGCAGAACTGGGTGCGCGGCACCCCGGCACTCTCGATGTCCCAGGAGATGAACGCCGCCGACCACGGAATGTCGTCGAGTCCGGTGCGGCCGGGTTTGCCGACGCTCGCCCAGTAGTCGGCGATGCGCTCGGGCGCGTCGCGTTCCTTCACGCCCAGTTGTTCTGTGCGCGGCGGCGCGGTCGTCGAATAGGTGATGGTCTGGCGGCCGAAGCGCGCCCATTCGCCGACCGCCAGCAGGACCATAGACGTCTTGGCGCTTGCCGTGGGCGGCGGCGCCTCGGGCTTCCACGTCGAGGGCGGGCAGGGGCCGAGCGGCGGCAGTCCCGCCGCCGACTTGGGAACCGGTGGCGCGGCGGGCGGGGGCGTGCAGGCGGCGGCGAGCAGAGCGGCCAGGAGCACTAAACGGCGCATTCAGCTTTCAACCACGAGCACCCCCCTCGGCGCCAGTCGCAGCGCGACCTGGTCGCCGGCCGCCAAGGGCCGATCTACGTGCGGGCAAACGGCGAATAACATGCCTGCCGTCGTATCGATGGAATATTCCATGTGGGTTCCGAGGTAGCTCGCCTTGGCGATCGTCCCGGCCAGGGTATTGCTGTCTGCGTCGGCCGGGCCAACGACGGCGATCGCCTCGGGCCTGATTGCCAACGTCGCCTCCCCGTCGGCTGCGCCCGTGTTGGCGACGTCGAGTTCGCAGGTGCCGAGGCGCAGCCGCACGGTCGCGGGATCGATGCGGCGCAGGCGGCCGCGCGCCGGATTGGACTCTCCCATGAAGCGGGCGAGGAACGGTGTGGCCGGCCGCTCGTAGAGGTCGCGTGGGCTTCCCTGCTGCTCGATGCGTCCCGCGTTCATGACGATGATGCGGTCGGAGACGGCCATTGCCTCCTGCTGGTCGTGCGTCACGTACACCACTGTCAGGCCGAGCTTCCGCTGCAACTCGCGGATCTCCTCCCGCATCTGACGGCGCAGGCGTGCGTCGAGGTTGCTGAGCGGCTCGTCGAACAGCAGCACGGAAGGCTTCAGCACGAGGGCGCGCGCCACTGCGACGCGCTGCTGCTGTCCACCCGACAGTTCCGACGGTTGGCGCTCCTCGAAGCCCTTCAGACCGACCTGGAGCAGACTTTCGCGTGCTTGCCTGGCCGCTGCGTCGCGCGACTGGCCGGAGCGACGCAGCCCATAGCAGACATTGTCGAGGACAGTCATGTGCGGGAACAGGGCGTAGGATTGGAACACCATGCTGACGTCGCGCTGCGAGGCGCCAAGCGTCGTCACGTCTCGGCCAGCGATGGATATGCGGCCCTCGCTCGGCAGCTCCAGCCCCGCGATCATGCGCAGCGTCGTCGTCTTGCCGCAGCCCGAGGGCCCAAGCAGCGTGACCAGCGTGCCGGTTTCGACCTTGAAGCTGACGCCGGCGACGGCGGTAACGGTACCGTATCGCTTCGCAACATCCTGGAATTCGACGCTCACGCGGGACCTCCCCTCAGCGCCGGAGGGCGCCGTCCCAGCCGCCGGTCGCCGACGGCGGACTGGATCAGCACGATGACGGCCAGCATCAACGCGACCAGCGCGCAGCTATAGGCGATGGCGAGTCCGTAATCGCCGTTGATGACACGCAGGATGATGTATGTGGTGGCGAGTTCGTACTCCGCCGTCACAAGGAACACGACGGCACTTACCGTCGTCACCGCGCGCACGAAGCCATAGACCAGGCCGCCGACGATGGCCGGCCGGATCAGGGGCAGCACGACATACGCCAGGGTCTGCGGCGCGCGGCCGCGCAGCGTCAGCGACGCCTCGTCGAGGCTGCGATCGATCTGGCTCATCGCCGCCATGCCGGCGCGCACGCCTACCGGCATGTTGCGAAAGACGAAGCACAGCACGATGATCATTGCTGTGCCGGTAATCTCGATCGGCGGCACATTGAAGGCGAAGACGTAGGCCACGCCGATCACGGTGCCGGGAACGGCGAAGCTCAGCATGGTGGCGAACTCAAGCGTCCCGCGGCCGGCGAAGCGCTGGCGCACCAGCAGCCAGGCCGCGATCAGGCCGAGCGCCGCGGTGAGCGGCGCGGCGATGGCCGCAAGCTTCACCGTCGTCCAGAACGAATTCCAGGCGGCGCCTGTCCAGATCAACCCTTCGGCCGTGTGCTCGACGGCGAAGGCCTTGGCGTAGTGATCGAGCGTCGGCGTGTAGTCGCGTCCCCACACCTTCACGAAGCCGCCGACAAAGGCGAAGCCGTAGAGCAGGAGTGTGAATATGGCCCACGGCAGCGCCACCCAGGCGGCAGCCCAGCGGGCAGCGTCGGGCAACGGCGTCGGCAGGCCGGCATCGCCCTTGCCCGAGATGGTGGCATAGGAACCGGTGCCGACGATGCGGCGCTGCAGGAGGAAGGCACCTAGCGCGAAGGCCAGCAGGAGCAATGCGAGCGAGGCGGCGCGGCCATAGTCGAGTTGGGCGCCGACCACGGCAAAATAGATTTCGGTCGAGAGAACGCCGTAGTCGCCACCCAGCACGATGGGATTGCCGAAGTCGGCGATGCTCTCGATGAAGCCTACGAGGAATGCGTTGGCGAGACCGGGCCGCATCAGAGGCAGCGACACAGTGGCGAAAGTGGCCCAGCGATCGGCGCGCAGCGTCTGGCTGGCTTCCTCCAGGGTCGGGCTCACGCCTTCGACGACGCCGATCAGGACCAGGAACGCGACCGGAGTGAAGGCGAAGAGCTGCGCCATGAACACACCCTGGAAGCCGTAGATCCAGCGCGTCGGCGGGATACCCATTGACCAGTCGAGGAACTGGTTGACGAGGCCCGAGCGTCCGAACACCAGGATCAACGCGAGCCCGATGACGAAGGGCGGCGTTACGATCGGCAGTACCGTGAGTACCCGCAAAGTCCTCTTGAAGGCGAAGGAACTGCGCGTAACAACGAGTGCGAAGGCGAGACCCAGCGCTGTCGTCCCGGCGCCGCAGCCCATCGCGAGGAACAGCGTGTTCCAGGCGACGCCACAGCGGCCGCCGCCGAAGAGGCAGCGCAGGCTCCAGATCTTCTCCGTCACCAGCCGCTCGACCAGCAGGGCGGGCGCGAGCGCGCCATCGCTATTCTCGAAGGCCTGCACCAGGATGCGCAGGACCGGCCATGCCGTGAACAGCACGATCGACGCGGCGACCGTCGTCACCGCGCCGGCAACGAAGGCGTCGCCGCCGAAGTTCCCGCGCAAGGCGAGGCCGATCGACAGCAGTGAGAGCAGGGCGACCAGCGCTACGGCGCCCCCGCCACCAAGCCCGACCTGCCGTCCGTCGAGTTCTCCGAGCAGGAGTGTGAGCCATGAAGCGGTCCAGCCGCGCAGGCCAATGCCGAATGCCTGCGCTACGAACAGCAGGAGGCCCGAGGTGCTTGCGACCACCAGCAGCGTGCCGCGCCGGTGGCGGGGGGCCGGGAGGACGGAGATCGCCAAGCAGGCTGCGAGCGACAGCACCACCGGCGCCAGCCACCATCTTCCCAGCTCGACGATCTGGCCGAAGCCGCTCGCGTAGTCTTCCGACGACCACAGGCCGCCGAGCCACGCACCCGAATCGAGTCCCTCCTGCAGCGCGTACCAGGGGAGCGCGATGGTGGCTGCCAGACCGGCCGCCGACCAGGCCAGGGGCGCGCGCGATGTCATCGGCCGGTCGACGACCCGACTGGCGTCACGGCTTGGGCAGTGTGCCCACGTCGCTGTCCCATCGCGCGATCAGGCGCTTGCGCTCGGCCGACTTTCCGTACTTGGCCTGATCGTAGTCGATCAGCTTCATGTCGGTGAACTTGGGCGCCTCGGGCGGCAGGGGCGTGGCTTTGTTCGACGGCACCTGGAACTGCTTGGCCCGCGCTCCGAGCTTCTGCGCCTCCGGCGTGAGCGCCCAGTCGTAGAATTTCCTGGCGCTGGCAAGGTTGCGCGCGCCCTTGACGATGCTCATCGAACCGATCTCATAGCCGGTGCCTTCGCAGGGCGTTGCCGTTTTCACCGGGAAGCCCGCCAGCGCCTCGGTGACGCCGTCGTGGACGAAGCTGATCGACACCATGGTCTCACCGCGCGCCACCGCCTTCATCGGCGCCGTGCCGGAGCGCGTATAGGCATTTATGTTCGCATGCATCTTCTTCAGGTACTCGAAGGCTTTTTCCTCGCCCATGAGCTGGACCAGCGTGGCGATTGCCACATAGGCGGTGCCCGAGGAGTTGGGGTTGGCCATCTGGATCTCGCCCTTGAATTCGGGCTTCAGAAGATCAGCCCAGCAGGCCGGTGCCGTCAGGCCTTTCTTCGCCAGCAGCTCGGTATTGAAGCCGAAGCCCAGTGCGCCGGCATAGATGCCCACCGTCTTGCCGCCGGAGTCGGTGTTCTGCTTGATCGCCCAGGGGTGCAACTCGGCAAGCTTCGGCGACTTGTAGGCCTCCGTCAGCCCTTCCTCGGCCGCCTGCAGGTGCGGATCGCCGGTGCCGCCGAACCAAACGTCGCCCTTGGGGTTCTGTGCTTCGGCCTTGAGCTGAGCAATGGTCTCGCCAGAGCCCTTCTGTGACATCGAGACTTTTATGCCGCTCGCCTTCTGGAACTCGTTGGCGGCCAACGTGCACCACTCGACCTGTACCGAACAGTAGACGTTCACTACGCCCTGTGCGGACGCGGGCGCAGCCAGGGGAATGGAGAGGCCCACTGCGCCGAGGGCGAGGATGGCGAGCCGCATGGAGTTCCTCCGCGTGTGACGATTTTCTGAAAGCATTGCATGCCTTCGCGCGGCTTTACCAGCGTCCGATGCCGCCGATCACGAGCGTCGGCACGCCCTCGGTCTTGTTCTTCACCGAGAAGACGTGGCTTCCCGGGCGGCGGCCGTCGCGCGGCGCACTGACGTCGAGCCCTGCGGCCGTCAGGCGGGCATGGGCTTTCGCCACATCGGGGACGCGCCACGACAGGCCCCAGAGCTGGTCGGGCGCGTCCGACACGCCTTTCTTCAGGTCGTGCGCGATCTCGACCACGAGATCGCCGCAGCGGAAGAACAGCAGCCGTGCGCCCCATTTCTCGTTGCTGCGATCGAGCCGAAGGTCGAGTCCCAGCCGTCCGGCATAGAAGGCGATGGCGCGTTCGGGATTGGGCGTGCGGACGACGACATGGTCGAGCGCCGAGACGCAGGCGGCCTCGTCGTCTGAGAAGGGTGAGGGCGCATCGGACGATCTGGCGGCCAACGTGATCGCCACGCCGTGCCCGGTGAGGGCGAGCGTGTCTCCTTCGCGTGTCACCGCCACCGTCCGCCGTTCGAGCAGGTTCGCCGCCTTGGCGACGTCGCCCGTGGCGAAGGTCATCGACTGCAGGCCCGGCGTGCCGCCGGAAAAGGCGAGGCCGACATTGCCGGTGCGCAGGCGGCCATCGACCGCGCGCCGCCCCAGCAGCGTCTCGTAGACGCCTGCCGAACCGCCGATGGTGAGGTGATCGAGCGATGTGATCATGGCGAACGACTTCTTGTCATCCTGAGCGAAGCGAAGGATCTCATGGTGCGGCGTCCGGGTGCGTTGGGGACGTGAGGTCCTTCGCTGCGCTCAGGACGACACGGAGGCCCGGACTATCCAATCCGCTTGAGGTCGGCCTTGTACTGCGCGCCGCGGCGGACGTAGCTCTCGGCGCTCATCCGCAGGCGCGTGACGTTATCTTCGCTCACCTCGCGCGCGGCCTTGGCCGGCGAACCGAAGATCACCGCGCGGTCGTTGAAGGTCTTGCCTTCGGTCACCACGGCGCCGGCGCCGACCAGGCTGTCCTTGCCGATCACCGAATGGTTCAACACCACGGCCGCGACCCCGATCAGGGCGCCGTCGCCGATCGTGCAGCCGTGCAGCATCACGCAATGGCCGATCGTCACGCCCTTGCCGATGTTGAGCGGCGCGCCGGGGTCGGTGTGCAGCACGGCGTTGTCTTGAACGTTGCTGTCGTCGCCGATCGTGATCGGCTCGTTGTCGGCGCGCAGCACGGCGCCGAACATGATGCTGACCCGTTCGCCCAGGATGACGTCGCCGATGATCGTCGCCTCCTCGGAGATGTAGCAGGAGTCCGGAATGACCGGCTTCTTGTCGCCCAATTGATAGATCGCCATTTCTCTCCCTTTCCGTTTACGTAAACCCACATTGACGTTTACGTAAACGTTAACTATGAAGACGTCACCATGTCCGTCGCCGTCACCCCTACGGGCAAAAGCCCGGCGCCGCGCGACCCGCAGCGCATCTATAGCATCGCCGAACTGGCGCGCGAGTTCGCGGTGACGCCGCGCACCATCCGCTTCTACGAGGATGAGGGGCTGATCAAGCCACGCCGCCAGGGTCTGCAGCGTCTCTACAGCGCCGGCGACCGCACGCGGCTCGGCTGGATCCTGCGCGGCAAGCGGCTGGGATTCAGTCTGGGCGAGATCAAGCAGCTGCTCGACCTCTATCATGTCGATCGCACCGGCCTGCAGCAGATGCGCGAGCTGCTGCGGCGCAGCCGGCTGCACATCGAGGATCTCGAGCGGCGGCGACGCGATCTCGACGCCCAGATCGGTGAATTCAGGACCGTCGAAGCGCAGGTGAGCGCCGAGCTCCGCCAGCGCGGCGTCGACCCTGACGGCGACTAGGCCGGACAGCGACTGACAAGAAACTCACGGAGGACACCATGGCCGTCTACAAGGCGCCGCTGAAGGACATCCAGTTCGTGCTGAACGAGGTGCTCGACGTCTCGCAGCTCGCCAGGCTGCCGGGCTACGAGGACGCCACGCCCGACACCATTCACGCCATCGTCGAGGAAGCGGCCAAGCTCTGCGAGAACGTGCTGTTTCCGCTCAACCGCAGCGGCGACGAGGAAGGCTGTACCTACGAGAACGGCGTCGTCCATACGCCCAAGGGTTTCAAGCACGCCTACGACATGTTCCGCGAGGGCGGCTGGACCGCCGTCACCTGCGATCCGGAGTACGGCGGCCAGGGCCTGCCCGCCACCGTGGGCTTCGCGTTGCAGGAAATGTTCACCGCTTCGAACCAGGCCTTCGCGATGTATCCGGGCCTCAGCCACGGCGCCTACGAGGCGCTGTCGCGGCACGGCTCCGACGAACTCAAGAAGAAGTACCTGCCCAAGCTCACCGACGGCACCTGGTCGGGCACGATGTGCCTGACCGAGCCCCAGTGCGGCACCGACCTCGGCCTGATTCGCACCCGCGCCGAGCCGCGTTCGGACGGCAGCTATTCGATCACCGGCACCAAGATCTTCATTTCGGCCGGCGAGCACGACCTCACCGAGAACATCATCCATCTCGTGCTGGCGCGCCTGCCGGACGCGCCGGGCGGCACCAAGGGCATCTCGCTCTTCCTCGTGCCGAAGTTCATCCCCAAGGCCGACGGCAGCGTGGGCGAACGCAACGGCATCCGCTGCGGCGCGGTCGAGCACAAGATGGGCATCAAGGCCAACGCCACCTGCGTCATGAACCTCGACGGCGCCTTGGGCTGGATGGTGGGCGAGCCGAACAAGGGCATGGCCGCGATGTTCGTGATGATGAATGCCGCCCGCCTCGGCGTCGGCATGCAGGGCCTCGGCATCGCCGAGACCTCGTACCAGAGTGCCGTGGCCTATGCGCGCGACCGCCTGCAGGGCCGCTCGCTGACGGGCCCGAAGAACGCCGGCGGCCCGGCCGACGCGATCATCGTGTATCCCGACGTGCGGCGTATGCTGATGCTCCAGAAGTCCTTCACCGAGGCGGCCCGCGCGCTGGCGCTGTGGGTCGGCCTGCTGATCGACGAGGCGCGCTCGCATCCCGACGCCGCCACGCGCGAGGCGGCGGACGACCTGATCCAGATGCTGACGCCGATCATCAAGGCGCACTTCACCGACATGGGCAGCGAATGCGCCAACCTCGCGGTGCAGACCTACGGCGGCCACGGCTTCATCCGCGAGAACGGCGTCGAGCAGCTCGTGCGCGACGCCCGCATCACCCAGCTCTACGAAGGCACCAACGGCATCCAGGCGCTCGACCTCGTCGGCCGCAAGCTGCCGATGAAGGGCGGCCGCGCCGCCCAGCGCCTGCTGGGCGAGATTTCCGGCTTCGTCGCCAAGCACAAGGCCGACGAGCGCATGAAGGAGTTCGTCGAGCCGCTGGAGAAGGCGCTGGGCCGCGTCCAGGACTCGGCGCTCTACCTGATGCAGAACGCCATGAAGAACCCGGACGAGGCGGGCGC
>Ga0208492_1002120_pt1 | contig 10379 bp, 7 predicted proteins | sample Subbioar_CSW14AB_FD_184820 | JGI IMG/M metagenome (GOLD analysis project Ga0208492, IMG submission 184820) | Serpentinite rock and fluid subsurface biosphere microbial communities from McLaughlin Reserve, California, USA - CR12Mar_CSW14AB (SPAdes) | ecosystem: Environmental > Terrestrial > Deep...
CGTGCGCGCGTCCCCGTGCGCTTCTCCATCCGTCGCATTCGCGACGGACGGAGCCTCGGCGCCGGGGGCCCAGCGAGCGTGGAGCGAAGCGACCCCGCAGCGCGAAGCGCTGCCGAACGGAGCGTCAGCGACGTTCCTCGCTCGCAAGGGTGCCGCTTGCGGCCCCGCAGCGTGCGAGACGCTTCTGAAGAAGAAGAACTAGCCTGCGGCGCGCTTGAGCTTGCGACGCTCGCGCTCGCTGAGGCCACCCCAGATGCCGAAGCGCTCGTCGTTCTGCAGCGCGTACTCGAGGCACTGGCTGCGCACGTCGCACGAGGTGCAGATGCGCTTGGCGTCGCGCGTGGATCCGCCCTTCTCAGGGAAGAACGCCTCGGGATCGGTCTGGGCGCACAGCGCGTCGCTCTGCCAGGCGAGTGCGGTGTCCTCGTCGCCCTGAGGCGGGCGGACGCCCGGGACACCCAGGTTGACGGGGTCGACGAACCAGTTGTCCGGTACGCCGGAACGGTACTGCGATCCGGTCATTTCGCTCTCCCACTCCCTCTGGCCCCCCATGGGCGGATGTCGTGGAAGTAATTACACCCGTGTGATTCCCAAAGATCAAGTCGCAGATCGTAAAGCCTCAACCGCGGCATGAACCTTCATTGACCAGCTCCGGCGTGTCGCGCTCGGGCGTATCGCGCGGCGCGCCCGGGCGCTCGCTCCGCTCAGTCGGCGCGGCCCGGCTGGGCGAGGAAGGCCTCGCCCTCGCCCGAGATCCGGATCTCGGTCTCGTCGGGCGTCACGAACGCGGCGCGGCCGGGCTCCAGGTCGAGCGCGCCCCGGGCGCCCGCGACCGAGACGGCGCCGGTGGTCGCCAGCACGATCAGCGGCCCGATGGGGCGGATGACCGCGTCGGAGCCCTCCGCGACGCGCGCGCGCAGCAGCTGGAAATCGGGGACGTCGGCCGGGAACGCCTCGACGCCGCGGTTGCCGTTGTCCGCTGCCACCGGGAGCACGACGGGTACCGGACCGGGCGTGGGGTCGAGGATGCGCAGGAGCTCGTCGACGTCGATGCGCTTCGGTGTGAGCCCGCCCCGGAGCACGTTGTCGCTCGCCGCCATCAGCTCCACGCCGAGCCCCGACACGTAGGCGTGCAGCATCCCGGCGCGCAGGAAGACGCTCTCGCCGCGGTGCAGCACCACGAAGTTCATCAGCAGCGCCACGACGACGCCGGGGTCGCCGGGGTACCAGACGGCGAGCTTGCGGGCGTTCGCCAGCTCGGCGGCGAACTCCGTGGACTGGGCGTCGGCGAGGCCTGCGATGATCGCGTCGACCGTCTCGTGCGCGTCGCCCGACAGCAGCCAGCCGATCGCGTCGGCCAGGCCCTCGGGGTCGGTGAGGCGCTCGCGCAGCGGCGCGGCCGCAGCGCCGAGGGCGTCGAGCAGGCGGCGCGACGCCTCCAGCTCCCGCAGCCCGCACAGCGCCTCGAACCGCTCGGACAGGGCGACGATCATCTCGGGCTTGTGGTTGTCGTCGGCGTAGTTGCGCACGGCGTCGGCGGGCAGGGCGGCCTCGCGCGCGAACGCCTCCTCAGCTTGGGCCTTCGACGGATGCACCTGGATCGACAGCACCGAGTTGGCGGCCAGCAGCTTCAGCAGGTACGGCAGGCGCCCGGCTAGACCCACGCCGGCGCCCTCCTGGGCGATCCACTGGTCCAGCGTGCGGCCGGAGCCGTCCTGCACGTCGGAGGGGTCGGAGGGGTGGTCCCCGTACCAGATCTCGGCCTCGGGGTGCTCCGCGGGCGGACGGCCCTGGAGTGCGGCGATGAGCGAACGGGAGCCCCACGCGTAGTCGCGCGGGACGTTGGTCAGGGGAACGAGCACGCACCCAGGGTATGCCTCGGCGGCGCTGTAGCCTGGAGGCACAATGGCCCAGATCTCGCGGTACACGGTAGACACCCCTCCGGCCGCTCCGGAGCGTGAGGGCACGGCGCATCTCTTCCTGCGCGCGTATGCCGCGTTCGTGATCTTCTCCGGCTTCGCGCACACCGCGTGGTGGAACCTGCTGGGGCAGGGCGGCGCGGCGGTCGTCCTGGCGCTGACCACGGTCGTGACCCTGGCCATCTGGGTGCCGCTGCTGCGGCGGCACGGGATCCGCTGGCGCCGCCTGCCGTGGCTCAGCCTCGCCTACGTGGCGTGGGCGCTCGTGTCGGTCCTGTGGTCCGGATGGCCGGGCGCAACCCTGCTCACGTGGACGCTGCTGGCCGCCGGCACGCTGCAGGGCCTGTTCATCGCGCATCAGCTGACGTGGCACGAGATCCTGCGCGCGCTCGACGTCGCGCTCAAGTGGGTCATGGGCCTGTCGATCACGATCGAGCTGTGGGTGGCCCTCATCCGCCGCGAGCCGCTCCTGCCGAACTTCGTGTCCCCGCCCGAGGGCTTCGACCCGCACTGGTACTGGGTGCGCGGCAACCTGTTCGACGCGCTGATCGGCGATCGCATCCAGGGCATCGTCGGGAACGCCAACTACCTCGGCATCCTGTGCGTCGTCGCGTTCGCGGTGTTCGCGATCCGGATGGCGACGCACCCGCCGCACGCGGCGATGCAGACCGTGTGGATCGCGATCGCGGCGGTGCTGTTCGTCCGCTCCGGCTCGGCGACGGCGCTGGGCGCGTTCAGCGGCGCGTTCGTCGTGCTGCTGGCCGTGCTGGTGATGCGCCGCGCGCGGACGGCGGGCGAGCGCAGCCGCCGCTACCTGCTGTTCACGGCCGTCGGGGCCGTCGGAGCGGTGCTGGTCTTCCAGCTGTGGGACCGGATGCTCGGCATGCTCGGGCGCGACGGATCCCTCACGGGCCGCGACGAGATCTGGACGACGGTCTGGCGCCGCGCGGTCGAGCACCCCGTCGTCGGCAACGGCTTCTCGAGCCCGTGGGTGCCGTGGGACCCCGCGTTCGACGGATGGATCGTGGACCACGGGCTGTCGGTCTTCCACGCGCACAACATGTGGCTCGACGTCTTCTTCCAGCTGGGAGCGGTCGGCGTGATCCTGATGTTCGGCGTGTACGCGGCGCTCACGTGGCGCGCGTGGTTCTTCGCCGTCGACCGCCCGCGGTGGGACCTGGACGCGGAGCGCCCCTACTCCCCCGTCTCGATGCTCGCGCCGCTCCTCGTCGCGATGCTGCTGGTGCAGGGCCTGACCGAGTCCGGCCCGATCATGCTGTGGGGCTGGACCCTGGCCGTTCTGCTGTCGTTCAAGCTCAAGCTCGCGCCGATCGTGGGCGTCGGCGCCGACGAGGCGCCGGTGGGGACGCCGGCGCGATGAGCCCGGCCGGCGACCCGGCCCCGGGCACGACGCTGCGTCTGCTGCAATCGGCCGAGCTGGCGCGCGCCTACACGCTCGCGGCCCTGGCGACCGGGTTCGCCTCGCTCCTGATCGAGCGGACGGCGGGCGAGGTGACGCTCGTGACGATCGTGGCCGCGCTCGGCGCGCTGGGCGTGGCCATCCTGATCGCGCGGCGCGACGAGATCGCCCCGATCCACCTCGCCCCGACGACCCTGCTGGCGTTCCTCGGCTGGACGCTCGCGAGCGTCGTGTGGTCGTTCGACGAGGCCGGCACCCTCACCGGCTGGCTCGGACTTCTGGGCTGGGGCGTGCTCGCGATCGTGATCGCGCACGTGCGCGACACCCTTCAGACTGTCCGCGCGCTGGGCGACGTCCTGCGCGCGATGCTGGCGCTGTCGCTCGCGGTCGAGATCCTGTCGGGGATCCTGCTCGACATCCCGTTCCCGTTCCTGGGCGTCCAGGGGGACATCGCGCTCGGCGGGCCGGTGCAGGGCGTGTTCGGCACCCGCAACATGCTGGGCTTCGTCGCGGTCATGGCGCTGATCACGTTCGCGATCGAATGGCTCACCCAGTCGATCTCGCGGGGGCTGGCGATCTTCTCCCTCACCCTCGCCGGCATGCTCGCCGTGCTGTCGGCCTCGCCGACGGTGCTCGTCCTCGCGGTCGCGGTGGGCGTCGCGACAGTGGCGCTCGGCATCGTCCGCCGCGAGGAGCCGCACCGCCGCCGCGCGACCCAGTGGACGATCGCGGCCGTCGTGGCGGTCGGCCTGGGCGCGTGCTACCTGCTCCGGCACCGCATCATCCGGCTGCTGGATGCGGCCTCCGACTTCTCGACGCGCGCCGACCTGTGGAACGAGATCCTGGACTGGGTGCGTCACCGCCCGGTGCAGGGTTGGGGATGGCACGGCCGGTGGCACGACGGCAGCGGGGTCGGCGAGCCCTACCCCCTCAACGTCATCAACTTCACGCTCGACGACCACCACGCCTCGGCGCTCAACGCGTACTTCGACGTCCTCGTCCAGGTCGGCTGGGCGGGCCTGCTGCTGTTCGTCGCGTTCGGGCTGGTGGCGGTCGTGCGCTCGTGGCTCGTGGCGAGCGAGCGCCGCTCGGTGGTCCACGCCTGGACACCCCTGATGCTGGTCGCGCTGCTGGTCGACTCGATGTTCGAGAGCTTCACCCTCTCAGGGCTCGGATGGATGATGCTCGTTGTGTGCGCCGTGCGCGCGGGGCAGTCACGGTCGTGGCGCGAGCGCATCCGCGACGTGGCCGGCGGAGCGGGGTCACAGGATCCGCTGGGATCGTCACGGTAGGCTCGTCTGCGGTCCACAGCCGCCCGCGCCCACCCTTCCGCGCGGGCGGCCCCGCTGAAACCGTTCGGAGCCCGCCCTTGGTACACGTCCTCCAGAACGTGGTCTTCCCTCTCGACCGCGACCCCGATCTGCTGCCGCTCTACGCCGACCCCGACTCCTGGTCGGTGGTCAAGATCGAGGACGAGACCACGCCGCTGCGGGTGTCGGACAATGCGCGACTGAGCAACGTCCTCGGCCGCAACCGCGCGCGCGTCGTCGCCGGCCGGCGCGTCTCGTTCGGCGCGTACTTCAACGCCTTCCCCGCCGCCTACTGGCAGCACTGGACGCCGATCCGCGACGTCCGCCTGACCGTGCGCACGACGGGCGACGCGACCATCCTGGTGTTCCGCTCGAACGGCGCCGGCATCCGCCAGCGCCTCGAGACGCGCGACGTCACCGGATCGTCCGAGACCAGCTTCGACATCTCGCTGACGCAGTTCAGCGACGGCGGCTGGATCTGGTTCGACATCGCCACGGACTCCGAGGACGCGATCTTCGAGGGCGCCGAGTGGACCACCGAGCAGGACCCGGTGCGCACCGGCAAGGCCTCGCTCGGCATCACGACGTTCAACAAGCCCGACTACTGCGTCGAGACCCTGCGCGCGCTCACGGAGAGCCCCGAGGTGCTCGAGCTCGTCGACCGCGTCTTCCTGGTCGACCAGGGCACCCAGCGGGTGGACGCGCAGCCCGACTTCCCCGAGGTGGCCGACGCGCTGGGCGAGCAGCTCGAGGTCATCACGCAGCCCAACCTGGGCGGCTCCGGCGGCTTCGCGCGCGCCATGTCCGAGACGCTGAAGCGCCCCGACAGCGACTTCGTTCAGCTGCTCGACGACGACGTCCGCATCGAGCCCGAGTCGCTGCGCCGCTCGATCGTGTTCGGCCGCTACACCACCAAGCCGACGCTCGTCGGCGGCCACATGTTCGACCTGCTCGACCGCCCCAAGCTGCACGCGTGGGCCGAGGTCGTCGACGAGGACCAGTTCCTGTGGCGCAACCTGTTCGCGGGTGAGCTCATGCCGCACGACTTCGGCGTGACCAACCTGCGGCAGACCAAGCAGCTGCACATGCGCATGGACGCCGACTACACCGGCTGGTGGATGTGTCTCATCCCGACCGCCGCGATCCGCAAGGTCGGCCTGTCCCTGCCCGCGTTCATCAAGTGGGACGACGCCGAGTTCTGCCTGCGCGCCGGCCGCTCCGGCTTCCCCACCGTCTCGATGCCCGGCATCGCGCTGTGGCACGTATCGTGGGTCGGCAAGGACGACGCGATCGACTGGCAGGCCTACTTCCACGCCCGCAACCGCACGGTGGCGGCGCTGCTGCACTCCAAGAAGCCGCGCGGCGGGTCGTTCCTGGCGCACAGCCGCAACACCGACCTGAAGCACCTGCTGATGATGCAGTACTACCCGACGGCGCTGCGCCTGCAGGCGCTGCGCGACGTGCTGTCGGGCCCGCAGCACATGGTCGGCAACATCGCGACGGCCATGCCCGCGGCGCGGAAGACCGCGCAGGACTTCCCCGAGACCGTGGTGCACAAGGAGACCGACCGCGTCCTGCGCTCGCGCAAGGGCCGCCCGATCTACCGTCGCGTGCGCCGCTTCGCGCTGCACTCGGCGCCGACCGGCGCCGTGCTGCGCGTCTTCACGCTCGTGCACCTCGCGGCGCACTGGTTCCACAAGCCGCAGACCAAGAACGTGCGGATGCCCGAGGTCGAGTTCGCCAAGGGCGACGCGAACTGGTGGCGCATCCCCTACTACGACAGCGCCCTCGTGAGCTCGGCCGACGGCGGCGGCAAGCAGATCTACACGCGCGACCGGGAGAAGTTCCGCTCGATGCTGCTCGAGTCGATCCGTCTGCACGCACAGCTCTGGTGGCACTGGCCGAAGCTGACGCGCCAGTACCGTCGCCAGCTGAAGTCCCTCACCTCGCCCCAGACCTGGGACGGGATCTTCGCCGGCGCCCCCGCGAACGAGGTCGGGGCGGGCAAGTGAGCGAGCCGCTCGCCCCGGCTCCGGATGCGGCGCCGCCGGCGTCGTTCGATCCGGCGTCGGCGACGATCGTCGTCGTCACCTACAACCGGTCGACGCTGCTGAAGGCGCTGCTCGAGTCGATCGGGCGGATGGACCCGAAGCCGGGCCACGTCGTGGTGGTCGACAACGCGTCGTCGGACGACACGGGAGCGGTCGTCGAGTCGATGCGCGAGGCCGTGGGCTCCGAGGTCGTGTACCGCCGCCTCGATGAGAACACCGGTGGCTCGGGCGGCTTCAGCGAGGGCATGCGCGTGGCGTACGAGCTGGGATCCGAGTGGATCTGGCTCATGGACGACGACGTCGAGGTCCTCCCGGACGGCCTCGCCCGCATGGGCGTCTGGACGCCGCGGTTCCGCAGCATCCAGGGCCGCCGGTACGACTACGACGGCAGCGAGTTCTACTGGCAGTACCGGGTCTCGGTCGCGCTCGGCATCCCGATCCCGTTCGCGCCCGCCGGCTTCGACGCCTCGGGCTACCGGGAGATGAACTCGGGCTGCTTCGAGGGCATGTTCATCCACCGCGACGTCGTCGCGCGGATCGGCCTGCCCGACCCCCGCTTCTTCATCTACTGGGACGACACGATCTACGGCTGGCTCGCCTCGCGCGTGACGCGCTCGGCGATCGTCAACGAGTTCGTGCTCCGCCGCACGCGCGAGATCAAGCAGTGGGACATGGGCATCCGGCACTTCAATGCCTCGAGCGACATGTACCGCTACTACATCCTGCGCAACCGCGGCATCATGAAGCACTACTACGCGGCCCACGGCGCGTACCGCCCCGTTCTCTTCGCGATCGGCACGGCGGCGACCTTCGCCAAGGAGATCCTGCGGCTCGTGTTCGTCGAGCGGAAGATCACCAAGCAGGGCTGGACCAACCTGTGGCGGGGCGTGCGCGACGCGCGCGCGATCGCGCGCGACGAGTCGTGGCGCCCGATGCCCGCGCTGATCGAGGGATGACGCTCCCCCGCGACCGCATGACCTCCGCCTCGCCCACTCCCCCCGAGCGCCCGGTTATCCCGGTGCCCACGCGCCTGCCGGCGCTGGACGGGCTGCGCGGGCTCGCGGCGCTGCTGGTGATGGTGCACCACACCCTCCTCACGGTCCCGCTGTTCGCGGCCGCGTACTTCGACTCCACGTCCGAGGAGACGTGGAACGTCGGCAACCCCGCATGGTGGATCGCGCACACGCCCGTCCACGTGCTGTGGGACGGCAAGTTCGCGGTCATGATCTTCTTCATCCTGAGCGGATTCGTGCTGACGCTGCCGGTGCTGAAGGCGGGGATCGCGTTCCGCTGGGATGCGTACTTCCCGCAGCGCCTCGCGCGGCTGTACCTGCCGGTGTGGGGCGCGCTCGCGGTCGCGATCGCGGCCATCTTCCTCACGCCGCGCGGGCGGAACGACCAGACCGAGTGGCTGCGCCGCCGCGCCGATCCGGTGTCGTTCCAGGACGTGCTCAACAGCATCATGCAGATCTCCGCCGGCAACGAGATCCTCAGCCCCCTGTGGACGATCCGCTGGGAGATCCTGTTCTCGCTGCTGCTCGGCCTGTTCGTCTGGGTCGGCCTGCACGCCAACGGCCAGGCCGTCGTGGTCAGCTGCCTCGTGCTGATCGCCACCGGCGGCGCCTGGCAGGTCGACGCGCTCATGTACCTCCCCATGTTCCTGATCGGGGTCGTGCTCGCGGTGCACCGGGGCGCGCTGCACGCGCGGCTCGGACACCTCCCGGGGCGGACGTGGGCGATCGCCCTGACGGCAGCCGTGCTGCTGGCGTCGTCCGTCTGGATGATGCCGCCCTGGGTGCCTGAGCGGGTGCACGACGGCTCCATCGCGCTCCAGGCGACCGGCGCGCTGATCGTGGTCGCGGCATGCGCGTTCGGGTTCCCGCACGCGCGGGTGCTGTGCTCGCGCCCCGTGCAGTGGCTCGGCACGGTCTCGTTCAGCCTCTATCTGGTGCACGAGACCGTCGTGGTCGCGACGGCCGACCTGGTGGGGCCGAGCGAGTCGTCCATCGTGCTCCCCGTCGCGATCGCGGCCTCGCTGGTCGCCGCGCAGCTGTTCTTCCTGGGCGTGGAGCGCCCCAGCCACCGCCTGTCGCGTCACATCTACAAGCGCGTCGTCAAGCACTGACCGCCCCCGCGCCGTCGCCCCATCACCCCGGCCGGGGGCAGGAGCACCCATGGCATGCCCTCGCGGGATCGCGGATCCCGGGGCACACTGGACGTCGTGGCCGATGACGCAGCGAGGATCCGACGACGTCTCCGATGCGCTTCCGCCCTGTCGGCGCTGGTGCTCCTGGCCGCGTCGCTGATCGCGGTGAACGCGCCGACGCCCGCGTACGCCCAGGGCGGCGAGATCGGCGGCAGCGGCACCCACTTCTACCTGAACGACGCCTGGAGCGGCGAGGCGAACCGGGTGCATCAGTTCGGCCTGCGGTACGACCGCGCCTACGTCGGCGACTGGAACCGGGACGGCTCCGACAGCCTCGCGGTGCGGCGCGGCAACGAGTACATCCTGTCGAACGACAACCGCACGGCGAGCACGCGCTTCCGCTACGGTCGCGCGGACGACGAGACCCTGGTCGGCGACTGGGACGGCGACGGAGTCGACACGCTCGCGGTCCGCCGCGGGCACATGTACTACTTCACGAACCGACTGCAGGGCGGCGAGGCCGAGGCGGTGCTGGCCTACGGCCGCGCGGGCGACGAGGTCCTGGTGGGCGACTGGAACGCCGACGGGAAGGACACGCTGGCGGTGCGCCGCGAGCACCGGTTCTACTTCGCCGACGCCCTGCAGGGCGGCGAGGCCTCGCGGGTCGTCGCCTACGGCCGGGCGGACGACCTCGTGTACGTCGGGGACTGGGACGGCACCGGCACGGACACGCCGGCCGTGCGCCGCGGCGCGACGTACTACATCACGAACCGCTTCGAGCCGGGCGAGGCCGAGCGCGTGCTCACCTACGGCCGCGCCACCGACAGCACCGTCGTGGGCGACTGGAACGGGGATCGACGCGACACGCTGGGCGTGCGGCGCGACATCCCCGTCTACCAGACGCCGGGAACGTACGCGAAGATCTCGTTCACGGGCGTGCCCGCCCCGGCCGGGATGGGCTTCAACCTCGACTCGGGCCGCGAGGGCGCGAAGGTGAAGGTCATCGCCGACCGCTTCGGCCTGGCCCGCCCGACGCAGTGGGTCGACGCCACGATGATGTCGAAGGTCCGCGAGTGGCAGGCCGGCCACGGCCTGCGCCAGACGGGCGTCGTCGACCACGCGACGTGGGTGTCGATGGGCTACAGCTCCTCGTCCTGGTGGGACCTGGACGGGTACCGGGCGCCGCTGCGCGCCCGCACCGACATGTCGCGCGGGCAGCTGATCGAGGCGATGATCGCGACCGCGCTGACCTATCAGGGGTCGCGGTACGTGTGGGGCGGCGCGAATCATCCGAACGTCGGCGCGGACTGCATCGGGGTCGTGATGCAGGCGCTGTACTCGGTCGGCATCAACATCCACCCGAGCAACACCGTCACTCACACGCTGCCCGGCAACACGACGCCGCGCGAGCTCTACAACAGCGGCAAGTTCATGCACGTCCCCTACAGCCAGCGCCAGCGGGGCGACCTGATCTTCCAGGCCCACGACCCGCGCGACCGCAACACCGTCCGCCACGTGCAGCTGTATCTCGGA
>Ga0208492_1002121_pt1 | contig 10377 bp, 7 predicted proteins | sample Subbioar_CSW14AB_FD_184820 | JGI IMG/M metagenome (GOLD analysis project Ga0208492, IMG submission 184820) | Serpentinite rock and fluid subsurface biosphere microbial communities from McLaughlin Reserve, California, USA - CR12Mar_CSW14AB (SPAdes) | ecosystem: Environmental > Terrestrial > Deep...
CCCGGGCGACTTCCGCGCTCGATTTTTCTCCGGCCGCGGTGCCGAGCATTTCCAGGGCTTGTTCGCGAAACACCCAGCCCAAGCCCAAAAGGATCACCGCCCCGGCCGTGATCCAGATGCGCAGCCCCTTGTAGCGAAAGTAAGGGATGGACGAAAGCACCATCAGCGCCGCCATCTGCGGTCCGCGAGACGCCGTGACGATGATCGCTCCAAAATGAACGAATGGCAAGCACACCCAAATCTTGGGCATCTTGCCCGCACGGGCTCGCATCGCGGCCAGAATGCTCCATGGCAGACAGCAAACCATCGCCATTCCGAAGAAAATCGGATGGCCAAGCGACCCCATGGCGCGCTTCAAGCCCCAGCGGTAACCCTCGCCCGCTTCCAGAAGCGAAAAAGACTTGCCGGTCAGTTTTTGCACCGGATTGATTTTGATAAAGGCTTCGAACGCCGCCAGCGCCGCTGAGATCACGATCGCCCAGCCAAACCCGGTCGCACTGATGCCAAGCGACTTCCAGTTGCTGGCGAACCAGCGTCCAAGCAGATAGGGGAAAAACCATTTGCGCAGCACTTCGGGCGGGCTGGCGATCCCCATCTGTCCCTGGCGCAATTGCGAGAACAATATGACCGCGGAAAGGAAAAAGGCCAGACCATCGGCCAGGGCCATGCCTGGCGATTTTTTCTGCTCGGGCTCGCCGACAAAGAAGATCATCACCATGAAGAAAAACACAAGCCGGGCATCGATCAAAAGAGCCTTATAGGTCAAGCTGATCCAGACCGGCACGAAAACGAAAACAACGGGAAACCAGATCGAAATCGCCTTGGTGAAGCCCGACTGGGCCTTGGTCATGGAGAACCCGGCAAAGACCAACACGACAATGAGGCAGAATATCATCAGGCAACCGCGCGCTTGGAATGCAGATTTCTTTTCGGGTTTGCCCCCATTTACGTGCGAGTTCTTCCCGTGCGGTGCGGATATTCCGACTGCGGAGGGTGCCCCCTTTGGGGATAACCTTGACGCGAATAATCCTGACGAGAATATTCTTGTCGCGGCTGCTCTTGATGTCCGTAATTTTGAGCGGCCGGATCCGGTGCCGGCCGCATTTCCCTGGAGTCCTTGCGGCCCCCCTTGGCCCAACGGCTTGGCGAATCGATCTTGGCATAGGCCGCGGGACCACCCGGCGGAGCGTTGTTGTTCCTGGGAATGGGCAAACGATTGAGTGTCACGACCAGCCCGGCATGAAAAAGCCAGATGCCCGCAAAATCGCGGGAAAACCAGACCGCGCCGAGACCGATCATCACCGCAAACAAGGCAATGGCGAGCGTTCCCACGAACACGCCGGGCGTTCCCGGCGTCAACAACCCCACGCTGATCCCCTCAAGCACGACGACCGTGCCCAAAAGGATAAACATAATGACGTTCAGCCATCCATGTTTGATGAGAATCGCCAGGTAGCCGTTGTCGATCGAACCGAAACGGGCCATCAGGTCGTCGTCGATCGTGATGCCCGCCCGTTCCATGCCGGAGTGGTAGGCATAACCATAGCCAAACCAGCCGGCATTTTGAATCGCCTGCTCGTAAACACGGAACAAAAGCAGCCGGTGATTCGTGCCGGTGTAGTCGACCGCCACGCCGTCGATGACGACCTGCCGCACATCTTCCTGGGAGTCGCCCGTCATGGCTTCCAGAACTTCCCAGGCATAGTCCTGAAACACGGTGAGCGCCAGGAACGAGCCCACCGCAGTGGTGCCGACGAGCCAGCGCCATTTGGGAAAGCGCCAAAAAGGGATGGAACAAAGGACGAAAAACCCCGCGACGATCGGGCCGCGCGAGGCGGTCGCGGCCACGGCAACCATTTGAACCGCCGGCAGAAAAAACCAAAGTTTCGACATGTTGCCGATGACCGCCTGCCGGGCGGCGAGCAACGCCCAGGGCAAGCAACAAACAAGCGACATTCCCAGAAAGATGGGGTGCTCAAGCGACACCATCGCCCGCCTGATCCCCCAGCGATACCCTTCTCCCTGCTCAAGCAAGGCAAAAGTTTTGTTGAACACAAATTGCACCGGATTGAACCGCGAGGCCGCTTCGGCGATCGCCATGGTGCACACGATCGCCAGAATCAACGACCAGCGATTGCAGGCATAAGGAATGGAGGTCCACTTCGATAGGAACAATCGGCCGATGAGGTAAGGCAGGAGCCAAAGGCTCATGAATTCCGGAATCGTCAAGGGTCCGATGGCCCCGCCCACGGCTTCCGCCAGGCCCAGGGTGAGGGTCAAAGCCACGATCACGATATCGGAGAGCGCGATGCCGCCAGGTAAAATGGAACGAGGCGCCGAAAGGATGTAAAAGGTGAAAATGACAAAGAAATAGAGCAGGCGAAAAGTGATGTCGATGCCGCCAAACGGATAGGTCAGCCACATCGGCAGCAAAAGAAAAACGATTGGGGTCCAGCTCGCCATGGCCCGGTCGAAACTGGACCGGAAATAGCTGAACGCAAACCCCAGCGCCATTAATAGGGAAAGACAAGAAAAAATCATGGCAAAAAACGACCTGAAGATAAATGGTGATTTCGATCGTTCATAGGAGCACCTTCTCCCCTTCCCTGGCGGTTAAGGGCGCCGCCTCGAAGGGGGTCACTTTGCCGTCCGGGCCTGGATCCTCAAGCGCTTCGCAAAACAAGGTTGTAAGCCGCTTGAGGTACTCGGATCGGTCAAAATAGGCTTCGGCCCGGACACGGGCATATTGCCCCATGGCGTGAGCCAGTTCGGGAGATTGCGCCAGCGTGGTCATCGCCTTGGCCAACGCTTCGACATCGCGCGTCGGTACAAGGAGGCCGTCGAGGCCGGGACGAACCAGATCGGGAATGCCAACGAGCACGGTCGAAATCACGGGCACGCCGCAGGCCATCGCCTCGATCAGCACCTGGGGCAGCCCGTCCATGTCGCCTTCATTGTCCTTGACGCAAGGAAGCACCGAGGCTCGCGACTGGCGCAGCATTTCCGGCAATTCCTCTTGAAGCACCGGCTTGCCGGTCACTTCCACTTCCTTTTCCAGATCCGCGGCCCGGATCTGTTCGCGTAGCGCCTTTTCTTCCGGGCCGCTCCCGGCGATCAGGCAGTGAAACGCCACGCCCCGGTCCTTCAGAAGGCGGCAGGCGCGAACCAGGTCGTCGAATCCTTTCTTGGGCACCAACCGGCCGACACCCACGAATCGTGGTGGTTCCTGTTGGAGGCGAGCATGCGAAGCCCCGCCAGGCGCTGCCTCTGTGGGCGCGAATCTTTTCGAATCGATTCCGCAATAAACGATCGGAACCCGCCCCGGCCGGCAGCCGATCTGTTCGAACAAGTTTTTGTGCCAGGCCGAGATGCCGACCGCAAAGCGGGCGCGCAAGAGTTTTCCCTTGAGCCCAACGCGATGGACAAACAGGTCATTCGCATGGCCGGTGAAACTAAAGCCGATGCCAAGGAGCGTGGCCGCATGCATGGCGATGGTCGTGGCCGTGTGCGCCCACTGTGCATGGATGTGGCGAATATCCTGTCCTCGCCAGCGTAACGCCAAGACGAGCGCCGGTATCAGATGCGCAAGCAACCGAAACCGCGCGCCCCACGATTCCGCCGGGCAGGAGAAGGCACCCCAGATGGCTCGAAACCAGTTGAGCCCGAACAGGAAGGGGCCAAGGAAAATCGCTTGCGCGGTTTCCAGCGGCTTGAGCGGGTAAAGCGCGGTGGTTTTTTGACGCAGGAGGGCCATGCTCTCCTGGCGGTAGTAGCCGGGAGCTTCGATCGGATGAACCGAGCAGATTTCCAGAGGAAACCCCTGGGCCAATAACCCCGAGGCTTCATTGCAGATGGTGGCATTGTGCAGCACATCCACCCCGATGTAGCCGATCTTGCCCTTCACCTTGCTTTCCTTTCCCAGCCCGGCTGTGCTGTTCGTTTCAGCCATTGCTGTGTGCTTCTTTTTCCAGTTTTTCTAGAAGGTGGATGTAGCTTTTGGGCTCGATATTGTGCTTGGCGCTCACCATCACGGCATTGTGGTAAGGCTTGACCTCCTTGAAAAAGAACTCGACCTGTTCCGGCGTCTCCATCTTGTAGTCCCAACTGATATGGCAAAGGGGTTCGGCCGAGGCGTAATGGCCGGATTTCTCGATGCCCAACACTTGCTCAACAAAGATCCCGTAAAGGATGTATTCGGACAGGTGCCATTGGTTGCAGACCGCTCTTTGCCAGGACATGCCGTGAACCGATTCGATCCGCTTATGAAGCTGTTGCAGACAGTCTCGCCGCCAGGTAATTTGATTGCCGATGTAGGTCGCGCCGTAATAGTCCTTGATCGGCAAGCCGAGCAGTTTTCCCGCGGTGCGGTGCCAGGGCCAGTGGGTCGGGTAATTGGCCACATCGGGCACGCGGAAGAGTTTGAGCGCATTTCCCGAGACCAGCTCCGACTGGTTGAACCGGCGGAAAAAAGAGACGTCGGAATCGACGAAAATATAACCGTCGGCTCCCTCGATTTGATCGACCGAAAGCTTGACGAGCTGCTGAAGGATCCAGTTGCGTACCGGCACCCCCACCATCGAAAGCCACCATTTGCGCGCAAAGGGCAAGCGCTTGATCCACCAGGGAACGATCTCTTCGACGACCCGGATTTCCCGCCGCGTACTGGCCAGGGGTGCGAATTGCGCGCGGTCGCGGCGATCGACAATCAACACGTGGCGGATCGATTCATCGACATGGCGGTCAAACGATTCGCAAAGAAGTTTGCACCGTTCGAAATCAGGCCCGTAACTCGGGGTGATCATGGTCAACTTCATCGGGTTCATTCCCCCCTTGGATCTGGAGTCAGGCCTCAAGCCTTATTAGAGGACTTGCGTTCAGCTGGGCCATGGCTCTCCAAGGACCTTTTTTCGTTCACCTCAAGCTAACTTTCCCCAGAGCTTTGAAAGGGAAAAGAGGGGAAGATTTCAAATGAAGGATCTTTCAAAAGACCCACTCAGGACGATTCGTGCGACCACTCAGGGGCCTAGATTTACTGTAACCTCCAATTCTCATGAGAGGATCCCAGAAAAATGGGCATCGCCGCTGTCGAGCCTCCTCGACCTCGACCTCATATTGCAGCCGACCTACAACTGCTTGCAGCATTTCGATAAACGCTATCGAAGCCGGGTCGAACGAATCTTGAGCTTGCGGCTCCGCCACCGATTCGGAGTTCCCGTTCGGCGCAGCGCGCACTGCCAAGCCTGACACAGGAAAGAGTTCTCGCCGGCTACTTGAGCCGTCCCGTGACGGTTCCCTGGTATTTTTCGGAAAGCTCATGAATGCTCGATTGGGCTGATATCCTGATGAATTTTTCAGCTAATTCCAAAAACGACCGACGGCTCCAATCGCTTTGTCGATCGACCCAGAATCGAGAAGGATTGTCGCAGATGCGCCCGGATCTCCCATGGGAAGGTGAAACGACTTTGCCGGAGGATCGTTCTTTTCCGATCAGGAAGAGGTTTCCGTTCATTCGGACCGGGTTGCTCGGAAAATCTGGGGATTTGGCGAAAGATGGAACCGAGGGAGCGAGGTCTTCAGCTGGATTTGCATCTCGCCCTGGCGAAGCTTGCCACGGGATTGATTCTTCTTGGAAAGATCCGCGAACACATATAGGTTGGTTAAGTTTGTTGCCGAGTTGAGGTTTGGTTTCGCTCGTTGCCGAGTTGAGGTTTGGTTTCGCTCGTTGCCGAGTTGAGGTTTGGTTTCGCTCGTTGCCGAGTTGAGGTTTGGTTTCGCTCGTTGCCGAGCCGGCACGGGAGGCAAAGACGGGCCGCCTGAACGATTCGATCCATCGTGATGTTTCTGAAAGGACTGGGAAACGGTGAGTCAAGGTTTGAGCGCATCAGGCAGGGACGAAGCCTCTTTCTCCGGTAAGGCTCTGGTGGTCGATCCCCATCAAGACAATCGGAACATCATTGGCTTCTTTTTGCGCCGGCTGGGCCTGCGGGTCGAGTTTGGCGGCAATGGAGCGGAAGCGGTTCAGAAGGCACCCGGCGGCGGCTTCGATGTCGTTTTCCTCGACTTTCAGATGCCGGTGCTCGACGGGCCGAGCGCGACGCGCGAACTGCGTGCTCTGGGATATCAGGGAGCGATCATCGGCATGACCGCGGATGGCGATTCCCAAGAATCCGGCCAGTTCCTTAAAGCCGGTTGCAACCTCTGCCTTTCCAAACCGCTCGATACGCCCACTCTCGCCCAGGCCTTAAAGAGCTGCTTGCAGTCTTCGGGGCCTGAAGACGAGGAGCCGCTGCAATCGGATTTCGCCGAGGAAGAGGGCATTCTTCCTTTGATCAAGGCCTACCTCATAAGCCTCGAGGAAATGATCGTGGAACTCTCTGAGGCGGTGAAGTCCGGCGATCTGGCCGCGGCGACTTCCATCGCGCACAAAATCAAGGGTTCGGGCGGAATGTATGGCTACCCCTCGATCACCGAGACAGCCGCCACCTTGGAAAAAGATGCGAAGAATGGCCAATTGACCGACATCTCCGCACTTGTTCGCCTGGTGAAGCGAGCCAAGGCCCATCCCACCATTCACGCAAGCGAATAGTCGACCCTGAGGATTCCCTAGAACTCCTTCAAAGCGCGCTATCTCAAGGGCGCCTCATTCCCCATTTCTCCCTTTTCTTTTTTCCCATTAGAAAGGTTCTTCCATGTCATTGGCAAAACGCTGCACGGCCGAATTCATCGGCACCTTTTGGCTGGTTTTCGGCGGGTGCGGCAGCGCCGTTCTTGCCGCCGTTTTCAGCGCGAAATTGGAGGGAAGTACCCCTTTCAGCCTCGGTATCGGCTTCGTCGGGGTGGCCCTCGCCTTTGGACTGACCGTGCTCACCATGGCCTACGCCATTGGGCACATCTCCGGGTGCCATCTGAATCCGGCGGTCTCGGCCGGCCTGGTGGCCGGCGGCCGTTTCCCCGCCTCGGAGTTTGGTCCCTATGTCCTGGCCCAGGTTCTAGGCGGCATCGCCGGAGCGGGGGTCCTTTATGTGATCGCTTCGGGTAATGCCGATTTCAAACTGTCCGGCGGATTCGCCTCCAATGGATATGGCGAGCATTCCCCAGGAAAATACGGTCTCGTCTCCTGCCTGGTTGCCGAGATCGTTTTGACCTTTATGTTTTTGACGATCATTTTGGGAGCGACCGACAAGCGTGCTCCCGCCGGATTCGCTCCCATCGCGATCGGCCTTGGTTTGACCCTGATCCACCTCATCGGCATCCCGGTCACGAACCTCTCCGTGAACCCGGCCCGCTCCACCGGTCCGGCCCTCTTTGTCATGGATTGGGCGATCGCGCAATTATGGCTTTTCTGGCTGGCCCCGATCGTGGGCGCGGTGCTTGCCGGAGTGACCTATAAAGCCGTCTTTGAAAAAGAATAGTTGTCGCAGAGCTCAGGCGTTTAAAGAACCCCTTTGACTCTGGCTGCGCGCCGCATCATGGAAAAACCTCGCCACAAGGCGGGTTTTTCCATGATGCAGGGAAGGGTCATAGCCAAGCGGAGTTCGAAGGTAACCAACGACTGACTGGCCGCAAAAATTGTCATCCTCAACGTTTGCGCAGGGCGCGCTTCGCTCATCGACCGGTTTTCCACGCCTTTTGAAAGAAGGTCACGACCGGCGTGACATCGGTTAAACCATGCGGGTGATGGTCCTGGCCCGGCTTGACGATTTGCTCCACCGGACTGTTCAGCTCGCGGTAGCGCTTCCAGACGATCTCCGAGTTTTCGGCGTGCGGCACCACCCGGTCCTTGTCGCCGTAGACGAGCAGCAGCGGGATTTTGGCGTTGGCAAGCGCCTTCAAATTGTCGACCGGATTGAGCGGGTAATCGATCGCTTCCTTGTCCGATGCGAAATCGTAAGCCTTGAGCACTTTCTTCCATTCCTCCGCGGAGCCTGCTCCCGTGCCCAGATTTTTCAGTTTTCCTCCCGGCCAGCTTTTGAAATCGCAGACGGCATTGTCGAGATAGACCGCCAGCGTTTTTTCGGGATGCGCGGCGGCCCAGTTCATGCAGTAAAGACCGCCACGGCTCAAGCCAATCAATCCCGGCTTGCCATGAAGACCGTATTTCCCCGTCAGTTCCTTGTGAAACACCTCCCATTGCTTGATCGCCTTGGGAGATCCGAAAAGGTCGGGAACGCCGGCATAGGCCAGATGCCAGCCTTCCTTGACCATGGCCGCATCGGCCGCGGCGAAGGCGCCGAAGAATTCACCTCGCCAAATCCAGGGCCGGCCAGGCACCGGAGTTTTCGGCGCCACCACGGTCGCCGGAATTCCCTCAATCACGAATTGAAACCGGGAAAATCCCTCCCAGTCGGCTGCTTTGCCGGGGAAGGGCGCCGGCTCGTCCGCGCGCAAGGTTGCGGCCATGAAGAGGGAACTCCAGACGAAGACCCCGAGGAATGCAGGGACGATTCGGCACATTGCGGTCATGGGAGTGGTCTCTTGAAGAATCGCATTTCGCTCTGGCCGTAAGCCGCGGGAACGGGCGCGAATGCTCGATGACGATTGGGGAAATGTTAGCCTTGAGGGGCGGTTTGTCCCCACGGGTTTTCCCTTGCGAGCCCGGTCCAAGGATTCACGACATCCCCCCCCTGCCCTTCGCCGAAAGTCGATCCCTCGCGTCGCGGCCAGACAAGTACATGATTCTTCCAGGGCGGGCGAAAGGGAGAAAACGATGACAGTCCTTCATCTCTTCGTAAGGATCGCAAGGCAAAAAGATGGAAAATTTCGTGCGGCCCTTGTGGAAAGCATTTTGAGATTGGGGATAATAACCGATGCCGAAAAGTCGGATGGTAACGACGGATGGAAGCGCCGAAGTTCCCTCCCAACCCTTTCCTTACCCGACTTCGCGGCAACCCAGTAAAGCGTCGCCGTTCTCTTATTTTCTCGCAAAACGATTGCAGAGGTGCTTCATGGTCCGTTTATCGAAACTGACTGCCTCGACAGTGTTCTACATGCTTGGGCGCCCCCGGAATTGGTCCGCCCTGGCCATTGCCTTCACCTCCTTGATCAGTTGGAATGCCACCACGGCACTTGCCGCGGGCAAGGCGGACGGGCTCAAGGCCGGCAAGGTGGAACTGCAATCGGGCGGGCCGATCTGCTTTGGTCCCGATGGTCTCCTTTTCATCGGCGACCCCAAGGCGGCCAAGGTGCATGCCGTAGGTACGGGCGACAACCAGACTGGACCTGCCGAGGCCGTCAACATCGACAACGTCACCGAAACCCTGGCCGGCAAACTGGGTGTCAAGGCCAAGGACGTTCGTATCAACGACATGACGGTCAATCCCGCCTCCCGCAAAGTCTACCTTTCGGTATCCCGCCTCAATGCTTCCAACGAGATCCCCGTAATCTTCGCGATTACCAAGGGAGAACTGAATGAAGTCGCCCTGGATAACATCCCCAATGCCAGTGTTGAACTCGGGAACCCCGTGGCAGCGGGGAGCAAGCAGCGCCAAGAAACGATCACCGGCATCAAGTTCGTGAAAGACAAAATCTACATCGCGGGCCTCAGCAACGAGGAATTCGCCTCAACTCTGCGCACCGCCCCCTACCCGTTCGACGGCAAGGTGGCAAGCAGCGGCATTGAGATCTACCACGGCGCCCATGGCCAATATGAAACCAAAGCGCCGGTGCGCACTTTCACCGCCTATGAAATCAATGGCCGCGATGAAATCCTCGCCGCCTACACCTGCACGCCGCTGGTGCGCATTCCCGTTTCCGAACTGAAAAACGGCAAGGTGAAGGGCACCACGGTCGCCGAACTGGGCAATCGCAACAAGCCGCTCGACATCATCACCTACACGAAGGATTCGAAGCCCTATGCCCTCATCGCCAACAGCGCGCGCGGCGTCATGAAGGTCAGCCTCGATGAGATCGAAAAGGTCAACGCGATCGTCGAGAGGATCTCCGACAAGGCCGGTTTGACCTACGAGACGATCGCCGACCTGAAGGGGGTCGACCAACTCGACAAACTCGACGACACCCACGCGGTGTTGCTGGTGCGCACTCCGGAAAAGGTCTCGATCAAGACGATCGACCTGCCCTGATTTTTCTCCACTCCAAGAGAGATTTCGATTCCCTGAAAAAAGGGCCGGTTCATCGATTCGTGAACCGGCCCTTTTCTTATAGAAAGCGATTCCGTGCCATGGACCGCAATCATTCCCCGTCGACCTGGGTCCCCTCGTTGTTGGCGCTTTCGGTCCTGGGCATCATGCCTCCAGGAACATTGGTCGCTTTGGATCCGCCCCCGCCGGTCATTTCCTATGCACCGGCCGGCCCCAAGGGAAATGAAGGCCGCATTGAAGTCAAAGGCCTATCCGTGGCGCAGCTCAAAATCCTGGAAGA
>Ga0208492_1002122_pt1 | contig 10369 bp, 12 predicted proteins | sample Subbioar_CSW14AB_FD_184820 | JGI IMG/M metagenome (GOLD analysis project Ga0208492, IMG submission 184820) | Serpentinite rock and fluid subsurface biosphere microbial communities from McLaughlin Reserve, California, USA - CR12Mar_CSW14AB (SPAdes) | ecosystem: Environmental > Terrestrial > Deep...
TTAGGAGTGTTGCTGGATACTGAAAAGAGTATTTCCAGCGCCATCGCCGGTGCCAGACAGAAGACCAGAACAGAGGTCTCTATTTCCGATACAGCTCATGTTCAGATACTTCGTAATATTCTGAATAGTCATAAAGAGATATCAGGTTCTGCTTTGGCAAGATTTGAAAAAAGGCATCGTTCCGTTGGGGGAAATGCTCTGCGTGCAGCAGTATTGGGAGGGAATGACGGGCTGGTTTCAAATTTTAGTCTGGTGATGGGTATCGCCGGTGCGAGTAGCGGGCAGTCTGAAGTATTACTCACCGGAATGGCCGGCTTATTGGCCGGAGCATTATCCATGGCCCTCGGGGAATGGATTTCGGTCAAAAGCTCACAGGAGTTGTATGAAAATCAAATGCAGTTGGAAATGGAGGAGCTTGAAATCAATCCGGAAGGAGAAGAAAAGGAACTGACCCTGATTTATATTTCGAAGGGTATTCCTGAAGTTCAGGCCAGGCAGATGGCTACAGAAATTATTGCGGATAAAGAGAAAGCCCACCAGATGCTGATTAAAGAAGAACTTGGAATAAATGCGGAAGACCTTGAAGGTTCTGCAATGGAAGCTGCGATTACTTCATTTTTACTTTTTGCAGTTGGAGCGATTATTCCTGTTATTCCGTTTTTCTTTATGGGGGGTATGAGTGCTGTATTATTCAGTGCCGGCTTAAGTGCCGCAGGTCTGTTCATAATCGGTGCCGCCATTACCCTGTTTACCGGTAAAGGTGTTTGGTATTCCGGGTTCAGACAAGTATTCTTCGGACTGGCCGCAGCTGCAATAACTTACGGTATCGGAAGTTTAATCGGAGTTTCAATCGGAGGTTGATTTTTAGTTTAAACTTTCTCATCATTTTTAGTATAAAAGCCATTAGTCTGAATTGTAACTTTTGTAACCTTATTTCCTTTTTGCTAATGAGACCTTTGTATGCAACAAAAAAGACATTATGGAAATAATAGGTTATATACTTGCAGTAATCGTAGGTATCTCATTGGGATTGATTGGAAGCGGTGGTTCAATTCTTACTGTACCGATTCTGGTTTATATCATGGGAGTTAATCCGATCCTGGCAACAGCTTACTCTTTATTTATTGTTGGTTCAACTGCTCTGGTAGGAGGTATTCAAAGTGCACTTCAGAAGAAAGCAGATTTTAAGACGGTTCTGATCTTTGGAATACCGTCTATTGCAGCAGTCTATCTTACCAGAATGTGGCTTGTTCCATTGATTCCTTCTGAGTTGTTTTCAATTGGTTCTTTAGTAATCACCAAGTCAATTGGTATCATGGTGCTTTTTGCAATTGTGATGATTCTGGCTTCGATTAGTATGATCAGACCTTGTAAGGATTGTACTGATGAAAATGACCAGGAGCCAATGAAATATAATTACCCGATGATCTTACTCGAAGGTACCCTGGTTGGTCTGCTGACGGGCCTGGTTGGTGCAGGAGGTGGATTTTTAATTATCCCTGCTTTGGTACTTCTGGCCCGTATGCCAATGAAACTTGCAGTTGGTACTTCTCTGTTCATTATTGCGGCAAAATCATTAATTGGTTTTATCGGGGATATTCAGGGTGGTCAGCTGATTAACTGGACCTTACTTGGAACATTTACCGGATTGGCAATAATGGGGATATTCATGGGCATTTTTCTGGCAAAAAAGATAAGTGGCGAAAAGCTCAAAAAATCTTTTGGGTGGTTTGTTCTGGTGATGGGTATATACATTTTTGTTAAAGAATTATTTTTCCCATCTGCCGGAGGAGGTCATTAATATGGGAAACAGTAAGACTCAACAAGCTGCTCAAACGAATTCCGACCGCAATCTTGACGAAAAATTCTGGAATGAGCGTTATCAGGCCAATGAAACCGGATGGGATTTGGGTCAGGTATCACCGCCCCTGAAAGCTTATATCGATCAACTGGAAAATAAAGATCTCAGAATTCTGATTCCAGGCTGTGGTAATTCCTATGAGGCTGAGTATTTGCTTGAAAAAGGTTTTACCAACGTTAGTGTTATTGACATTGCAACTGAACCAGTCAGCAGATTAAGAGCTAAATTTCAATCTGATCCTGACATCAACATAATTCTGGGGGACTTTTTTACCCATCAGTCAGAATATGATCTGATTCTTGAGCAGACATTTTTCTGTGCCCTTGATCCGAAGCTCCGTAAAAATTACGTTGAAGCGATGAAGACCCTTCTTCCTGCGGGAGGTAAACTTGTCGGAGTTTTATTTAATAAAGAATTTGAACAACAGGGACCTCCCTTTGGAGGTACAGATGATGAATACCGTTCATTGTTTGCTGATGCCTTTGAGTTCAGAACTTTCGCGGATTGCTACAATTCTTTTCCTAAGCGTGCAGGTGCGGAAGTATTTATGATTCTGCAAAGAAAATAAACTATGCACTTTCTTTTTGGATTGTAACCAATGTTACCAACAGGGGCAGGATTAGTTCCGACCTTTGTTTAAGTTATTCAAAGAGAAATAACCAATCAGCTAAAAAGCTTTAATTCAAACTTTAAATATTACAATATGTTTTTTCAGCACATTTATGACAAGAGCCTTGCGCAGGCAAGTTATTTCATCGGTTGTCAAAAAGCCGGAGTTGCCGCAGTAATTGACCCTAAGCGTGATGTGGATACCTATCTCGAAATAGCTAAGACTAACAATATGAAAATCACTCATATTTTCGAGACGCATATCCATGCTGATTTTCTTTCCGGTTCGCGGGAATTGGCCAAGCTAACCGGAGCCGATATGTACCTTTCTGATGAAGGTGGTGAGGGCTGGGAATACGAATTTGATCATATTGGATTAAAAGATGGCCAGATCGTAAAGCTGGGTAATCTAATTTTTGAGGTATTGCATACGCCGGGACACACTCCGGAAAGTATCAGTTTCCTTCTCACAGATACTCCGGCATCCAAAGAACCAGTGATGTTATTTACAGGTGATTTCGTGTTCGTAGGAGATATAGGCCGCCCGGATTTACTTGAAAAGGCTGCAGGAATCGTGGGAACAATGGATGCAGGTGCAAAGCAAATGTATAAGTCAATCAATAAGTTCTCTGCATTGTCTGATTTCATTCAGGTATGGCCTGGACATGGTGCAGGTTCTGCCTGCGGTAAAGCCCTTGGAGCAGTTCCGAGTACTACGGTTGGATATGAGAAAGCAAGAAACTGGGCATTGCAGTATGCAAATGATGAGCAGGGATTTGTACAGTACTTACTGGCAGATCAGCCTGAGCCGCCTAAGTACTTTGCAATGATGAAGAAACTTAATAAGGTTGATCGTCCCTTGCTGACTGAAGTTCCGGCTTTGAAAAAACTTTCTGCCGCTGAGTTTAAAGAGGCAAAGGAAAAAGGTATCAAAGTAATCGATGCCAGAGATAAAACAGAGTTTGCTTCAGGATTCATTCCCGGAACTTTCAATATTCAGGGAAATAATTCATTCGCAACCTGGGCCGGCTGGTTCTTGAAATATGACGAACAGTTTATTATTCTGGCCGATGAGTCAAAACTTGATGATCTGACCAGAAAACTGATGCGGATTGGTCTGGATAATATTTACGGATATATTCCTTCAATATCAGTATGGACCGAAAGCGGAGGTAAACTGGAGAAAGCGAATGTGATTTCTCTGGAGGAAGCCAAAGAGATGATGAAGCAGGATGTACAGATTGTGGATATGAGAGGTGTCGCTGAGTATAATTCGGGACATATCGTAGGAGCTGACAATGTATTTGTAGGAACATTGCCGCAAAATCTTGACAAGATCAGTAAAGATAAAAAAGTGCTGATTCACTGTCAGGGTGGCGACAGAGCTTCGATTGCTTATTCAATTCTGGCCATGAATGGCTTTAATAATATTTTGAATTTCTCAGGTGGTATTAATGAGTGGGTGAATAAGGGAGAACCACTGGTTTCATAACCGGTTGGGTTTTTCAAAGGAAAGCTGTCGGATAAATCCCGATAGCTTTTTTTATTTGCAACAAATGTTACCGTTGAGTCACAGAATATTACCGAATTTTGTAACATCAAATTTATAATGATGAATGTAGAGCAAATTTACACCGGATGTTTAGCACAAGGTGCATATTACATCACCAGCAATGGCGAAGCTGCCATTATAGATCCTCTTCGTGAAGTGGAGCCTTATTTAAGCAGGCTTAGCAAAGATGGGGTTAAGTTGAAATACATTTTTGAAACACATTTCCATGCTGATTTTGTCAGCGGGCATGTGGATCTCAGTAAAAAGACTGGAGCTCCGATTGTTTACGGACCAAATGCAGCCTGCGAATTTGAGTGTATCTCAGCGAAAGATGGAGAAGAGTTTAAGGTTGGGGATGTAACTTTTAAGGTCTTGCATACACCAGGTCATACCTTGGAAAGCACTACTTTCCTGATGAAGGATGAAAATGGCAAGGATCATTGCATATTTAGTGGTGATACGCTTTTCCTCGGAGATGTTGGTCGCCCTGATCTGGCTCAGAAAGCAGCCCATATGACACAGGAAGAACTTGCCGGGTTGCTTTATGAGAGTCTGAATAATAAAATTATGCCACTTGCTGATGATGTGATTGTATATCCTGCGCATGGTGCCGGCAGTGCATGCGGTAAGAACATGATGAAGGAAACCGTTGATACTTTGGGTAATCAGAAAAAGATGAATTATGCACTGAATCAGCCCGATAAAGAGTCTTTTATTAAGGCAGTTACCGACGGGCTTCTTCCCCCTCCTGCATATTTCGGATATAATGTGGCAATGAATAAGAAGGGCTACGAAGATTTCGATACCGTTTTAAATAATGGAATGAAAGCTTTAAGTCCTGACGAGTTTGAGGCAGCAGCAGAGGGTACAGATGCTCTGATTCTTGATACGAGGGATAACACAATTTTTTACAAAGGGTTTATCCCGCAATCAGTTAATATCGGGCTTGGTGGCGATTTTGCGCCATGGGTAGGCGCTTTGATTGTAGATGTTAAGCAACCTATTTTATTGGTAACCGATGAAGGTAAAGAAGAGGAAGCAGTTACCCGCTTAAGTCGTGTAGGTTTTGATAATATTCTCGGACACCTGAAAGGCAGTTTTAAAGGTTGGTTAGATTCAGGGAAAGAAGCCGATGTAGTAGATAGAATTACAGCTGAACAGTTTGCCAAAGAGTTCAGACCCGGGCAGGATATGGTTGTTGACGTGCGGAGAGAAAGCGAATATGCTGCAGAACATGTTGAAGATGCGTATAACAGACCATTGGCATATATCAATGACTGGATTAAGGATGTTGATCCTAAGAAGCATTTTTTCCTGCATTGTGCCGGTGGTTACCGCAGTATGATGGCTGCATCCATTCTGCAGGCAAGAGGATACAGGAATTTTACGGAAATAGCAGGTGGCTTCGGAGCAATAAGCGGTACTCAGGTGCCAAAAACAGATTTCGTTTGCCAGAGCAAGGTAATGCCTGCCTGAGAGATATTTTGAATATAAGAAGAGGGATGCTGCAGAGCTTCCCTCTCCTTGATTTATTGTTAATTAATCCATTCGTTTATGCAGGGCTTACATAAAAACAAATATCAATTTGCTTTACTGGTATTGGTCAACGCTTTTGTGGGAGCGATGGTAGGTCTGGAGCGTTCCATTATGCCGAATTTTGGTAAAGTGGAATTTGGGATCAATGCCAATACTGCTTTAATGTCGTTCATTATTGCATTTGGACTCAGTAAATCTCTAAGTAATTATGCCGTAGCGCAGCTTTCAAAAAGGTTTAGCCGTAAAGCTATTTTGATTGCCGGATGGATCGCTGCTCTTCCGGTACCTTTTTTATTAATGTATGCCCCAAACTGGAACTGGGTAATAGCCGCAAATATTCTGCTTGGAATTAATCAGGGTTTGGCCTGGAGTACCACGGTAATCATGAAAATTGATCTGGTGGGTTCAAAAAACCGTGGACTTGCCATGGGGATTAACGAGTTTGCCGGTTATCTTTCTGTAGGTTTGGCGGCCTGGCTTGCCAGTTCAATTGCACTGGATTATGGTTATGCCTATTTCCCCTTTATTCCCGGTATTATCTTTGCCGTAGCTGGTTTATTAACTACGATCTTTCTGGTAAAGGATACTAGCCATTTTGTTCAGGCTGAAAGCCTGACCAGTAAAGTTCCTTTGCTGGACAATGTCTGGAAAGAAACGAGCTGGAAACATAGAAATCTGGGTTCCGTATCCTTAAACGGATTGGTGAATAATCTAAACGACGGAGTGGTATGGGGTTTGATGCCCGTATTACTGATGCAGAAAGGTTTCGGTATAGCACAGATTGGGGTTATTGCGGGTGTTTACCCTGCTGTGTGGGGTATGTCGCAATTGATTACAGGAAAACTGGGAGATAATTATTGTAAAAAGCAAATTATCACCTCAGGGATGCTGCTGCAGGCTTTGGCGATTACTATTATGGCTATTGCAGATTCCATGTTTTTTCTTGTAGGTTCATCTGTTTTACTCGGTCTTGGTACAGCATTGGTTTATCCGAATTTCCTGTCTGTTATTGCAGAATGGACTCATCCGAAGCAAAGGGCTGAAAGCCTGAGTATTTTCAGATTATGGAGAGATAGTGGTTATGTTTTTGGAGCTGTCCTCAGCGGAATTCTGGCAGACCTTTTGGGTATTACCAATGCCCTTTTCATCGTGGCTTTAATAACAGCAGCTACCGGGATGATTGCTAATAAAAGAATGTGCTGTTCTAATAAATTATTCTGGAAAAGTGAGTCTTGTATACCTGCTTACTAAATAAATTGTATTGTGAAAACAGATTCATTAATTAACAGAGATCTGATTCTACGTGAGAATCTGGCAATTGAAAGAACTGATATGGCAATTGACAGAACATTGTTGTCGTTTGTCAGAACAGCCCTTTATTTTGCAATTGCCGGTATGACAATGAATGGTTTGTTAACGCTGCAGTATGGGTTCTATATCGAGATTGTGTTCTGGATAATATCCATATTGATTTTATCAATTGGATTTTATAAATATTATCATCAAAAAAAGAAACTTCGGAATAGCAGAAAGCATATTGGCAGTTATAAAATGGATCCTGAGGAGAAATAAGTGCGGGCTTTCCTCGGTCTGAAGGAACAGCTGATCCATTCCCGATTGTAACCTTTGTTACTCATTAAGCTTTATGCATACTTTACTTTTGTAGTATAAAAATTGCCTTAACTGTTAGACGATCCCGACAAGATTAAAATAATCATCAAAGGATACCTCTGACAGGTATAAACAAGTAAAGTAAAGAGATGAAAGATATAATTTTTAAGAACTGGAACGTAATCAGATTTCTTCGTTTAGGAATCGGATTAGCAATTGTTGTTCAGGCGATAATGGCTTCAGATATGATGATTGCATTTGCCGGATTGCTATTTACCGGAATGGCGGTATTTAATGCAGGTTGTTGCGGAACATCAGGATGTTCTACTCCGGTTAGGAAAGAGAACTCTTCCAAAGACATTAGTTATGAAGAGGTTAAATAATTAATCTTTAAACATTAAAATTTACGGAAATGAAATTTAATGAGTTAATACAATCAGAAAAACCGGTTTTAGTCGATTTTTTTGCAGAATGGTGCGGTCCGTGTAAGGTGATGGCACCTATCTTAAAAGATGTTAAGCAGGAGATTGGAGATTCGGTCAGTATCTTGAAAGTAGATGTTGACAAAAATCCACAGGCTGCAGCAGCTTATCAGGTTCAGGGCGTTCCTACCTTAATTCTGTTTAAAGAAGGTAAAATACTCTGGAGGCAAAGCGGAGTAGTTCCAAAGAATGGTTTGGTTGGAGTATTGAAAAAATTTACAGTATAAATTATGTTTAATTTATTAAAAAAGATATTCGGGTCTGCTCCTGAGCAGGATCTTGGGGCGCTGATCAGTGAGGGGGCCTTTCTGGTTGATGTAAGATCTGCAATGGAATTTGCACATGGTCACGTTAAAGGATCTGTGAATATTCCTTTGGATACCATACCATCACAACTGGCAAAGTTTAAGGGCAAAAAGAATATTATTGTTTTTTGCCGGAGCGGTAACCGCAGCTCTCAGGCTAAAATGTATTTGGAACAGCAGGGTTTTACCAATGTAGTGAACGGCGGTACCTGGCAATATGTGAAAAACTTTGCAGGTTAATAAAAATATCGTAGTTCAGATCAAGAGATCGGTCTGTTGAAAAGCTGCTAAAATTGAAGATCATCATGATTTTATTTACAACTGCAGAGTTTAGTACTAAGTCATGAAATTAAAGACCTGCAGCAGGCAGGCAGGCCTACCGGCAGGTAGGTTCATCTTATTAAATAGAAAAAAATAAACAGATGAAAACAATAATTGTTGATGTCAGAACTGAAGATGAATTTAATTTTGACGGACATGCAAAATGTAGTGTAAATTACCCTTTAAATAAAATTGAAAGTTACCTGGATAATTTACGTCGGTTTGAAAAAGTAGTTTTGGTTTGCAGAAGTGGTAACAGAGCGGATATTGCCAGAAGTATCCTTTTACAATCGGGCATTTCAAATATCGAGAATCTGGGAGCCTGGCAAAATATTTCATGTAATTAATTCCACTTAATATTGATATGGAAAATCTGAAAATTTTAATCCCGACTGACTTTTCTGTTCAGGCAGAATATGCTTATCTGATGGTTAAGCGTTTGCAGGAAAAAACTGCGGTTGATATCCATTTTTTACATGTTCTGAATGTTCCGGATACGGTAACAATGGCTGCCGACGGTTCCATTCAGACCTGTGGTGAGATTGATGTGAATTTTGTTAATCAGCAGAAGGACATCGCTGAGCGAAAGCTTGCAAACCTGAGGGTATTGTATGGGGATCATATTCAGACCCATCTGGTGCTTGGTAAAACCACAGATGCTATTCTTTCTTTTACTGAAGCGAATCGTTTTGATCTGATCGTGATGGGTACAAAAGGGGCAAGCGGATTGAAAGAGAGAATTTCTGGCTCAGAAACTCAGCTTATTGCAAGAAAGTCAAAGACTCCGTTATTATCCCTGATGTGCGATCGCTCTGATCTTCAGATTAAGAACATTCTTCTTGTGCATAATTTCAGTAACCCGGCTCAGGAGAATCTGGAGTTAATGAAAAAACTGATTAAAGCATTTGATCCTAAAATCCACATGCTTCAGATTACTTCAGGAAAAGTAGAATTCGAGAAGGCAAAGGTTGAAGCTGATATGAAGCGTTTTGCCGGGTTAAACGGAGTAAGTAATTTTGAATGTCATTTAATTAATGACAGAGATGTTGAAAATGGTGTCGTACATTTTAATCAGATGATTAATATGGATATTGTTTGTATCGGTACGCATGGTAAAGGTGGATTTTTCCATCAGAGCGCAACAGAAAAACTAATCAATCATCTCTTTAAGCCAATTATTTCCTTTCATTTAAACAACTAATATATAATGGAATTTATTTTACAGCCATGGCCCTGGTGGTTCTCGGGGATAATGATAGCGGCCATCATGTTCTTTCTTTTGTATTTCGGACAATCCTTTGGGTTTTCTTCGAATTTAAGAACGATTTGTGCGGCAGTTGGTCTCGGTAAATCAGCTAAATTTTTTGATTTTAACTGGAAGGCACAGACCTGGAATCTGGTATTTCTTGTAGGTGCAATCTTGGGAGGCTTTATTGCCAGAGAGTTTCTGTCAACAGATGCTCCGGTTCAGATTTCTGAAGCAACAATAGAAGATTTGTCCAAATTAGGTTTCTCGGCACCTGAATCTTTGCAGCCTGCCGAGCTTTTCGGTCTTGATGCCATATTATCCCTGAAAGGATTTTTAATACTTGCTTTGGGTGGTTTAATGGTGGGCTTCGGATCACGTTATGCCGGAGGCTGTACCTCAGGGCATGCGATCAGTGGTTTGTCAGATCTGCAAATCCCATCATTAATTGCTGTTATGGGCTTCTTTATCGGTGGTCTGGTAATGACTTACTTAATTTTTCCTTTAATATTTTAAGATATGAAGTTTATAAAATTTTTAGCACTGGGTATTGTTTTCGGTATAGTCATGACTAAATCTGAGGCTGTTTCCTGGTTCAGAATTCAGGAGATGTTTCGCTTTCAGGCATTTCATATGTACGGAATTATTGGAACAGCAGTTACTCTTGGAGTAACGGGTGTTGCGTTGATCAAAAAGTTCAGTATCAGAGATTTTCATGGAAACCCGATTGTATTTAATCCTAAAGATAAATCGGTAGCCCGTTACCTGATTGGTGGATCTATATTCGGATTGGGCTGGGCATTAAGCGGAGCTTGTCCGGGTCCGATGGTCGTGAATATCGGTTAT
>Ga0208492_1002124_pt1 | contig 10351 bp, 6 predicted proteins | sample Subbioar_CSW14AB_FD_184820 | JGI IMG/M metagenome (GOLD analysis project Ga0208492, IMG submission 184820) | Serpentinite rock and fluid subsurface biosphere microbial communities from McLaughlin Reserve, California, USA - CR12Mar_CSW14AB (SPAdes) | ecosystem: Environmental > Terrestrial > Deep...
CACCTGCGCGGCAAACAGGCCATTGTTCCGATTGCGAACAGGACCATTCCGATTATCCAGGATGAATACGTAGATATGGAATTTGGAACCGGTTGCTTAAAAGTAACGCCGGCACATGATCTGAATGATTATGAATTAGGAAAAAAACACAAATTAGAAACACTCGATATACTCAACGATGATGGTACCTTGAATGCACACGGTTTGCATTACAATGGTAAAGATCGTTTTGAAGTACGCAAAGCCATTGCTGTTGAACTGGATGATTTAGGCTACCTGGTTAAAGTAGAAGATCACATTAATAAAATTGGTTATTCAGAAAGAACAAGTGCGGTGATTGAACCAAAATTATCGTTGCAGTGGTTTGTGGATATGAAGGATCTTTCAAAACCTGCGTTAGACGCAGTCATGAATGGTGATATTAAATTCTACCCGGATAATTTGAAGAACACCTATCGTCACTGGATGGAAAATATCAAAGACTGGTGCATCTCGCGTCAGCTTTGGTGGGGACACCAGATTCCGGCCTGGTATTTTGGTTCAGGTTCAAATGATTTTGTGGTTGCTAAAACAGCAGACGAAGCTGTGAAACTGGCATCAGAAAAAGCGGGAAAAGCGATCACGATTTCTGATTTAAAACAAGACGAAGATGTATTGGATACCTGGTTCTCGTCATGGCTTTGGCCAACATCTGTTTTTGATCCGAATATTGTCAAAAATGGTTTTGAAAATGCAAACGCTGATTTGAAATATTATTACCCGACAAATGATTTGGTAACCGCACCTGAAATTATGTTTTTCTGGGTTGCCCGCATGATCATTTCAGGATTTGAATACACCGGAAAATTACCTTTTAAAAATGTGTATTACACCGGTATTGTTCGCGATAAACTCGGACGTAAAATGTCTAAATCATTGGGGAATTCTCCCGATCCGATTGAGTTGATTGAACAGTTTGGAGCAGATGGCGTGCGTGTTGGAATTTTAATTTCATCACCGGCCGGAAACGATTTGCCGTTTGATTCATCACAGTGTGAACAGGGACGGAATTTTGCCAATAAAATCTGGAATGCATTCCGCCTGGTGAATCAGTGGGAATGGAAAAATATTGATCAACCCGAAGCATCTAAAATCGCTATAAACTGGTTTGAAAACAAACTGAATGAAGCTATTTTGACGATCAATGATCACTTTGATAAATTCCGTATTTCAGATGCCTTAATGGCAACTTACAAATTGGTGTGGGATGATTTCTGTGCGATGTATTTAGAAGTAATCAAACCAGGATATCAACAGCCGATTGACAGCAAAACGCTTGAGTCGACTATTGTGTTTTTCGAAAAATTGCTGAAGTTGTTACATCCGTTTACACCGTTTGTTTCGGAGGAGATCTGGCATTGGCTGCGTGAGCGCAATGAAGGAGAGGATATTATGATGAGCGAATGGCCAAAAGCCGGAAATGTTGATCAGAACATCATCAAAGGTTTTGAAATGACGGATGAAGTGATCACCAACATCCGCAACATTCGTAAACAAAATAATATCGCATCGAAAGTTGAATTGGAATTGTTCATCAAAACAAACGGTGAACTCAATAAAACAAATGATGCTGTCGTTCAGAAAATGGGGAATCTTTCCAAACTGGAATATGTAACGGATAAAGTGGCCAACGCATTTTCATTCATCGCTAAAAACAACGAATATTTTATTCCGTTTGGAGAGCAAGTAGATGTTGGTGTTGAAAAAGAAAAACTCAAAGGCGAACTTGAATATGCCAAAGGATCTTTAGCGATCATTTATAAAAAACTGCACAATGAAAAATTCATGGCCGGTGCACCGGAAGCAGTTGTTGTAAGCGAGCGTAAAAAAGAAGCTGACGTGCTGGGCAAGATCAAAATTCTAGAAGAGAAAATTGCGGAGTTAGGATAATTGAGCGCTCCAACTGCTTGACGGGCCTTACCAATTTACATTTTTTCTGCGGAATCTGCGCTTCTTTTTCTGAGGGATCTGCGGGAAAAATTTCATCATTCTTCTTTGCGGATTTTTCTCAGATCTGAGCGTGAAATTTTTCTTGTCTATCTTTAAATCAAATTTCAGGTTCAGTTATGCGCGTATTAGTCATTATTCTAGTCATCGTTTCAACCACTGCTTTTGCCAAAAAAGAAGAAATTACATTGAGCAAAATCAAATTGATGAATGATCTGATTGAGATCAAAATTCCAACCCATTTTTCTGCGTTGCTTGATCATGAAGTGAAACAAAATTACCCTGCTGAAAAATTACCTAAAGCAGCTTTTGCAGATTCGTTACGCGAAGTGCGTCTCGCGTTTTACTCAAAAAAAAATGACTATGGTGAAGCAGGAATGGGCGCATTGAAAGCATCCTGTTTGAGTGACTTTTTAAGAAGTGATCTGAAGCTGAAAGAACTTTCAAACGGCATTATAACCATTGATAACCGCGACACGGGTTTTATGGGGATTCTGCATAAATCACCTAAAAAATTCTACCGGTTTTATTTTCTGACGGTTTACAAAGGAATCATTCTTTCAGGCGAATTAATTTCACCAAAAAGCGGTTATAAAAACTGGATTTCTCCGGCTGAAGCGATTATGAATTCACTGGATATTAAGGGTGATTAATGTAATTGATCCGGCAAACTGCCTGAACTTTTAGTGTCACAACTTTGTAAGTTCACTTAAAGGTATTGATAGTCATCGCTTTAATTTGATAAAGGAACCTGATTGGCGTATCTCCGAATTCCCAAAGAATTTGTAGCTTTATCCCTTCAAATCTCAAATTATGGAAACAAAATATGACGTTGTTGTCATTGGTTCAGGTCCTGGCGGTTATGTATGTGCAATCCGTTGCGCGCAACTCGGTTTTAAAACAGCCATTATCGAAAAATACAATACACTCGGTGGTACCTGTCTTAACGTAGGTTGCATTCCCTCAAAAGCATTACTGGACAGTTCAGAACATTATCACAATGCAGCGCATAATTTTGAAAAACACGGTATCAATCTTTCTTCGTTGAAAGTGGATATGAAAAAAATGATTGAACGTAAGAATTCAGTCGTGACACAAACATGTGACGGAATCACTTTCCTGATGAATAAAAATAAAATTGATGTCCATACCGGCGTTGGTTCCTTTGTTGACAAAACACATATTAAAGTGACTGCTGCAGACGGAAAAGAAACCATCCTGGAAACAAAAAACACCGTGATTGCAACGGGTTCAAAACCAAATTTTTTCCCGGGTATGGAGCCGGATGGCAAACGCATCATCACGTCCACTGAAATGTTGAATTTAGATGTGGTTGCTAAAAATTTAATTGTAATCGGCGGCGGCGTTATTGGCCTCGAATTAGGAAGCGTTCACGCGCGTTTAGGTGCCAAAGTAGAAGTGGTGGAATTTGCAGATTCAATCATTCCAACCATGGATCGTTCACTTGGAAAAGAGCTGACCAAAGTTTTAAAGAAAGAAGGTTTCACATTCAATCTGAATCATAAAGTACAATCCGTAAAAAATACCGGGAAAGAAGTTGAAGTAACTGCACTGAATGCAAAAGGTGAAACGGTTGTTTTCAAAGGCGATTATTGCCTGGTTTCTGTAGGTCGTAAAGCATATACTGATGGATTAGGATTAGATAAAATTGGCATCACGCCGGATAAGCGCGGCATGGTTGAAGTCAATGATCATTTGCAAACCAGTGTGGCCGGAGTTTACGCTATTGGAGATGTTGTTCGTGGCCCAATGCTGGCGCATAAGGCAGAAGATGAAGGTGTTTTGGTTGCAGAACAATTGGCGGGTCAGAAACCGCACATTGATTACAACCTGATTCCGGGTGTGGTGTATACCTGGCCTGAAGTTGCTGCTGTTGGAAAAACAGAAGAAGAATTGACCGCTGCAGGTGTTCCGATCAAAGTTGGATCATTCCCGATGAAAGCACTAGGACGTGCTCGTGCAAGCATGGACCTGATGGGCTTTGTGAAAATTATTGCACATGCTGAAACTGACGAAGTACTAGGAGTTCACATGATTGCTGCCCGCGCTGCGGATATGATCATGGAAGCAGTTACAGCCATGGAATTCCGTGCTTCTGCTGAAGATATGGCGCGCATTGTTCACCCGCACCCGACATTCACTGAAGCAATTAAAGAAGCGGCAATGGATGCAACGGCTAAACGCCCGATTCATATTTAATTGAATTTTTAGATAGGCGGAAATTAACCACAAAGTTCACGGAGCAGGCACAAAGGGCACAGAGAAGATTGAACAATGCTGGAGATAAAAACACACATTATTGAAAATGAACTGGCGACCAAAGTCATTGGGGTTTGTATAGACGTTCATAAACTCCTTGGACCCGGTTTACTGGAGTCTGCTTATCAGGAGGTACTGTTTTATAAATTAAAAAGAGCTGGATTTTCAGTAATAAAAGAAAAACCGATGCCTTTGATCGTTGATGAAGTAAGGTTAGAAATTGGTTATCGTATCGATCTACTGGTTGAAAACAAGTTGGTTATTGAAGTGAAAGCGGTAGAAGCGATAAACGATGTACATCTCGCTCAAACGCTAACTTATCTTAAACTAGGAAAATATAACCTGGGATTATTGGTGAATTTTAATGTTGCCATGATGAAAGATGGAATAAGAAGAGTTATTAATTAACCTGTCTCTTTTTAACTTTGTGACCTCCGTGCCTTCTTCGTGCACTTTGTGGTAAAAAAAATTGAACAATAATTCAACAAACTTGTTGAAGAGATTAGATGAAAAAAACCGGAATCCTTTTAATAAACCTTGGAACGCCTGACAGTCCAAAAACGTCAGATGTTCGTCGTTATCTCACAGAATTTTTAAATGATCCGCGCGTGATCGATATCAGTGCGGCGGGTCGTTTCTTTTTAGTGAACGGAATCATTGTTCCGTTGCGTGCACCAAAATCAGCTAAAATTTACAAAGAGCTTTGGCACATGTGGGGAGGAAATTCTCCGTTGCTGACTTTTGGAAATAAATTGAAAGACCTGGTTCAGCAAAAATTCCAGGATCAAAATAGTACCGTTGAACTGGCCATGCGTTACCAAAATCCATCACTGGATTCTGTTTTAGAACGTATGGAACAAGCGCGATACGATCAGATCATTATTCTTCCGTTATTTCCACATTATGCCAGTTCGTCAACGGGATCTGCCGTTGAAAAGGCAATGAAACTTATCAGTAAATGGTGGACCGTTCCGGAAATAAAAGTGATTTCACATTTTTTCGATCATAGCGGTTATATTAATGCTTTTGCTGATCGCGCAAAACAATACCTGACTGCAGATGCAGTTGCTCAGCATGGACCATTGGGTGGTTATGATCACGTAATGTTCAGTTATCATGGTTTGCCTGAACGGCAGATTGAAAAAGTACATCCCGAGCGAACATGCGCGCAATGCAATTGCCCGGAGAAATTCAACGTTTCACAATCGCATTGTTATCGCAACGAATGTTATCAGACTACGCGTTTGATTGGAGAAAAATTAGGAATCCCAAAAGATAAATACACCGTTTCATTTCAATCCCGTTTAGGAAAAACACCTTGGCTCACGCCTTATTCAGATAAGGTTGTGGAAGATCTTGCTAAAGGAGGAGCCAAAAAAATACTGGTGTTTTCAGCAGCTTTTGTTTCAGATTGTTTGGAAACATCCGTAGAGATCGGTCACGAATACCAGGGAATTTTTACCGCAAACGGTGGGGAAAAAGTACAGCTGGTAGAAAGTCTCAACGATTCGCCAATTTGGGTGAATGCGGTTTGTGATATGATTAAAGAAAGGATTTAGGAATAGGGATTTAGGAGTTAGTACCTAAGTTAAAACTCATAAATCTGCGAACACACTGCTAAAATTATGAACTAATTTCTAATGCGCGTGAATGCGAAAAAAGGATTTAGGAATAAGGAGTTAGGATTTAGTACCTAAATTAAAACTCATAAATCCGCGCAGTCACTGCAAATATTTCTGAGCTAATTTAATGCGCGTGAATGCGAAAAAAGGATTTAGTATCTAAGTTAAAAACGCATAAATCTTCAACAGCTAAAATTCTAATTCCCGAATGAAAAAAAGGATACGGCATTAGTTGGTAAGCTTAAAATCCACGCGTTTACTCCACTAATTCCTAAATCCTATGAGCTAATTCCTTGATAACCTCCACTAACCCCTAAATCCTAAGAGCTAATCCTTGATAAACCCTACTAACTCCTAAATCCTAAGAGCTAATTCCTAATTTCAACCGCAATAATTATCTTTGTCTACATAAAAATCACTTCATACTTACTATGGGAAGAGCGTTTGAATTCAGAAAAGGCCGTAAACTGAAACGTTGGGGCGCCATGTCTAAAGCATTTACCAAAATTGGTAAAGAGTTGTCACAAGCGGTAAAAGAGGGTGGGCCAAACCCGGAGTCTAACTCACGTTTGCGTGTAATCATCCAGAATGCCAAGGCAGTGAACATGCCGAAAGACAATATTGAGCGTGCCATTGCCAAAGCAACAGCCAAAGACACTTCGACCTATAAAGAAATGGTATACGAAGGATATGGTCCGCATGGAATTGCAATCCTGGTTGAAACATTGACCGATAATACAACGCGTACCGTAGCAAATGTACGCTCGGCATTTACGAAAGCCAACGGAACCCTTGGAACAAGTGGAAGTCTTGATTTTGCCTTTGAACGTAAATGCATGTTCCGCATCAGCGCAGACGGAATTGATAAAGATGAGTTTGAACTGGAGATTATTGATTTTGGCGGAGAAGAAGTTGATAAAGACGACGAGGAAAATGAGATCATCATTTATGGTCCTTTTGAAAGTTTTGGTGCCATTCAGAAATTCCTGGACGATAAAAAAATCGAAATTAAATCAGCAGGTCTGGAGCGTATTCCTACAGAGACAAAAAAATTAACCGAGGATCAGGAAGCTTCGGTTTACAGGCTCATCGAGCGTTTAGAAGACGACGACGATGTGAACAATGTGTTCCATACGATGGGATAGCATTTTTATTGACCCTTAATTAAACTTATGAAAAATCTACGCTACCTGTTGTTTTTGCTCACAGGTTTAACAACAATTGCAAATGCGCAAACGCGGGAAACGTGGATTCCAATTTCAGAGCAACAGGTTAGTCCGGTTGGCGAACGTGTGATCATACCCAAAAAATATAAGGTGTTTCGCCTGCAGGGTTCTGATTTCAAAAACCTCCTTTTTACTGCGCCGGACGAAAAAACGGTCGCATTAAAAAATTCTCCGGTGATCATTGAATTACCTATGCCGGATGGAACCCTTGAACAATTCAGCATTGTTTATTCTTCAGCCATGGCGCCGGAACTGGCCGCACAATTTCCTGAATTAAAAACGTTCAGTGCGCAGGGAATTACCGATTCAACGGCATTTGGAAAACTAGACTGGAATGATTTTGGTTTTCATGCGTTGATCCGTAAAACTTCCGGAGATATTTACATCGATCCGTATTCACGAAATAATACAACGGATTACATCAGTTATTTTGCGTTGGATTTTGAAAAAGAAGCAGGTGAAACTGCAATAGGATCGGATGTGATTAAACCGGATTCTGAAAAAAAAAACGAAAGTCGCGATGTACTAAACGGAAGCGGCGATAGAAGCGGAATATGCACCGGTGAAGAGTTGCGAACCTATCGCCTGGCAATTGCCTGTACCGGAGAGTATGCGCAGGCCGCAACAGGTCTATCCAATCCAAATGTTTCACAAATATTATCAGCAGTTGTTACAACCGTAAACCGGATTAATGCTGTTTACGAAACAGAAGTTGCAATTCGTTTTGTACTTGTTGGTGCGGAGGCATCGATTTTATTTGCCAACGAAATGACCGATCCGTTTGACGGAAATGATGACGGCGATATTTTGATTGATGAAAGCCAGGTTGTGATTGATGATGCCATTGGCCATGCAAACTACGACATTGGTCATACATTCAGCACCGGGGGCGGTGGATTGGCTTATCTCGGATGTGTATGTGAGTCCAATAAAGCCAGTGCAATTACCGGCAGTTCAAACCCGGTTGGCGATCCATACGATATTGATTACGTTGCACACGAAATGGGTCACCAGTTTAGCGGCAATCATACGTTTGCTTCAGAAACCGGCGGCTGTGAATGGAACGGTAATCCGGGTACACAAGTAGAACCGGGAAGCGGTGTGACAATTATGGCTTACGCGGGCTTATGTGATTTCAATGACCTGGATAACCATAGTATTCCGTATTTCCACACAATCAGTTTTGATGAAATTATGGAGTTTACAACTTCCGGAGCAGGCAGTACCTGCGGCGTAGTGACGGCAACCGGAAACAGTGCTCCTGCAGTTACCGCACCAACCAGCTATATTGTTCCGGTTTCAACTCCATTTATATTAACAGGTTCTGCTACGGATGCGGATGGGGATGCGCTCACCTATCAATGGGAGGAAACGGATAATGGACCAACCGGAGACTGGAACAGCGGTGATGCACCTTATTTCCGTTCGTATACACCTGCTTTGACGCAGACCCGGATGTTTCCAAAACAAAGTGTGGTATTGACGGGAATGTATACAAACACGATTGGAGAGTATCTTCCTGCTACGGACCAGGTTTTAAATTTTCGTCTAATTGCACGCGATAATCAACTAGGCGGCGGCGGTGTTTGTTATGCAAATACACAAATTACGGTAGATGATTCCGGTCCATTTGAAATAACTTATCCAAATACAACCGGTATTTCATGGAGTGGTGCAAGCGCACATACGATTACCTGGGATGTGAATGGCACCAATGCTGCGCCGGTGAATTGCGCCAACGTTAATATTTTAGTTTCTACCGATGGTGGAAGTACATACACCATGTTAATCGCAAATACACCGAATGACGGAAGTCAGCTGATTAATGCTCCTTTGATTCCGGTAACAAAAACTACCTGCCGCATCAAAGTCGAAAGTATTGGAAATGTGTTTTTTGATGTTAGTAATAAAAATTTTACCATCACTGCCGGATTTGCAAGCGTGGAGGAGTTTAATGCTGCAAATGGACTTGTAGTTGACGTGATTCCCAATCCTTTTAACGATGAAATGCAACTTTCTTTTGCAGGCTTGAACGAAAACGAACTTACCACCGTCATCGTTTATGATCTGCTTGGAAATATTGTATTGACTGATACCTATACCGGGATCAACGAATCAATTAAAAAATATGATGTTTCTTTTTTAAGCAAGGGAGCTTATTTTATTCGTCTTTCGAATTCAGAACAAAATGCTGTATTCAAATTGATCAGGGAATAAAATTTCGTTTGAAAAATTGAATAAAAAAATCCCCGGCTCAATTTGAACCGGGGATTTTTTTCAGTAGTAAGTTTGATTTATTGTTTGATCAGTTTGCGATTGATCACAGTGTCATTAGCCAAAAGCTGTAAGTTGTAAACACCATCACTAAAAGCTGACAGATCAACAACAGCCATTTCCTGCATTGAACTGAACTGCATGATCACACGGCCCTGAGCATCCGTAATAATTGCTTCAAATCCGGTTGCATTTTCAGTAGTTACATAAATGTTGAATGTTCCGGTTGATGGATTTGGATAAATCAATGTCGATACAGAAGCATCTGTTTCTTCAATGCCCAGTAAAGGTCCTGTGATCGAAGATGATTTATTCGAACGGGATGAATTGTGATCCTGCACTTTTAGTAATGTCGATGTACACGTATCCGGAGGAGAAACAGCGATGATATAATCCAAACCGTTAATCGTTGGCGGTGTATCTGCATACGAGAAAAGGTTTGACGGCATCGATTGCAAAAGTACCCATCCGCTTAAGTTTGTATGACGATACAGATCGTAAGTCGGGAAAGGCATTCCTTCGTAAGCATCCCAGTTCAGATTGATCAATGCACCTAAACCAATACTGATAGTCAGGTGTATGGTTTTGTGGAATTCACTTAAGTCAGATTCTTCACCGCAGAAATTAACGGCACCGATTTTATATCTCCATGAACGCACTTGCGGTGAAGCAACCAGGTCATTGAAAACAGACTCATCGGAGTAAGGAACGCTTGCTATAAATAAAAATTCACCCGCAACAGAAGTCTCGCGGTAGATGTTGAAATAATCGATATCCGTTGTTGTTGGTTTTTCCCAAACCAATAAGTTGGTATTGGTTGCAGTATCTACCGTCACCAGACAGATTGGAATTAAATCGGGAGCAGCTGCTGGCACTTCAACACCACCCATTCCGGTACATCCATCTGCATCAATTACTTCTACGGTATAAAATCCTGCGGTCAGATTTGAAATATCTTCCGTG